>Ga0105048_10012885_pt1 | contig 13081 bp, 7 predicted proteins | sample MAT05_FD_78382 | JGI IMG/M metagenome (GOLD analysis project Ga0105048, IMG submission 78382) | Freshwater microbial communities from Lake Fryxell liftoff mats and glacier meltwater in Antarctica - MAT-05 | ecosystem: Environmental > Aquatic > Freshwater > Ice > Liftoff microbial mat | place...
ACGTCGGCAATACACTGAACTGTAATATTAGCAGGTGCTGTAGCCGTTGGATTAATGTTATCATCAACTGTTATTGTTTGTGTACAAGTTGCTGTGCTTCCGCAGTTGTCTTGAATGCTATAAGTTCGGGTAAAAATCTCAGGACAAGTACCACCATTTGAAACTTGACTAACAAGCGTAAATGTCAACGGTTGAATGACACCACCAACTGAATTCGCTGTTCCGCCTGCTCCAGTAAATGCCGCAAAATTGGCATAAGCTGGTTGCTCTGCAATTGAACAGACCGCTAATAAGTTACCAGGACAGTTAAGTGTTGGTAATGTATTTACTACTGCAATTGTAAAGGTTTGAGGCGTACCTGGACATCCAGCTAATACAGGCGTAACCGCAATAGTACCCGTATTTGTTGTTCCGGGTACTGCATTTAGTCCGTTGAATGATGGTATGTTTCCTGAGCCGGCAGCTAATAGCCCTATGGTCGCATTGCTATTTGTCCAGTTAAATGTAGCTCCACCTGTACCAGCAAAGTTGACGGCAGTAGATGGTGAGTTAGCACAAATCGATTGATCAGCAGGGTCGGTTACCGTCGGAACAGGATTTACTGTGATCGTAAATGTTTGAGGTGTCCCAACGCAACCTCCAAGTGATGGCGTTACTGTTATTGTTGCCGTTATAGGTGCAGCGGTTGCATTAATAGCAATAAAAGAACCAATATTTCCTACCCCGCCAGCGCCTAAGCCGATTGAAGGAGTATCGTTTGTCCATGTATATATTGCTCCACCTGTTCCACTAAAGTTTACAGCTGTTGTTCCAACATTTGCACATAAACTTTGGTTCGCTGGATCGTTAACTAATGGTGAGGCTGGATCGACTAAAGCTATCACAACCGCACTTGTGCTAATACATCCGGCTAAATCTACAATAAACCCTGTATAAGATCCAGCGTTCAGACCAGCAATCGTAATAACCCCAGCGCCACTTGAAGTAAGAGCAATAGGACCAACAGGCGTTCCGTCGTCTGTATAAGAGACATTATAAATTGTACTTGCCGCAAGACCAGATATTGTAATTGTTCCGTTTGTTCCGCCACAGCTTGTTGGGCTCACTCCTGCAACAACTAACGTAGGAGTTGGATTTACAGTTACAGTTACAATTTGCGGAGTGCCAGGACAAAATGATGGTGCTGGACCAGTAGGTGTAACCGTATATGTTACCGTTTGTAAAACAGCCGTTGTGTTTGTTAGTGTGTTATTGATTGTACCTGTTGTTTGAGCTGTGGTACTTTCGCCAGTTACGTTTGGATCAGCAGCAGCAATCCAAGAAAAAGTTGAACCCACCATTGTGCTCGTGAGCGGAATATTCACCGTTGCTCCACTGCAAATTGTTTGAACAGCCGGGCTTGTCATTGTTGGTGTAGGGTTAATGGTTACCGTCACAATTTGTGGTGTGCCCGGGCATAGTGATGGCGCAGGTCCTGTTGGTGTAACCGTATAAGTAACTGTTTGAACAACCGCAGTTGTATTCACTAAGTTGTTATTGATTAGTGCTGTTGCTTGTGCTGTTGTGCTCTCACCAGTAACATTTGGATTAGCCGTTGCTATCCATGAGAAAGTTGCGCCCGCAACACTGCTCGTAAGTGGAATATTCACAGCAGTACCACTGCAAATGGTCTGCGCCGGAGGGCTTGTCATTGTTGGTGTTGGATTTAGAGTAACAGTTACGATTTGAGGTGTGCCTGGACAAATCGATGGCGCAGGACCCGTTGGTGTAACAGTATATGTTACTGTTTGAACCGCTGCTGTAGTGTTAACCAAATTGTCATTGATTGTGCCTGTTGCTTGCGCAGTTGTGCTTTCACCAGTTACATTTGGATTAGCTGCTGCTATCCATGAAAAAGTTGCACTTGCAACATTACTTGTTAAAGGAATATTCACGGCAGTTCCACTACAAATTGTCTGTGCTGCAGGACTTGTCATTGTTGGTGTTGGATCAACAGTTACTGTAACAATTTGAGGTGTGCCAGGACATAGCGATGGCGCAGGTCCTGTTGGTGTGACCGTATATGTTACTGTTTGAACAACCGCAGTTGTATTAACTAAATTATTATTGATTAATGCAGTCGTTTGAGCTGTTGTGCTTTCTCCAGTTACATTTGGATTGGCTGCAGCTATCCACGAAAAAGTTGAACTTGCAACGTTACTAGTTAAAGGAATATTTACTGCTGTGCCGCTACATATTGTTTGCGCGGCGGGGCTTGTCATTGTAGGCGTTGGATTAACAGTGATAGTAACAATTTGCGGTGTACCGGTACAAAATGATGGCCCAATACCAGTTGGTGTAACCGTATAACTTACTGTTTGAACTGCAGCGGTTGTGTTCACTAAGTTGTTATTAATTAGTGCCGTTGCTTGGGCTGATGTGCTTTCACCAGTAACGTTTGGATTGGCAGTAGCTATCCAAGAAAAAGTTGTACCCGCAACATTACTTGTAAGTGGTATATTTACAGCTGTTCCGCTGCAAATAGTTTGTGCATTTGAACTAGTTATAAATGGATTTGGGTTAACAGTAACAGTAACAGTCTGCGCTAAACCTGGACAAAATGACGGTGCAGGGCCCGTAGGTGTAACTGTGTAAATAACAGTTTGAACTGTGGCAGTTGTATTTGTTAAAGTATTATTTATGGTTGAAGTGGATTGAAGAATTGTGCTTTCACCTGTTATACTGCCATTTGGAGTGGCAATCCAAGTAAAAGTAGTTCCCACAATATTACTTACGAGTGGAATATTTGCTATACCACCACTACATATTGCAAGTGTATTAGGGCTAATAACTGTAGGATTTGGATTAATTGTTACCGTTACAGTCTGTGCCGTTCCAACACAAAAAGACGGAGCAGGACCGGTAGGTGTAACAGTATAAGTCACCGTTTGAACAGCTGTAGTTGTATTTGTTAAAGTGTTATTTATAGTTGCAGTTCCTTGCGCCGTTGTACTTTCGCCAGTTATACTTCCGTTTGATGCTGCTATCCAAGAATAAGTAGTACCCGCAATATTGCTAGTTAATGGAATATTTACAGTACTTCCACTACAAATTGCTTGGGAATTTGCACTTGTCATTGTCGGACGAGGATTCACAGTAATAGTAAATGTTTGCGGAGTTCCCGGACAGCCACTTACAGTTGGGGTAACGGTTATGGTAGCCACAACAGGCACTGCCCCGGTATTTACAGCAGTAAATGCAGCAATATTTCCAGTACCAGCAGCCAGAAGACCAATAGAAGGTGTATTATTTGTCCAATTATAAGTCGCACCCACACCAGCTCCAGTAAAATTAACAGCCGTGGTATTGGTGGTTGCGCACGCCGTCTGGTTCGGAGGATCTGTCATAGTAACTATTGGGCAACCAACAGTCACATCTATACAATCATTTGTCTGGCAAGGTGGAAGTCCCAACTCATAGCAAATCTGAAAAACGCCATTTCCAGAAATAGTGGGACTAAATACACCCGTTACCGGATTAATACAAGCGCCACAGGTTGCAGTCCAAGTACCACCACCGTTTGCAGCAGTCATAGTAAATGGGGGTGCGCCAGTCGCAAATGGACCGGCCGGATTTATTGTCGCATCGCCTGGTCCTGTCTGAGCAGAACCAGGAGCAGTTCCAAGTTCCATCGTAAAATTAGTCATCACATTACTCCAGTCTTCTACCAGAATCATAAGTACATCACCAGCACTAACCATTGGCGCAGGAACTTCCGACAAACAACCGGGAAAAGTTGATCCAAATTCACTACAACCGTCACAATTAGAGGCATAATTACAACTTATTTCTGTGCCAACACTTAACGAGGAGCAAGGATTGGCTTGGCCAGTTATATCAAACACCGAAACATCCAGACACCCGATGGCGCCATTATCTCCTTGTAAGAGCAAGTTAAGTGGGCCTGATGAGGTAATATATAAAATAATATAGGCGTAATTCGGCGCGGCGGTTCCGTTCGTAAAATCCAGGCATGATGATGGATTCGGAGATCCGGACGAAAAACCAAAAGGACCCGCTACACCCGGTGTACAAATAGAGATGTTTGTATTACATCCACCGGGCCCCGGAGTTGTGCAAGCGTTATAGGCATTTTGACAAAAGACATCCCAAGCCGTATTGCAACAAAAAGGATCATTAGCAATAACTGTTTGATAACATGCGTTATTTGGTACTGGAGCAATAACAGCACAACCGCCGCCGCCGCCAAAACAGGTGTTATATGCATCCTGACAAATTGCATCCCAAGCTGTATTACAACAAAATGCATCATTAGCAATTACAGTTTGATAGCACGCATTATTAGGAACAGGAGCAACAACAGGACAAGCAGGCATTGCAAACGAGTTTGGTCCAAAATTTAAAATAACCGACAAAAACAAAATCAGTTTAAAATTTGTACCTAGCAAAAATCTTTTTATAATCATTTTAATATTTTTTGACTTTACATTTAATTCAATATAAAAGAACTTTAATGTGCATGAATAAATAAACGTAAATAGACTACATAGTCGTTATATTCACCCGGATATAAAGAAACCCAATCTAAAAAAGCACTGTCAATAACAGCTTGATTTCGCTCTAGACTTGAAACATCGGGATAGTGAGGTGCTAGTTCTATTCTTTTTAATAATGTTTCTGGAAACAATGTGTTTTGAATATAGTCCATGTCATAGTTAAGCTTGAAAAGATCATTCTGGAGATTCTTCAACATGTAAATTTTTCTTTCGGGGCTTAAATCTTGCGAAAAAAGTGTTGTTGTAGAAGTAAAAAACACTATCAATCCAAACAATAAATTAAATTTTCTATCCATATTGAATAATTTAAAAAAGGCACCCTTATTGAGTTTAATCGTTTAAGGGCTACAAAACGAATTAAAATGAGGGGGTTAACTCACTAAACATAACGACTGCAGTTAACAGTGGTTGCCTCCCAGTAACAATTATTTCAAAAAAAATCTTTAATTTTTTAATGTGATAGTTGGATAAAGATGTTTATCCAAAATTTCACTTAACTAACTGGACATTTTGTTCCATTAATCTTTTTAAATTATAGTTAATGGAACTTCTTCTCCAGTCAAGTGCTGCGGGTAAATAAATTTTTTCGAGTGCTGGGCAATCATCGGTTAATACAATTGCATCATTCATATCAAGGGTTGATTTATAAACAAAGTATTTTGTTATATCTTCAATTTTTCTTGAATTTGGCTCAGAATAATTAATTCCAGAGAAATCTTTTTTCTCTGGAGCGGCTAAAAATATTAGATTTCGGTTTGCTTCATTCCCCGGTGTTGCGAGCAAATCTACTTGGTAACCGGCTTCCTCGAATGTTTTTAAAATGCATCTTGAAGCTCTACCTCTATCGCTAGTAACATAACCATAAAAATTCATCATCACCATTCCGCCAGGTTTTAGTAATGATTTGATTCGCGTGAAACTTTCTATCGTTAGCACATGTGCTGGTGGAGTTTCATTTAAAAACAAATCAAGTGTAACAACATCATATTTTTTTGTGCACGTATTAATATATCTGCGCGCATCATCAATCATAATATTTGTTTTAGGATCGATATAAAAATATTCTATCGCTACATCTTTTACACGCTGATCAATCTCAACCACATCAATATTAAAATTCAATCGTTCGAATTGCTGTACCAAAGTACCACCTCCTAAACCTAAAAGCAAAACATCACTACCGGCAGGATAAATACTTACAGCTGTTGGAAAAAAATAAGACCAATCCCAAAGATCATATTCTGGATTTTCAAGATCCATAATTGTTTGTGCTGTATTGTTAACCATCAATGTTCGTCCTTGTTTCCATCCTCTTGTTGCTGTTGGATATGACATATCAATAACACGAATCTGACCAAGTACACCCTCCGACTCATAAATCAATTTCATGTCATCGTTTTTTAAAACTGCTTTTGCGCTATTAGCATATCCGACATAAAGTATTGGCAAAAGAAAAAATCCAGCTGAAAAAAATTTCTTTTTTAACAATGCAAAGAGAGGAAGAATTGACAAGACAATTCCAAAAAGGAAACACGGCCATTTAATTCCAAACTCAGGCAACAAATAAAACCCTACAAGAAATGTTGCAATTATTCCACCAAGCGTTGAAACTGCATAAACTGATCCTGCACTTTTTCCTGTTTCATCCAATTTTTTATTGATCATGTTAATTATTATGGGAGATGTCATTCCCATAAAAACTAATGGTGGAAACATGAAAACAATCAATGACAAAGTAGATCCCATTTGAACACTCATATCAATAAAGTTTGTCATACTCCAAACACTTGTATAGGGCATTATCATCAAAAAGAAACCAGCAGCAAGTAAAATCCAATAAACAAGATTTTCTTTTTTTGATTTTTCTGAAATATATCCGCCTACATAATAACCGGTCATCAATGCAAAGAGTGTAATTCCTAGCACAGCGGCCCATACATATAAAGACCCTCCAAAAAATGGAGCAATCATTTTTGCACTAAAAAGTTCGCACGCCATAACAGATGCGCCTTCGATAAAAGCTAAAAGAAATAAAAAATTACGACTTGATTTCATATCATTCTAAAACTAATGTGTGGCCCTAAACACCATATTTATTGGGCATGGTATTACTCAATAACAAATTTCTGATATAATTTATATGTTTCCGTAAATACAACTATCTGATAGACGCCTGAAGAAAATTGCGATGCATCAATAAAGAAGTTTTTTGATCCTTGTTGAACAGGTCCGTTATAAATTTCAGTTATAATTTCTCCCAACATATTTGTCATAATAATTTGACAATTGACTGGTTGATTAAACTCAAGTGGGATAACCGTTATAGCCGAAGCGGGATTTGGATAAATAGCATTTAATTTCGAGGGATTTTCTTCAGCAATTGTTGCGGTTGAACCATTATCCAAAACATCAAAATCATGATAACCATCTGGTGCAGGAATAGGATGAGTTGCTATTCGCCCAGCATTTGCTAATCCTGCGATATAATAATAAACTGTTGTACCAGCCATTTGTGCCGGAATTAAACCCGTCCAATTATCGCCTGTAGTATTTGCCATACTTACAGTTTGATAAGCTCCAGCCAGAGAAGTTTTGTAATATAAGGTTGCGTTTGCAATACCTGATTTATGTTTAATCTCTGCCGATATAGAATATGGATTGATATCATCATAAGTATCTTCTAACTTTAAGTGAGAAATTAAAAGAGGATCACTAATTCCAACAGTATGTGTAATGCAGTGAATTGCTCCACCATTGCTGATTAAATTCATTCCCGAATTATCAACATCTATAGGAACAATTGTATAACCAGGCATTGCATTTTCTAAAATATTCAACGCAATCGTATCATACTCTTCGCGATACACTGGAAGCAGAATTGTTTTATTTACAAAAGTTTGATTTGCATAAGTACGATATGAACCTCCCGAACCAGGATAAAGACCAGACGTGCTGGGTGGTTGTGGTATCCTTATAACATCATAAGGTGTTCCAAATTTGGTTGTAAAATTATCCAGCACATATTGCAAATTAGCTTCGATTTGCGGACCGTCAGATATTCCTGCAGGATATTCTCCAACTAACAATGTTTGCTCATCAATTATTTTCATGTGCATATCTATGTGGTGAATATCATCATAAGGCAAAACTGTCATTTTAATGTACGAATCAATCCCCATCCATTGCAAAAACAGATTGTTCAAAGCTGCTTCTGTGTGATTTGGATAAGAAAGTGCATAAGGACCAGATCCATCGTTTTCATCCAAAACCAATTCAGACGCAAAAGCCTGACCACTTCCATCCGACATCCAATTACCTCCAGTGTTCATAATGCGATTTGGATTTGCAGACATTGAATAAAGATCTATTCCCAAATATGCTGCATAAGCATCCGGTATAACATCATCAAGCGGACGTGGACGATTGTAAATCCAATCAATTAAAATTAATGAGTCAACGTCATTTACATAAACTGAGTTTGCGCCATAATCTCTTACCCAGATTGAATTCCATCCAATTTCGATATAAGAAATATTCACATCAGGCACACCATTGCTCGTCAAATTAGTTTTAACGATATTAGAATCTGTACACATAATAATTACCTCGCATTCTTCTTGAGCAGCATCAACAATTTGACGTTGAATTGTATTGAATGAGCCGGTCCATGTAATAACCAATGCTTGCACCTCTTCCCATTCTGCAGCCGTTCTAAGATTTGTAAATGGTGGTGGAGTGGTGATACCTCTTTCATCAAAACTTTGAAGATATTCTTCCATCATTTGTTTTTCATTCTCTGTCATTTGTTTTGGTAATATTTCCAAAACCTGCCCAAACAAAAATGAGTTAAAAACGAATAAAAAAACAGTGCAAATTAATTTAAAAAATTTCATGGTAATTTTTTTTGAAAGACCAATTTACGGAAATTTTCTGCAAGGAAATGATTTCAGAAACAAAAGAACAAAAAACTCATCTGTTTATTAAATACATCCGTAATTAACCTACTACAAAGGTGAGAATGAATGAGATTATATTGAAATTGAATGTTAACTGCTTGTGTCTCATAATTTTTTACTAAATTCGTTCCCCGCTTTTTAAAATGAGAACATCTACAATCGGCATAATTCTACTAACTGTAATGGTTGCAACGAAATATTTTGTTTCGTTGGATACAATGCATGCTGAAGATGGTTCCTTTAAAAATGGCATTGTTGTTGACTATACATCGGCCTTTGAAAATTTGCGCGAAAATAAATCTGTTTTTCCAATTAATAATTTGTTAGCGTTTAATTCGTCCACACATATTACAACCAAGGCAGATAAATTATTGCTATCCACTCAATCTTCAGATTTCAATAAAACTTCATCCAATTTCAACACGAAAAAAATCGAACAAAATAATTCTGAAGAACCTTTACCAATGGAGTATAGTAACAGTTTAGTTGTTTACGATTTTTCTAATCCAGACAATAATTTAGTTAGTTCCAATTTTGATGATATAGATATTGAAGATGACATTCCGTTAGACAATGGAAATACTATCATTAATGGTTTGATGTTGATTATGCCTAGACGCTAATTATTTCATAGCGCACGTTCATTCTGTTTTTTACACCAACTCTATTTTGATTGACTAACTAATTTTAAAGGCATTCCTTTTAAACAATATAAGTGCGGCAATATTCAATATCGCACCAATTAAAATCAAAACAGATATTCTTGAAATAAGTAAAGAATCTATTAGCGAAAGATCTCTCCAAAAAATGTCATAAAATCCTTGAATGGACCAATAATTGACAGAAAAAATAGCCATGTTTTGCATAAAATCAGGCATCATAAAAGAAGGAATCATACTACCACCAATACAACTCATAACCAGAATTACAAGCGTTGACATACTTTGAACCGCCTGTCTGGTTTTTGCAAAAGAAGCAAGAAAAACGCCAAAGCTAGAACATGCAAAAGCTGTTGCAAAAATCATTAAAGCCAAAGCCGGCAAATGATTCAAAATATCCAAATCAAAAACTAAAAATGCAAACAGAAACATAACTACTAATTGAAAGACAGAAACCACATTTGTTGCAATCATTTTTCCAAGAAGAATACTGTTTGGTTTAATTGGAGAATACAATAATTTTTTAAGAGTTCCTTCTTGTTTCTCGTCTAGAATACTTGCCCCCATTGCAACAACCGCAAAAAGCAACATCATTACAGCTGTGCCTGCAACCGAATGAATCAAGGCAGGAGAATTTTCTTTTTCCGCAATTAACGGAGTTGACTTTATAAATTCATCATTGCCATTTTCATTTGATTTAAAATCAGTCAAAATATCCGCATGTACTTGTGCTCGTGATAAGGAATCCATATCCGGATTTTCATTATCAAATTTTTCAATTGACCTTTTTGAAATTCCATCCGTACCAATTAAACTCATCAAATCTCCTATCAATGCGCCTTGTAAAATTCCAACTTCTGCTTTTTTTGCTGCGTCATATTTAAACTCAAAGGGTGGATTATTTCCTAACGCGATAGAATCACTTAGCCCTTTATTAATGACCAATATCAGCGCCTCATCTCCTTTAATAACTAAATTCTCGGCACTATCCAACGGCATCGAAATAATTTTAAATTCTTCCAACGAATCTAGTTCTGAAATTATGCGTTTGCTTGCGTCGGAATTATCTTCGTCGGCCACAATAATTTCAGTTTCTGAACTTTCTTCGGAGCGACCAGCGCCGCCAAAAGCAAACGTAAAAAGTGTGATCAGAGCAATTGGCACAGCCAGCGTCATCAACAACCCACGCTTGTCGCCAAAAAATATTCTTAAATCTTTCAATGCGATTTTAAACATTAGTCTCTAAGTTGTTTACCTGTTAGATTTAAAAAAATAGTTTCCAAATTCACTTTTTGAATTTCGATTTGCAAAATTTCTAATCCAATTTCATTGCATTGTAAAATGATTTTTGACAAATCGTTTTTTGCATTTAAGGAAAAAAATTGGAGCGAATCGTCAACTTGTTTTACATCTTTATTTTTGGCTAAAATCTGTTTTAAAAATTCTTCTGTTAAATTAGAAAAACTGATAACAATTGTTTCTTTAATTGCGACAGAATTTTTTAATTCTTCCAAACTTCCTTGCGCGATAATTTGTCCATTATCAATGATTGCAATTCGGTCACAAAATCGCTCTGCCTCTTCCATGTAATGCGTTGTGTACACTATTGTCATTCCATCCTTGTGCAATTTTTTAATCACTTCATAAATCAAATTTCTACTTTGTGGATCTATTCCAACGGTTGGTTCATCCATAAACAAAACCTTAGGTTGATGTAGCAAAGCCGACGCAATATTTATGCGACGTTTCATACCGCCAGAATATGTTTTTACCTTATCATCTTTTCGATCCCACAAACCAAAAAGTTTTAAAATTTCTTCAATTCTTTTTTTCAATTCTGGTTTAGGAACATCGTATAAACTTCCCCAAAAAAGTAGATTTTGATAAGCTGATAATTCGTTATACAAAGCAATTTCTTGTGGAACAACTCCAATTCTTCTTTTACATTCGGCAGATTTAGAAGCAACATCCAAACCATCAATCTTTACAACACCTCCACTAGGTTCTAAGATTGTACTCATGATAGAAATGGTCGTCGTTTTTCAAGCGCCGTTAGGCCCTAGCAATCCAAAGAATTCTCCTTCCTTAATCTCAAAATTAATTCCGTTCAGCGCTTGCTGACTATCGTATTTTTTACTAAGATTAGAAACTGAAATCATGAATCAAATGTACATAATGCATTTAATTAAATTTGATTCGTGGCATAAAGAGTAAATTTTATCAGGAAGAAAATTACTCAAGAATCTAGATACATCTCTTGTAAGGTTGATAAAAATTGTTCCTCCGGTTGAGCTCCAGAAATCGCTCTTTTTCTATCAAAAACAAAAAACGGAACTCCACTAACACCAATTTGCTGCGCTTCTGCAATGTCTTGCCTTACAGCATTTCCAAAACTTGATCCGTTTAAAACTTCTCTAATTTTATTTTCTTCTAAACCAACCTCAACACCCAAACTAACTAATGTTTCTAAGTCAGCAATATTTTTACCATTTGTGAAATAAGACTTAAACAAAAGTTCTTCAAATTCTGGGCCTAAATTTTTTTCTTTTGCAAGATGTGACACACGATGCGCATCAAAAGAATTTGCAATTATAGCTTTATCAAAATTGTATTCGAGTCCAACTTCTTTTGCCATTTGCACAACATTTTTATGCGTCTCTTTTGACCATTCTATATCGCGCCCGTAGCGCTCAGCTAAATATTGAAAAACATTTTTGCCAGGTTGCGATTTTGTTGTTGGATCGAGTTGAAAACTCTTCCATTCAATTTCAACTTCATCACGATGTTCAAATTGTTCTAAGGCCTGTTCAAGTCGTCTTTTACCTATATAGCAAAAAGGACACATAACATCTGACCAAATTTCTATTTTGTGTTTTTTTTTCAAATTGTACTTTTTAAAATGTTTTAAACTTTTTCTTCTAGCAATCCATCAGCATGCAGTGCAAATCTTCCTTTCTCTCTTGAATGAACCTGTGCATAAGATGGCCAAGGCCAGCCTCCAAATTGCGTTTTGTGATAATCTTCAAACGCTTGATTAATTTCTTCTTTTGAGTTCATCACAAATGGTCCGTACTGAATTACGGTTTCACCAATTGGTTTTCCTTGCAAGACTAAAATTCGTGATTCCCAATTTCCGTTTTCGATGATTAAATCTACATCTGGTTCAACATCTATGGCATGATATTTTTCAATAGTTTGACCAGCAATTGTAATGGCTTCACCGATATAAAAATAAAGTGTTCTGTTTATGCCTACTTCCGTTTTTGGCAACATCCATTTTCCGTTTGCATCTAATTTTATATTCCAAATAGCTACGTGATTTGATGGGTCGATGGCCCAAGAATTTGGCGGAGGTGTTGAAGCTATTTTATCTGCTAAATTTCCGGTTATAACTTCTACTTCCGCAATATTGCCATTGGTGTCTTTATCCGTAATGCGCGGAATTGCATCTGCCCACATCATTTTAAAATGCGGCTCTACCATTTTATTTTTTGCAGGAAGATTTAACCAGATTTGAAAAAGCTCCATCGGATTTTCTTTTTCTTTGCTCAACAAAGGAAACATCTCAGAATGCTGAACACCCTTGCCGGCTGTCATCCACTGCACATCACCATTTCCATAACGACCAGCAGCACCCAATGAATCTGCATGGTCAACCAACCCTTCGCGAACAACAGTGATTGTTTCAAATCCACGATGCGGATGACCTGGAAATCCCGGAACAATTTTGCCGTGATACATTCTAAAACCATCTTTGATAATAAAATCATCACCCATGTGGCGGCCTTGCATATAGGCTTTGTCAGGTCCCATCAAATCATTTCCTTTTGGAAATTTATCTTCGTGATGCACACAGAATAAAAACGGGTCTTGTGTGTCCCACTGAAAACCCATTGGCCTAATTTTTTTG
>Ga0105048_10012887_pt1 | contig 13079 bp, 8 predicted proteins | sample MAT05_FD_78382 | JGI IMG/M metagenome (GOLD analysis project Ga0105048, IMG submission 78382) | Freshwater microbial communities from Lake Fryxell liftoff mats and glacier meltwater in Antarctica - MAT-05 | ecosystem: Environmental > Aquatic > Freshwater > Ice > Liftoff microbial mat | place...
TACATCATGATCCTGCCGGGCATGGGCGTCATCAACGAAGTCCTCACCTGCTTCAGCCGGAAGAACATCTTCGGGTATCAGGCGGTGGCGTGGAGCAGCGTCGGCATCGCGTTGGTCGGCTTCCTGGTGTGGGGCCACCACATGTTCCTCGCCGGCCAGGGGTATTACCTCGGCATGGTGTTCGCGTTCTTGACGATGCTGGTGGCCGTGCCCAGTGCTATCAAAGTCTTTAACTGGACGGCGACGCTCTACGGCGGCAGCATCAGTTTCCCGGCCCCGATGATTCACGCCATCGGGTTCATCGTGCTGTTCACCATCGGCGGCCTGACCGGGTTGTACCTGGGGACGATGGGCACCGACATCCACCTGCACGACACGTACTTCGTCATCGCCCACTTCCACTTCACCATGGTCGGCGGGATGATGTTCGCGTGGCAGGCCGGGCTGCACTTCTGGTGGCCGAAGATGACCGGCAAGATGTACTCCGACTTCTGGAGCCGCCTGGCCGCCATCGTCATGATCACCGGGTTCGCCCTGACCTTCCTGCCGCAGTTCGTGGCCGGCTTCCAGGGCATGCCCCGCCGGTACCCGAACTACCCGCCCGAGTTCCAGGTGTACAACATCCTGAGTACCGCCGGGGCGACCATCCAAGGGTTCGGCTACCTCATGCCGGTGTTCTACCTGACGGCGTCGCTGTTCTTCGGCCGGGCGGCCGGCAACAACCCGTGGAAGGCGACCGGGTTGGAGTGGCAAGTGCCCAGCCCGCCGGACGCGCACAACTTCAAAGACATCCCGGAAGTGTACTTCGGGCCGTACGAATACGGCGTCCCGGACGGCCTGAGGTTGGTGGCCGACGGCCACCTGGGCAAGAAGGCGGTTCACGCGAACGGTGCCCACACGGGCGCGGGGGTGACCAATGGCAGCTAACGTGAACGGGCCGGTCGCCCACCACTTCAACAACATGGGCCAGCAGTTGGCCACCGTCCGCATGGGCATGTGGATGTTCATGGCCACGGAGATCCTGTTCTTCGGCGGGGCGTTCTGCGCGTACGCCGTCTACCGACTGATGTACCCGAAGGACTTCGAGGCCGGCAGCGCGGCCCTGAACGTCGGCATCGCCAGCGTGAACACGTTCCTGCTGCTGTTCAGTTCGCTGACGATCACCCTGGCCATCCGCGCCGCCTACACCTCGCGGACGAAGGCGCTCGGCCGGTACTTGTGCCTGACGACACTCCTCGGCGTGGCGTTCCTGGGGCTGAAAGCCCGCGAATACCACATGGACTACGAGGAAGGGCTGATCCCGAACGTCAGTACGCTGTCCCCGGAGGCCAAGGAGAAGCACGCCGCGCGAATGGCCGCTCTCGCCGCCGAGGGGGACCGGTTGGAAGCCGAGGCGAAAACGAAGTCCGGGTCGGAGGCGGCCGAGTTGCGCGAGCGGGGCATCGAACTGAAAGCCCGCGCCGCCCAGCCGCCGGTCGCGTTCAACGAGAACGTGAAGGTGGTGCTGTCCCACAACAAGGCGTTCAAGGGCCGGCCCCTGGACGAACAGACGTACGACGTGGGCACCCCGTCGGCGGCCAACGCCCACGACTACGACCCGTTTAAAGTGCAACTGTTCTTCATGTTCTATTACAGCATGACCGGCCTGCACGTCCTGCACATGATCATCGGCGTCGGCCTGTTGACGTGGCAGTACGTCCTCACCCGCCGCGGCTTCTTCGACCACAACGCCCGGTTCGTGTACATCGAAGTGATGAGCCTGTATTGGCACTTCGTGGACATGGTGTGGATGTTCCTGATGCCGCTGTTGTACCTGACCGGCCCCCACACCGCCGGCGAAGCCATCGAGATGTTCAAGAAGTCCGTCGGCATGACCGGCGGACACTGACTGGTTTTGTTCCCCCCTCCCGCGGCGGGAGGGGGGAACCAGAAAGCCCCCGGAGCAGCCAATCATGGATCACGACCACCACCCGAAGACGGACGTTCACACCGAAGAGGCGGTGGTCCACGATGTGGCCGCGCCCGGTCCCACGTTCGTCGCCTTCTTCTTCATCGTCACCCTGGCCGCCCTCGCCCTGTTCGTCGGCTTCTCCGACGGCCTCGGCCCGTGGAAACTGACGGCCAACCTCGCCATCGCATGCGTCCAAGCCGGCATCCTCGCCTTCTACCTGATGGACCTCCGGCAGGCCGACAAGGTGACGTGGCTCATCGCCGCGTCCGGCGTCTTCTGGACTAGCCTGTTGTTCCTGTTCACCCTGACCGACTACCTGACCCGCTACTTGGGTGTCCTTTAACCGACGCCGTGGGCCGCACGGATGAATGACGAACTCTCGCGGGGCGGGGCCACCCGGTTGACCGGGCCGGCACTCGCCCTGTTCTTTTTCGCGGCCGGCTGTGGCGGTCCCGCCTCGTTGCCCGACTACGAGCCGACCGCCCGGTATCCGCTGCGCGCCGACCCCGTCGTCCTCCAACTGCCACCGGCCCACCCGACCGGCCGGCCCGCCCCCGGCCAGATGGACGCCTTCATCCGCACACTGCCGACACTCGGCGGCAAGGTGGCCGACCCGCTGAAACTCCCAGACGACAAGAAAGAACGACTCCGCGCCGCGCTCGACGCCATTTTCGGCACCCCGGCCGAGCCGACGGTGATCGGGGCGGACGCGAATACGGTTGGCCTGTTGGCCGTCAGCCCGGAGTCGCTGAAGAGAGCCGCCGGCGGGTTCAAGGTGCGGTGCGTGCAGTGCCACGGGCAACCCGGCGACGGGCGGGGGCCGAACGCGGCGTTCATCGACCCGTATCCGCGCGACTTCCGTACCGGGGCGTTCAAGCGGACCACCGGCGCGGCCCGCACCGCCAAGCCCCGCCTGGACGACATCGTCAAGACGCTGCGGAGCGGGGTGAAAGGCACGGCCATGCCGATGTTCGACCTGATCCCGGCCGACGAGGTACGGGCGACCGCCTGGTATGTGGTTCACCTGGCCATTCGCGGCGAGGTGGAAGCCACGGCGGTGCGGCGGTTGGTCGCCGACGGCGACGACGCCCTCGACGACCCGGCGGAGGCGGTGCGGGAGACGTTCCCGAAGGTGCTGGCCGCGTGGGTGGCCGCCCAGCCACCCGGTGACAGCGCGTTGTCGGCGGAGCCGCCGGCCGTCACCCCGGACGCGATCCGTCGGGGGCAGCAGTTGTTTCTGAAGAAGGGCGGGTGCGTGGCCTGCCACGAGAAATACGGCAAGGCGGACGTGTATCGGTACGACGTGCGTGGATTGCCGAACCGCGTGCGGGAGTTGACCGAGCCGGAGTACCGCTGGGGCAAGGAGCCGGCCGACATCGCCGCCCGCATCCGGTTCGGCATCCCGGCGGCGAACATGCCGGCGAACCCGGCGCTCACGGAGGCCGAGTTGCGCGACCTGTTGACATTCGTAATGGCCCTGCCGTACCCGGCGAAGTTGCCGGCCGACGTGCGAACGGAGGTGGAGAAATGACCGACGAAACGCTTCCCCGCCCGGTGACCCGCGCCGTCCGCGTTGCCGCTATTTCGCTCGCGCTGGTGGCCGTGCTGCTGCTCACCCTCGGCGGGCTGACGACCTCCTTCCGCGCGGGCATGGCCGACCCAGTGTGGCCCACCGAGCCGTGGTTTCTGATCGTCAACGGGCACGTCTGGAAGGAGGCGCGAACCGGCTTCCTGCTGGAACACACGCACCGCGCGGCCGGCTGGATCGTCGGCGGCCTGGCCTCGCTGCTAGCGGTGCTGGCGTGGCTCAGCGCGAAGGGCACGACGCGGGTTGTCGCGGTGGGGCTGATCGCCGGGCTACTCGCGTCTTACGGCGACTTTCACCGGCGGATGATGGCGGTGTGGGAGGTGCGGCAGGCGAACCCCGGCGAACCGCTGACGTACCCCGTCGGCGTCGGGTACGCCACCGCCGCGCTGGCCGCGCTCCTGCTCCTGATGGGTGTCGTTCACCTGTTCGGTCGTTCGCGGGGCAAGTGGGTGAGGGCGCTGTCCGGCTTCGTGCTGGTCGCGGTCATGGTCCAAGGCTTACTCGGCGGCCTGCGGGTGTTCCTCGACCAACTCACCGGGCTGACGAACACGGTCGGGGTGGAACTGTCCGCGCTGCACGGCGTCTTCGCGCAGGTGGTGTTCACGACGATGGTGTGCGCGGCGATTTTGGCCGCGCGGCCGAAACCGGAGTTCGACCTGCCGGCCGAGGACCGCGCCCGCGTGGGCGGGTTGTCGCTGCTGCTGGTGGCGGCGGTGTTCCTACAATTGCTGTGGGCGGTGTGGGTGCGGCACGCGCCAACGCCGCTGGCTCAGCGGCTGCACTTTCTGACCGCGTTCGTCGTGCTCGGCTTGGCCGTGTGGCTGACCGTTCGCGCCCGGAGTACCCCCGCCGGGCGGAAGTCCTTGGGCTTCGATGTGTCACACTTGATCGGGATACTGGCGGTGCAAGTCCTGCTCGGCGTGGAAGCGTGGATGTCGAAATTCGCCGCCGCCGGGCCGTACATGGCGCTTCCGCCGGAGATGCGGCCGATCGCGGTCGAGTCCGGCGCGATCCGCACCCTCCACCAACTGATCGGTACGGCGGTCCTGGCGGCGTCGGTGGTCATCGTCCTGCGGGTGTACCGCCGGACTCGCCCCGATTCCCTCGCCCCGGTCGCCGCCCAGGGCTAACAATACCCCATGTCCATCGCCGTCCCGCTGTTGCCCCCGCCCGCCCGGTCGCGGTTCGCCGACTTCCTGGAACTGACCAAGCCCCGCATCGCCACGATGGCGCTGGTGACGGTGGGCGTCGGCTACCTGCTGGGGGCCGCCGAATACGGGACCGGGCTGCACGGGTGGCTGCTGTTGCACACCCTCATCGGGGCCGGGTTGGTGGCGGCCGGAGGCAGCGCGCTGAACCACTGGCTGGAGCGGTCCCCGGACGCGCGAATGCACCGCACCGCCAACCGGCCGGTGGTGGCCGGGCGGGTCCGCGCGGCGACGGCGCTGCTGTTCGGGCTGATATTGGGCGCGGTCGGGGTGTCGTATTTATGGCTATTATTGCCGACGCCGGCCGCCGCGATTACCGCCGCCTTTACGGCTATTCTGTATGTCGGTGTGTATACACCTTTAAAGCGCGTGACGACGTGGAACACGGTGGTGGGGGCGGTGCCGGGCGCGCTGCCGCCGGTCATCGGCTGGTGCGCGGCGTATGGGGAAATGGCCCCGATGGGGTGGGCGCTGTTCGCCATCCTGTTCGTCTGGCAACTGCCGCACTTCTACAGCATCGCGTTCATGTATCGGGACGATTACGCCCGCGGCGGCATGGTGATGTTGCCCGTCATCGACCGCGCGGACGGCCGCATCACGGGGTTGGCGACGGCGAGTACCGCCGTCCTGCTGGTGTTCGCCACGGCTCTGCCGTTCGTGCTGGGGGCGGCCGGATGGGTGTATTTGGTCGGGTCGCTGCCGGTGGCGGTGTGGTTCCTGCTGCGGTGCCTGCGGTTCGCCGCGAACCGCACCAAGACGACCGCCCGCACGGTGCTGCGCGGGTCGCTGGTGTACCTGATGGCGGTGATGGCCCTGTTCGTCGCCGACGGCGTGGTGCCGCGGTACTTTTAGGCCGGCCACCAACTCTGTGCTGACCCAATCGCACACGAGCCGATGGTAGTCGTAAAAGTTCTCCAAGTCGGTCGGAGTCTTTCGCAAGAGCGCGAGAAGGGACGGGATTTCATCCCCGAACACCCGATACCGCGCCGCGATGTGTTCCGCGCCGTGCAATTGCCGCGTCGTCTGGTTTTGAAGCCAATTCCTCACCTCGCGGATGAGGATGTTCGGCGCGTTGGCGTGGGCGCGAATGTCTAGACCCGCGATGTCGGAAAGGAATTGTTGGTATCTATACTTCTCACGGTCGAGAACCAGCACGACTTTCTTCGCCTGTTTCGCTATGACACCCGCTTTAAAACCGACGAACAGGCCGAACTCATAGGGCATGTTGAACCGGGGCAATCCCTCGGCGTTCGGCTCCGTGCGGCTGATGTCGTGAATGCCGTACTGCGACCCGGCGATGATCCGCAGTAACTTTTCCGCCCGCGTCTCGCCGGAGTCGTCCGCCTCAAGGGCGCAACGGACGCCGAAGCCGCAGTATTCGATGACGAAGACGAGCGCCCGGAACTGCGGTTGATACCCGTCGTCGAACGGGCAGTTCACGAACACGCTGGTATCGAACGGCCGTTTCCGGGTGGCGGAGGACATCGCGGTTGCCCTTTGAATCACTTCACCGGAACGTCGGTGGTGGCCGAAGTCCGCGCGGCCTCGGCTTCCCGCTTCCGCCGCGCGGCGACGACCTTCTTGACCGCCGCCCGGATCGCGGCCGGGGAGATTTTCCCCTTATGCTTGCCGGGCAAGTACACGGGTTGGATGTACTGCATCCCCTTCGGCTCCTTCTTCTTGGCCATGGCACGCCTCCCTTGGTTGTCATTCCTCTATTCTACCCGCCGGCCGTGGCCTGGGTCGCCGCCGCGATTTGCGCCAACTGCTCCGGGGTCGGCTTGCGGCTGCCCTTGCACGCCGGGTACTTGCTGCAACTGAGGAAGTATCGCCCCATGTACTGCTTCAGCTTCATCGGCGACCCGCAGTCGGTACACGGCTCCGGGATGTCGATGTGCGGCAGCGCCGGCCCCGCCTTCTTCGGCTCCTCCTTCGGCAGAATGTCCTTCAACTTCTCCCGCAACTCGGCGTTGATGGCCTTCGTCCCCCGGCACTTGGGGTAGCCGGTGCAGGCCAGGAACGGCCCCCGGAAGCTCTTCTTGATCACCATCGGCTGGCCGCACTTCTCGCAGTTGATGCCCGTGTCCGGCGGCTTGATCGGCGCGCCCTGCTCGTCCGCGTCCGAGATGAACGAACACCCTTTCGCGTCCGAGCACTGGACGTACCGGTTGCCCGTCTTGCTGAACTTCAGCAGGAGCGGCTTCTTGCACTTCGGGCACGGAAACTTGCTCGGCAACGTACTCACCACCGGCTTGCCGTCGGCCCCGGCGTTCATGATGGTCGGGCAGTCGGGCGCGCCCTCGCAGGTGTAGAAGACGCCGTACCGCCCGTCCTTCTTGACCATGAACTTGCCGCACGCCGGGCACGGGATGGTCGTCACTTCCGGCCCCATGCTCTCGGTCCCGTCCTCGCCCCGCTTGTACGGGCACGGGTTCTCCGGGTCTTTCCACCCGCTGCACCCGATGAACTTGTTGCCCGTCTTGCGGCTGAACATGGCCACCAGCGCCTTGCCGCACTTCGGGCAGTCCTCGCCGATCTCGATGCCCCGCTGCGCCGGCATGTCCGTCTCGGCCTTCGCCAGCGCGACCGAGAACTCGTTCCAGAACTCGTCCAGCACGTCCGCGTACTTGAACTTGCCGGTCTCGATCTCGTCCAACTCCTCTTCGAAGTGACTCGTGAACTTCATGTCCATGACCTTCGGGAAGTGCGCGACCAGCAGGTGCGTCACCGTCTTCCCGACTTGCGTGGCGAAGAACCGCCGCTCCTTCTGCTCCACATAGCCCCGGTTCTGGATCACTTCGATGATGCTGCTGTAGGTACTCGGCCGACCGATCCCGGCCTTCACCATCGCCTCCACCAGCGACCCCTCGTTGAACCGGGGCGGCGGCTGCGTGAAGTGCTGGGACTCGTACAGGTCGTACCGGTCGAGCGGCTGGTTGGCCGTCAGCGGCGGCAGTTGCGGCTCCTCGTCCTTGCCGCCGGCGGAGGCCATCACGCGGCGGTAGCCGTCGAACTTCTCGACCCGCCCGCTGGCCCGGAACAGCCCCTTGCCCGCCGTGATTTCCACCGTCGTGACGGCGAACACGGCCGGCGACATCTGGCACGCCACGAACCGGTTGTAGATGAGCGTGTACACCCGTAGGTCGTCTCCACCGAGGCCGAGGCTACTCGCCCGCTCCGGCGTCATGGTCACGTCCGTCGGGCGGATACACTCGTGGGCTTCCTGCGCGTTCTTGCCGCTGGCGTAGAAGTTCGGCTTGTCCGGCCGGTAGTTCGGGCCGAACGTCTGCTCGATGTACGCCCGCACGGCCGTCACCGCGTCCGGCGAGATGCGGGTGCTGTCGGTTCGCATGTAGGTGATGAGCGCGACCGTCCCTTCGCCGCGTAGGTCGATGCCCTGGTAAAGCCGCTGGGCCGCGTCCATCGTCCGCTTGGTGCTGAACCGCAAGCGGCCGTTCGCCTGCCGTTGCAGCGTGGACGTGATGAACGGCGGCTGCGGGCGGTCCTGCCGGTCCTTCTGCTCCACCTTCGTGACGACGAACTTGGCGCTCAGCAGCGCGGTGCCGATGGCGTCCGCCTCGGTTTCGCTGCCGAGCTTCGGCTCGGCGTTGTCCCACTTCGTCAGTTCGGCCAGGAAGGTGCCCTTCACCGGCGCGGGGATGCCGGACTTCGGCTCCGCGCCTTTCTTGGGGGCCGTCGCTGACGCTTCCGGCTCGGACCCCAACGCTTCGGCCTCCTCGCCTTCCGGCTCTTCGCCCACGTCCGCCGCCAACTCACCGGGCGCGGCTTGCTTCCCTGGCGTTTCGGCAGCCGCGGCGACGCCCTTCTGCTTGGCGAACAGCTTCGTCGCGGTCGGCTTCACGGTCAACTTCACGCCGGACCCTTGCGGGGCGAGTAGCGCCGTGACCTTCCAGTATTCCTCGGTTTTGAAGGCGTCGATCTCGGCGTCCCGGTCCACGATGAGGCGCACCGCGACCGACTGCACGCGACCGGCGCTGAGGCCCGACGCGACCTTCTTGCCGAGCAGGTTCGACAGCGGGAAGCCGACCACCCGGTCCATCGCCCGGCGGGCCTCCTGCGACTTCACCCGGCCCATGTCGATCTGGTCGATCTGCGTGAGCGCCTTCTGGATGGCCGGCTTGGTGATCTCGTTGAAGCGGATGCGGAACGTCTTCCGCGGGTCCAGTTGCAGGGCGTCGGCGATGTGCCAGGCGATGGACTCGCCCTCGCGGTCGGGGTCGCTCGCCAGCAGGACGCGGGTGGCGTTCTTGGCGGCCGCGCCGAGTTCGTCCAAAATCTCTTGCTGGGTGCGGCGCTTGCCGAACTTGCCGCCGCCCTTCCCGCCCTTGGCCTTGGCCTTCGCCCCGGCGTCGGTCAGGTAGCGGAGCTTCCACCCGGCCCCGATCTGGATGCCGGCGACTTCCTCTTTCGTCTTGCGGTCCTTGTTGGTGGCCAGGTCACGGACGTGGCCGAAGCTGGCCAGCACCTTGAACCCGCCGCCCAGGTACTTGCTGATGGCCTTCACCTTGCCGACCGACTCGATGATGACGAGGTCGTAGGTGCGCCCGCCGACGGCCGGACCCTCGTCGCCCCCCTCTGTATTGGGGGTGGCGCGCTTGCGGCGGGCGGCCGGGGCGGATTCGACGGCGGTGCTGTCGGCCGGGGCGGTCGGCTTCTTGGTGGCCCGCTTGGCGGGCGTGTCGGACTTCTTGCGTGCGGGCACCGGCGGAACCTCGGGGGAAAATGGGACCGTATCCCAGTATGGATGGAGCGTCGAAGTCGGTTAACGGATTCGGGGAAACCAGTGTTGGCGGGCGGGGGGCGTCGGCCCCCTGTCGCGGAACAGATCCCCGTGCGACAGGGGGCCGACGCCCCCCGCTCGCCAAGAAGAACCCGGCTCGAAACGACTGCCGTTGTTGCGATCCGGCGATTCCGTACAATCGAATTTCGCAGTTGAGCAGCCCTCGGCCCCACCACGATTAGGACAGGGGCGGCCGAACCGTCAACCCCCGATGTCCCGAATCGGACCCGGCACCGGCCCGACGCCCCGGACGCAAACCGAGACCAGATCATGGCTTACAACCCGTTCGACTTCTTCCGCCGGAACCAGAAGATTCTGTTCGCGGTTCTGACCGTGTTCATCATGATTATGTTCACCCTGTCGTTCGGGGCGAACGACTTCTTCAGTTGGTTCCCCCGCTGGCTCGGGAATCGCTCGTCCGGCGACGTGATGGCCGTCGTCGATGGGGACAAAGTCCGCTCGTCCGACCTGGACACGATCCTCAAACACCGCCGCACCGCCAACCAGTTCATGCTGGCCGCGCAAGAGACCGCCGCGGCGAAACTCAGCGGCGAACTGGCCAAACTGATTCCGACCGCGTCCGCCACGAACCGGCCGTTGCTGGACAAGTTCCTGCGGGACCGGCGTCAGGTGGTGCCGCTCGCCGGGCAGTCGTGGCCGTACCTGGACCTCATGCAAGTGATTCAGAGCGGCCTGCTCAGCGCCCAGATGTCGGACCCCGAGATGCGGCAGCAGTTGTCCCGCTTCCAACAGATGAGCATCTTCAGTTTCCGTCAGGCGCTCCAGCGGATCGCCGCCGACAAGTCCGCCGTCCAGGCCGACCGAGACGCGGCCGCCGTCGGCGAGGCGCTGCTCGCCCTCGACACCCGACCGGCGCAACCGGGGCTGTACTTCACCGCCTCCCCGAACGCCGACCGCCAGGACGCGATGAACTTCCTGCTGTGGCGGAAGAAGGCCGACCAACTCGGCGTCCGGTTCATCCGCGCGGACGTGGAGCGGCTGGTGGAGAAGGAGTTCGCCGACCAACTGAACAAGGAAGACCGGGCGATGGCGCTCCAGGCCGTGGCCGAGGACAAGCGCGGCGCGAACCCGGCCGACGTGTACGGGTATGTGGCGGACGAGTTCCGCGTGCGGGCGGCGCAACAGGCGGTGCTGGGGGCGTCGTTCGTCCGCACCGGGGCGGTGCCGGTCAGCCCGGATCAGGCGTTCGCCCGCTTCCGCGAATCGACCGACGCCGCCGAGTGGAAAGTCGCCGCCGTGCCGGTGGGCAAGTTCGAGTCGCAAGTGCAAGGCACCCCCACCGGGCAGGAAAGCCAGGACATCTTCCGCAAGGGGCAGAACGTCGAGCCGGACCCGTCGCTCAGCCGGCCCGCGCTGAAGAAGCCCCGCGAGTTGAAAGTCGGGTGGCTCGAAATCACCGGCAAGGAGCAGTATTACGTCGATGCCGCCGCCAGCGCGCTGGCCAAGATCGAACCGGCGGTGGATGTCGCGCACCTGACGCTGGCCCCGCTGTTCGGCGGCCCGCTGGGGCAACTGGCCGGGGTGGGCGTCGCCGCCGCGCCGGACAAGTTGCTGCTGGCCGAGTACGAGAAGTACAAGGAAGTGGAGGCGACGAAGGCCGCCACCGTGCCCGCCAAGCCGGTGCGGAATGCCTTCGGCGAACTCCCCCCGCAGGCGACGGACACGACCGACGCCGCCCTCGGCCGGGCCGACCACGCCGCGATGATGGTCGGGCTGGCCGCCGCCAGTCCGCTGACGGCCGCACTGCCGCCGCAACTGCGGGCCGAGAAGATCGACGACACGCACCGCGCCGCCATTTACCTGCCGGCCGTCGTCGCCCCGCTGCTGAGCGCCCCCCTGGCGGACGCGGCGCTGGCGAGTCTGCTGTACGCCCCGACCTACCCGAAGCTGGTCGCGCCCAAGCCGCCGCCGCTGGCCGCCCTCCGCGGGGAGATGGCCAAGCGGGTCCGCGAGACGTTCCAGACGGACAAACTGCCCCGCGACGACCTGGAGAAGCTGACCACCGACACGATCACGGCCATCGCCGCCAATGTGACGGACCCGAACAAGGCCCGCGCCGCCGGCAAGCCGATCCTGGACGCCTTCGCCGCCGCCCGCGGGCTGAAGGCGCTGGGACAGGAGGGCGAGTCGGCCGGCTTCGCCGAGTTGTACTCCGTCGGCAAGGACGCCGGGCTGAAGAAGCTCCGCGACCGGTTCCTCGGGCCGCACGCCGGGTTGGGCAACGACGACGCCTTCGGCCGCACCTTCTTCAAGGAAACCACCCCGGCCCCGCGCGGGATGCCGGAGAAGGAGACCGACCGCAAGGGCTTCTATATCCCGCACACCTACCCGGAGCCGTTCATCGACCTGCCCCGGCGGTCGCAGTACCTGTTCTGGCTGACCGACGAGAAGCCGGCCGTCGCCTCCCGCCGGGCGGACGACGCGAAGGACCAAATCCTGGCCGCGTGGCGGACCCAGAAGGCCCGTGCCCTGGCCAAGGCCGAGGCCGAACGGCTCGCCGCCGAGGTGAGCAAGCTGAAGCCCGACCCGGCCACGCTGGACTTGGAACTGCGGGAGGTGTTCAAGGGGTACGGGGCACCGGTGGTGCTGCCGGACATCGCCGCCACGCCGCTAGTGCCGACCGGCAAGGGCGGGTACGCCTTCGACGATTACCGCTGGCCGTTCGACCAAATCAAGTACCCGACCCCGAAGATGCGGCAGGAGTTGTTCGCCAACCGCAACAAGGCGTTCGGCACGGCCCTGGTGGACGCCAACCTGCCGGAGGACGTGTATTACGTCTCGGTGCTGACCAAGCGGACGGAGAAGCAGGCGTCCGACTTCGCCAACGCGGTGTACGCGCCGGTGCCGAACGTGCCCAACCCGGCGGCCGAGCGACTGCCGCAACGGTTCGCCCAAGAGGCGGCCGTGGCCGAGGTGGAGCAGGCGCTGGCGCTGCTCCGGTCCGAGTTCGGCTACACCGACGAGAACCCCAACCTCCGCGACAAGGCGAAGGAGTGACGGTTCGGGATTCCGAGCGAACGGCGCGGCGTCAGCCCGCCGGTGCTTGATTGCACCGGCGGGCTGACGCCGCGCCGTTCGCCAAGAACGATTGCCATCCCTCCCCATCCCGCCCGCCGAACGCCCTCAACTCCGCTTCCCCGGCCGACCGATACCACCCGGAGGTTCCAACCTCCGAGGTGGTAGGATGCCGTATCAGGTGGCGATCGACACGTTCCACGGGCCGCTCGACCTGCTCCTCTATCTGGTGAAGCGGGACGAGGTGGACATCCTCGATATTCCCATCGCCACGCTGACCGAGCAATTCCTCGACTACCTGCGGGTGGTGAAGGAACTGGACGTGGAGGCGGCCGGCGACTTCCTGGTGATCGCCGCGACCCTCATGGTCATCAAGAGCCGGCTTCTGGTGCCGGTGTTGGAGGACGAAGCGCGGCACAAGGACGAACCCGACCCGCGCAAGGAGTTGGTGAAGCAACTTCTCGAATACCGCCGGTACAAGGACGCGGCGCAGAA
>Ga0105048_10012888_pt1 | contig 13078 bp, 12 predicted proteins | sample MAT05_FD_78382 | JGI IMG/M metagenome (GOLD analysis project Ga0105048, IMG submission 78382) | Freshwater microbial communities from Lake Fryxell liftoff mats and glacier meltwater in Antarctica - MAT-05 | ecosystem: Environmental > Aquatic > Freshwater > Ice > Liftoff microbial mat | place...
ATTGCCCCGGATGAAGAGAAAGCTTTTTTACCGCATCAGGATGCAACATGGCATCTGCTCCCCGATTGAAATAAAAATCACGCTCCCCGTTTTCCATAAGGCTTACAAACGCGAGTGTAGTAAAATGTTCGCTGTCTTGTGTTACCAACGAAGTATCTACACCAAAATCTTGTAAAGTATTTATAAGGTATTCTCCAAAGGGATCTTGTCCAACCTGCGCCAGTAATTGCACGGTACTGCCCAGGGCTGCCATTGCAGCAGCCACATTGGTGGGGGCACCACCTGCTTTCTTCAAAAAATTAACTCCATTTGAAAGTGGCTGTCCCTTATCCGTACATATCATATCAATCAAAGCTTCGCCAATACAAATAATCGGAAGTTTGTTTTCTTTTTGATCAGTCATGCTTTATAATAATTAATAATATTCAACAAGTGCATTATTTGCTTTTAAATAAAAGACAAAATTTGCTAATGCCCACCCCTCACCACCCTAACATCAATAGTTACGGATTTCACTTCCTTAATAAATAATGTAAAAAATGACCCAGCCAGTAACAAAGCACCAGCCAATAAAATAGCATTTACGGGATTGTTGCCTAACAAACTTTTGTAGTATATAGGTATTGTAAAAGTTTCGATTAACATGGGAATCACTATAAACATATTAAAAATACCCATATACACGCCGGTTCTTTCCGGTGGAATGCTGCCTGCTAGCATGATGTAGGGATTTCCCATCATACTTGCCCAACTTACACCCATACCTATCATGGCTACAAACAACCATGCCTTATTTTCAATGTACGGAATACTAATAAGCGCGATACCTGCCATAGCAAGGCAAAAACTATGTAAATATTTTGGACTTATTTTTTTGGCGAGAAAAGCTAATGCAAATGCTGCTACAAAGGCAATGCCATTATAGGTGGCACCAAGCGGCCCTACCAGCAATTCTGCCTTGCGAAACAATGGATTTTCAGCATCGGTTGTACCGTACAAACTTTGGCTGCGACATTTGGCAATATATTGCCAATAAATAAACATCGCATACCAACTGCAAAACATCATTGGAGCCATCCACTTCATGGTAGAGGGCATGTCCCGTATGGCTTTTCCTATTTCTACAAAGGTAGCTTTTACCCCACCCGGCGATTGACGGATCTTTTCCTTTTCCTCCTCACTAAGCGGAATTTCCTTTGTAGTGTACAATGTCCATACAATACTGCAAATACTTACCACCGAACCAATTAAAAAAGCAATCAGCGTAGTGGTGGGTATTCGCCCTGATTTATCGTTTTCTCCAAAAGCAAGAAAATTGATCAGCAGAAATGGGGTAAGATAAGAAAGTGTCTGTCCAAGACCGGTAAAAGCACTTTGGGTTAAAAACCCAAGACTGTGCTGCTCCTTTTTAAGTTTATCACTTACAAACGCCCGATAAGGTTCTTGCGTAATATTATTGGCTGCATCTAAAATCCAAAGAATACTCGCCGCCATCCAAACCGTACTGCTAAAAGGCATGGCCAACAGCGAAATACTACAAAAGATGGCTCCAATTAAAAAGTAAGGTGTCCTGCGACCCCATTTTGTAATTGTTTTATCACTCATAGCACCTACAATAGGCTGTACAATCAACCCCGTCATGGGGCCGGCAAGCCAAAGCAGTGGCAGGCTGCTTTCTTCGGCACCGAGATAACTATAAATTGGGCTCATATTGGCCTGTTGCAAACCAAAACTATATTGCAGACCAAAGAAGCCTACATTCATATTAATGATCTGCCAAAAACTTAATTTTGGTTTAATTGAAGACATAAGCAAGTGTTCATAAAAAAATGATACGGGGAAAATATAAAGTATCTTATTTTCAAACGCATAAAATGTGGTTCATTTTCGATAAAGGGTATTGAAAATCAACGTACAAACGTTTGCAGTGAACATTTTTATAAACGAATCAAACAAACTGTTTCTTCATGGAAAAAAAATCAGGGTTTCATAAGCTCAAAATTAACCACTGGTACCTACGCTTCTATTTTACTTTTTTACTTGCTGCACCCGTTTGTGTATGGGGGCAGCTTAGAGATAATTTTACTGATGGCGACTTTACAAATAATCCATTATGGACGGGGAATAACAATGATTGGATCATTAATACAGAAGGACAGTTACAAAGCAACAATACTACACTCAATACCAGTTTCTCCTTGATTACAGCCAACCAGAAAGCAACCTCAGCTCAATGGGATTTTTATGTAAGATTGGCCTTTAACACCAGTGGAGCAAATTTTGTAGATGTGTACCTTACCGCTTCACAAAGCAATATTACCCTTACCAATACTACTGGTTACTTTATAAGATTGGGCGATACGCCTGATGAAGTGAGTTTGTACCGTAAAGATGCAAGTGGTTCTACCAAAATTATTGACGGGGCAGACGGGCTGTTGAATACCAGCAATAATATTTTGCGGGTGCGGGTAATAAGAACCGCTAACAACCAATGGACGCTTTCGAGGCATCTTGGAGCCACAGGCAATTACGTACCCGAAGGTACCGTTACCGATGCTACCTATACTACTTCCAGCGCATTTGGAGTATGGGTAAGGCAAACTACAGCAAGTTTTTTTCAGAGGCATTATTTCGATGATTTCGAAGTGAAAGATTATGTTCCCGATACTACCCCACCCTCCATTATTTTGGCGTCAGCACCCAATAACAGAACTGTTGAAATACTTTTCAATGAATCTTTAGCCACAAATACCGCTATTAATACGGCTAATTATTCCGTTAATAATAATGTAGGCAATCCGCTTTCAGCCGCCATAGATGCAGGCAACCCGCTTTTGATCCGGTTGACTTTTGCAAATAATTTTCCCAATGGCATCAATAATACCCTCACGGTAAATGGAGTAGCAGACATTTCCGGTAATATGCTGAACAATGGCACTGCAATCTTTGCTTTTTACACCCCTCAGCGATATGATATTGTAATCAATGAACTGATGGCTGATCCTTCTCCTGTGGTGGGGCTGCCCGAAGTGGAATGGATAGAACTAAAAAATACTAGTCGTTTTCCCATTAATCTGCAAGGTTACCGGCTGGCACGTTCTTCTGGTTTAAGCGGTTCATTACCTTCCTTTGTTTTGCGTCCCGACAGTCTTGTGATTTTGGCGGCAAGTTCTGCTACATCCGTATTGAACCCTTTTGGTAATACACTTCCTGTCAGCAGTTTTCCCACCCTTCCAAATGATGGCGACCTTATTTGGTTGCAGGATGGTAGTGGAAGGTTGATGCATGCCGTTTCTTACAGTATAAGCTGGTATCAAAATGTAGTGAAATCCGCAGGTGGCTGGACGCTTGAAATGATTGACTCAAAAAATCCTTGTGCAGGTAGCCCTAATTGGAGGGCGAGTACGAACGCCTCAGGCGGTACTCCCGGCCGGGCCAACAGCATTGCCGCAACCAATACAGATCAAACAGCCCCTCGTTTATTCAGTGCTTTTGCCCCTGATCCTAACCGGGTTACGCTTACCTTCAACGAGCCACTCGACAGCAGTTTTTCGGCAGCAGCCACTTACTCATTGAGTAATGGTATTGGTACTGCAACTAGTGCAAGCCTCCTTCCCCCGCTTTTCAATCAGGTCGTGTTAAATTTTGCCACCGCTATGCAGCCAGGCACTGTTTATATCATTACAGCAACCAATGTGCGGGACTGCAGTGGCAATCTTATAAGCATTAATAATACCGCCAATGTGGGGCTGGCTGCTACGCCCGATTCTCTTGATCTGATTGTAAATGAAATTTTGTTTCAACCGCCGCCACTTGGAGTAGATTACCTTGAGCTATACAACCGAAGCAATAAAATACTCGATGTAGGCACCTTATTTTTTGCCAACCGGAGCAGTACAACAGGTAACCTCGGAACCTTGTATCCTTTGAATCCTCAAAACAGACTTTTGTTTCCAGGACAGTTTTATGTGGTTACCGAAAATCCTGAAATCGTAGCGCGGCAGTACAATGTAAAAGATCCGGCTGCTGTCATATTGGCACCGTCTATGCCCTCTTTTTCGAGTGATAAGGGAACTGCTGTTATTATTAGCAATACAGGTAACATTATTGACGAATTGAGATACGATACCAAATGGCATTTTGGGCTGATAGACAATGAACAGGGCATTTCGCTGGAAAGAATTGATTACAACCGGCCTACCAACTTTGCTGAAAACTGGACAAGTGCTGCAGCAAGTGCGGGTTTTGGTACACCGGGTTACGAAAACAGTCAGTACCGGGCGGATGTTGCGCCTCCATCGGGGGATATCCGGCTGAATCCAAGACTTTTTAGCCCCGATAATGACGGTTTTGAAGACTTCACCCTGATTGAATTTGAAGTAAGCGAACCTGGCTATACTGCTAATGTAACTATTTTTGATGCAGCAGGCAGACCTGTGAAATTGTTGCAACGCAATACAACCATTGCCAGAAGAGGATCCTTTCGGTGGGATGGCCTGAATGATAAACAGCAGCGGGTAGCTGCCGGAAACTATGTGGTCTATTTCGAAATATTCAATCTGCGCGGTCAGAAACAGGCATTCAAAAAAGGGGTGACGGTTACCAGAAAGTTTTAATCCGGGTTTATCCCGGAAATGATAATCCCCTGTCCGAAACTTTTCGAACAGGGGATTATCTATTTTAAAAACAGGAAAAAATCCTTTCTTAATCAAGTTCAATTTCAAATTGCACGAGGTCCACGAATTCCTGAATACGCAGTTCCAATTCTTCTCTTGTAAGCTCCTGCAATCTTTCAGGTCCGAATTTCTCTACACAGAAAGAAGCCATGGCGGAACCTGCAATAATAGCCGACTTCATGTTCTCAAAACTGATATCACGGGAATTGGCAATATAGCCTATAAATCCACCGGCAAAAGTATCACCGGCACCTGTGGGATCAAATACTTCCTCCAAGGGGAGCGCAGGAGCAAAAAACACCTGATGGTTATCAAACAGAAGCGCACCATGCTCTCCCTTTTTAATAATCAGATATTTGGGACCCATGGCCAGTATTTTTTTGGCGGCTTTCACAAGGCTGTATTCGCCTGACAACTGCCGGGCTTCACTGTCGTTTACCATCAGCACATCAATCATTTTCAGATTTTCGTGGAGGTCTTCCAGTGCTGCTTCCATCCAAAAGTTCATAGTATCAAGCACAATCAATTTAGGACGAACCTTGAGTTGCTCAATAACGCTTTTTTGTATTTTGGGCATCAGGTTCCCTAGCATCAGAAATTCGGCTCCCTGATACGCCTCCGGAACCACCGGATTGAAATCTGCCAGTACATTGAGGTCGGTAACGAGTGTATCACGGGTATTCATATCTAAATGATATTTCCCGCTCCAAAAAAACGAGGGTTTGTCCGGTACCATTTCCACCCCTTCGGTCATTACGCCGCGTTTGTTCATATCCTCCATTATGGCCGGATCGAAATCATTTCCCACAATACTTATTTGCTGAACCGGCCTTACAAAAAAGCTGGCTGCATAGGCAGCATACGTTGCGCTTCCCCCAACTATTTTATCGGTTTTTCCAAAAGGAGTTTCAATGGCATCATAAGCCATAGTACCCACAACAATCAGTGACATAATTAGATTTTTTTATTTAAACAGGGCACAAACCTCCCATCGGGTGGCAAAGAAAAGAAAACTAAGCCAAAAACAGCTTGTGTATATTTTACTAACAAGCGTTAGTTTTGCTATATGGCCAAAGCAGTTACAGAAAAAACGCTCTCCCGCCGGACGCAGATTGTTTCGGTGGCTACCCGGTTGTTTCACGAAAAAGGATACAACGCTACAAGCATGCGCAACCTTGCCGAACAATTGGGTATAGAAGCAGCAAGCCTCTACAACCACATAAGTGGGAAAGATGCATTGTTGCAACAAATTTGTTTTGACATGGCTACCCATTACAATGCACACATGGAAGAGGTAGAGACAGCCTCCTGCACAGCTATTGAAAGGGTGGAAAAACTGGTTCGTTTCCATATTGGCATGATGCTAACCCATTTTGAGGAGGTGTATGTTACCAATCGCGATTGGAAGCACCTGAAAGAACCGCTGCTGGCCAATTTTTTACAGCAACGTAAAGCTTACGAAAAGCGTTTTTCCAGGCTTGTGGAACAAGCCGTTTTAGCTGGCGAAATACAGGCCGTGCATCCTCATGCGGCTGTTTTAACTATACTAAGCGCCGTAAGGGGAATAGAATTCTGGCAGCGCAATCCCCGTAATATTTCCGCCGAACAACTAGAGGAGGATATGGTAAAAATATTGCTGAAGGGGCTTCGCAAATAATGAGATTATTTATTAAAAAAATTCATCTTGAAAAATATATTTCATAAACTTAGGGTTAGCCACATTGAACGTCAGACTAAAAATGCCGTAGCTATAAGTTTTGAAGTACCCGAAACTCTGGCGGAAACTTTTGCCTATCAATCCGGTCAATACCTTACCATCAGGCACATGATTGAGGGGGAAGATGTTCGAAGAAATTATAGCCTTTGCAGCAGCCCACTGGAAAATACATGGCAGGTGGCGGTAAAGAAAGTACAAGGTGGCATCTTTAGTACCTGGGCCAACGAAAACTTGCAGGAAGGCGACTATCTGGAAGTAATGCCCCCCTTAGGAAAATTTACAATATTTCCCGATCCCAATAAAGCCAAAAATTATCTTGCTTTTGCGGCAGGAAGTGGCATCACGCCTATTGTAAGCATCCTTAAAACCGTGCTTGCTACCGAACCGAATAGTCGTTTTACGCTGGTATATGGCAACCAAAGCCGCACCACCATTATGTTTCGGGAAGCTATTGAAGCTTTAAAAAGTAAGTATATTGACCGTTTAAGTATTTACCATATCCTGAGCCGGGAAAAATCAGATGCTGATCTCAATTTTGGACGTATTGATGGCGCTAAATGTGAACTGCTTTTAAACAAGCTGATACAGATAGACCGAATGGATGAAATATTTTTATGCGGCCCTCAACAAATGAGTACCGAAATAAAAGCGCTGCTGCTGCAAAAGGGTGTGGATGAGCGAATAATTCATCTCGAATTGTTTACCGCCGGTAAAAAAGCAGCCTCTAAAAAGGACATCAGTATTTCGCTGCCCGATGAGCAGCCGAAAAATAAAGTGACCATTATCCTTGACGGAGTGTCGCACCAATTTGACCTTGCTTATGAAAGCGATGCCATATTAGATGCCGCATTGCATGAGGGGATTGAATTACCATTTGCCTGCAAAGGGGGTATGTGTTGCACCTGCAAAGCAAAACTGCTGCAAGGCGAAGTAGATATGGAGGTACACTATGGTTTGGAGCCCGACGAAATAGAAGCAGGGTTTATACTAACCTGCCAAAGCCACCCCAAAACACCAGAAGTGGTCGTAGATTTTGATGCCCGATAGACCATTCAGGAAAATTTAACATCTCCGAATTTTTTCGTAGTAAATAAATTCCCCTATTTTTGATCTACGAAAATTTTCTTACACCAGCATTTTAGCTACCTGCATTCCATTTTCCTGTAATTGAAGCGGATAATTTTTCGAAAGGTGTTGGGAAAGGGTTATTAAAAAACATCAAACTAATATTTATGAAAAAATCAATGACTTTCACACTTATTGCCGCTTTGCTCAGCGCAAGCTCCCTTTTTGCTCAGGCAAGTAAAAAAGTAGAAAAAAAAGAAATTATTATTGAGCGCAACGAGGGAGGTGATAAAGAAAAAATGGTGATTGAAATAGATGGCAATTCTGTTACCATTAACGGGAAACCTGCTAAAGACTACAAGGGTAAGAAACGCATTATAATTGACGATGACATTATTATAGATGGGAATATTGTAATAACCCCCGGCAAGAGATTAAACGGCTTAAAAATAGTTACAGAGAAAAAGGCTCTTCTTGGCGTGGTAACTGAAAAAGGCGAAAAGGGTGCCAAAATAAATAGTGTATCCAAAGAAAGTGGGGCTGAAAAAGCCGGGCTGCAAAAAGGAGATATCATTACAAGTATTGGGTCAAAAATTATTGATTCTCCCGAAGCTTTATCAGAAGCGATAACATCTCAAAAACCAGGCGATGAAGTAGTAATACAATACCTCCGCGACGGACAAAAAAATAATAGCAAAGCGGTTTTAGGCGAAACGAGTGGAAATATGACATGGAATAAAGAAGATTTGGAATTTAATTTCGATGAGCCGAGAGGATTTTCTATTCCCCGTATGCGAAGGGTACCCGGATATCAAATCCCTCGTATAGAATCAGATGGTAATAATCTCTTTCTTTTTAATGGCAGTACTCCAAAATATGGTATGGATGTACAGGACGATGAAGAGGGAAGAGGGGTAAAAGTGACAGATGTAGAAGCCGAAAGCAATGCAACCAAAGCTGGGTTACAAAAAGATGATATTATTACTGAGGCAGAGGGTATTGCTATTACCGATTTAGATAAACTTAGGGAGGTACTAAACGATGCTAAGGGAGAAAAACTGAATCTGAAAATAAAGATATTGAGGAATAATCAACCTCAGGAGCTCACCCTAAAGGTTCCCCGAAAAATTAAGTCGGCCAGACTTTGAGTTTTTTATACGCACACTACCAAATAGTATCCCGGGAAATATTGGGCGCCTTCTCTTCAGGAGGCGCTTTTTTTATCCCTTTTCGTTTACAACCATCAGATTATTATTTTTGATATAGCGGTCAAAAATAAAAGGGCCAAATGGCAGAACCGAAGCGATGGCGCCAAGTGCCGCGGTTTTGAGCGACCAACCAAATGCCTGTCGGCATTCGTGAACTAAATACAGGTAAGCAATAAACAACACGCCATGAGCCATTCCTACCACAGAAACCGCCTTAGGCATACCGGCTAAATATTTTAATGGCATGGCTATTCCCAACAAAACAATAAAGGAAACGGCTTCCGCAGCCCCGATCCTCAGAAACCATTTCGCAACAAAATTTTTATTCATCCTTAGTATTTTTTTTGCAAAAATCGCTTATTTCCCCGAAGCAGATGATTGTATAAATTCATTTAACAAAAACAGATAGGGTGCATAATTATGATGGAGAAAAACATTGCTGCTGTCGTTTACATATTTTTCCTGATAGGTTTTACTCCCCTTTAAAATTACCGGCGCCCCGGCAGTACTGTAATTATTTTGCTGCAGGAGCTGCGGTGGCACAAAACCCGGCAGCCTTTTTGCTACTTGCTTTCCCACACCATTACCTAGAAAACGATTGTATCTTTTTGCTGCTTTCCGACTTCCGTTCCGCATACTTTTATACATATAATTCATTGCAAGCCGCACCGGAAATTTTTGCTTTTGAACAACATCTATTACGTTTGAAAAGGGATTAACTTCATTAAAGTCGCCCAATCCTTGCACCGCAATGGGTGTTTCGGGTACCCAATCTTGTGCATTTACAACACGATAAGCATATCCCGGACCCGTGATGGCATCAAAATCGTAGGCATAAAATAGATTCCCCGGTTTAGGAGCCGCACTGGCATAAGTTTTCCATTGCAAACCGGCATATTTATCGCGGAAATAATAATACAGGTAGCTGGTATTTAAAAAAGAAAGCGCACCGCCCTGACTATGGCCGGTAACAATCATCTTACGCAATCCCCTTTTTAATAAGGCTTCCAGTACCGGCAGGTATTCCCTCACCAGGAAACCAGTTCCCAATGCCCAGCCAATATGTACCGAGGCTTGGGCATTTTCGGCAAACTGGTAGTCAAACTTATAATCGGAAGTAAGTTGCACAGATCCTGATGCAGGTACCATGCCTGCATAAAAATTTTCCAGCCAGCTATCCGGCTTGTTCACAGTACCCCGCAAACTCAGTATAATTACCGAATCGCTACGCAAGTAAATTTCAGCCCGGTTGTACAAACCTACTTCGGGGGAGCGGTACAAGCGCTGGTATTGACCATTTTCGAGGGTAAAATTTTGCTGCTTCATCAGACTGTCAGACATACCATAAAAAGCCAACCAGAGCATATCTTTATATTCTGTAGCATTAAATCCGGGCTGTAAGGATTCCCACGTTTGGCTTATGGCATGGTTTTGTATCCCAAAAAAACAAACCCATAACCAGCCTTTAAAGTACTTATTCATAATTTTCTCTCCTGTTTTAAAAAGATTTCTTGAAAGACCAGCCTTTTACCAAATAAGGGTTTATTTTATCCTGTAAGGTGTTCAGATTCTAAACTTTTATCCGTTTGTACGAGCAAACAAGGTTGCAATGAAAAACTTTTTCATAAAATTAAGGGAGCCAGTCCTTTCCCTGATATTTTAATTTAGTTTTGTATAATTAATTGAAGGTGTGGGGTTTAAACAGAAAACAATTTAAGCCCCTTTCCATAAAAAACAATAAATCAAAAAAAAAGAAACCATGAAAAAAATGATCGCGATTTTTACGCTTGTTCTGTTATCTGCAGGAGCCTTTGCTCAAACAAAGCCAATGGATTGGGCACCTTTGAAAGAATTTCATGAAGTGATGAGTCAAACATTTCATCCTGCCGAAGAAGGTAAATTAGATCCTATTAAAAGCCGTTCAGGTGAAATGGTAGAAAAGGCAATGGCCTGGCAAAAAAGTACGCCCCCGGAAGATTTTAACAACCCTGAAATAAAAAAGAGTTTAGGAAAATTGGTGAAAGGCAGTAAGGAATTGAATAAAATGGTAAAAAAGAATGCCACTGATACTGATCTTACAGCAAAGCTGACCGGTCTGCATGATGTATTTCATGAGATTATTGGATTATGCAAAGACGGCCATTAATTGAATTAAGGAAAATGAAAAAGCGATGCCTGTAAAGACATCGCTTTTTTTATAGGAAAAAGGCAATATTTACATTTTTGCATCAATCTGTTCGCATAACCGGGAAAAGACTGTATTGATTTCTCCTTCACCCTCTATTTTCTCCACTTTTCCAAATTGAGCATAATAGTCGGCAACTGGCAATGTTTCATTCTGGTAAACCTTTTGCCTGTTGCGCTGCACCTCAGGATCCGCATCGTCAAGCCTTCCGCTTGATTTTGCCCTACCAATCAACCGTTGTATCAATTCTTCCTGGTTTACCTCCAGAAAAAGTACTACACTTATATGGCTATTTTGCCTTGTAAGCAATTCGTCGAGTGATTCTGCCTGCGCCACAGTTCTGGGGAATCCATCAAAAAGGAAACCCGGCGCCTCGCTGTTGGCCTCAAGGGCTGAAGCAATCATGCCTACTACTACCGCATCCGGAACAAGCTTTCCCTGTTCAATCAAGCTTTTTGCCTCCATACCAAGCACCGTAGCCTCTTTCATTTCCCTGCGTAGCAGATCACCGGTACTCAGGTGAATAAGCCCGTATTTTTCAACGAGATATGCACTTTGAGTGCCTTTTCCGCTTCCCGGAGGGCCAAATAACACAATATTGAACATGTTTGCTTTTTTGGTTTGCTGCGAATATAACAAACCGGCTGTTTTATTTTAACAACTTAAACAAGAACTTTACCCCAATTTATCATCGTAGCTTAAAATTGAACAGATTTTTTTATTAATTGTATAATATACTATGAAAACGACACTATTACTTATGATTTCCTGTACCTTACTGCTATCCTGCAGTTTTGCACAGCAGAACAATACTTCTAAAAAAACTGTAAAAATGGACAATAACGAAACACAACAATCAAAAAAGACAGCAGTATATGACCGTAAGGATACCAATAAAGTAGAAATAACTAACGAAGAATGGAAAAAAATCCTGGATCCCGAAGTTTACTTTATTGCCCGACAAAAAGGGACTGAGCGCCCATGGACAAGTAAGTTCGAAGGTTTTAAAGAAAAAGGAACCTATTATTGCGCAGCTTGTGGCAATCCTCTTTTTCAGAGTGATACCAAATTTGAAAGCGGGTGCGGATGGCCTAGTTTTTATGAGCCTATCAGCAAAAACAGCATTATTAATACGCCAGACAACACCCATGGTATGCAGCGTACCGAAGTACAATGCGGCAAATGTGAGGCACACCTTGGTCACGTATTTAATGATGGGCCGCCACCAACAGGACTACGCTTTTGTATAAATGGTGTCATTCTTGATTTTGAAAAAGCAAAAGAAGCCGATAAAAATTATAAAAATAAAATGTAAGAAGTAACGGGTACGGTGTATTTAACTCTTGAATATTACCTGTACAGTATTGAACGATAAGGAAGAAGGATACATCTTTGGAAATATTTCTCCATCAGGATGTATCCTTTTTTGCTGACTTAAGACAAATACTATAAAAATGCTACATAAACCCAACGTTATTCCTTTCCATAATGTTCTTGACTTATTTTCATCAGCCCGTGTAAAGCTTCCTGAAATATGGTGAAGCCATTTTAATGTTAACCACCATCCCCAAAGCAAAACAATCAGGAAAGCCAATCCATATAACAGGGGGAATGATTTTCTAAAAATCAATCCTTCAGAGCCATCCTTAAAAATAAGTATTAAATCAGCGAGTACAGGTCTTCTTTCAAAATCGCGGATAAATGCAAGATCTACCATATTTAATGCAGCAAAGAAAGAACCGAATAAAAGAAATATACCAATAGCTATTCTTTTGCCCAATCTTTTTTTATAGGGGTGCAAGGCAGGAAGGTAATTAAGGAGAACCAGGAGTGAACAAACAAATCCAACAATCCCCAAATCATTTAAGAAACCAAACCCTGCTACTCCAAGTTTTTTGCTAAACTCCCAATTGTCAGCAATTACAAAAATAAGTATAGTTCTATAGGTAACCATAGTAACCAACAGAACCAAACAAGAAAACCAAATCCATCTTAGGGAGGAAGGAATTTTAAATGTGTTCATAGGGTAAGTGAATGAATATGGAAATTAAATGTTTAACTAACATTTGTTAATTTTGTTTAGAAAAAAACCAACAAATATCATGTATCAACTTGGAAATTATTTAAAAGATCAATGGATTTATGGTGATTCAGGCGGACAAATTATATCAGATGCAGTTACTGGTATTAAATTTGCCCAAGCATCAAGTAAAGGTATTGATTTTTC
>Ga0105048_10012891_pt1 | contig 13073 bp, 9 predicted proteins | sample MAT05_FD_78382 | JGI IMG/M metagenome (GOLD analysis project Ga0105048, IMG submission 78382) | Freshwater microbial communities from Lake Fryxell liftoff mats and glacier meltwater in Antarctica - MAT-05 | ecosystem: Environmental > Aquatic > Freshwater > Ice > Liftoff microbial mat | place...
AAGAGGCTGCGCGTTGTCGTTCATCGCAGTTGTCAAACCTCTGTTCCACTGGCGTAAAACCAGTGGGGACAGACCTGTCGCGTTCGTGCCGCGCCTGTTTAGTTTCCAAACCTGCGGTCCACTGGCACAGGGCCAGAGGGGCCGAAAAGACGCCAGTGTACTTGTAATTCGCCTACGCCTACGGCTCGCCGTTAAACGAATTGTACTCGATAACTTTTTCATGGGTGCTTAAAAGGCCGTCGCTACAGTTGTTCCACGTCGCGGGCGAGAAGCCAACCGATATTGCCATGGCGGGTTTTGACCTGAATCCAGTCGCCTCGAGTCGCCAGAATCCGGACGCGATGACCCTGGGACGCATCGAGGGAGAGGACTTTATCAAACTGCTCTCCGTCGCCTGAGTGCAGTGTCATGCTGTCGGCGATGATTATTCCATTGTCGATTCCTGGTGGTTGAGTCGTCGCAAGCACAGCAGAAGTCAGCGAAGTCGTCAACAGCAGCAGCGGTACAATTGCGAATCGCCAGACAGGGAAACGATAACCGGTCGTACGGGTGATCTGAAGACTCCAGAACACAACGGATGACATGACGAGCGTCCAGATCATCAGGCGCATACCGGTGAAGTCGATCAGCAGACTGTTCCACGTGCGAAATTTCTCCACAATCGATTGGAGCGACACTGCGCCCCCTGCAGTTGGACTGGTTGCGTTGTTCGTCGTTGGTTCGTCGCCCTTGACCAGCGAATTCGCGAACTCAAGATTGACGGCAAGCTGCCGATCGTCAGGGTCAAGCTGTTTCGCTCGTTCATAATTCGCAATGGCGCGACCGAGCTGGTTGCTCTGCAGGCAGGCATTGCCAAGATTTCTGAACAGCCGCGCGTTGTGCACGCCGGCATCGACGAGCAATTGGTATTTGTAGGCAGCGGTTGTGAACAGATCCATCGCGTCGGCAGAGTCCGTCTTTGCAACGCCGGTGCCGCGCGTATACAGATCACCTGCTTCCTTCAGCAGTGTTTGCTGCTGAGCGGTGGAGAGTTCAATGATATCATGAGACTGCTCCGTAACACTCGTGACAGGCGCGCTGAAGAGCGAAGATTCCTCCGCCGCGTTGATGTTGCCAATTGAAGAGGCGACGAACGACGCGATGAGAAGCATCGAAACCCGTTGCGCCGTGCTGCTGACTTTTCGGACTGTTGCGACTCGACTTGTGGCCGTGCGTTTTGTGCGACGAATCTGAGATTTGCTGATTGAACTGACGGTTGATTCGATCTGTTCCACAATTTCGCGAGCCTCCATGCGGCAATCCGTCAGAGATTGGAATGACGAACTACCGAATTGCCACTGTTCGCAACGCTGAAAGAATGCTTCGACATCAATTGCAGATTGCGCCATGCCTGAGGTTCGCAGCGCGCCGATGGCAGTGGCAGACGTCGCACATGTCTGCCTTGTGCGACTTTCTATAAAACGTATCAGCGCTGCGACAAGGTCTGATGACACATTCGCATGTTCAATCGCAGCCAGGCAGCGGAACTTTGCGGACCGGAAACGTGGCAAACGACTGCCGATGTCGGCTCGATGACGAACAAGCACCGTCGTCAGCCATGCCACCGGAGGTGCGATCACGAAGAACCACCACCATTCACCTGAGCTTGCCGGTGATTGTGGAACAAGCGCGTCGGCAGAACTGTCGTTCGTGAATTCCGGCTGCATCTGCGTGCCGGCGATTGCAGAGTCCGTCGGACTTCCGTCCTTGGGCCGCTGCTTGCCGACAATGGCATCCAGTGACATGGATTCGGACTTTTCGACAGTGATCGAGATCGGATCGCTCATCGCCGTTTCATATTTCCCGGTGTCCGGGTCAAAGAAACTGAACGGGATCGCGGGGATCTGAGTAATTCCCTCACGACGCGGGCGAATGGCAGTGGAGAAGAGTTTGGTGGTGTCCTGAACATATCCGGCAAGGGATTGATCGGCGACTTTGAAATCAGCGGTCAGTGATGGTAATTCCGACAAAGGTGGAGCCTGCACAAGCTCCATCGGTCCGGTGCCTTCAATGCCAATGTTCAATGTGATCGAATCTCCGGCGTTGACCGCCGTCGGCGTCGCCTGTGTCACAATGTGGTAGCGACCAACGGCCCCGCGGTAGTCGGCAGGACGGCCTTCGAATGGAACGGGCAGGACTTCCGTTGCGTCCACTTTGGCGTCGCCTGTGATCGGTCGTGTGGATGTCACTGTCAGCCGATTTCCAAAGGATGACGAAAAGAAATCGTCACCCATCATCCGGGACAAACGAGAACTGCCACCGAATGGACTGTCTTCGAAGAAGCCCGCGAATGGATCCCTCGCTTTTCCGAGTGCCGTGGGATAGTCGATCACAATCTGTACGTCATCTGCATCAATCTTTCCTGATCGCCTGGGGTAAACGGTGGCAGCGATTTCGTAAAGGTAGTAGCTGCGTTCGTGTCCCTGACCATCATCCCGCAGGACTTCCTGGCCACCGGGACGCTGGTTGTTTGCCGCCAATTCCTTCATACGATCGAGAAAGCTTCCCCAGGAAGTCTGCTCGGAAATCATTTGCCACATATTGGCTTCCGACAGTGTGATGTTCTTCTCCGAATCGTGAAATGGCTTGATCCAGATTTTCAGAGTCAGTTCCAGCAGCTGCCCGACAAATACTTTGTTCCTGCCGCCTTCAACTTCGACGAACAACAAATTTCCCGTTTCGCTTTTCGAAGCCACAAAACGCAGCTTTTCCGTGGTCACGCTGCTGCCGTCCACTTTGAAGCTGAATGGCGGGATTTCGAAAACTCCTTCGCGGCGCGGCGTGATCAGATACTGCATCACGACACTGCGACTCTCGCTGCGGCGACCGTTGATGATCGTGGTTTGCGAACTTTGCGCCGGCGCGCCGGCCGAACGAATATCGCAACCATCAATTTCGGGAATGGTCGGTTGCTCGAAGTCCGCCGCGTTGCTGATCGCAAGCTGGAGCACGACCGGCGTGCCGACCCAGGCTTCCCGGGCGGAGAGGCGCACATCGACATCGGCAGCTGTCGCAGGAATGTTCATGCCACAGAGCGTCAGTGCCAGCAGTGCAAGCGTCATAGAAGTGGTCTGAATACGTTTCATTTTATTCACCCTGGTTTGTCCTGTTCCTCGTGAGCGGTACGGTGCCAGCCGAATGGCATTCGGTTTAGAAAGTAGCAGGCACTTTCCAAGTGCCGCAGCCGTTGAAAATACCTGAGTTGTCGGACGGCACACGGAGTGTGCCCGCTACTTTACCAGTCGCGATCGACGGGAATATGCCGGGAGCGTTCCAGTCGTTGTTGCTGCATTCGACGAAGCATATCCCGGTCGCGGACCGATTGCAGCATCTTGAGGGCTTCCTCACGAGTCATCAGTCCGTCCATTGAATTCGGGTCTGCCATTGCCCCGGAACCAACCGGCTTTTTATTCTCATCCTGTTGACCAGCAGCCTTCAGGTCACCATCAGGTACAGGTTGGTTTTTCGCTTCCTGCTCTTCCGGCTTACCCTCATCATCGAGTTGCTGCTGATCACCAGATTTCTGTTGCATGTTCTGCGGTTGAGTCTGTTTGCCGTCTGAATCCTTTGGCTGAGCCTGTGGTTCGGATGGCTTCTGCTGGCTCGACTGAGATTCCTCGCCTGGCGATTTCTGGTCGTCTGGTTTCGGGTCGTCTGGTTTCTGTGACTTATCGCCAGGATTTTCATTCTTCTGCGCGTCCTTTTTCTGTTCATCTTTCTTTGATTTGTCAGAAGCTGATGCTTCGCTCTGGTCCTTTTGGTCCTCTTTCTTCTGCTGGTCGGAATTTGAGTCTTTGGAGTCAGATTTCTGTTGTTCGCTTTCTTTCTGTGAACCGTCATTCTGCTCAGGCTGTTCTTTCTGGTCCTGTTGCTGTTCTTTGTTCGTCTTGTCTTCCTTGTCCTGCTGTTCCTGTTCCTGCTTTTTCTGTTCTTCCTGCTTCTGCTCCTCTTCCAGCTTGCGGATCAATGCTCCAGCCAGTTCGATGTTGGCACGCGCGTCAGGGTTGTTGGAATCCCCGCGCAGCGCCCCGCGGTAGTGCGAGACAGCGTTCCGCAGATGTTCGATGGCTGCGGGCTTGTCCTGTTCAGCCACTTGCACGGCTTTCGCATACTGGCAGTTGCCAAGGTTGTAGCGACTGTTTGCTGAGATGGCTGAACCACTGGTCCCGGCGACTTCACCAAACAGCTTTTCGGCAGCGGCAATGTTCCCTTTGCGATACTCCGCCACCGCCATGTTGTAGTTCAACTCACTACGCTGCTGATCGCCGGGTACAACGTGGCGAAAGGCCTCAAGCGCTTCATCCACTTTGCCGTCACGCAACAATTTGTTGGCCGCGTTGATTTCGCTGGCCGTCTCCCCGGCACTGAGCAGTGACTGCGCTGGTGCCGGAACTGAAGCAATCGCGATGATCGCTGCTGCGGCTGAGATGTTGATGAATTGTCTGTAGATGCTGCTGGTCATGATGTGACTCAATGGAATGGTGCCCCCCTCATCCGGCCTGTCGGCCACCTTCTCCCCCGATTTCGGGGGAGAAGGAACTTGTCGAAACGTTGTTCCTTAATCGTGCAACGAAACCCGGATAAATCATCCGGAACAAATACCGAGACTTTTGCCCCGCCCAGTCCCACCTCGCTGCTGATTTATGAAACGACGTCGGGGGTTAACGCGCAATGGTACTCGATTTCACATAGTAGACCTCACTCTCCGAGTGAGGCAGGCCGCAAAACACGGCCTTTGGCATTCGTCACTCAGAGAGTGACGGCTACTTTAATCGCAAATCGAGTACCATTGGGTTAACGCCCTTCCGCCCACAGAAGTTGATTTTGACATTGACGAAACCTGTGTTGCTTTCGTTCGGCGGGCCCTGGAGCTTCGCGTTGAAATCCACACTTCAAGCAATAATAGTGCCAATGCAGGGGCCGCGAACCATTGAAATCGGGGAGTGTATGTATTGATCTTTGCTGTTTCGAATTCCATCTGTTCAACATTGGCCACATAGCCGTGATAGACATCTGCCATGTTGACTTGTCGCGTCCCTGCCGGGATATAGGCACCGTCAGAGTCTGTGGCGATCTGACTCAGGATCTGTCCGTTCATCTTTGACCAGACCTGCTGTCCTTCGTACTGTACAAATCCACGGCGACCTTCGTCCGTCTCGGGAATGAGGGCCCCCTGATCGATGTCACCCAGTCCGACTGTAAAAATGCGAATACCCCTTTCGTCGTGGATCTGTTTCGCGATTTCGACCGGTGTGCTTTCCTGATCTTCGCCATCGGTGAACACTACGATCGCTTTGTGGTCGTTCGTCTTGCTGATGAAGCCGTCGGCGGCCGCTTTCAATGCGTCTCCCAGTCGCGAACCTCCGACACGCACAGAATGCGGCCCAACAGAATCCAGGGTTTGCCTGAAATCTTCGTAGTGACTGGTCAGCGGAACAGACTGACGAGTATCGCCAGCGAAGATCACCAGCCCGACTCGGTCTCCTGCCATTTCATCAACCATATCTTTGATCATCTGCCTGGCTCGAATCAGTCGGTTTGGCGCAGCGTCTTCGGCCAGCATGCTGCGTGAGACATCGAGCACGAACATGACTTCGATGCCCTTTTGCGGAACTTCGCGCCACGTCTTGCCCCACCGAATATCCATCATCGCAAAGCACAACAAGGTCAGGCTGGCGGCAATCAGAATCGCTGACATCCAGTGACGCGATGAGGTGCCTGTTGGCAGAATCTGTTTCCGAAGTCTGGCTGTCGCAAACCTCAGCGAGGCACGACGGCGGGCGATTGTGGCGTAGCCGGTCAGAATCAGTCCAGCCGCGACAACGACCAGAAGCCAGATGCTGTTCGTGTTTCCAAATTGTATGTCCATGATGAAGACTTTTTCAAAAGCGACAGGGCGTTCTTTTCGATCAGGAGAACTTGAAGTGCGAGTGGCGGAGCGATGTCGCCTACGTCATTTCCCGCAACCATGTTTGTTGAAGCAAGAAGCGTGCCGCGAGCAGCAGCAATGCGATCAAAAGGACGGGCGGAACAGAGAACCCAGCCGAGTTATACGGCTGAATCGCCAGTTCGCGGTAATCTACGAAATGGTGAGCCTCCACCTTCGACTTCTCCAATTGATCAATCTCGTTATAGATTTTTTCCAGCGAGTCTGTGTCGGTCGCGCGGAAGTACTTACCGCCGGTAAGAGACGCGACTTTCGTGAGTGTTTCTTCGTCGATACTGACAGGTACCATCTGCATGACCGTACGACCGGAAAACGGATCTTCAACAGGCATAGGAGCCTGTCCTTTGGTGCCGACACCGATTGTGTAAATCTTGATGCCCATCGTTTCGGCCAGTTCGGCCGCCTGAATCGGATCGAGCTGGCCCGCGTTGTTCTCACCGTCGGTCAAGAGAATGATGATTTTGCTCCGGACCTTTTCTTTCTGCCGCGCATCCAGTGCATTGAGTTTCTCGACGGCGAGCGACAGAGCGTCGCCGATTGCGGTTCCGTCCTCGCTGCGGTTCGTCACAATCTGAGTGTTGTTCAGTTGTGAAACCAGAAACGCATGGTCCAGCGTCGGTGGAGTCTCGCCGTCTGCATACCCTGCGAAAACGATCAGTCCGACGAGGTCACTGAAACGACCTTTGAGCTTGTCTCCGCCAGCCACGAATTTCCCGGCGACGTTTTTGATGGCTGTCAGCCGATCGACGTGCTCTCCATCCACCTGAAAATCCAGCGCCTGCATGCTGCCGCTGCGATCGACGACCAATTCAATCGCGATCCCTTCACTTTCGGTCACCGACTGTTCTCTTCCTTCGCGTGGCTGCGCCAGTCCGACGATCATTGCCAGTGCCGCGGCAATTGTCAGCGCGCCAGGCAGCCACGCCATTCGCTGACGCAGTGTCGGTGTCAATTGCTTTGCCAAAGAGATGGAACTGAAGCGAACAGCCGACCTGCGTCGCGGAGCGAACAGTCGCCATGCGACAAGTGGGACCAGAAGCAGAAGCAGGAAGTACCAGGTTGAAGCAAACATTTCGGACATCCGGAGATTTCGTGATTGAAGTAGGGGCAAAAACCAATACCCAAATGACCCTTGGCGCGGGCTTCGCCCGCAACCGAGTTGTGCTCCTCACGCGACATCGTTAGTTTCGTGGCCGTGCATGGAGCCGCAGTGGCGAACACAATCAGGGGACTGACGTCCCCCGCTCGCCGGGAATCGGCGAGCCGCGAGACGTCAGTCTCCGGTTTTTGTGATTATGTTGTTCCAAATTCTTCTCAACAATACAACTTTCCAACTGTTTACAGTGCAGGGTGGCCCGCATTATTGGTGCCGATCCCCTTTTTCACTGACACCTTTTTCAAACGGCATTTGAAGTTCGTTTGACGCAGTTTCGATCAGCCGCTGAGCATCGTCAATGGCCTTTGTCAACTCGGCGTGAGTCAGGTTCAGTCCGGCAAACCTGGCCAGATCTGATTTCTCAAACAGATCAGAAAATCCTTTGGTCGTCTCAACACTCATGTCTCTGCCGGTCTCAATGGCCAGCAGAAGTTCCCTCGTTGTCTGCACCGGGGCTGCAATGTCAAACTGCAGTTCCAGATAGTCTCGCAGAATGGTCGTGAGGTTTTCTGTCACCGTGTCACTGTCGACGGACTTCATGGCGTCCGAGTTTCGAAGCTCTTCCAGTTCGCGGATCGCCCACGCATTTGGTGTCATCCACGTTTTGCGTTTCGCAACAGCCATGAACAGCAGTGCCGCTGTTGCAACACCCCCGAGACCGCTCAGTGTCCACCACAACCAGGCGCGCGAAGCGGGTTGCGGGACTTCGACATCGACAACCCCTTGGATGTCGCGGAATTGAGTCGGATCGGCGCGGTCTTCCAGAACACTTGTGACGCGGACGGCGATGGCTTCGGATTTCAGTGTCTGAGAGTTGGCATGATTGCGAATCAGGATTTCCAGTGCAGGGATCTCAATGTCGCCGGTGACAATACTTTCCAGCGTCAATCGTCGAGTCCAGACTCTCTTTTCACTGTCAATCGCAGACGGCACATCCGCTCTGTCGGTCTGATTCGTAACGTCGAAGCTCCCCAGCGATTTCCCGACGGATGGGAAATCCACTTGACTTCCGGTCGGCGCAGTCACTGTCAATTCCAGCGTCAGGGGTTCTGCGACCTGCACCGTGGTGCTTGAGACTTTCGAAGTCACTGTGGCGGAATCGGAATCAGTTGTGCGGCTGACTTCGTCGGCGTCCGCTTCGCGAGATGCCGAAACGCAAAGCACGACAACGAGAGCGGTCAGCCAGAACGGTTGCCTGAGTTTTCGGACATTGTAAATATTCATTTTCGACTTTCACGCTTATGAAAATATCGTCGCAACGGTTCAACCAGATCCCGACCGGTTTCCAGATGCAGCGGTTCCAGTTGCTGACGACGAAACATTCCGTCGCGAGCTGCAGATTGTTGCTGATACAACTTCGTAAACAGTCTGCGATTCGTGGGGCTGGCTGTGTCCAGCGTGATGACCTCGCCGGTTTCCACATCCTGAAGCCGGACGAGTCCCACGTTCGGCATTTCTCCTTCTCGGGGATCGCTGATGACCACCGGAATGATGTCGTGTTTGCGGCGAGCGACCTTTAACGTTGCTTCAAAATCGGTGTCCTGAAAATCGCTGATCAGAAACACAACCGTGCGGCGTCTGGACGTGCGGTTCAGATGCTCAAGGGCTCGACACAGGTTCGTGCAGTTGCCAACCGGCTCGCAGAACAACAGTTCCCGGATGAGTCGCAGCAAATGCCGTGACCCTTTACGTGGCGGGATGCACTTTTCAATCTCGTCCGTGAACAGCGTCAATCCGACTCTGTCGTTGTTCTTGATCGCCGACATCGCCAATGTCGCACCCAATTCCACCACCAGATCTCGCTTCGTCTGATCATTGGTACCGAAGCCCTGCGAACCGCTCAAGTCCACCAGCAGCATCACTGCCAGTTCTCGTTCTTCGCGGAACAGTTTCACATACGGCTGGTCGCTGCGAGCGGTCACATTCCAGTCGATCGTACGCACGTCGTCTCCAACCTGATACGGTCGCACCTCTTCGAATTCGATGCCACGACCTTTGAAGGCGGAATTCCAGGTGCCAGCCAGAAGTTGATCGACTTTGTGCGACGTACGAATCTGGATTCGTCGGATCCTGCGAATCATTTCACGGGGGATCATGGAATTTTCCTAAGTTCAATTGTGACGAGGCACTACGGGACCGGGATGTGATTCAGAATCTCCGTCATGATCGATGCGCTGGTTCGATCTTCTGCTTCCGCCTCGTAGGTAATCACGACGCGGTGTCGAAACACGTCCAAAGCCAGATCCTTCACGTCCTGAGGAACCACGTAGCCTCGACCCGCCAGAAACGCATTCGCTTTCGCCGCAAGAGTCAGATTGATGGTTGCTCGCGGCGAACCACCGAACTGAATCAGTTCCTTCAGCTTCAAACCGTAAGCCTCGGGATTCCGAGTCGCCATGACAAGATCGACGATGTAATTTTCAATTTTCTCGGCGACGTACACCTGATCCACAAGTTCTCGAGCGGCCATGATCTCCTGTGGCGACGTCACCGGCTGAATATCGAACTTTGGCCCGGTCCTGCTCATCCTTCGCAGAATCTGCAGTTCTTCATTTCGGTTGGGATAGTCAACAATGACCTTCAGCATGAAACGGTCGGTCTGGGCTTCGGGCAATTGGTAGGTGCCTTCCTGTTCAACGGGGTTCTGAGTCGCCATGACCAGGAACGGTTCCGGCAGCAGGAACGTCTCCGACCCGATGGTCACCTGTCGTTCCTGCATCGCTTCCAGCAGCGCACTTTGCACTTTTGCCGGAGCGCGGTTGATTTCATCGGCCAGAATCAGGTTCGAAAAGATCGGACCTTTCTGAACCACAAACGTCTGGTCCTGTGGACGATAAACCAAAGTACCAATGAGGTCGGCGGGCAGCAGGTCAGGAGTAAACTGGAGACGCTGGAAGCCTGTGTGGATCGCCTTCGCCAGGCAGGCCACCGCCGTCGTCTTAGCCAGGCCAGGAACGCCCTCAATCAGCAAGTGGCCATTCGCCAGTAAGCCGATCAGCATCCGATGGACCAGTTTTTCCTGGCCCACCAGTACCTGATTCACCTGGCTCACAATACGCTGAAAGGGCTCATTGTGACCCTTGATTTCCTCGGTCAACTGATTAATTCTGTCACGAGTCATTGTTTGAACGGGCATTGGATTTCCTTTTGCGATTGAAGATCAGAATCCTGATCGAAGGGAAACTATAGTTGCAATCTACGTGCCAAGAATCAAAAGAGCCGATGTTCCTGGGAAATAGCGTGCAGTCGCCGTTTTCGGTAGGTCCTGCTTGCCGAGCAGGACTTCGCGGCCACGCCGCGACCAGCGACGAGTCGCGGTCAAAAGGACAGCCACGTGGCGACGTGGAGCGGATGTACGTCCCAAGGCGGTTCGCCTTACGGCGAAAGTCCTTTCCGGCAGAAAGGACCTACTTCAACCACCAATCTGGGACAGTCAAAATCGGCAGCCCAGGGGCATTTTGCCCCGCACGCGAACGCTGCCCCGAAGGAATTCGTAGGATTCATCCAGAATCCAGTCGTGGGGACCTACCAATGCATCACGCATCCGCCGTCCACGTTGATTGTCTGCCCTGTCACTTCTCCCGCTCGGGCACTGCACAGAAAGACGATCATTGCCGCGATGTCATCAGGCTGCTGCCAGCGTCGAAGTGGAATCACCTGGTTAATTTTGTCCGCTGCCCAGTCTTCATAGGACCGGCGTTTCTCCGCCGGTTGTTGATCATGCCACGATTTCCAGACCGATTCATTCAACGGCGTCCTGACCATTCCCGGACAAACGGAATTGACTCGCACTCCGGACGCCGCGAGATCCTTAGCCATGCATTGAGCAAAATTGATATTCGCGGCTTTGCTGGCACTGTAGGGCGGGTCTGTCTGCGATCCCATTTGACCGGCAACGCTCGAAAGGAAAACGATCGCACCTTGTCCACGAGTCTGCATCGCCGGTCCGGCCACATGAGCCACATGCACCATGCCGAGTATATTGACCTGCAAGACTCTCTCCCAGGCCGATACGGGAACACGAGTGTATGGAAACCCGAAGTGCCCGGAACCAATCGCCGCCGCATGCACGAGGATTTCTGCTGGCCCCAGCTGAACTTCCGTTTGCCGCCATGCAGATTCCACTGCTTTCAGGCTTGCGACATCCACTGACAGGCTCATCTCTGTCCCAACCGTCGCTTTGACTACTAAGTCCCAAACCGCAACACGAACTCCTTCCTGAGCCAGCAACCGCACCGTCGCCGCGCCGATGCCACTCGCACCTCCAGTCACAATCGCGACTTTTCCAGCAATGCCAAGGTCCAAAATCATTCTCCTTCAAATTTCATACGTTGCTATTTGCCGATCACGTACAGAAACTTGTCGGACCGCAGCAGCAGGCGTGTTCCATCGACTGCAAAACTGCCGTTGAAGATGCTGCCATCGTTGAGATCATTCGTGGCGAGCACCTCAAATTCAGGCCTCGCTGCAACGACGAATGTGCGGCCTTCGCGCGTGGTATAATAAACTCGTCCGTCGGCAAGTAAGGCCGATGCATAGACCTGTCCGGAGCGATCCATGCGTTTTTCATAGACAAGCTTGCCACTGTCGGCCTTTGCACAGAATGCAATCCCCAGATTGTCGTTCATCCAGTAGAGATGTCCGTCATGAAAGACCGGCGAGGTGACATTTGAGCCCTTGACGCTGGTCCACAATCGGTGCGACTTCGTAACGTCCCCTGAGCCCCCCGTTTTGACCGCTAATGCCGCAACACCGGAGCGACCTCCAAGGCAATATACGATTCCATCGTGGGCAATCACGCTCGGAACCATATACCAGCCGATATCCGTGGCGCATGTCCAGAGTTGTTTGCCGGACGTTGGTTCAAACGCCTGAACGCTGCCATGTGTCGCCACGATCAGCTCGGACTTACCGTTCACGTTGGTCACGACAACCGGAGTATTCCACGCCTCGCGAATCCCTTCGGCTTTCCACAGTTCTTTCCCCGTCTTGCGGTCGAGCGCCACCAGGGATTCGCTTTCGACACTGGCATTGATGAACACCATATTCTTGTAAAATACGGGGGACGCCGATGTACCCCAACCGTGCGTTTTACTTCCGACATCCGCGCTCCAGACCTGACTGCCGTTGTGGTCGAATGCGATGACTCCGGTTTTGCCGAAGAAACAGTAAACGCGATCTTCATCCGCTGCCGGCGTGTTGGCTGCAAATCCGTGGTCCCGAATGCGTTCTTCCTCCGGCAGTTTCGCCTCGACAATTTTTCCCCAGAGTTTCTTGCCGCTTTCTCGGTCCAGACACATGAGATGCTGTTTGAGGTCTTTCTGTTCGCCTTCCGCTTCTCCGGGAACAAAGAACCCCGAGTAACAGGTAACGTAGATGTGATCTTTGAACACGATGGGACTGGAAGCCCCAGGTCCCGGCATGGGACTCTTCCATGCAATGTTCTCCGATTCCGACCATTCAACCGGCAAAGCCTTTGCGGTGCTGACACCCTGCCCATCAGGACCTCGAAAAGCCGTCCAGTCGTTGGCCTCGCTTGACACTGTCAGAAGCGATGTCGTCTGTGCCACGCTCGGCATCGTCAGCGCGAATATCGCACTACTCACCGCGACAGAAACTGAGACCGTTCGAAGACTAACGCAGATCATATTCAACTCTCCGTCAAATATTACAGGCAGACAGGTTAGGTGTGCAGCGGAGCAAAACACACCACATCCTTGTACTGAAGCACCAAGATTAACATCGCAGACAACCGATTGAAAACGTTTTGGCCGAAAAACCGGTTCAACGACAAATGAAGTGCGCGGTGATATTTGTGCATCAAATGTGTTGGCACCGTTGGTGCTGCGATTGAGCCTGAAAGGCTCGCGCATATCAGCCTGGGGCAAGAGAATCCGCGAATGCGGATGAACGCCGCCCCAGGTTGATATC
>Ga0105048_10012892_pt1 | contig 13072 bp, 12 predicted proteins | sample MAT05_FD_78382 | JGI IMG/M metagenome (GOLD analysis project Ga0105048, IMG submission 78382) | Freshwater microbial communities from Lake Fryxell liftoff mats and glacier meltwater in Antarctica - MAT-05 | ecosystem: Environmental > Aquatic > Freshwater > Ice > Liftoff microbial mat | place...
CGCACGTTGAGCACGATGACGACGGTGAAGCTGTTGGTCTCTGCGCTGTCGCAGCCCAGCAGCATGCGCAGGTCGACGATCGGCACGATGGTGCCGCGCAGGTTGACCACGCCCTTGACATAAGGCGGCGCATGGGCGATGCGCGTCGGCGGCTCGAAGCTGCGGATCTCCTGCACGCGCAGGATCTCGATGCCGTACTCCTCGGCACCCAGGCGGAAGGTCAGAAACTCGCCGCTGTGCGCGATATGCGCGGTGCGTTTCGGCTGGGCCGCCTCGTGCGCGGCAACGACGCGGGCTTCGGTGATCATGTCCATGGCGATTCCTTTCGCGGTCTCAACAGAGGTATCGGCCTGGCGGCTCCGGGCTTGAGGGCGCGGGTGCTCAGAAGGTGGTCCAGTCGCCGGCATCGGCGGCTGCCGTGGTCGCTGCGGCAGCGCTGGGCGCGGTGGTCCGTGCCGGCTCGACTGCGGTCGTCAGGACGGGCGGGTTCTTGCTCTGCGCGCCCGCGGTGGGCCTGGCGAACGACGGCTTCGCGCGCGCGGTCACCGGCCCGGGCTTGCGTGCCCGCTCGATGGCCTTTGCCGCGACGCGTGCCGGCGGCGTGGGTGCCACGCGGCCCGAAGTCGTGCCCTCGTCGCCGGTGCGGAAGGTGCCCACCAGCGCTACCAGCTGGGCGGCCTGCGAGGTCAGGCTGCTGGCCGCCGCGGCGCTCTCTTCGACCAGTGCGGCGTTCTGCTGCGTCATGCCGTCAAGCTGGGCGACGGCCCCGTTGACCTGGCCGATGCCGGCGTTCTGCTCACTGGCCGCGGCGCTGATCTCGCCGATGATGTCGCTCACGCGCTTCACGCTGGCGACGATCTCGGTCATCGTCGCGCCGGCGTCCTGCACCAGCCTCGAGCCCGACTGAACGCGCTCGACGCTGGCGCCGATCAGGCCCTTGATTTCGCGCGCGGCCTCGGCGCTTCTCTGCGCGAGGTTGCGCACCTCGCCGGCCACGACCGCGAAGCCGCGGCCCTGCTCTCCGGCGCGTGCCGCTTCGACCGCGGCGTTGAGCGCCAGGATGTTGGTCTGGAAGGCGATGCTGTCGATGACGCCGATGATGTCGGCGATCTTGCGGCTGCTGTCGTTGATCTCGTCCATGGTGGCCACCACCTGCGAGACCACGGTGCCGCCGCGCTCGGCCACCTGGCTGGCCGAGGTGGCGAGCTGGTTGGCGGTGCGTGCCGAGTCGGCCGTCGTGGCCACGGTGCTGGTGAGCTGCTCCATCGCGCTGGCGGTCTCCTGCAGCGAACTGGCCGCCTGCTCGGTGCGTGAGGACAGGTCGGTGCTGCCGGCGGCCACCTCGCTGGAGGCGCCCTCGATCGAGACTGCGGCCGTGCGCACCTCGCCCACCAGCGCACGCAGCCTGATCTGCATCGCGTCCAGCGCGGCCAGCATGCGGCCGGTATCGACGTCCCGGCCCTCAGGCACCTCACGCGAGAGGTCGCCCTGCGCCACCGATTGCATCACGCTGATCACGCCGTCCAGCGGCTGCGTGATCGAGCGGCTCAGCCACCAGACCAGCGGCAGCGGCAGCAGAAGCAGCCCGAACAGCAGCGCCAGGCCGGCCTGCAGCTTCTGCCCGGTGGCGGCCGCTTCGGCCACGCTGAGTGCACCGGCGGCCTGCTGCACTTCGAACTGCTTGACCAGCGCCTTCACGGTGGCCGCGCCGAATGGTGTCGTGGTGCGCGCACGCAGTTCGGCTGCCTCTTCGTTCTTGCCCTCGTTCATCAGCTTGAACCACGGCGCGCGGGCTTCGTAGTACTGCTTGAAGGCGCCCTCGAGCTCGGTCAGGGCGGTGCGCTCTTCGCTGCCGAGATCGAGCTTGCCGTACGCAGCCAGCGACTCGGTGACGGTCTTCAGGTGCTTCGGCTCGGCCTCCAGCACCTTGGCGCGGGCCTCGGGGTTGGCGTCGCCCACGGCGATGAACTGGGCAAAGCCCCAGCGCAGCGCCCACACGCTGTCCTGTGCCTTTGCCAGGTGGGTGGACGCCTCCAGGTCGGTGCTGTAGTTCGCCTGAACCCGGCCGGCACTCGAGTTGGCGGTGTAGACGTACCCGCCCACGCCCAGCACACAGACGGCATAGATGACAGCAAAAACGAAGAAGAGCTTGCCCTTGATCGAGAGTTGCATTGGAGACTCCTTGTTGGTGGAGGTGAATGAGGCAGAAGATGTGTTGATGCAGAGCGTCGCCGGGCTTGGGGCGGCGAAGGGCGGCGGGGCCGGCGCCCGCTCAGTGCCGCGCGCGACGCACCAGCGCGCCGACATCGAGAATCAATGCGACGCGGCCGTCGCCCAGGATGGTGGCGCCCGAGACATCGTCCACCTTGCGGTAGTTGGCCTCCAGGTTCTTCACCACCACCTGCTGCTGGCCCAGCAGTTCGTCGACCAGCAGCGCGACGCGGCCGCCCTCGGCCTCGACCACCACCATGATCCGGCTGACCGTGGGCGCCTCGTCGCGCGGCACGTGGAACACGCTTTCCAGATCGAGCACCGGCATGTACTCGTCGCGCACCTTGACGATGCGCCCGCTGCCGGCAACCGACTTGACCGTGTCGGGCATGATCTGGAACGACTCCAGCACGGCGTCCAGCGGCACGATGTAGCACTCGCCGGCGATGCCCACGCTCATGCCGTCCATGATGGCCAGCGTCAGCGGCAGACGCACGCGCACGCTCATGCCGAGGCCTTCGGCGGAGTCGATCTCCACCGTACCGTTGAGTGCGGTGATGTTCTTCTTCACCACGTCCATGCCGACACCGCGGCCCGACACGTCGGTCACCACGTCGGCGGTGGAGAAGCCCGGCGCGAAGATCAGCGCCCAGACCTCGCCGTCGCTCATCGTGTCGGGTGCGTCGATGCCGCGTTCACGCGCCTTCTTCAGCAGCTTGTCGCGGTTCAGGCCGCGCCCGTCGTCGCGCACCTCGATGACGATGCTGCCGCCCTGATGGCTGGCGACCAGCGTGATCGTGCCGTGCTCGGCCTTGCCCCTGGCGGTGCGCTCGGCCGGCAGTTCGATGCCGTGGTCGCAGCTGTTGCGCACCAGGTGCGTCAGCGGGTCGGTGATCTTTTCGACCAGGCCCTTGTCCAGCTCGGTCGCGTCGCCCACGGTGACCATCTCGACCTTCTTGCCCAGCTTGGCCGTGAGATCGCGCAGCATGCGCGGAAAACGGTTGAAGACCATCGACATCGGAATCATGCGGATCGACATCACCGCTTCCTGCAGGTCGCGCGTGTTGCGTTCCAGATCGGCCATGCCGGCGGCCAGCTGCTGGTGCAGCGCGCTGTCGATGCCCTTGCCGTTCTGCGCCAGCATGGCCTGGGTGATGACGAGTTCGCCGACCAGGTTGATGAGCTGGTCCACCTTCTCCACCGCCACCCGCAGCGTGGCGGTGTCCGCGGCCGCCGCCGGGCGGGCATCGGCGCGGGGCGGCGGGGCCGCGCGCGGCGCGCCAGCCTGGGCCGGCGCATCCTTGCCGGGTGCGCCCGGGGCGCCTTCGAAAAAGCCGAAGCCGGCATCCACCGCTGCGGGCTCCTCCGGGGCGCCCGGTGCGCCGGCATGGAAACCGTAGCCGGGGCCCAGCGGCGCCAGCTGCAGATGCTCACGCGCAACGTGAAAGCCGAACAGGTCGAGCAAGTCGCTGTCGGGGCTGCTGGTGAGCACCTTGAAGCGGCGCAGGCCGTCGGCGGCCTGGCCGCCGTCCAGCGGCTCGATGCTGCCCAGGTCGGTGATCTCCTTGAACAGATCGCAGATCAGGTTGGCCACGCCGGGGTCGGGCAGCGGGCCGACCGTGAGCTCGAGCTGGCGCAGGGCCGGCGCGGCCACGGCTGTGGGCTCTGCCATGCTCTCGACCGGCGCTGCGGCATTGTTCGGGGCCGGGGCCGACACGGCCCTCGGCGGCAGCGCGCGGCCACCGACCAGCGCGCGGATCTGCGACAGCAGATCGCGCGTGTCAGGCGGCTCGCCGCCGTGGCCCTGGTGGCGGGCCAGCTGGGCGCGCAGCGCATCGCTGGCGGCCAGCAGCACGTCCACCATCGCTGGCGCGGGCGCCAGCTCGTGGCGGCGCAGGCGGTCGAGCAGCGTCTCCATCTCGTGCGTCAGTTCGGCCACGTCGGCGAAGCCGAAGGTGGCGGCGCCGCCCTTGACCGAGTGCGCGTTGCGGAAGATGGCGTTCAGCGCCTCGTCGTCGGCGGTGGCCAGGTCCAGTTGCAGCAGCCGCTGCTCCATCTGGTCCAGGTTCTCCAGGGCTTCCTCGAAGAACACCTGGTAGAACTGGGTCAGGTCGAACTGGCTGCCCGAGTCGGCGTCGGTGGATGCGTTGATCATGGGGTTTGCCTCAGCGGATGACCTTGCCGATGACCTCGACCAGCTTGGCCGGGTCGAAGGGCTTGACCAGCCAGCCGGTGGCGCCTGCGGCGCGCCCGGCCTGCTTCATCTGGTCGCTGCTCTCGGTGGTCAGGATCAGGATCGGCTTCTTGGCGAAGCCCGGGTGCGTGCGCAGCCGCTTGGTCAGCCCGATGCCGTCCAGGCGGGGCATGTTCTGGTCGGTCAGCACGAGGTCGAAGTCGCGCTTGCCGGCCTTGTCCCAGGCGTCTTCGCCGTCGACGGCCTCGACGACGTCGAAGCCGGCGTTCTTTAGCGTGAACGACACCATCTGGCGCATCGAGGCGCTGTCGTCGACGGCAAGGATCGAATGCATGGAGTTCTCCGGAATGCGGGTGTGGTTGCTTTTCAGCGGGCTCAGAACAGCTCGATCGAGCCGGCGTCCATCTCGTCCTGCGTGACCGGATTCGGCCGCGTCGGTGCGGCTTCGATGACGCCCTCACCGTCTTCGTCGCCCGGGAAGGCGTCGCTGGCCAGTCGGTCGGCGCAGTTGCGCAGCCGCCTGGTGGTGTGCACGATCAACTGGTCGGCCATGTCCTGGAACTGCAGCGCGGTGACCGCGCCGCCCAGGTGCGGCCCCAGCCGCTCGCGCAGTTCGGGCGGCTCGCTCGCCAGTTCGACACTGGCGCCGTGGAAGTGGCCGAGCAGCGTGGTTCCGGCGTCGGCCAGCAGGCGTTGCAGGCGTTCGAGATCGTGGCTGGCGCTCAGCAGGTGGTCCTGCAGCTCGGCGGCCACCATCAGTGGCATCGCAGGCGCGTTCTCAGACATGAGATGGGCTTTCATCCGCGCAGCCGACGGCTGCCTTTGCGGTTGCTTCGCATGTTGCGGGCTGAGGCTTTTGGCGTCGCCGCGATGAGCGGGGCAAAGCCCGGCCAGTTCGGCCCTGATTGGCGCCGTTGCGGCGTGCTGCGCGATACTTCTAGGGCCATGACCGCTGCCCTGCCACCGGCGCGCACGCTGCGCGTGCTGCACCTGGAAGACTCCGAGCCCGACCACGCCCTGGTGCGTCTGCACCTGCAGCGGCGCGGCCTGGCCGTGCAGCTGCACCGGGTGGACACGCGCGCGGCCTTCGAAGCCGCGCTGGCCGAGCCCTGGGATGCGATCGTGTCCGACTACAACCTGCCGGGCCTGACCGGCATCGATGCGCTGCGCATCGTGCGCGAGGGCGGCCACCGGCTGCCCTTCATCCTGGTCTCCGGAACCATCGGCGAAGACACCGCCGTGGCCGCGATGCGCGACGGCGCCAGCGACTACCTGCTGAAGAACAACCTGGCGCGGCTGGCGCCTGCGCTGGAGCACGCGATCGCCGCCGCCTCCGTCGAGCGCGCACGCGACAGCGCCGACCGCGAACTGCAGGCCTCGCGCCGGCGGCTGTCAGAACTGGCGCAGCACCTGCAGACCAGCATCGAGCAAGAGCGCGCGGCCATCGCGCGCGAGATCCACGACGACGTTGGCGGTTCGCTGACGGCGCTGAAGTTCGAGCTCGACTGGGTGCGCCGCCATGCCGAGACCGACGCCATGCGTCAGCGTGCGCTGACCGCGCTCGAGACGGTGTCGCATGCGCTCGAAGCCAGCCAGCGCGTGATGCACAACCTGCGCCCTGCGATCCTCGACCAAGGGCTGGACGCGGCGCTGCAGTGGCTGGTGCAGCGCTTCGAGAAGCGTACCGGCATCGCCTGCACGGTGCGCGGCGCGGTGGAAGGGGTACCGCTGCCGCCCGGCGTGGCGCTGGTGGCTTACCGCACCGCGCAAGAGGCGCTGACCAACGTGAGCAAGCACGCCCAGGCGCAAAGCGTGCAGGTGGAGCTCAGCGCCGGTGCCGGCGTGCTGACGCTGGAAGTGGCCGACGACGGCCGCGGCCTGACCGCCGACGATCTGACGAAGGCGCGCAGCTTCGGCATCCGCGGCCTGCACGAGCGCGCCGGCACGGTCGGCGGCTGGGTCGATCTGGGCAGCGGCGCGCAGGGCACCACGCTGACGCTGTCGGTGCCGCTGTCCTTGCCGATGAAGGGTGCGGTCGACTCGCCGGACGAGGGCCCGGGCGGGCGACCCTCGCCGGATGGGCCAGAACCTGGACCTGAACATGACCCTTCGGCCTGGGGGGCGCTGGTGTGATCGACGTCATCCTGTGCGACGACCATGCGCTGATCCGCCGCGGCATCCGCGACACGCTGGCCGATGCGCCGGACATCCGCGTCGTCGGCGAGGCCTGCGACTACGGCGAGTTGCGCACCCTGATGCGCACCACCGCCTGCCAGGTGGTGGTGCTGGACATCAACCTGCCCGGGCGCAGCGGGCTGGATGCGCTGCACGCGCTGAAGGACGAGGGCTCGCCGGTACGCGTGCTGGTGGTCAGCATGTACCCCGAGGACCAGTACGCCATCCGCGCGCTGCGCGCCGGGGCCTTTGGCTACGTCAACAAGGGCGGCGATCCGCAGGGCCTGGTGGCCGCCGTGCGCACGGTGGCGCAGGGGCGCAAGTACGTGACGCCGGAGATCGCGCAGATGCTGGTCGAGAGCCTCACCGCCCCGGCGATGGAGCACGCGCACCAGAAGCTCAGCGACCGCGAGATGCAGACTCTCGTGATGATCGCCTCGGGCAAGCGGCTGGCCGACATCGCCGAGACACTGATGCTCAGCCCGAAGACCGTCTCGGTCTACCGCGCCCGGGTGCTGGAGAAGCTGCAGCTGGCCAACAACGCCGAGCTGACGGTCTACGCGATCCGCAACAAGCTGGTGGGCGATTGAGGGCGGCATGAACATCGCCGCCGCCGACGTCGACCACCCGCAGCAGGCGCGGCGCGGCGATGCCGACTGGCTGTCGCTCGCCTTGATGGACGCGCGCAACCACACCTTGCGCTGGCTGGCCGCTTTCGAATCGGTGCCCGCCTCGGCGCTGCGGCCGCTGGGTGTGGCCGGGCTGGAGCCCCCGGCCTGGCTGGCCGGGCATGCGGCCTGGTGGCAGGAGTGGTGGATCACGCGTCACGTGCAGACGCAGCGCGGCGAGGCCTGCGATGCGCGGCGCCCGCGGCTGGCCTCGATCGACCCGCGCGCCGATGCGCTGTTCGACCCGGGGCTCGACAGGGCCGCGGCGCGCTGGTCGCGCGAGTTGCCTTCGCCGCAGGCGCTGCGCGACTACATGGCGGGCACGCTGGAGGCGGTGCTCGAACTGCTGGCGGGCGCCGATGGAGACGACGCGCTGCACTTCCCGCGGCTGGCACTTTGGCTGGAAGACCGGCTGGCCGACCGGTTCGCCGAAGCGGCGCAGGCGCTGGGCTTGCCGCTTGCCGATGCGCCGATCGCGGCCCAGCCCGCGCGCGCAGAGCGCGAGGCAATCGGCTGGCCGGCGCAGCGCATGCGTCTGGGTACCGCACGGGATGGGTTGGTCGGGCTGGTGCCACCGGCCGAGCGCGGTGTGCAGTGGCTGCAACTGCCCGAGTTCGAGATCGACGCGCAGCCGGTGAACTGGTTGCGCTTTGCCGAATTCGTCGAGGACGGCGGTTACGACGAGCGGCGCTTCTGGACCGAGGCCGGCTGGGCCTGGGTGCAGGCGCATGGCCGACGCGCGCCGCACCATGTCGAACAGCTGCGCGGCGGTGTGCTGCTGCAGCGCTTCGGCCGCATGCAGCGCGCCGCCGGGCGCCAGGCCGCCGTGCATCTGACACAGCATGAAGCCCAGGCCTGGTGCCGATGGGCCGGCCGCCGCCTGCCGCTGGAGGCCGAGTGGGAGCTGGCGGCCACGCGCGGCGGTTCGCGTGGCTTCGTCTGGGGCGACGTGTTCGAGTGGACCGCCGGCCGCGCCGAGCCCTGGGCTGGCGCTGATGCCGCATTGCCACCGCCCGGCTGGCCTGCCGATGCGATGCCCGACTCGCGGCGCGCCGTGCTGCGCGGCGCAGCCTGGACCGGCCGCGCACGCCAGCGCCTGGCGCAGGCGCGGCGGTTTGCCGATCCGTCCGAGGATTCGGGCTTCACCGGCTTTCGCAGCTGCGCGGCCTGACGCCTGCGCGCCATCAGTCCGCCTGCGCGCAGTTGCGTCAGCGGCTACGATCATCCCGGTCGTGGTTCCAGCCGCTGCAGCGGCTGGCAACGCCCCACTTCCAGGAGACCTGATGAACGCACCGCTTGAAGCCCTCCGATTCGGCGCCGGCCAGACCGTGCGCCGCATCGAGGACCCCGCCCTCGTCACCGGCCAGGGCCGCTTCACCGACGACGTGGCGCCTGCGGGCCAGGTCTTCCTGTGCTTCGTGCGCTCGACCGCGGCGCACGCGCGCATCAGCGCGCTCGACGTCTCGGACGCCCGCGCGATGCCCGGGGTGCTGGCGGTCTATACCGGCGCAGAACTGGTGGCTGCCGGCGTCAGGCCGATCCCCACCGCGCCCAGCTTCAAGCGTGCCGATGGGCAGCCGATGGCCGCGCCGCCCAGGCGCGCACTGGCGCACGAGGTGGTGCGCTTCGTCGGCGAGGCGGTGGCGATGGTGCTGGCCGAGACACGCGCAGCCGCGCGGGCCGCGGCCGACGCTGTCGTCGTCGACTATGGCGCGCTGCCGGTGCTCACCGATGCGCGCAAGGCGCTCGAACCGGGCGCCCCCGTGATCTGGGCCGGCGCGCCCGACAACATCTGCGCCGAGGCTCGCCACGGCGACGCCGCGGCGGTCGAGGCGGCCTTCGCCACGGCGGCGCACCGCGTCGGCCTGGACCTGGTGAACCAGCGCCTGGCGCCCAGCCCGATGGAGCCGCGCAGCGTGCTGGCCGAGATGCAGGACGGCCGTCTGGTGGTGCGCCTCTCGAGCCAGATGCCCAGCTCGGTGCGCGGCGGTCTGGTCGATGCGCTGCCCGGCCTGACGCCGCAGACCGTGCGTGTGCTGGTGGGCGATGTGGGCGGCGGCTTCGGCATGAAGACCGGCATCTATCCCGAGGACATCGCGGTGGCCTATGCCGCCATGCAGCTGCAGCGACCGGTGAAGTGGCAGGCCGAGCGGCTGGAAGACTTTCTCGCCGCCGTGCATGGCCGCGACCTGGTGAGCCAGGCCGAAATGGCGCTGGACGCCGAGGGCCGGGTGCTGGCCGTGCGCGCCCGCTCGCTGGCCAACGTCGGCGCCTACCCCAGCACCACCGCGGTGGCGATCCAGCTGCTGATCGGCCCCTGGGTCACCACCAGCATCTACGACATCCCGCTGCTCGACCTGCACATCAAGGCGGTGCTGACCAACTGCGCCGCCACCGGGGCCTACCGCGGCGCCGGCCGGCCCGAGGCGATCTACCTGATCGAGCGGCTGATGGACGCTGCCGCGCGCGAACTGCGGCTGGACCCGGCCGAGCTGCGCAGGCGCAACATGATCCGCCCGTCACAGCTGCCGTACCGCAATGCGATGGGCCAGGTCTACGACGTGGGCGCCTTCGAGTCGATGCTCGACCAGGGCCTGGCACTGGCTGACTGGCAGGGCTTTGCCGCACGGCGGCAGGCGTCGGCCGCGCGCGGGCTGCTGCGCGGCCGCGGCATCGCCACCTTTCTCGAGTGGACCGGCGGCAACGCGCTGTCCGAGACGGTGGGCGTGAAGGTCACGGCCGACGGCTTCATCGAGCTGACCTCGGCCACCATGGCGATGGGCCAGGGCATCGCCACCAGCTATGCGCAGCTGGCGGTGGACGTGTTCGGCGTGCCCATCGACCGCATCCGCGTGCTGCAGGGCGACACCGACCGCGCCAACGGCTTCGGCTCGGCAGGCAGCCGCTCGCTCTTCACCGGCGGCGCGGCGGTGCGCGTGGCCTCGGAGCGCACGGTGGAGCACGCCAAGGAACTGGCCGCCGAGGCGCTGGAGGCGCCGGCCGCCGACATCGAGTACCGCGCCGGCCGCTTCACCGTCGCCGGCACCGACCTGGGCATCGAGCTCTTCTCGCTGGCCCGGCGCCAGCCCGCGGCGCACATCGAGGCCAGCGGCGAGGCCAAGGCCAGCTACGCCAGCTGGCCCAACGGCTGCCACGTGTGCGAAGTCGAGATCGACGCCGCCACCGGCCATGTCGAGTTGGTGGCCTACGCCTCGGTCAACGACATCGGCCACATCGTCAGCCCGCAGATCGTGCAGGGTCAGATCGAAGGCGGCGCAGTGCAGGGCATCGGCCAGGCGCTGATGGAGCGCGTGGCCTACGACGCCGAAACGGGCCAGCTGCTGTCGGCCAGCTTCATGGACTACGCACTGCCGCACGCCGACGGCTTTCTCGCCTTCAAGACCGCCTTCGACCAGAGCATCCCGTGCAGCACCAACCTGCTGGGTGCCAAGGGCGTGGGCGAGCTGGGCACCATCGGCGCCACGCCGGCGGTGGTCAACGCGGTCATCGATGCGCTCGACGCCGCCGGTCTGGGCCGCGATGCCGAGCGCGTGCAGATGCCGCTGACGGCCCATACCGTGTGGCGCGCGCTGCAGCGGCAGTTCGACGCGCCGCTGCACATCGCCTGAGGCACCGGCCGATGTGGCGCACGATCAAGGAGATGTTCGAATCCGCGCTGCAGCCGACAGCGTTGGGCGCTGTCGACGGTGGCGAGCATGCGCTGCGCCTGGCCACCGCGGTGCTGCTGGTCGAGGTGATGCGCTCCGACGCGAGCATCGACGCCGTCGAGCGCCAGCACATCCTGCACGCGCTGAACGACAAGTTCGGCCTGCCGCCTGACGAGGCGGCACGGCTGGTCGACCTGGCCGAGCACACCGCCAGCCGCGCGAGCGATCTCTTCGGCTTCACCTCGACGCTCAACGAGCGCCTGGAGATGCCGCAGAAGCTGCGCATGGTCGAGCATCTGTGGCGCGTGGCTTTCGCCGACGGCACGCTGGACGCGCACGAGAACCACCTGATGCGGCGTATCTCCGACCTGCTGTACATCCCGCATGGCGCCTACGTGGCGGCCAAGGCGCGGGCACGTGACGCGGTGTCGGCGGGCCGCGCGGCGGGCAGCTGAGGTCTCAGCGCCCTCTGAGGTGCGCGGGCGCTTCCAGCCGCCTGGCCAGCACGGACAAGGTCAGCGTCAGCACCAGGTACACCGCCGAGATGGCGAGGTAGGGCTCCCAGTAGCGGCTGTAGGCCCCAGCCACCGTGCGCGCCGCCAGCGCCAGTTCGGCCAGACCGATGGCCGAGACCAGCGAGCTGTCCTTGATCAGCGTCACGCCCTCGTTCACCAGCGCCGGCACCACGCGCCTGAAGGCCTGCGGCAGCACCACGGAGCGCATGGCCTGCACATGCGGACAGGCCCACGCTGTACGCGGCCTGCGTCTGGCCGCGGTGGATGCTCTGGATGCCGGCGCGGAAGACCTCGCTGATGTAGGCGCCGGCGTTGAGCGTCATCGCGAGTGACCCCGACAGGAAGGCGCCGTATTCCTGGCGAAAGACGCGTGCCGCATCGCCGGACAGCAGCAGACCGTGATCCTGGTGCACCAGCGCCGGCATCAGCGCGAAGTGCACGAGCAGGATCTGCACGAACAGCGCCGTGCCGCGAAAGAAGCCGACATAGGCGACGGTCAGCGCGCGCGCCAGCGACAGCGCAATCGCCAGCCCCCGGCTCGTCGGCGCCGGGGCGTCGGCCGAGCTGCTGATCAGGCCCAGCACCACGCCCAGCAGCAGCCCGAAGACGATGGCCACCACCGTCAACTGCAGCGTCATCAACAGGCCGGCTGCGAACAGCGGGCCGTAGCCGGCGAGGATCTCCCAGCGCAGATCCATCGCCAGCGCGACGTCGGAGACGGCTTACTTGGATGCCGCCATGGCGGGGGCCGCTGCGGCGGGCGGCGCGCCGAAGTACTTCGTGTGGATCTGGTCGAAGCTGCCGTCGGCCTTGATCGCCTTCAGGCCCTCGTTGACCTTGGCAAGCAGTTCGGCGTTGCCCTTCTTCAGCGCGATGCCGTACTGCTCGGGCACGAACTCGGCGTCGCTGACGGTCTTGAACTTGCCACCCGGGTTGTTCGCCACGTAATGCACCACCACGCCGTTGTCGGCCACCACGGCATTCACACCACCGGCTTCGAGTTCCTTCAGTGCCAGCGGCGTGGACTCGAAACGCTTGATCGCGGTGCTCGTCTTGCCCAGCAGCTTCGTCACCGCCTCGTCGCCCGTGGTGCCGGTCTGCACGCCCACCTTGAGCTTCTTCAGGTCGGCGAACCTGGCCACCTTGCTGCCCTCCTTGACGGCGATCAGCTGCACCGCGTCGAATTACGGATCGCTGAAGTCCATCGTGCCCTTGCGCTCTTCGGTGATGGTGACGGCCGAGACCACCATGTCGCGGTCACCCTGGCCCAGCGCATTGAAGATGCCTTCCCAGGGCGTATTGACGAACTTCACTTCGAAGCCGGCCTTCTTGGCGATGGCCTGCAGCACCTCGATGTCGAAGCCGACGATCTCGCCCTTCTCGTTCTGGCTCTCGAAGGGCGCGTAGGCCGCGTCGGTGCCGACGGTGTAGACCTTGACCGGCGCAGGTTGCGGGCGCGGCGGCCACCGGCGCCGCGGCCGGCGGCTCTTCCTTCTTGCCGCAGGCGCCGACCAGCAGACCGGCAGTCGCGAGCGCGGCGACCTGCAGGAAACGACGGGTCGAGATCGGCTTCATGGTGTGTGGTTCAGGGGTGGTCAAGGCGACAAAATGTATTCGCCGGGCAGCTCATGCGGCCAGTTC
>Ga0105048_10012894_pt1 | contig 13072 bp, 12 predicted proteins | sample MAT05_FD_78382 | JGI IMG/M metagenome (GOLD analysis project Ga0105048, IMG submission 78382) | Freshwater microbial communities from Lake Fryxell liftoff mats and glacier meltwater in Antarctica - MAT-05 | ecosystem: Environmental > Aquatic > Freshwater > Ice > Liftoff microbial mat | place...
AGGGCGGGTACGAAGAAGTCGCGCCGGGCCTTGAACTCCGCCCGCCTGCGCTCGTACTCGGCCAGGCTGTCTGCCTCGAAGCAGGCCAGCGCGGCGTGTTGCGCCACCGTGCTGGGACAGATGAACAGGTTTTGCGCGAGCCGCTCGATCACCGGCACCAGCGCCTCGGGAACCACCAGCCAGCCCAGCCGCCAACCGGTCATGCTGAAGTACTTGCTGAAGCTGTTGATGCTGATGACCTGGTCGTCCAGGGCCAGCGCTGTCTGCCCGAAATGGGCATCGAAGCTCAGCCCCAAATAGATCTCGTCGACGATCGTCACGCCACCGCGCTGCTGCACCAGCGCATGGATGCGCTGCAGTTCGCGCGGGTCGATCGAGGTGCCGGTGGGGTTGGACGGCGACGCCAGCAACACGCCGCGCGTTCGGCCCGCCTGCCAGGCATCCTGCACGCGGTCGGCGCTGAGCTGGAACCGTTCGGCAGCGGTGGCCGGCAGCAGCACGGCACGGCCATCGGCGGCGCCGACAAACTGCCGGTTGCAGGGGTAGCTGGGGTCGGGCATCAGGATCTCGTCGTGCGGATCGATCAGGGCCAGGCAGGCCATCTGCAGCGCGGCCGAGGCACCGGCCGTGACGATGATGCGCGAAGCCGGCACCTGCACCTGGAACCGGCCGCGGTACCAGTCGCTGATGCGTTCGCGCAAGGCCGGCAGGCCGGTGGCTGCGGTGTATTGCGTCCGCCCGTCGCGGATGGCCCGTGCGGCCGCTTCCTGCACGGCGGGTGGCGCCGTGAAATCGGGCTCGCCGATGTTCAGGTGCAGCACGGGCGCATCTGCCGGGCCCGCTTCGGAGGCGAGCTTCGCCGCCGCCTTGCCGATCTCCATCACATAGAACGGTTCGATGCGCTGCGCGCGGTTCGAGATCCTCATGCTGAAGGCAGCGGCAGCGGCAGCGGCAGCGGCGGGTGGGCTATCAGGCACGCGAGCGGTGGTTGCCACGGTCGTTGGCAACTTCGTCGGCCCGCAACTGTGCTGCCAGTTTGTTGAGCACGGCATTCACGTACTTGTGGCCGTCGGTGCCGCCGAATTCCTTGGCGAGTTCGATGCATTCGTTGAGCACGACCCGCCAGGGGACGTCGAGGCAATGGTGGAACTCGTAGGCGCCGATCCACATCGTGGCCCGTTCGACCGGAGAAATCTCTTCCATCTTGCGGTCGAGCAGGGGCAGGATCCAGGCGTCGAGCTGCGCGTTTTCGGCTACACAGCCGGTCAGCAGGGCATCGTAGTGGGCGCTATCGCATTTGCCGAAGCCGACCAGGTCACGCGTGAAGGCATCGATATCGGCCAGGCTGTTGCGCCCCACCAGGTGCTGGTAGAGGCCCTGCAGGCCGAATTCGCGCGAGCGGCTGCGGGCCGACTTGCTGCCGGCCTTGCGCACGCCGGTGCTGGTGAGGCCGGTGCGCGACTGGCGCGGCGGGCGGGCTACCGGCTGCCGCTGCGCTGCGGGCCGGCCGGCCGCAGCGCCAGCATCGTGGTCTGCAGCTAGCAACATGGCATCTGCCGTGGGGCGTGCGGTGCTCATGCCAGGCTCTCCACCAAATTGGCCATTTCAACCGCAACACGGGCGGCATCGCGCCCCTTGTCCTCCTGGCGCGCCACGGCCTGCGCCAGGTTCTCGGTGGTCAGGATGGCATTGGCCACCGGCAATTGGTAGTCCAGTGCCACCCGGCTGACGCCCGCGCTAGACTCGTTGGCCACCAGCTCGAAGTGATAGGTCTCGCCGCGGATGATGCAGCCCAGCGCGATCAGGGCATCGTAGCGGGCCGACTCGGCCATCGCCTGCAGGGCCACCGGCACCTCGAGGGCGCCGGGCACCTGCACGAGGTCGACATGGGCGTCGGGCACGCCGAGTGTGCGCAGCTCGGCCTTGCAGGCCTCGGCCAGGGCGTTGGTGATGTCGGCGTTGAAGCGCGCCTGCACGATGCCAATCTGAAGCTTCTTGCCCTGGAGGCGGTCTTCGCCGCTGCTGGGTTTTCCCTTGTCTGCGCCAAACATGGTAGTGGTTTCCGTGGTTCGTGGTCTGTACTGGGCTGGCTGCCGCTCAACGGGACAGGTAGCCGGCGATTTCGAGCCCATAGCCCACCATGCTGGGCATGCGGCGCGGGTTACCCATCAATTGCATGCGGTGCACGCCGCACTCGCGCAGGATCTGTGCGCCCACGCCATAGGTGCGCAGGTCCATGCGGCCCCGCTGCGGGCCATGGCTGGCTTGCGCCGTGCCTTCGAACTGCGACAGCAACTGCGCGGCCGACTCGCCGCAGTTGAGCAGCACCACCACGCCGCGCCCCTCGCTGGCAATGCGCGCCAGGCAGGCGTCCAGGCTCCAGGAATGCATGGCCCGGTTGACCTCGAGCACGTCGAGCACCGACAGCGGTTCGTGCACCCGCACCGGCACGACGTCCTGCGGGCCCCAGCTGCCACGCACCAGCGCCAGGTGGATGCCCTGGCCCGGCTTGTCGCGAAAGGCATGCGCGGTGAACACGCCGCTGGCGGTCTGCAACGGCCGCGTGCCGAGCCGTTCGATCAGCGACTCGACCCGGCTGCGGTGTTCGATCAGGCTGGCGATGGTGCCGATCTTCAGGCTGTGCTCGGCGGCGAACAGCTGCAGGTCGGGCAGGCGTGCCATGGTGCCGTCGTCTTTCATGATCTCGCAGATGACGGCGGCCGGCGAGCAGCCCGCCATCGCGGCCAGGTCGCAGCCGGCCTCGGTATGGCCGGCGCGCATCAGAACCCCGCCATCGACCGCCTGCAGCGGAAAGATGTGCCCGGGCTGGACCAGATCGTCGGGCCGCGCCCGCGCGGCCACGGCGGCCTGCACCGTGCGCGCCCGGTCCGCGGCGGAGATGCCGGTGGTGACACCCTCGGCCGCCTCGATGGACACCGTGAAGGCGGTGCCCTTCTTGTCGCCGTTGCGCGCTGCCATCGGCGGCAACTGCAGCCGTTCGCAGGTCTGGCGTGTCAGCGTCAGGCAGATCAGGCCGCGGCCAAAGCGCGCCATGAAGTTGATGGCAGCCGCATCCACATGGTCGGCCGCCAGGATGAGGTCGCCTTCGTTCTCGCGGTCTTCCTCGTCAACCAGGATCACCATGCGGCCAGCGCGCAGGTCGGCCACGATATCCTCCACCGGCGAAATGGACGCGGCCACCAAACTTCTCATGAATGTCCTTGTGCGGATGTAGCTGCAGATGCGGGGGCGCTAAGCATGCGCTCGACATAGCGCGCGATGAGGTCGATCTCGAGGTTGACCTGTGCGCCGGCTGCCAGATGGCCCAGCGCCGTATTTTCGATCGTGTGGGGAATCAGGTTGATGCTGATCGTGCACCCGTCGGCGGCATCGATGACCCGGTTGACCGTGAGGCTCACGCCATTGACGGTGATCGACCCCTTGTAGGCCAGATAGCGCGCCAGCATCGCGGGAATCTGCAGGCACAGCTGCCAGCTTTCGCCGACCTGCTCGAAGCTGTGCACGCTGCCGACGCCGTCGATATGGCCAGACACCAGGTGGCCGCCCAGGCGGTCGTGTGCGCGCAGCGCCTTTTCCAGGTTGACCGGCCCGGCACCGTCCAGCCCGGCGGTGCAGGCCAGCGATTCTGCCGAGACGTCGATGCAAAACTGCCGCCGGGCCGCATCGAACCGGGAGACCGTCATGCAGGCGCCATTGAGCGCGATGCTGTCGCCCAGACCGACATCGTCCAGGTAGGTGGCAGGGGTTTCGATGGTGAGACGCTTGCCATGGGCGGGTGAGCTGCCGAGGGCGTCGGTGGCGACGATGCGCCCCACGCCGGTGATGATTCCGGTGAACATGGCGCTATTTTCTCCGAGTTTCGCGCCCTGCCGGGCGCCAGGGTGAACTAAAAGCGCGATCGGCCCGGCAGGCGCGCCAGCAGGCGCAGATCGGGCCCGACCATCGCACTCGACATGAATTCCAGGCCGATGGCCTGGTCGAGTTGCGCCAGCGGCCCGAAGGCGGCCATATCGCGCCCCTGCCCGATCAGCGTGGGTGCCAGATACACCAGCAGTTCATCGACCAGCCCTTCGCGCAGCAGCGACCCGTTGAGCTTGTGGCCGGCCTCGACATGCAACTCGTTGACGCCTTGGGCCGCCAGGTCGCGCAGCACGGCGGGCAGGTCGACCTTGTGGCCTGCACCGGGCATCAGGCGCACGGTGGCGCCGCGCTGCTGCAGCGCGCGGGCGCGGTCGTCTGGCGGTACGGCGCCATAGATCCAGACTGCGCGGCCTTCGATGAACAGCTGGGCATCTGGTGGCGTGTCGAGCCGGCTGTCGATGATGACCAGCGGCGGCTGGCGCGGGCAGGGCGCCAGGCGCACGTCCAGCCGCGGGTTGTCTTCGCGCACGGTGCCGATGCCGGTCAGGATGGCGCCAGCGCGGGCGCGCCAGGCATGGCCGTCGGCGCGTGCCGGCCCGGAGGTGATCCATTGGCTGGTACCGTTGTCGAGCGCGGTCTTGCCGTCCAGCGATGCCGCCACCTTGAGGCGCACCCAGGGCGTCTTGCGGACCATGCGGCTGAAGAAGCCGAGGTTGAGTTCGCGGGCCTCGTCGGCCAGCAGGCCGGTGTCGACCCGGGCGCCCGCAGCGCGCAGCCGTGCGAAGCCCTGGCCGCCGACCAGCGGGTTGGGGTCGGCCAGCGCGGCCACGACGCGCCCGACGCCGGCTGCCGCCAGAGCGTCGCAACACGGGCCGGTGCGCCCATGGTGGGCACAGGGCTCGAGCGTGACGTAGGCCGTGGCACCAACGGTGGCGTGGCCGCGGGCCTGGGCATCGCGCAGGGCCATGATCTCGGCATGGGCCTCACCCGCCGGTTGTGTGTGGCCGCTGCCGATGACCCTGCCATCCGCATCGGTCAGCACACAGCCCACGCGGGGATTGGGCTCGGTCAGGCCCACCGCGCGGGCCGCCAACTGCAGCGCCTCGCGCATGCAGTGCAGGTCGTGGTCGTGGTTCAAGGGGGGGCTTGCGCGCAGAAGAAGTGCCCGGCTCAGCGCAGCGGGCTGTACAGCGGCATCGGGTACTTTTCGTAAGGGTACTTGAGCCAGGTGCCTTCGGTGATGGTGTAGGCCGCCTTGCCGTGCTGGGTGGCCGTGCGCACCGCATAGATGCGCCCCAGCACCCAGATCGGCAGGTGGTCCATGTTGCGCGGCATGGGATTCTTGAGCACCACCATGACCATCTGGTTGGCCGGTGGAGAAGGGCGGTGGATGCAGGCGCCGTAGTAGGGCACCAGCAGGATCGCGCGCGACAGGCCGTCGCCGGGCTCCAGCAAGACCGGAAAGCCGGTCAGGCGCACCGGTTGGTCGTCGGTGAAGGTGACGGCCGGTGCGGCATCCCACTCGCGCTGGATCTTTTCCATCGCCTGCACTGCGCGCGGGTCGCTGTCGCCGAGGCGCCCGATATCGAGCTCTTCGAGGAAGCGGCCCGGATTGAAGCCCGGGGGCGACAGCTCGTTCCAGCGCATGTCCCGCACACCCGGTGGCGGCCTGGGCACCGAAAGCCGCCGCGCTGCCTCGACCCGGGCGCGCATGGTCTCGACGGCATTCTGAGCTGGCATTTCGGTGGCATGCAGCCGCCCGGTGCCCCACAGCGCACACGAAGCAGCAAGCAGCAGTCGCCGGCGGGCAGCGCTGGCAGGTACGGGGCTTCCAGTTGAATCCATGGGCCTGATTCTGGGCTGCTGCTGATGCTGGCGGGGTGCCGCCCGGCGGGCGAATGCGACCGCTCGTCGCAATCAGGCCCACCAGACCGCTGGCTTGCGTTAGCCTGCGGTCATGCATGCTCGAATCGTCTCGCAACGCGGTGTGACCATCATCGAATTGATGATCGTGGTGGCCATCGGCGCGATTCTGGCCGCTGTTGCCATCCCGGGCTTGCGCGACACGCTGAACAGCACCCGCCAGACCACGGCCATGGGCCTGGTCATGAGCGACCTGAATCAGGCCCGTGGCGAGGCGATCAAGCGCAATGCGCGCATTCTGGTGTGCGCCACCAATGCCGGTGCGACCGACTGTTCCGGCAGCACCAACTGGCGCAACGGCTGGCTGGTCTGCCGCGAGGGCACCATAGCCAACCAATGTGCGGTCAGTGCGGCGCTGGATCCCAACCCCGTCATCGCGCGCCCGCCCTTGACCGACAGCCTGACGCTCACGGCATCCACCGCTGTCATCCGCTTCAATCCCAACAGCTCGTCGACCTCCGGCACCCTGACGCTGGGCGGCACCTGGTCGGGCGCCCCCAACCGCGCGGTGAACATTGCGGTCACCGGCAATATTTCCAAATGACGGGCCATTGGCATCCATGAACAACGCGTCTTCGTTCTTGTTGCGGCGGCCGGTCGGCATGCCCCGAGCCCAGGCCGGCTTCTCGTTGATCGAGATTCTGGTCACACTCGCCATCATGTCATTGGCCTTGCTTGGCACGGCGGGTCTGCAGGCCTATTCGATGAAGCTCAACCAGGGCGGCCAGTTCCGCACCCAGGCGGTGTTTTTAGCGGCCGACCTGGCAGAGCGCATCGAAGCCAACAAGGTGGGCGCCGTGGCCGGCAGCTACGTCCTGGCCACGTCCAGCGTGGCCGATCCACTCAGTACCGCCTGCAACGTTGCCGCCTGCGGCGCCGTCGCGCTGGCCACGTACGACCTGTCGCAATGGCAAAACGCGGTGGCAGCGGCATTGCCACAGGCGTCCTGGGCGGTGGCCCAGACCGTCGCGGGCAACCCCTCGACCTACACCATCACGATCAGCTGGGTCGACCGGCAGGGCGACGCCACCAACGCCGCTTTCTCTGCCGGGTCACAGCTGGGCAGCAATGTGACCGGTACCGGCGAGCGCTTCTTCTACACCGCGACCCGCACGCTCTCCAACTGACGCCATGACCACGCCCACAATTCCCCTGCAGCGTCTGAAGCCGCCCCGGCCGCAGCGCCAGAGCGGCTTCACGCTGATCGAGATGATGATCTCGATCACCATCGGCCTGGCCATCCTGGCGGGGCTGGTCGGCGTGCTGGCCACCAACTCCAGCAACTCGAAAACCAACGATCGTACGTCCGAGCTGATGACCACTGGCCGCTACGCCCTCAACTCGATGAAGCAAGAGCTGCGCGAGGCCGGGTTTCGCGGTTACACCTGGGCCGAACCGTCGACGCCCAGCCCGTGGACGGCCGTCGCCAACGGCACCGGCTGCTTTGGCACCGAGGGGGGTGCGTCGGCCAATGGCTTCGTGATCAATATCCGGCAGGGCGTATGGGGTTCCAACAACGCCAACCCGTTCGCGGCCACCTGCCTTCCGGATGCCCGGTATGTGGCGGGCAGCGATGTGCTGGTCGTGCGGCGGCTGGCGGTGCTGCCGACCAGTGCGTTGCTGGCTGCAAACACGGTGTACTTCCGGACTATCTACGAGCGCGGCCAGCTGTTTCGCAGCACGGTGGGTGTGCCGGTGCCACCCCCGTTCACGGGCTCCACGCAACTGGCTTCGACATTCGAGGTGCAAATCTTCGTCTATTACGTCAGCCCCTTCACCGTGTCGGCTGCCGAGACCCCGCTGGTTCCTTCGTTGCGCCGCATGACGCTGCAGACAGCAGGCGCCAATGCCGGAACCATGGTCGATGAACTCGTGGCCAGCGGCATCGAACGCATGCAGGTGCAATACGGCCGCCTGACGACCGCACCCGACACCCAGTACCTCAACACAGTGGCCGGTACGTCATCCGACGCTCTCGAAACCGCCTGGGACGAGGTCAACTCGGTGCGTATCTGGCTGCTGGCGCGCAACACCACGGCCGAGCCCGGGTTGTCCAACACGACGACCTACGCCATGGGGGATGCCAACTTCACCGCCGGCGACAACTTCCGCCGGCAGTTGTTTACCACCGTCGTCCAACTTCGCAATTGAAGGGGTTCAGCATGCGTCGCACCGTTTCTCCCTCTTTGCGCAGCCGGCAGCGGGGCGCCACCCTGGTGGTGGCCTTGCTGATCCTGGTCCTCATCATGATGATCGGCATCACGGCTGTCAGTACCTCCAACACCCAGTTCAAGCTGGCCGGTAACCTGCAGTTCGAGGACAGCGCGATGAACAATGCCGAGACCGCAGTGACCGCGGCCGAGAACTGGCTGGCAACGGGGCTCAATTACAACAACGCCGCATTCACAGGTGTGGCGGCCACCACCAGCCCCGATCCGCGCTCCAACGTGGCCACGCCGCATTTGTTTCCTCGCACGTCGGTGGCAACGGTCCGCGCCGGCCGCGACACCGGTGCCAACAGCCCCTACACGATGACCTGGGACGACACCAACTCGATCGCTGTCGGGGGCACGACCCAGCGCTACCACATCGAGCTGATGTCGCAGAACAACCGCTTGCAGGGCTCCAGCCAGGCAGTGGGCGGCCGTGCGAGCTCGGGCTGCAACCAGGTCAATACCTACGTTATCACCGGGCGCGGCACCAGTGCCCGGGGCGCAGTCAAGTTTGTTCAGTCGTATTACAGCGTGCTGAACTGTCCGGCTTAAGGGAGAAAAAACACCATGAAAAAGATTTCCAGGAAGGCGGTATGGGCGGCCGCCATTGCGGTGCCGCTCGCGGGGCTGCTGGTATTCAAGGTGGCAGTGGCCTTGACCGCGTTCTCGCCGGCGGACCAACCGATCGGTTATGTCGCACAGGACGAGATCACCAACTTCAATCTGAAATCCGGCAACGAGATCGTGTTTCGCGGCCAATACGAGCGCGAGTTCTGGAGCGGCACCTTGCTGGCCTACAAGGCGGACGCTGCCGGCAACCTGACCGGGGGCACCGTCTGGTGGACCGGCGACTCGGGCGAATTGATGAATGGCCAGAACTTCGACACCGGGCGCCTGATCGCCACCATGAAGGACGACGGCAGCAAGATCCCATTCCGGTTTGCCAGTCTGTCGGCAACGCAGCAGGGTTTTCTGACAGACCCTGCGACTCTGAATTACCTGCGCGGTGACCGCAGCAACGAGGTGCAGAACTCTGGCACCCTGCGCCAACGCATCTCGGTGCTGGGCGACATCGTGCATTCACGGCCGTTCTACGTTGCCGACGCAACCGAGCCAACGGTGTTCGTGGGCTCCAACGGCGGCATGCTGCATGCCATCGATGCAAGCAACGACGGGGCCAATGGCGGGCGCGAGCGCTGGGCCTATGTGCCCTCGATGTTGCTTCCAAAGATGAAAAAGCTGTCGGTCGCGCCCTACGTGCACGATTACTACGTCGATGGCCAGATCAATGTGGCAAAGATCGCCAATGGCACCAAACGCATCCTGGTGGGTGGCCTGGGTGCCGGCGGCAAAGGCCTGTACGCGCTGGACATCACCGGCAGTGCCGGCCTGGATGCGTCCAACGAGGCCGATGTGGCCGCCAAGGTCAAGTGGGAAATCACCCCGACCCAGGTCAACTACGCTGCACCGAGCCCCTCGAACTCCTATGCCAACCTGGGCTACACCTATGGTTCGATCACCATCGCCAAGGTCAATGTTGGCGGCACCCCCACCGACGCCGTGATCATCGGCAACGGGTACAACGATGGCGGCGACTACGGCTCTTACCTGTTCGTGATCAATGCCGACACCGGTGCGCTCATCAAGCGCATGAAGGGCGGCTCGGGCACCGCGCTGAGCCCCAATGGCCTGTCGACCCCGGTGGCGGTGGACGACGACAACGATGGCATTGTCGACATTGTTTACGCGGGCGACCTGGACGGCACCATGTGGAAGTTCAGCCTGGACAACCTGTCGAACCCCCTGACGGTAGCCACCACCGCGGATGCACCGGTGGCCGTTGCCGCCTTGCTGGTCACTTCGCCGGCGCAGGCCGTCACCTCCACCCCGGGTGTTGCCGTGCACCCCGAGGGCGGGTACATGGTCACCTTCGGCACCGGCAAGGCCTTCGTCAATGCGGACCTGACCGACACGAGCATCCACTATGTCTATGGCATCTGGGACGGTGCACCGGCGCCAAACGCCCTGTTGCTGGGCCAGACGTTGACCGAGCGTGAATTCGTCAGCGGATCGGTCACCACGCGGGTCCGCCGGGCCACGTCGAACCAGCCGGTCTGGAACAGCGGCGCGGGCAACCACAAGGGCTGGCGCACCGCCTTGCCCGCGGGTGAGCGGGTGCTCGGCGAGGGCAGCTTCATTGAAAACGGGCGTTTCTATTTCACCGGCAGCAACCCCACGATCTCGAATGCGATCCCGAACACCACCTCGGTGGTCAAAGGCGACGCCTGGCTGATGGAGCTCGATTACCTGACGGGTGGCAGCAAGAATGTGCCGTTTCTGGATCTCAGCGGCAACGTGAAACTGGGCGACGAGGACCGCATCAAGTACGTGGCGACCGACACCATCCCCACAGGCTCGGCGGTTGGCGACCCGATTCTCACCAGCGACGGCATTTCGATAGGCAAGTTCATCTCGATCGGCCTGCTGTCGCAGCCCATCCTGGTGCAACTGGTGACCTTGAACGACACCCTGTTCAACCAGAATCCGGACATTCTCGTTCCCTATCCGCAGCTGAACCGCGGGGTGGACGGCGGGCACTTCGATGTGGAGATCTATTACGGGCCGGCGACGGCGGCCACCGCGGCTACGGCGACCATCACTGTCGGCACCACCGACCAGACCGCGGGTTATCCAGCCAGGCTGGGCGCCATCACGGTGGCGGGTGTGCAGGTGGTTCCGGCCCTCACGACGGCCAATCTGGTCAACGGCGCGTCGACTCTCGACAACGCGGAGGCCATTCGGTCCAGGGTGGCTAACGGTTTCACGGCGGCGCGGGTGGGATCGGTGGTCACCATCAGGGCGCCTCTCGGCACTGCGTACAACGGCGTGAGCCTGTCGATCGCTGACGGCACCGCGCAGACTTTGCTGCCCGCAGCGATCACCGTGCCCGCCACGAGCCCGCCCACCAATGGCAGCCTGGTCATCACCAATGTGACGCGCAACCGATCAGACGTCTCCATCAGGTGTGGGTCCACTTTCACCACCGGTGCGCCGGGGAATATCGCCTCGCCCAACACCGCGTTTGTGCCCGCCCTGCTCGACGACCTATTTAGCAAGATCCATGCCAGGACTGTCAACGGTTACACCACCACCTGTACCAAGGGGGGCGTGCCAACCGCGTCGCTGACATGCTCGGTCGCCGCACCACCCGGCGCATCGGCGTGTGCGGCCTTCAGTACCAGCCGCCTGACGCTGACCAGCAACTCCGGCCCGGCGGGCGGAACCAATGCAATTCCCAGCACCCCCCAGTCGGGCAATACCAACCTGAAGCCCGCACTCACGGTGACCACCTTCAGCGGGGCTAGCGACGCCAGCGTCGCGGGCAATACCTGCAACAACGGAGCCAGCAAGTGCACCTTCCGGCGGCACCAGCATGAGTACGACGACATCTTCGACCGAACCGGTGTGAACTTCCTCAATGCCAGCGACCCGGCCTACAACCTGAGCAATGCCGTGCCGTCCATGAGCACCCAGTTCAAGGTTCTGGCGCAGAACCAGTACCTGAGCCCGGCGGCGCGCCTGCACATCGGCAACCCCGGCTACCTGTTCAACGTGAACCTGGGTTACATCGACATCAAGAACTACCAGACCTCCAGCACCCTGGACCTGGCCACCGTGCCCACCTATACGCGGGCCACGATCGGCAGCCTGGCCATCAATCTGCCGACCGATGGATTCAACAACAAGAACTGGTGGGGTGGCGTGAACGGGCTGCCGCCTGACGTGCGCGATGGCCTGCACCCGACCGAATACCGCTGCGTGGTGATCAGTGACCATGCCACGCAGGACGGCAACATGTACCAGCCGGTGAATCCGCCGGCCTCGGTCACCGCCACCGGCAACGGCACCCGGGGCTGGTCTGCCACCACCACACAGGTGACTGCCACCGGCGTACGCCACAACGGCGCCTTGAACCTGCAGATCATCCGGGCCGATACGCCGAACACCGCGATCCAGCAAGCCGTGCCCGGCCGGCCGGAGTACGGCTACCAGGTGAAGGCGGCCGACTTTGCCACTTACGTGATCGCCGAGTATTCGATGTTCCACCACACCAAGCACCTGGGCCTGTGTTATGGCGATACGGCCTGGACCAAGACACCGGTGGTGGATACCCGTGCCTGTGGCGCAGTGGACAGCACGACCACCAAAAAGTGTGCCGTCCCGGCCTCGGGCGACGCCGCCGCCGACCCGAAGATCGGGGACTTGTCCGCCGGCGGGGGCACGGTCATCAGCGCCATCACCACCGTGGTCGGCGCCGTGACCACGACCACGATCAGCTACAGCGGCACCAGCAACACGGCGACCATCACCCGCACCGCGAACAACGACGGCTCGGTCACCATCGTCACGGTGGATGCCGACGGCAACCGGACGGAGCAGATCATTGCCAACAAGGCGGGGGCGGTCAAGACCGGCGGTGACGAGCGCGGTCTGCAGGCACGCACCGGGCGCATCTCTTGGCGCGAGCTGGTCGCGCCATAGGCAGTAGGATGCGCGTGTTCGTCCAGTCCATCGCAGGAGTCCGCCAATTGAAGCACCGCAGCATTCCCCATCGACGCCGGCCCGTCGGCTTCACCCTGATCGAACTCATGATCGTGGTGGCCGTGATCGGCATCCTGGCCGCCATCGCATTGCCCAGTTACCGCACCTATGTCGTACGCGCCGCGCGCGTCGCGGCACAGGCTGAGCTGCTGGAACTGGCCAGCCTGCAGGAGAAGATCTTCCTGAACTCCAACAGCTATTCGGTGAGTGTCAACGGGGCTTACAACGGCACTTCGGCAGGGGGTCTGGGCCGCACCTCTGGCAGCACCAAGGACGGGCGCTACACCATCGGCGTCGTGGACGGCTGTGCGACTCTGGTGGCCGCGGCCGGCACACCGCAGACCTTCGTGCTGGCCGCTGTTCCTGTGGCTGGCAGCACCCAGGCTGCCGATGGCAACCTGTGCATCACCGAGAGCGGGCGGCGCCAGTGGGGCGCAGCGACCTGGTAGCGG
>Ga0105048_10012895_pt1 | contig 13071 bp, 12 predicted proteins | sample MAT05_FD_78382 | JGI IMG/M metagenome (GOLD analysis project Ga0105048, IMG submission 78382) | Freshwater microbial communities from Lake Fryxell liftoff mats and glacier meltwater in Antarctica - MAT-05 | ecosystem: Environmental > Aquatic > Freshwater > Ice > Liftoff microbial mat | place...
ATAAAAACCATAAAAAGCATATTCTCTGCCACGCTCTCGCAAGAGATGCGACAAACAGCCTCTGACTCCAAAGAGGTCCGAGGGGAAGCGGGCTTGCGAAACTCCCGCCCACGGGCAGAATCCCGAGAAGCCGAAACAATTGTGGACCCGCTCGAGTGAGGACGGTCAAAGCAAAACCTCCGGGTAGAACTTTGGCCGAACTTGACGAGGCTTAGGCCACGAAGGCTGATACCCACAGCGTCCCCGTAGTTCAATGGATAGAACGGTGGTTTCCTAAACCGCTAATGCGAGTTCGATTCTCGCCGGGGACATTTGGCCTAGCCGCCTTGGAAAGCCCGCAAATGTAGACTTTGCAAGCTGCGTTGCGACTTCTGGCGAGGCGAAGGATTGGGTGGGGAAACGCAGGAAAAGGCAGTCTACCTGACAAGTATTCGCCCAGTAGATTTGCCCTCAACGAGGAAAGGGGGCGGCGGTGTTGTCTAGGAACGGGGGGCTTGTTTCGACGAGAGATACAGTCGCGGAATTTTGGCAAATGCGTTCGCATCCTGCGCTGCCGTTATCCGACTCGTGAGGCCAAGAGTGCGGATGCCGATCCACTCGACCCCGGCCGCAGTCGTCTCGGATCGAAGACAAATTTCGTCGCATCCAGTCGCTGTTCCCCATCCCATCGGTAGGCCATGAGCGGTCCCCCGGCAGCGACGCTGTAGTCGAGACAGGCGATCGCTGGCGTGAGCGGCGCCGGAACTGCCGGCGGTAGCCAGTAGTGGCCGATGAAGATCGGGCCACCGCTTGAATGGGACGGGGCGAGCAGCGGATCGAATTCGGACGGAATCTGGATTTCGGGTCCGGGATCGTAGGGGTTGATGCACGCTTCGCGGTAGGTCCCTCCACGACCCACCATGGGCGATTCGAAACGCATCGCGCTTATCGCCGCCGAGTTGCTGGAGAAGCTGATCAAAGACGAGCTGATGGTGCGTTCGAAGAAGAACCTCGTGCAGAGCCAGCCGTTGGCTCAGGCATTCTCATGCCTTCGGGTGGGTAAAACCTGCGGGGAACGGACGGCTCGGTCCGGGGATGCCTTGGTAGTGGAGATTTGCTTGGCGATGCACGGTCGGTCGTGGACCTTGGGTGGGTGAGTTTTGCCTACCTTTTCGAGCGTTTTCCTTCGTTCGTGCAGACCTTTGTCTATCGCGAGGCGGTGGAGATGGGTCGGCAGAAGATGGAGCCGTGGTTGGTCTCTCTGCGGCGACCGGAGGATCCTGGCGACCTCGCGGAAAGCGTCGAGGCGGAGGTCTGCTATACACCGGAGGAGAAGGAGCTGCGGGCCGAAGTGGACGCGGAGCGCGCGGCTCGGCGGCTGGCGCGGAAGTCGCATCGCGCCATCCCACGGCATCGTCCGGAGCCGGATGCGCAGCGGATGTTTGAAGCGATCTGGCTGGCGCCGCGGCTCCGGGAGCGGGGGATTGGCCACGTCCACGCGCATTTCGGCGGTGTGGCGGCGCGGACGGCGTGGTGGCTGCGCGAGCTGTTCGGCTTCAGCTACAGCTTCACCGGGCATGCGAACGACATTTTTTGCCCGACCAATTTTCCGGTGAGCAACGAGGCGCTGGTTCGCGGGGCGCGATTCATTGTCACGGAGACCGATTTTGCGCGGCGCTGGATGGAGGAAAAGTATCCGCACGCGGTGGGGCGCGTTTTTCGGATCTTCAATGGCATCGCGATGGATGGTTTCCCGCCCCGGACGAATGGCGACGGAGCCGTTCCGCGGATCGTCTCCGTCGGCCGTTACGTCGAAAAAAAGGGTTTCTCCGATCTGGTCGAAGCCTGCCGCCTCCTGGCGCAGCGGGGCGTGGAGTTCACGTGCGAGATCATCGGCGGTGGGCCGCTCGAATCCGCGCTCCGCGGCCAGATCGCGGCGGCCGGAGTAGGCGATCGGGTCGCGCTGATCGGCCCACGGTCGCAGGCGGAGGTGCGGCGGCGCCTCGCCGCCGCGCAGGTTTTCGCGCTCGCCTGCGTGCCGGATCAGGATGGGGGGAGCGACAATCTTCCGACCGTCATCATGGAAGCGATGGCGACGGGTGTGCCGGTGGTATCCACGCGGATCGCGGGTGTTCCCGAAATGATCACCGATGGATGGGAAGGCCTCCTGACCGAGCCAGACGCGCCGCAGGCCTTCGCCGCGGCGCTGGAGCGAATGCTCCGCGAACCCGCGTTCGCGGACGAATGCGGGAAGCGGGGTCGGGCCTCCGCGGTGGCTAAGTTTTCCGTGGAAACGACGACTCGCCAGCTAAAGCATCTCCTTATCCAGCACGCGGGTGTCATTCCGCCAGCGGCGGCGCTTGCCCTGGATCCCGAGATGCCACGGCCACCAGCGCAGTCCGGGCTCGCCCGACTGCGACGTCTCTTTCGGTAATAGAGACGGTTTTTGGAAGAGGGTCCAAGTGCTCCTTCCTTCACTTCGCCGACATGCGATCGCAAAACATGGAGGAAGCCGGAAAAGTGACCGCCGCGGCGTTCCTTTGCGCGGCAAACAATTCTTCGGATCGACTGCGGACCCTTTGTTTACGGCCTTCCCGAGGTGAATCTGGAACTTTGTGAAAAATTTCACAAAGGGCTTGCCACGCCTTTCCGGCCACTGTTTTATCAAAGGGTATTGCCCGAATCGTGAAAGGATGGCGTTCCCCAACGCCGTCTTCGTTGGCCGACCCGAAACCAACCAGCGCCACGGCATCGCCCCATTTTGGAAATGAGCCAACTCGTCTTCGCATCCTGTTTTTCGTTCGCCGGCCTCCGCTGGACACGCGCGCTTGCCCTGTGGCTTGCGGCGCTCGCTTTCATCGCGTTGCCCCTGGTTTCGGCGACCGCGCAGGATAATCCGATTCCCCTCGAGCACGTCGATGCGGCGCCGCGCGACGCGCACGGGATGGGCGACCATGCGGAAGGCGAGCATCACGGACTGACGACGTTTGCGCCGCCGATCTTCTGGGGATTCGGCGGAAATGCGGCGACCAAGAAGATCGGACCGTTCGCGATGACGAACTCAATGATCGTCACTTGGCTGGTCGCGATTGGCATTATCGTGTTTGCGCAGACTGCGACCCGGCAAATCAAGGAAGTGCCGGATGGCGCCCAGAATTTCTGGGAATGGTTGGTGGAGAGCCTGCACAATTTCCTCGAGAGCATCATCGGTCATGAGTTGGTGAAGAAGACGTTCTGGTTCTTTGCGACCCTGTTCATCTTCATCCTTTTCACGAACTGGGCGGGTCTGATCCCCGGCGTCGGCACGATCGGCTGGGGGATGCCGAATGCTCAGGGCGGGCTGGAGCACATTACGACTCCGCTCTTCCGTGGGGTGAATGCCGACCTGAACATGACGCTTGCCATGGCTTCGATTTTCTTCGCCTGCTGGCTCTGGTGGGCGATCAGCGCGAATGGATTCGGCGGCTTCATTCTGCACATCTTCGGGCCGAAGGGAAAAACCGAAGGCTTCATGAAGGTCATGATGATCGTCGTCTTCGCGCTCGTCGGGGTGCTCGAGGTGGTGTCGATCATGTTCCGCCCCGTTTCGCTCAGCTTCCGTCTCTACGGCAACGTCTTCGCCGGTGAAAATATGCTGGAGTCGATGGCGAATATCGTCCCCGCGCTTTCCTGGCTGGTCCCGATTCCATTTTACTTCATGGAACTGCTCGTCGGTGTCGTGCAGGCCCTCGTTTTCATGCTCCTCACCGCCGTTTTCACCCTGCTGATCTGTCAGCACGAGGAGGGGCACCACTAAGCATCTCAGACTTTCGTCGGCCGGACCGTGGGCAACCTGCGGGGGTCGTCGGGAAAACAGCAAACGAAACCAACAACATGACAATCGCAACCATCCTGGCAGAAATGACCGGAAGCATTCACGTCGGTCTCGCCGCTCTCGGCGCGGCCATCGGCGTGGGCTTCATCGGCGCGAAGGCTTCGGAAGCAGTGGGCCGCAATCCCGGCGCCGCTACCCCGATCCTCGTCCAGGCGATCCTGAGCACGGCCTTCGCAGAAGGCATCGTGTTCTTCGCCATCTTCCTCGTGAAGTAACTCCAAGCGGCGCGGGGCCGCTCGTCGGTCCCGCGCCACTTTCTTCCTGCGATTCCCTTTTTCAGTATGACCTACCTTCCCATCCTCGCCGCTCAGGGCGGCATCGTCGATAGCCTCACGGAGAGCGCCCAGCGCACCGGCGAGACCTTCGGCTTCAATGCGTGGCTGTTCTTCTCGCAGATCATCAGCTTTTGCATCGTCGCGTTTTTGCTCCAGAAATTTGCCTACAAGCCGGTGCTCGCGGTGCTCGAAGCGCGTCGCCAGAAAATCGCGGAAGGCCTCGCCAATGCGGAGAAGATCAAACAGCAGCTTGCCGAGAGCGAAGTGCGTTTCCAGGAGATCCTGACCAAGGCGAACGCCGAAGCGCAGAAGATGATCGATGACGCCCGCGCCGCGGCCAAGACCGTGGGTGACCGGGAGACTCAGCGCGCCATCACCGAAGCCGAGGGGATCATCGCCAAGGCTCGCGAAGCCACGAAAGCCGAGCGCGCTGAAGAACTTGCGACGCTCAAGAAAGAGATCGCCCGCCTCGTCATCGACACCACCACCAAGGTTACCGGGAAGGTCTTGACCGGCGACGACCAGAAGCGCATTTCCGAGGAAGCGACCCGCGATCTCGCGGCCTAACCCTTCGTCATGGCCAAGCTCGACAAAGATTCCCGCAAGCTCTCGAAGCAGCTCTTTAATGCGAGCTTCTCGAATGGGCAGCTCGATGAGGCAAAAGTGCGGGCCATCGCCGCCAAGATCGCCGAAGCCAAGCCGCGCAACTCCGTGGGCATCCTGAAGGAATTCCACCGGCAGATCCGGCTGGAGATTGAGAAACATCACGCGGTGATCGAGAGCGCGCAGCCTCTCGACGGTGGCTTGAGCGAGCAGGTTGTAAGTGGACTCAAGTCAAAATACGGCCAGACCATCACCACGGAATTCAAAGTCACCCCCGAGCTGATCGGCGGGCTCCGGATCAAGATCGGCAGCGATGTCTTTGACAGCTCCGTTCGCAATCGCATCGACCGCCTCGAGAACCTGCTGGTTCATTCCTGAAGAACCTGCTGGTTCATTCCTAACGCCAACACATTCACACTTAAACGTCCCACTTCATGAGCAGCATCCTGCAAGAAATCGAATCCCAGATCAGCGGTCTCCAGACGACCACCAGCAAGTCCAACGTCGGCATCGTGCGTGAGATCGGCGACGGCGTCGCTCGCATTGAAGGCCTCAGCGACGTGCGCCTCAACGAGTTGGTGGAATTTCCCGGCGGCGTGTTCGGCCTCGCGCTGAACCTCGAAGAATCCGAAGTCGGCGCGATCCTGCTCGGCGACGAAAAAGGCATCTCCGAAGGCACTGAGGTGAAGACCACGGGCCGCCTGCTTTCCGTGCCGGTGGGTAAAGAGCTGCTCGGCCGCGTGGTCGGCGTGCTCGGCAATCCGCTCGACGGCAAGGGCCCGATCAACTCGACCGTTTTCTATCCGGTGGAGAAAGTCGCGCCGGGCATCATCAAGCGTAAATCGGTGACCCAACCGGTGCAGACCGGCATCATGGCGATCGACGCGATGATCCCGATCGGCCGCGGCCAGCGCGAGCTGATCATCGGCGATCGCGCGACGGGCAAGACCACGATTGCGATCGACACGATCATCAACCAGTCGCGCATCAATAAGGTCAACGAAGGCAAAGCCGGTTTCCGCCCGCTTTATTCCATCTATGTCGCGGTTGGCCAGAAGCAATCGAGCATCGCCCGCTCCATCGCCATTCTCGAAGCCGAGGGTGCGCTGAAATACACGATCATCGTCGTCGCGTCCGCCTCCGACTACGCCACGAACCAGTATCTCGCACCTTTCTCCGGTGCGGCGATGGGCGAGTGGTTCATGGATAACGGCATGGATGCGCTGATCGTGTTCGACGATCTCTCCAAGCACGCCGTCGCCTATCGCCAGGTGTCGCTGCTCCTCAAGCGCCCCTCCGGCCGCGAGGCGTATCCTGGCGATGTCTTTTACCTCCACAGCCGCCTGCTCGAGCGCAGTGCCCGCGTCAATGAGGAGAATGGCAATGGCTCGCTGACCGCGCTGCCGATCATCGAGACCCAAGCTGGCGACGTGTCCGCTTACATCCCGACGAACGTCATCTCGATCACCGACGGCCAGATCTATCTGGAAACCGATCTCTTTTACCAAGGCATCCGCCCCGCGGTGTCCGTGGGTCTCTCGGTCAGCCGCGTCGGTTCCGCCGCGCAGATCAAGGCGATCAAACAGGTGGCCGGCAAAATCAAAGGTGACCTCGCCCAGTTCCGCGAACTGGCGGCATTCGCGCAGTTCGGCAGCGATCTCGATGCGAAGACCAAGTCGATCCTCGATCGCGGCGCCCGCGTCGTGGAACTCTTCAAGCAGACCCAGTATCAGCCGCTCGCCGTCGAGCTGCAGGTCGCGGTGCTCTGGTCGATGCAGAATGGTTTCCTCGACGACATCGCCGTGGACAAGGTGAAGGACTTCCAGAACAAGCTGCAGGAATTCCTCAACACGCGGAAGGAATCGCTCCTCACCGCGATCCGCGAAAAGGGCGCGATCGACGACACCATCACCGCCGACCTCAAAGCCGCGGTCGGAGAATTCAAGAGCAGCTACCGCTAAGCACCCATGGCCGCGAACACGCGCGACATCCGCCGACGCATTAAGTCGGTCAAAAATACTTCGCAGATCACCAAGGCCATGCAGATGGTGGCCGCGGCGAAAATGCGGAAGGCCCAGCAGGTCGCGCTGGCTGGTCGCGCGTATGCCGAGTTGCTGAGCAAGGTGCTGCGTTCCGTGGCGGGTGGTGCCGAGGAAGGTGCGCATGATTTGCTCCGCGAGCGCGAGGTAAAAAAAGAACTCGTCATCGTGATCAGCCCGGACAAGGGCCTGTGCGGTGCGCTCAATACGAATCTCTTCCGCGAAGTCGCGAAGTTCGATCCGGCGAAAACCGTCTTTGTGGCGGCCGGCCGCAAAGCGACGCAGTTCATCGCCCGCACGAACCGCGAACTGATCGCGGAATTCCCTTTGAAGGACAGCCCGGCCTTTCTTGAGACGAAAAATATCGGCAAGTTTGCGATGGAAAAGTTCACCAGCGGCGAGGTGGACAAGGTGACCGTCGTTTTCACCGACTTCATCAACACCCTCTCGCAGATGCCGAAGGCGAAGACGATCCTCCCGATCACCTCGCTCGAAGTCACCTCTGGCATCGGCGGCGCGCAGGAAGACGCCAAGGTCACCGCGGCCGACTCTACCGAGTATGTCTTCGAGCCGAACATCGGCGAGGTGCTGAGCGCTGTGCTCCCGCACCACGTTTACTTTCAGATCTACCAGATGGTCCTCGATTCCCGCGCTTCCGAGCACTCCGCCCGGATGGTTGCGATGAAGGCGGCAACCGACAACGCCAAGCAACTGATCAAAGACCTGACGCTCGAATACAACAAGGTCCGCCAGGCCGCGATCACCACCGAACTCCTCGAAATCACCACCGCCCAGATGGCACTCGCCTGACGCGCTGGCCCCACTTTCCCCGCATCCCGCACCCCGCATTCTTATGAGCAATACCGGCACCATCGTCCAAGTCATCGGCCCCGTTGTGGACGTCGATTTTTCCGACTCGGGCTCACTCCCAAAAATCTACGACGCGCTCTTCATCGACTTTGAAGTCGGCGGAGTAGAGACCCGCCTCGTCCTCGAGGTCCAGCAGCACCTCGGTGAAGGCTGGGTCCGCGCCATCGCCATGAGCGGCAGCGAGGGTCTGAAGCGCGGCCTGCCCGTCACGGCCACCGGCGCCCCGATCTCCGTGCCCGTGGGCGAAGGCGTCCTCGGCCGCATCTTCAATGTGACCGGCGACCCGGTGGACGAGCGGGGTCCTGTGCCGCACGAGAAGCGCTACCCGATTCACCGCCCGGCTCCGGCGCTCATCGATCAGGACACGGGTTCCACGATCCTCGAAACCGGCATCAAGGTCATCGACCTCATTTGCCCGTTTGTGAAGGGCGGCAAGGTCGGCGCCTTCGGTGGCGCCGGCGTCGGCAAGACCGTCGTCATCCTCGAACTGATCAATAACATCGCCAAGAACCACGGCGGCTTCTCCGTCTTCGCTGGCGTGGGTGAGCGTTCCCGCGAGGGCAACGATCTCTACCACGAAATGAGCGAAGCAGGAGTCATCAACCAGAAGGACCTCAGTAAGTCCAAGGTCGCGCTTGTTTATGGCCAGATGAACGAACCTCCCGGCGCGCGTCTCCGCGTGGCGCTCTCCGCGCTCTCGATGGCGGAGTATTTCCGCGACGAGAAGAACCAGGACGTGCTCCTCTTTGTGGACAACGTCTTCCGCTTCTCGCAGGCCGGCTCCGAAGTGTCCGCGCTCCTCGGCCGCACTCCGTCGGCGGTCGGTTACCAGCCCACGCTCGCCTCGGAAATGGGCGCGCTCCAGGAACGCATCACCTCGACCACCAAAGGTTCGATCACTTCTGTGCAGGCCGTTTACGTTCCCGCGGACGATCTCACCGATCCGGCGCCGGCGAACACCTTCGCGCACCTTGATTCGACGGTCGTGCTCGAGCGCTCGATCGCAGAGCTCGGCATCTATCCCGCGGTCGATCCGCTCGCTTCCACCTCCAAGGCGCTTGCGCCGGACGTGGTGGGCGAAGAGCACTACCTGGTCGCCCGCGGCGTCCAGCGCGTGCTCCAGCGCTACAAGGATCTGCAGGACATCATCGCCATTCTCGGCATGGACGAGCTTTCGCCCGAGGACAAGCTGACCGTCTTCCGTGCCCGGAAGATCCAGCGTTTCCTTTCGCAGCCCTTCCACGTCGCGGAAGTCTTCACCGGCACCCCCGGCGAGTATGTCTCCATCAAGGATACCGTGCGCGGCTTTAAGGAAATCCTCGAAGGCAAACACGACGATGTCGGCGAAACCTCCTTCTACATGAAGGGCGGCATCGAGATGGTGCGGGCCTGAGTCATTTAGGAAGTAGAAGTAAGATTTAGGAAGTTCGCCAGTCCACTTCCACGCTTGAAGCGCCTTACTGCCACTTTCTAAATCCTAAATCTAACTTCCTAAATCCATGGCCACTTTGAAGCTGGAGATCGTCACCCCCGAAAAGCTTGCCTACAGCGACGACGTCGATGGCGTCGTGCTCCCGGCGGTGGAGGGGGAAATCGGGGTGCTGCCCATGCACATCCCGCTCATGACCACGATCAAGCCGGGGGAACTCATCGTGAAGAAGGGCAACAAGGAGAGCTTCCTCGCGGTGGGCGAAGGCTTCGTCACGATCGATCAGACCAGCGTGAAGGTGCTGACCGACATGGCCCTCGAGTGGGAAGCGATCGATGAACACGCGGCCGAAGCTGCCGTGAAGCGCGCGCAGGAAGCCATCGCCAACAAACACGAGCTAGGCAGCGAAGAATCCGCTGCGGTGCAGGCCGCGCTGGCGAAGTCCCTCGCGCAACTCCATGTGAAGCGCCGTCGGCGCGTTTGATCGCCGTTCCCGATCAGTTTCCGAATCACTGAGCCCCGCTGCAAGGCGGGGCTTTTTTTTGGGCAGCCGGCCGCACGGTTGCGAAGCCGACAGCGGGTTTACCGACCTTGAGCAATCGGTACGAGAGGCTTGCATTCCCGGATGCGGGCGCAGCCTAATTCGAGCAGTTGCAGCCAGTGGCGCAACGATTTAGCCGTGGAAGCAAAAGACCCGCACTCCACTCCACCTGAGGTGGCAGCCGAACTGCCACCTGTGATCCCGGCTCAGACCGAGAGGCTGGGGGATGCCTCCGCACGGGCCATGCTCGAGTTGGGTCGAACGGGTTCGGCGCGTGGGACCGAGGGATGGATACCGCCGACGCCGGTGGAACTGCAGGCCAGTTTCCCGCATTTCGAAATCAGGGAGATGATTGGGCGGGGAGGGATGGGCGCGATCTACAAGTGCTGGCAAAAATGTCTGGATCGCTTCGTGGCGATCAAGGTTCTCGCGCCGGGTTTTGAGGACGGCGGGGTTGCTCATTTCGACGAACGATTTGCCCGCGAGGCCAAGGCGCTGGCTCGTTTGAAACATCCGGGCATCGTCTCGGTCTTCGATGCCGGTGAGACGGCCGATGGGCTGGCGTATTTCATCATGGAGTATGTGGAGGGCAGCGATTTGCACGATCTCATCGCCGCGGAGGGCCGGCTTCCGCCCGATCAGGCGGTCGCCATCACCTGCCATCTCTGCGACGCTCTGGCCTATGCGCATGCTCATGGGGTCGTGCATCGGGACATGAAGCCGGCGAACGTGATGATCGATGAGGAGGGACGGGTGAAGGTGGCGGACTTCGGTCTGGCGCGGATGGGAGGTGGCGCGGCGGGTCGGCTGACGGTCCCAAATCTCGTGATCGGGACGCCTGAATATACCGCCCCGGAGGCCTTCGCGCCGGAGACGGAGTTGGATCAGCGCGCCGACCTGTATTCCGTGGGGGTGATGCTTTATCAGATGCTGACCGGGATCGTTCCGCGGGGACGCTGCGAGCCACCTTCGGGGCTCATCGCAGGGCTCGATCCGTGCCTCGATGCGATCGTGGACAAGGCGATGCAAGCCGATCGGGACCGTCGTTACGCCGCAGCGGGTGAATTGCGCGCCGATCTGGACCCGGCGAGCATAGCGGCGGGGCGGGGGGGCGGTGCGGTTTTTGGTCCCGGGCCGACGCGCTCCGAGCGTGCGCGCTGGCCGATCTTCAGTGCCGCCGCCGTCATTGGGGTGCTGGCCGCGGGTGGCGCGCTGTGGTGGAGCGGGGAGAAGGCGGGAACGCCGGCGAGTATGGAGGCGTCGTCCGGAGCGGCGCGTGCCACTGCCGAGATATTGCGCCACTCCTGGAGGCCCGTTCCGGCGAAGGATCACGCATTGATTGATCAAGGGCTCGTCCACCTTTTGAACTACGATTCGTGGGCGGCACCCCGATTTCGCATCGCCAATGTGGCGGTCCGCGCGACCATCATCTGGCAGCCGAGCCCCCCGGGGCGCAATGAGTTCATCAAGGTCGGGACCCGCTGGACGGATTCGGAGCATTACTTCGCGGCGATCCATGGCTCGGCCGTCGAACTCGGATTTTACCACGCGCCAACGCAGCTCCCGCTGCAGCATTGGGCGATCGATCCTCCACCGCAACCCGGCGAGGCCATTCGCCTGCAACTCGCTTCGGTCGGTCGCCATTTGGCGGTTTGGGTTCGGGACCGGCTCGTGGGGGTGCTCGACGATCCGGCGATCACGGGCTCAGCGAATCTCGGAGTGCAGGCGGTGGATGGACACGTCCAGAGCCTCGAATATCTCGATCTCGATGGCCTCTCCGAGATGGAAGCGCTCAAGAGGCTCGGGCTGGAAGGGATCAGCGCGGGTCCGATTCAGATTGCAGATGGGATGCACTGGACGGACGCCTTTGCCGAGACTCCGCTGCGCGAAGTGATCGCCAAGGCCGAACACAACGCCTCCGGCTACCGGCTTCCTGAATCCAACCACTGGTACTTGCCGACGCGATCGGTCCAAGCCGGCGCTCTCCGCGTCCGCGCGAGCAGTTTTGCGGGCCACTTCATCAGCCTGTGCCTCTTTCTGGACGACCAGACCGTCTATCGTTTGAGGTTCCACGGGGAGCGGCGGGAATGCGTGTGGAGTCGCAGCACGCGGGGTGCGCCGGAGACGGAAGTGGTCATCAGAGACATCGGCTCGTGCTCGGATGGGCATCCGCACGAAGTGCTCCTGGCGCGGGCGGGCGGACGTCTCAGCGTCTGGCTGGACGGAAAGCGGATTCACGAGGAGCCGGCCGATGGCGCCGTCGCGGGCCGTTTCGCCTTGGATGTCTTCCAAGGCGCGAACATCTTCGCCGACCGGGTGGAATACGTAAACATGGACGCGAGGGCGCAGCAGGAACTGCAGAAGCTTCTTCCGGCGGAGGGACGATGAGTGAAAAAGGCGAGGGCAACTTTCCCAAAACCCGCTGGACTCTGATTGCGCGAGCCAAGGACCCGGATGCGACGATCTCGCGTCGGGCGCTCGACGAACTCTGCACGCAGTATTACTACCCGCTCTACTGCTACATCCGCCGGCGTGGTTTCGGGCACCACGATGCCGAAGATGCGCTGCAGGAGTTTCTCGGCAAACTGCTGCGGCTGCGCGCGTTTGAGGCGATGGATGATCGGCGGGGGCGCTTGCGATCGTTTCTCGGCACCGCGGTGCGGCGTTTTCTGGTCAATTGGCATCGGGATCACCGGCACCGGGAGGATGAGTTGAGTCTCGACCTCGTGCCGCCCGGCGAAGACCCCGAGCGACGTTTTCGCGGAGAGCGGTTCATCGATAGCGACACCCCCGAGAGGATTTTCGACCGGAAGTGGGGGCACGCACTGCTCGCGAGCGTCCTCAGCCGGCTCGGGAAAAACTACGCCGCACGCGGTCGCCTGGCGGTGTTCGATGTACTGAGACCCGTGATCGTCGCTGGCGGCAGCCTTCAGAGTGGGGATTCGGCCCGGCTCGCGGGAACGCTGGGAATGAGCGAAGGCGCGCTGCGGGCGGCGCTCTTTCGTCTGTTGGGAGAATATCGTGACATTCTCCGGGACGAGGTGCTGCACACGGTGGATTCGGCGGCCGAAGTGGAGGAGGAAATCTCGCACCTGCTGGCGGTTTTTCGTAGCGACTAGCCGGTTTGCGCGGGAATGGGCGGACCGCGGGCAGACCGCGCCCGTTCCGGCCGTGGGCAATTAAAGAAAGTGCGTAACGGAGAGCCCCGATGCTGGGTATCGATCTATGTGAACGCGCTTATTCATCATTCAAGAAATCTCATGATGAGCGGGCGTGGATTTCGAACCTCGGAATCCCAAAGCGACGTGGGAAAAAATGGGGCCCAGTCGGGCATTAACGGTCGTGCGGGGTTCTCGATGGCTGGGTGGATCAGTGGGCCGGAGGGTGGCCGGTTCACCTGCTGAGGGAAGAATCGGGGTGACCCTCGCCGGGGGGCGAGGGTCACCCCACTCCTCCGGATC
>Ga0105048_10012896_pt1 | contig 13070 bp, 8 predicted proteins | sample MAT05_FD_78382 | JGI IMG/M metagenome (GOLD analysis project Ga0105048, IMG submission 78382) | Freshwater microbial communities from Lake Fryxell liftoff mats and glacier meltwater in Antarctica - MAT-05 | ecosystem: Environmental > Aquatic > Freshwater > Ice > Liftoff microbial mat | place...
GGGAGAAGGGGGGCAGGATTAAAGTCCCTCTCCCGCCCTGGGAGAGGGGTTTAGGGTGAGGGTTACATAATTGGGATACTCCCGCCGTGAACCTCTAGTTCCGGCTCTCCTCGTCTGAGAATAAAAATTATTAATAATATTGCTTTCTAGCTAAATCTATGGCAACTTTTGAGGGAAATTTTGTTAGTAGTAGTGCCTATCGGTTTGCGATCGTAGTGGGTCGTTTCAATGACCTAGTAACAGGTAAATTACTCACAGGCTGTCAAGATTGCCTGAAGCGGCACGGTGTGGACCCAGACCCCCAAGGAAGTCAGGTAGATTATGCTTGGGTTCCCGGCAGTTTTGAAGTTCCCTTGGTGGCGCGGCGATTGGCTCTTTCTCAACGCTACGATGCGATTATTTGCCTAGGAGCAGTAATTCGGGGAGATACGCCCCATTTTGACTACGTAGCGGCAGAAGTCACGAAGGGGATCGCAGCCATTAGTTTACAAACCGGTATTCCTGTGGTTTTTGGGATTCTGACTACCGATACTATGCAGCAAGCCTTAGAGCGATCGGGAATCAAGAGCAATTTGGGCTGGAGCTATGCCATGAATGCCTTGGAAATGGCAAGCCTGATGCATCAGTTGCCGAGTGCTGGGGGCTATGGAGATATGAAGCCGCTATTGGGAGAAGGGCGGGCTTGAATCTAGGTTCAATCTGGAAACAAGCTCAACTGGAGAAATAACTGATGAAAGAATAGGCATTTATCTATGAGCGGGGCAGCACTAGCTGGGGTGCATCAGTACCAGCCCTGTCGGGGTGCATAAGTATTGGTAATACATTGGAAGAAGTTCAAGTAAATATCAAAGAAGCGATCGAGCTTTATCTAGAGGTATTGCAAGAGCGTGGGGAATGTATCCCAGAAGCCACTACAAAAGTCGGTTTAGTAGAACTTGGATAGGTACTAAAAAAATAAAAATATAGACGGGATTGGCGGGACTTGAACCCTCGACCTACCGCTTAGGAGGCGGTCGCTCTATCCATCTGAGCTACAACCCCAATAGAATATCTTTTAATTATTTTCTTGTTTATTATATCCCAGTTTAGGAGTGCGATCGCAGTTATGCAAATTTAATGATGCTTAACAATCCATCCCTAAATTGGGATAAGTCGCTGATCTACTCTTGATCTACTGATCTACTGATCTAGGGAAGTTCCGGGAGACAAGTGGGACAAAAGGTAAGAAAATAGTTATTAGCATTACAAGCTGATCTATAAACTTAATTAAAAAAAACTAAAAATAACTGTGCGTCAAATTATTATTGCTGGCAATTGGAAAATGTATAAGACGGTGCGGAAGGCTTCGGAGTTTCTCCAAGGTTTTTTGCCTCATTTAGAAGATACCCCAGAAAATCGGGAAGTGGTGTTGTGTATTCCGGCAACTTCTCTGTGGGTGATTTCTAAAAGTCTCCACGGATCGCGGATTCGCTTAGGAGCGCAGAATGTCCATTGGGCGGAGGAAGGGGCTTTTACGGGAGAGATCGCCCCAGAGATGCTAACCGAGATTGGGGTACGTTATGTGATTGTGGGGCATAGTGAACGCCGTCAATATTTTGGCGAAACTGATGCCAGAGTGAATCAACGCCTCTTGGCAGCCCAGAGAGCTGGCTTAAAGCCGATCCTTTGTGTAGGAGAAACTAAGGAGCAGCGGGATGCAGGAGGAGCAGAAAAGGTAATTATTAATCAATTGCAGCAGGGTCTGGTAGGCGTGGATCTAACTAATTTGGTGATCGCTTACGAGCCTATTTGGGCGATCGGGACGGGGGAGACTTGCGAAGTTGGGGAGGCTAATCGGATGATTGGAGTGATGCGATCGCACCTCAGCGATCCTAAGGTGCCTATCCAGTACGGTGGTTCGGTGAAGCCAAATTTAATTGATGAAATTATGGCTCAACCAGAAATTGATGGTGTCTTGGTGGGGGGCGCAAGCCTTGTTCCTGAAGATTTTGCCCGCATTGTTAATTATATTTAATCCCGACTCTCTAGGCAACCTAAAGTAATAAACAATATAGTCACTACTGGAGTAATTGCTGGAGTAGGAATAGGATTTTTGAGGGTTGGGATGATCTGATGACTAAAGAAACTTGAGGTGAAAAGCAATGGACATCGGGACAAGGTCGAGTATGGAATCGAGTAATCTCTACTCAAATCAACGATCGCCCCTAGGTGCCGATCGCTCCAAAGTTGCAGAACCAGATCGCATCCTCGCAGCTATTGATATAGGGACAAATTCCATCCACATGGTAATAGTGCAAGTGCTACCCAGTCTCCCCTCTTTTACGATCATTGCCAGAGAAAGGGATACGGTGCGCTTGGGCGATCGCTGCTTTCAGACGGGAAATCTGAAGCCAGAATTGATGGATCGGGCGATCGCTGCTCTCCGTCGCTGTCAACAATTAGCTGCGAGTTACAATGCTGATCAGTTAATTGCTGTGGCCACTTCCGCAGTCCGGGAAGCCAACAACGGGCGGGAGTTTCTCCAGCGGATCCAAACAGAACTTAACCTGAATGTAGATCTAATTTCTGGTCAAGAAGAAGCTCGCCGCATCTATCTGGGAGTTTTGTCGGGGATGGAATTTAACAATCAGCCCCACATAATTGTAGATATTGGCGGCGGATCTACAGAATTAATCCTTGGGGATAATCACGAGCCTCGATTCCTGAGTAGTACTAAAGTGGGAGCAGTGCGGCTGACTGCGGAATATGTTAAGACAGATCCTATTAGTAACGATGAATTTCAGTATCTCCAAGCCTACATTCAGGGAATGTGGTCGCGCCCTATAGAGGAACTAAAAGCATGTTTAGGCAGAGGAGAAATAGTCCGGTTAATCGGCACTTCCGGGACGATCGAAACCCTAGCGAGTATCCATGCCAGAGAAACCCTAGGTCTAGTTCCTTCGCCCTTGACGGGCTACCAACTGCCCCGGACTGCGATCGCTGAGATGTTGCAAAGATTCAGCACCCTCAACTACCAACAACGCTGCCAAATTCCCGGCTTATCTACCCAGAGAGCGGAGATTATCACCGCTGGAACCATGATTCTCCATCAGGTTATGACCATGCTTAATCTGGATACTCTCATAGTTGGGGAGCGGGCTTTGCGGGAAGGGATTATTGTGGATTGGATGCTCGCTCATGGATTGATCGAAGATCGCCTGAAATACCAAGAATCTATCCGCCAGCGGAGTGTATTGAGTATTGCTCAGAAGTATCAGCTAGAAATGCCCTACGCCGATCGCGCCGCCACTTTTGCCCTGAGTATTTTTGATCAAACCTTGGGCAAATTACATCACAGCACGGAGAACGATCGGGAACTTCTCTGGGCAGCGGCTCTGCTCCACAACTGTGGTGTTTTTATCAGCCATTCGTCTCACCATAAGCATTCTTACTACATGATTAGAAATGCCGAACTCTTGGGTTTCACCGAATCGGAAATTGAAATTATTGCCAATATTGCCCGCTATCACCGCAAGGCTCCCCCTAAGAAAAAGCACGAAAGCTATCAAAATCTGATGACTAAAGAGCAGCGATCGCTAGTTTCTGCCCTTAGTGCGATCCTCCGGGTAGCTGTGGCTCTCGATCGCCGCCATCTGGGAGCGATCAAAGCCATCCATTGCCGTTATCCCAATCCCACAGAATTGCACCTCGATCTAACCCCTACCTACGCCAAAGATGACTGTGCCCTAGAACTATGGAGTTTAGACCAGAAGAAGGAAGTTTTTGAGCAGGAATTTAATATAAAATTAATCACGCATTTAATCTAGGGGGAGACTATCTATGCTCAGTTCTACTAGGGAATTATTGGAAACCGCACGGCGCAATGTCTATGCCATTGGGGGATTTAATGTCTACAATCTAGAAGGAGTCCAAGCGGTACTCCGAGCAGTAGAAAAGCATCACAGCCCCGCCATTCTGCAAATTCATCCTAGCGCTTTGATCTACGGCGGTTTGCCCCTAATTTCCCTGTGTCTAGAGGCGGCAAGGTCTTCCCCCATGCCGATCGCTGTCCATCTAGACCACAGTACCAACCCCACGGATATTCTTACAGCCCTAAAGGCGGGAGTGCGATCGATCATGGCCGATGGCTCTCCCCTGAGTTACGGTGAGAACTTAAAATTCACTAAAAAGATGGCGGATATAGCTCATGGTCAAGGGGCGGCAGTAGAAGCAGAAATTGGCAGAATCAGTGGCACAGAAGATGGTCTGACAGTTACGGAAAAAGAAGCAAAGATGACGGATCCCCAGCAAGCAGTGGAGTTTGTTGCCGCCACGGGGGTAGATTTTCTGGCAGTAACCATCGGTAATGTTCACGGAGAATATAAAAGCCCTCCCCGCCTAGACTTTGTTCGCTTAGCGAAGATTCGAGATTTAATAACTATTCCCTTAGTATTACATGGAGCATCAGGACTGCCACCAGAGATGGTAAGCAAATCCATTGAATTAGGAGTATCTAAGTTTAATGTAAATACAGAAGTGCGGATGGCCTTTATGGATTCCTTAACTCAAGGTTTTTGTGTCAATTCTCCCCAAGACCTCCTAGAACCTTTGGGGGAGGCGATCGCTGCCATGACAGAAGTAATTAGTGAGAAATTATACTTATTTGGTTCTGTAGATAAGGCGCATCTCCATCAATCTCCCTACGCAGAAATGTTGGCATTGTCTTAACTTCTCAGTAGCTCTAAGGGGATATCTATCTACTGTTTACCATAAAGTGTATGTTTATGCTCTAACTGATAACTTTTAAGGAGGAGTTCAACAGCCTTGTGCGGAGAGTTAACGGCAAAGATCAACGGCGGCAAACCATCTTCAATCTACCACCAAGATATCGCGTCCGTCCGTTGCAGCGCAGTGTTAGGTGTGTAACCGAACTTTGTAATGGAAGGGCTGTTCTGCTAATCCAAATTCCAACTGACCATTAGAATTCATCTGGACAGCTTCAGCCTATTGCAGATAATTTTCTAAAACGCCCAGTTCTCTTGCAACCGCTTTAAGAGATAATCGCTTTAGGATATCTATTGTAATCGGTCTTTTTTCATCCCAAAAAATCATAGAGTCAAGAAACTCTAACGAAGGATTAGAGGTCAGTAACCCAAAAATGAATTTAGCTTCCACCTCAGTTTCAAAAGACAAGAAATTTACAGTATCGTCAAATATTACTGATTTCCCATCCAAGGGTTTAACAAGACGAAAACTTAGTCTTTTATAAAGTCCAGAAATCGCTATTTTCCAATCCTTAAAAGAATATGAGCCAACACCAAAGATAGAATATAGTGGCTTATTTTTATAAATAGAACTCTTTCTATTTTTTAAATATTCCTCATGATCGAGTAGATATTGCCATGTTTTAGGAGCTTTATCTTTAATAATACTTGTATCTTCACCAACCGACTTTTGTGTAATCAACACAACTTTTCGATAATCAAGAGTTCTGCCATTGCCAATGTCTGAACTCTTTAAAAGAGGATACAAATAGTTTTCTTCTAGAGTATATTTTATTCCAAATCCGTTTTGAAATAAAGCATCTTGAATGCGTTCTAGTTCCATGACTTTAGAACAATCATGCTTGATTCCAGACCGCCATAAATATTTTAGATCTTGACCTGCTAAATGTCTCCACTTCTCATACTTAACTGTGTCCCTTATGATTAATCCATCTCTTTCTCCAATTAAATATGATGCTTTTTCAGCTTTCAAATTTTCATAAACCTCATAATCTATATTGCTTTTGGCATTAGTAGAAAGAATACAAAGACAAGCCTCTACTGACGCGTCAAAATAAGCTTTTGCATCTATCAAATAAAGATAACCAGAAAACCTATTTCCTGATTTTTTCTTTACTTGACGCATAACCTTACGAGCTACGGAATACTTACATAAGACCGCTATCGTACCTTCTCTTTTTGATAACCATTCAACATATTGCAGAAACATCCACTCAGAAATATCAAAATTTCCTGAGCCTGTAATAGCTTCAATACCTCGTCTATTCTGGAAATTTGACTTTAAAGGAAGATTTTGACTATTCAGAATACTCAATTCACTGCTTGTAACCCAAGGAGGATTACCGACTATTAGCATATCACCTGACAGATTAGAAATAAGAGATTTCCAATCCGTATTAAAGAAATCCGATTGATATATAGTTGCATTCTCTGAATTCATATACTCAGATATAGACAGATTTGCTTCTTCGACATATTTGTCATTTATATCTAAGCCTATTACTCTTGAATTTATAAATTCATTGAGTGAAGCCCTGATAAACGATCCCTTTCCGCAACTTGGCTCTATAATAACTTTCGGTGATATTTTATGGTTTAGCTTGAGAGTCTTAACTACTTCCCATGCCAGTTCATCGGGAGTTTGAAAATCACCAAATTGCCACTTTTCTAAAGATTTTGTCATTATTATTTATCGAACTCTAAATATTCCTGAAATACTGCCAGCTTGCTGAATAACTCGGCTGTATTGCAATCTCCATTGCAGCGCATTTGAGATCGTCAAATAACCTTGATTCGGAGGTGACTCTAAAATTCTTTCGGCTAACTGATTTGCGCCAATTTCATCAACTGGCAAATTCCTTTCCATTATGAAAGCAATAATGTCATCCTTATTGCCTTCTCGGTTCAAAATGTCTGTAATGCCTTTAGTGGTCTGAAAATCTGCTGTTCTGCTTCTATCTATAAAGATAGTATGCTGCATATTTAATCTTCCAGTTCTATTTTGAGAATCATCATATTTGTCATAAACAAAAACTAGAAGATGATATCCTAGACCAAATACTTTTTGAGTTGCTGACCTGAAAGGACAAGAAGATTGTGGTTGCTTGATACTTGTTACCTTGATATCAACTTCAAGCGCGGGAAGGTCAATTCCTAATGCTGAGTTTCCTTGTTGAGAAATGTAGTTTTCAGCCAAATAAGCGGTGAATTTGTGTTCGAGATATGTTCCAACAGCCTTTCCATCTGTCACTCCGTAAAGTGCGGGTTCATCATACAGAGATTCTATTTCAGCGAATTTAGCTGCTTCAGCGCACAAATCTTCAATAGTTAATGTTGGCTTCATCCTTAATGTCAATTCACTTCAGTATTAACCGTACATCATGGTGCGTCAGTTTGTTTGCAGACAAATCTTAGTCTTAATTTAATGCTTATGCGACCAAGGATTGACTAGATGAGCAATATTGGCACCTAACTATGTATTAGACGGAAAAATTCTGTCTAATGTCATTATGGGGTATATAGGCTGAATGTCAAGTTTCGGGCTAATCACTCTATATGGGGTGTTATGCAGAAAAATTCGGGCTATATGCCCTGTACAGGATATTATACGGAAAAATTCTGTCTAATCACCTATTTGGCGTGTTAGCCCGATAGCCTTAGGTATTGTTTAACGTGAGTCTCCCACGGAGGCGGGAAATTATGCCTTATGAATAGCTTCTGTAGGAGTAGTAAATTCTCAAAAGGGCAGCGATCGCTATCACCTCATAAGGTACGGTAATTACCTAGAGTTTGGGATATTCCTATCCCCCCTCATCCCCTCAGCTAAAGAAGACTATAGATTAGAAGAAATTGCTTACAAAAATCAAATTCTTTCATGAAATTAGAACTCAAAAAATTTTTTAGAGCCTGTAATCCTAGCAAAACTTTAATGGTGAGCAATCCTGAAGATCGCCCCTACTATATTGACTGCTCTGCGGTACGAGGAGGAAAAATTATTGAGGCTTTGGGCAGAACGATTACTCTTTTGTCACCGGAAGAGCCTACCTGCCAATTATTCACTGGGCATATTGGCTGTGGAAAATCTACGGAACTTTTACGCTTGAAGGCTCAGTTAGAAGCGGCAGATTTCCATGTGGTGTATTTTGAATCTTCTCAAGATTTAGATATGGCGGATATTGATATTTCGGATATTTTGTTGGCGATCGCCCGTTCTGTAGGAGAGAGCCTAGAAAAAGTGGATATTCGTCTCCATCCCGCCTATTTTGCTAATTTATTTAACGAAATCAAAGGCTTTTTGCAAACTCCCTTAGATTTATCTGCTACGGCAGAATTATCCCTTGGCATTGCTAAAATCACTGCCCGCACTAAAGAAAGCCCCCAACTAAGGGAACAACTACGGCAGCACCTAGAACCCCGGACTCAAGGGATTTTGAAAGCCATTAATGAAGAAATTTTAGGTAAGGCCATTACGGAACTAAAAGCTAGAGGAAAGCGGGGTTTGGTGGTGATTGTGGATAACCTCGATCGCGTAGATCCTCGGATTACGGCAAGTGGGCGATCGCAACCGGAATATCTGTTTATCGATCGGGGCAGTCAGTTGCGGAGTCTGAGTTGTCACTTAGTCTATACCCTGCCCTTGGGTTTGAGCTTTTCTAACGAGCTGGAAACCATTAAAAATCGTCTTGGTGGTGGAGTTGCCCCCAAAGTATTGCCCATGGTTCCTGTCACCCAACGCAACGGAGAAGATTCTCTCTTGGGGATGGAGTTAATGCGGCAGCTAGTTATGGCACGGGCTTTTCCAGACCAATCCCCAGCAGAAAGACTAGAGCTTATTGGTGAAGTATTCGATCGACCCGAAACCCTCGATCGCCTTTGTCGGATAAGTGGTGGTCATGTGCGAAATATCTTGGGCTTGCTCTACAACTGCCTGCAACAGGATGATCCCCCCATTTCTCAGGACTGCTTAGAATCCGTAATCAAAGGTTATCGAGATGACCTCGCCCTAGCTGTGGATGAGGAAGAATGGGAATTACTCTTGCAGGTAGTGCGGCAGCAGGTTGTTAAAGGCGATAAAGAATACAATATTTTGCTGCGGAGTATGTTTGTTTTTGAGTATCGGGATGATCATGGTCGCTGGTTTAGTATCAATCCTGCTCTGGCAGAAACCGCCAAATTTCGGACTATGATCCGTCAGTCCCCTAGCTTATCAGAGGCTTAGTTCAGGATTTAGTTCAAGGCTTTATTGCTAACTTTATCGGCGATCGCTACCCCTAGAGGGACTATAGCCCTCTACCCCATAGCCACCTTCTCCGCTATCATTTTGAGCAGCTAGGTAGGATATCCTTAGGAGGGAGGACGGCAAATCTTGTGGGACAACTAGTAATTTGGATGATTGAGGGAACAGGATTAGCAGACTAAATCCTAGGACATAAGAGAAGTAACGCATAATAATTCCAAGGTCGTTTTTCCTTCATACATTAGGTCTAGGCATCAATCAGGCTAAATTAGGAGATTAATTTTAGGTTAAATCTAGCAAAGGTTTAGATTCAGTCCCCGTATTTGCAGAAATTTATTATGTCAACTAAGTCAGAACTTGAAGTTTCATTTTTAGAAGAAAATTGGCGATCGCTATCTACCTTGGCGCGATCGATTATTCTCTCGGAAGGGGATTTTTCTTTAATTTTGGTACGTTGCAATTATGCTTTCTTGCAAGAAAAAATGTGGCAGGAACTCCAGCAACTAGCTCCCCAACCTTTAGATTATTTAATCCTTCAGGATAGTCAAACAAATCTCTATCAAAGTATTCAAGAATTTTCTGCTAACCGAGAGATTTACTGTCTGCATATTTTCGGGATAGAGATGCTAGAAAACCTAGAGCAAATGCTAGTTTCTAGCAATCAAATGCGGGATGAGTTTAACCAGAATTTTGATTTTCCGATTATTCTTTGGATGACTGATGATGTTTTACAGAAAATGACTAGACTCGCCGCAGATTTCAAAAGTTGGGCGGCTAGTGCGATTAAATTTAACCTAGAAACCGAACAGTTAATTATTCTTTGGCAACGAGCCGCAAATCATCTATTTAATCGAATTTTGGCAACTCAGGGCGAGATTAATTTATCTAATCATGGATTAAGTTTGGCTCCGGGCGATCGCTACCGCCAAGAACTAGAATTTGCTCTGCTAGACCTACAAGAGCGGGGTTTTAACCTAAGTCCAGCCCTGTCGGCCACTTGGCAGTTGATTCTGGGGCGAGATGCGGAAGCTGCCAATCAATTTCCGGAGGCGATCGCCTCCTACGAAAAAAGCTTAGAGTTTTGGCGGCAGTCTCCTCAGATTGATAATTTTCCTGATCATGATCTCCTAGCCCCCTACATTTGCCTGTACTTAGAAAGGCAGGGAATACTGCTCCTGCACTTGGGCTTATGCTACACAAAACAAGCGCAACTTAGTTTTATCCCTAACCATAATAGTATTCACAACAGCATCAATAACAGCACCTATAACAGTTGGCATCAAGCAAAAACCTCCTTTAAAGACGGAGTACTAGTATTTAATGCTGCCGGACAGCATAGCCTTGCTGCTCAATTGCTGATTCATCAAGGGGAAGTGTTGCAATCGCTCCAAAGTTGGCAAGAATTAGGGGATTTGACTGAAAACGCCTTGCAGATAGAAGCGATCGCCCAGACCCCGATTTTTCTCGCACGAGTTTACGGTTTTATGGCGACCATAGCTTGTTTCAAGACAGATTGGCTACAAGTAACAAACCTCGCCCAAGCTGCTTTGGGGATTTTAGAACAAAGTAATTTGGTTAACGGTTACACTAGTTTTTATCTTTTATTATTGGCAAAATCCCAACGATTTACAGGCAAAGATTTAGTGGCTTTAACAATTTTAGAACAAGCAAAGAACATTGCCGAAACAATTCCTCATCAATCTTGGTACTGGCTAGAAAACTATCTAGAAATTCTAGAAGAGTTACGATCGCTCTACTGGGAAATAAATCAATATTTAGCCGCCTTTGAAATCAAACAACAGCAATACTTAGTAGAGCAAGAATACGGAATTAGAACTTTTATTGGAGCCAGTCCTCTGCCCCTGCGTTTAACTAATCAAGACACAAATTCTATAGCGGCTCCACTCCTTGCTGCTGCTAGAGAAATGGATGTCAAGAAAATTATTAATCGCCTAGTCCGGGCAGATCATAAACTAACTATTATTCATGGAGCTTCTGGGGTAGGAAAAACTTCTTTAATTAACGGAGGAATAGTACCAGCTTTATACCAAAAAATTATTGGCACCCGGATTACGCTGCCCATTGTACAAAGAAACTATCGAGATTGGCGGAGTGGTTTAGGCTCGCAAATTTTAGCAATGGTCAGTCAAGGACAAACTAGATTGTCAAAGACAAATTCGGAGACTAATTATGATTTTAATTATCTCAATTACCCGCAAGATAATACCTTTCAACTTAATATTTCACAAGATACTTCTCAATTTTATGTTTCACAAGTTGATGTTTTACAAGACAATGCTCCTCAACTTAATATCAATACTATCAAATTTAAGCAAGATAGTTCCCAACAATTCAATCCCAATCTTGAAGACTTAATTGCTTTAGTTAAACAATCTATTCAAGCTAATTTTCTGGTAGTGTTGGTTTTTGATCAGTTTGAAGATTTCTTTACCACCTGTACTAACTTGGAAGAGAAATGGGATTTCTATGATTTTCTGTCGGCTTGTTTGGCGATCCCATTTGTGAAGATTATTTTGTCGATTCGAGAAAATGCTTTGCACCGACTGTTAGATTGCGATCGCTATATTAACCTAGAAGTAATTAATCATAATATTCTCGATCGAGATATTCGCTACCAACTAGGAGACTTATCTTCTGAACAAGCTAAGAATTTAATTCATGATCTAACTACTCTCTCCCGTTGCCGTTTAGAACCGAGCTTGATTGAAGCTTTTGTAGAAGATTTGGAAGCAGATTCTGGTACAGTCCGACTAATTGAATTGCAAGTATTAGGAGCTACCTTACAAGCAGAGAAAATTACAACTCTCAAGGCTTATCAAAGTTTAGGATTTAATCCCCGCCTAGCCCTAATCGAACTAAATCTCGATCGCATTATTGCAGACTGTGGTATCGAAAACCAAACTACAGCTTGGCAAATTTTATTTAATCTCACCAATGATTCCCAAAGTATCCGTCCTATTAAAACCTTCTCGGAACTAGTAACTCTAGCAGCTCGCCAAGCCCCTAATGCACCGATAGAATTTACAGAATTTATGGAGATCAGTCGGGGATCGCAGGATGAATTAATAGAGGATCAGTCACTCTGGACTTCTACTTCAGGATTGAAAATAGAGTTGATTCTCAAGATTCTAGTTGGCTCTAGTTTGGTTCTCAAAGTAGTAGAAATGTCAGCAGAAGGTTATCAGTTAGCCTACGATTATTTGAGTGAGCCAATTCGTCAGAGATATCTCTTAGATCAGCAATCTCATATCATTACTAAACTATTTCATCAAGCTCAAGAGTTACGCATAATTCGGCGGCAAAAAGTCCGAGCGATCGCCCTATCTTTAGCCATGGGAACCCTTGCAGTAACTGCTATTTTCTTGACAGGGATAGCAGAGCATCAACGCAGAATTGCTGAGACTCTTTCCTTAAATGCTCAACTCAGTGCCTTGAGTTCTTCTAGTGAAGCTCTATTTGCCTCAGGAAAGCAGTTTGATGCTCTTTTAGAAGCAGTACGGGGGGCTAAACAACTCCAAGGACAACTCCAATCTCAGTCAAAGAATCCTTTAATAAATAGTTCTTTAGTAAATAATCCTGCGGGGAATAATTCTTCAGCAAATAATTGGGGGATAAAATTACTACGGAAGATTAATAATTTATTGCCCAGCAACGTTATTAATATTGCCGAAACTACCAAACTCCAAATTCTCTTTACCCTCCAACAATCCCTGACCCAGATTAAAGAACTTAATCGTTTAGAGGGACATTTAGATGTTATTTCCCATGTAGCTTTCTCCCCCGATGGTAAATTTATTGCTTCCGCTAGTCGAGATAAAACTATCAAAATCTGGAGCTTAGATGGCACAAATGTGGCAACTATTTCTGGTCATGAAGACAGTATTACCAGCCTTAGTTTTTCCCCTGATGGTAATTTTTTAGCCTCTGGTAGTTGGGATGGAACAGCCAAGATTTGGAGAATTTCCCCCATCCCTCCACCGACTAATAAATCTAATCCAGCTAATCCAGCTAATAATCTAGGTGATTCTCCTAATCCCACAGTTAATCAA
>Ga0105048_10012899_pt1 | contig 13070 bp, 9 predicted proteins | sample MAT05_FD_78382 | JGI IMG/M metagenome (GOLD analysis project Ga0105048, IMG submission 78382) | Freshwater microbial communities from Lake Fryxell liftoff mats and glacier meltwater in Antarctica - MAT-05 | ecosystem: Environmental > Aquatic > Freshwater > Ice > Liftoff microbial mat | place...
ACGTTAATTTGCAACTTGGGCTTGTTGCCGAGCGGGCAGCAGACGACGGTGGTGGTGCTGGCACAGGTGACTGCGCTGCAAATCTCGCCCATGGTACTGACGAATACCGTCCAGGTGAGCACCACCGGCGATGTGATCATGATCAACAACACCGCGTTCGCAACCAGCACCGTGGTCGCCGGGCTGGATGTGAGTGTGCACAAAACCGCACCACTGACCGGCAGTGTCGGCCAACCTCTGACCTATACGATTCAGTTGACGAATGCCAGCCTGGTGAGTTCGGGCCCGATTACATTGCTAGAGCAGTTGCCACCGGAGGTGACGTATGTTGGTTTCAGCGGCGCACTGTTTGCACAGGTAGGCGGACTGGATGCGGCCAATCAGGTCACCTTCACCTTGCTGGCAGGTCTGCCGATCAATGTCACGGCCACATTGAATATCGTAGTGCTGCCGTCGGCGACAGCAGCGCTGGCCGAAAATGGCATTACCAACCAGGTGCAGCTTATGGTGGCGGGGGATAGCGTGGTTGCCAATAATACTTCGTCGGCGACCAGCTTCATTGACGGCGTAGAGCCAACCGCCACGCCTACAGCGGCACCCTCGGATACTCCCACCGCGACGCCGACCATGACGCCAACGCCTGCTGATACGGCGACGCCCACTGCTACATCTACACCCATTCCAACAGACACCGAAACGCCGACCGCACTGCCTACTCCTGCCGACACTCAGACACCGGTGGACATCGCCACATCCACCGGCACAGCTACGCTAACTCCGACAGATACGGAGACACCCACTGCGCTGCCAACTGTAACTGACACCCCAACATCGCCCACATCTACCGACACGGCGACACCCACTGCCACAGCCACACCAAACCCAACGATCACGCCCACCGGCACTGCATCTTCGACACCCACGGTCACGCCGACGTCGACACCGACTCAAACATCCACCGCATCACCCACATCTACCGACACGGCGACACCCACCGCCACAGACACCCCCATCCCAACGGACACCCAGACACCCATCGCACTTCCTACTTCTACCGACACCCCGACACCGTTAAATACGGATATGCCGATGCCGGTTGCGCCTGCGCCGACGGCGACGGAATTGCCGGATTCCAGCGCTGTTCTGCAAGTTAGCAAAACCTCGATGCATTCAGGGGTGAGTGTCTTCGGCGGGGATCTCGTTACCTACACGATTCAGGTCACGAATGTGGGAGCGGGGGAGGCTCGATTCGTCGTCATCAGTGATCCGCTGCCAGAGGGGCTGACCTATGTGTCGGGCAGTGCCAACCCGGCAACCCTGAGTGCCGATGGCAATGTGCTGAAATGGGCTATACCCATGCTGGCAGCAGGACGAACCTATTCGGTGAGCTTTGCAGTGCGCGTGACGATTGCGGGTGCAGGCGGCCGAACACAGATCGTGAACACCGCCTACGCCGCCGCCCAATCTGGCCGCACATTCACCATCGTCGTGCGGGGAGAAGATGAGGCGCGGTTGCCCATTGCGCCCACGGCCATCCTGCTTAAAGATTTCAGTGCGCGCTGGCAAGGCGCAGGTGAATTGGCGAATGGAGTCATCACCTGGGAGACCGGTCAGGAGTACGACACCTTTGGCTTCCTGCTCTATCGAGGCGAAAGTGCAGACTTCGGATCGGCCGTTCAAATGAGCCGCAGTGTGATCGCGTCAAAGTCGGTCAATGGGGGTGGCGCAAAATACACGGTGCTAGATACCAGCGCCGTACAAGGGCGCACCTATTTCTATTGGCTGGTCGAAATGGAACAGGACGGAGACACGCACCCGTATGGGCCGGCGCGAATGGGTGACACGATGTTGCGCATGGAATCCACCACCCATGTGTATTTGCCGGCACTGTGGCGCTAGTGGTCTGTCAAGGCAAAAACGTTAAGTTGTCCCAAGGACGAACCTGAGACTTGATGGAAACGATGAACCTAAGCCGTCATTCCCGCGGAGGCGCGCGGGAATGACGTGGTTACGTATCAGTTAGTAGGCTTTGCCCACCAACGCCCGTTCGCGCACTTTTTGCCCTGTGACAACGCACGTCCATTCGCCCTCAGCCTGGTCGCATGGGAAGTTGCGGTTGGTGGCCTGCAACTCTTCTTTGATTTTGGCATCCACGGCCGGATCATCCAGCAGCGGCACCAGCGCCCAGCCCACTTGCACAGCCTCTTTCAGTTCTTCAAGCGTGTTGACCTCGCGAATGTTCTGGGTCAAAAACGTGTGAGCCTGCTGATACAACGAGGTGTGAATGTCGTCCATCAGTGTGCGAATGCGCTCGAGCAGGCCTTCCTGCGGCACAAACACTTTGCCGGCTTTACCTGGCACATCGCGCCGCGCCAGAGCCACGCTGTTGTTGGCCACATCTTTGGGGCCGATTTCGACCCGCACCGGCACACCGCGCATTTCCCAGTCGTTGAACTTGAAGCCCGGCGTCTCATCGCGATCGTCAAATTTGACGCGTAGGCCGCCTGCTTTGAGCGCGGCAAAGATGCGATCGGCCACTTCGATCACCCTGCTCTTCTCATCGTCGTTCTTGAAGATGGGCACTACGACCACTTGGATCGGCGCAACCTTGGGCGGCAGGCGCAAACCCTGATCGTCGCCGTGCATCATGACCAGTGCGCCTAGAAAGCGCCAGCTTAGCCCCCATGAGGTGGTCCAGCAGTATTTCTCGGTGTTGTCGCGATCCAGATATTTGATCTCGAATGCTTTGGCAAAGTTTTGGCCCAGGTCGTGGCTGGTCGCGGCTTGTAGCGCCTTCTTGTCGCCCATCATCGCTTCCAGGCTGGTGGTGTTGATGGCACCGGCAAAACGCTCGTTCTTGGACTTGCGGCCGCGAATGCTGGGCATGGCGCAATCTTCCATGCCGTGGTCGTGATACACATCCAGCATGCGTGTCACCTCGGCCCACGAGTCCTCGTGAGTGGCATGGGCCGTGTGGCCTTCCTGCCAATAGAACTCCATCGTGCGCAAAAACGGCTTGGTGCGTTTCTCCCAGCGCACCACGCTATTCCACAGGTTGATCAGCACCGGCAAATCGCGGTAGCTTTTGATCCAGCGTGAGTAGGCATCGCCAATGATCGTCTCGCTGGTGGGTCGCACAATAATCGGCTCTTCCAACTCTTTGCCACCGCCGATGGTGACCACGGCCAGTTCTGGCGAGAATCCCTCCACATGGCTGGCCTCGCGGCGCAGAAAGCTCATGGGAATGAACATTGGAAATTGCGCATTCACATGGCCGGTGTCTTTGAAGCGCTTATCCAGCGCATCCCTCATATTCTCGTACAGCGTCCAGCCATATGGCTTCACGATGATGGTGCCGCCGACGGGGCCATAGTCGAACATATCGGCTTCGCGCAGCACATCCAAATACCACTGGGAAAAGTCTTCAGAACGGGGGGTGATCTTAGCCATGTACGGTTTTGTCTTCTACTTGCTGATTTTGCGCCTGGCCTGTCTTGAATTCCATAAATTCGTCCACGACGCAGGTTACTATCGTAAATCGTTCAATGCTAAATCGCAAATCGCAAACGTGGTCATGGCATTGCGGACAGTCCGGCTTATACTTGCTTAGTGTCGTTACTACACGCAGATTCCCTGGCCGAAGAGACCATTCACCTTTTACAGGGCCTGATCCGGCTCAATACCAGCAACCCGCCTGGCAATGAAAGTATCGCAGCCGACCACGTCGCGGCCATCCTGCATCAAAACGGCATTGTGCCCACCGTCATCGAGATGTTTCCTGGCCGCGGCAATGTCGTTGCGCGGCTCAAAGGCAACGGCAATGCCGCACCCTTGCTGCTCTACTCGCACACAGATGTCGTGCCGGTCGAGCGCGATAAATGGACCACCGACCCATTCGGCGGTGACATCAAAGATGGCTATGTCTACGACCGCGGCACATTGGATATGAAGGGTATCGGAGCCATGCAGTTGGCGGTTTTCCTGGCGATAGCGCGTGAGCTTAACAGCAGCGGCGCACCCAAAGATGGCATCTATCCCAGCCTCAACCGCGACATTATTTTTGCCATGACCGCCGACGAGGAGACTGACGACAATCAGGGCATCGGGCCATTGACCGACAAATATCCTGATCTACTGCGCGCCGAATATGCGCTCAGCGAGTTCGGCGGCTTCTCCATGTACATCGGCAGCGGCAGCTATGCGCGCTGCTTCTATCCCATCCAGACGGCCGAGAAAGGCACGGCCTGGATGCGCATGATCGCCCACGGCCGGCCTGGCCACGCCAGCGTGCCACACGATGACAATGCCGTGGTGCACCTCAGCCGAGCGGTAGATAAACTCGGCCGCGCCAAGCTGCCCATGCACATGACGGCGACGGTGCAACATTTCATTGGTGGGCTGGCCGATGGCTTGGGCGGCGCAATGGGTGCGGCCATTCGAGCCGTCACCTCGTCGGGTATGAATGAGCTGGCGATGGATGCCATGCTGCGCGATCCAGGGTTGACGGCAGAGTTGCGCGCCGTGACGCACAATACGGTTTCGCCCACGGGTTTGAAGGCGGGCATGAAAACCAACGTGATTCCCTCGGACGCAACCGCCGTGCTCGATTGCCGCACCTTGCCGGGATTCACCGCCGCCGATATCATTCGTGAAATGCAGGTTGCACTGGGCGATGATGCGCGACACGTCACGTTTGAGGTGGATAGCGAATCCCAGCCGTGCGAGTTCGATTTCAATACCCCGCTGTTCAAGTTCCTGGGCGACAAACTCAAGCAGCACGACCCCAACGGTATTCCCATTCCCACCATGATGACGGGCGCAACCGATGCCAAACACCTGGTGAAGCTGGGTGTCAAGTGCTACGGCTTCTCGCCGATGAAGTTCAAACAGGGCGAGCGATTTGCTGATCTAGTGCATGGCCACGACGAACGCGTTGCCATCGACTCACTGGGTTGGGGCACGCGCGTGCTGTATGAAGTGGTCGAAGAATTTTGTCGGCAGTAACCGGCGCGGGCGTGTTTAGCAGGTTGATAAGGTTGATAAGGTTACTGGCAATACTTGAGTCGCGTGTCACCTTACTCACTTTATCAACCTTACTCACTTTACTGACGTTACCAACTCATCATGGCCTACGACACAAATCTCAACAATAATTTCGTCGAGCTGTTCTCGATCGGCAACGAACTGCTGGTCGGTCAGGTGCTCGACACCAACACCCACTGGCTCGTTCGCAATCTGACTGGCCTGGGCGCGCAGGTGCGCCGCGCAGCCATGATCCGCGACGACTACGATGACATCGGCGAGTATCTCTTGGGCGCACTTCAACGTGCGCCCAAGCTCATTCTCACCACCGGCGGCCTTGGCCCCACCGACGACGACATGACCTTTCGCGCCATCTCGCGCACGCTGGATTTGCCGCTGGAAGTGAACGAAGCGGCGCTAGAAATGGTGCGCAAACGCTATGAATACATCGCCACCATTCGGCCCAGTTTTGATGCCACGCTGAACGAGGCCCGCCGAAAAATGGCCTATTTCCCGCGTGGCGGCGAAGTGCTGGCCAATTCCACCGGTGCCGCGCCGGCCCTTGCGCTAGAGATCGGCCCAACAACATTGATCTGTCTGCCTGGTGTGCCGACGGAGATGAAAGACATCTACGCCACCTCGTTGCAGCCGGTGTTGGCGCGCACCATCGGCACCGGTGGCTATGTCGAGCGCAACATCGTGTTGGATAAAGGTGACGAGAGCCGGATTGCCGAATTGTTGGAGCAGGTGCAAACTCGGCATACCAGCGTCTACATCAAATCGCGCGGCCAGATGATCGAAGGAGTCGCGCATCTCACCGTCGTCCTCTCGCGCGGCGGCAGCAACCTCATCCTGATCCGCGAGGAAGTGCTCGCGACGGAAGCCGAGGCGCTTGAGGGTCTGGTGAACTTGGGCTACGGTGTGGTGAAGGTGATTGATTCTTAAGTCATTAGTGATTAGTTTTTAGTTGCGGAACAAAACTAATCACTAACAACTAACGACTAACAACTTCTTCTCATGCCCAGAGGCCTAGACATCCTGCTCGGCGCCATCGTTGGCGTGCTCACCGCCGCAATCATTCGGCTGGTGGAGGATTAGTTTCGCCGGCCGGCTTGCCCAAGACGATCTAGCCTATCCATCGATTAAAGATTAGGCTGGCATACAATAGCTTTAAGTTTGAAACTGCTTGAAAACAGGGTGTGCCAGCAATCGCTTCGCCCATGTGACTGATTAAGAACTATGAAACTGCACGAATATCAATCCAAACAAATCTTCGGCAAGTACGGCGTGCCTGTGCCGAATGGCATCGTCGTCGACAATGCCGATGCGGCCGTGGATGCGGCTGAGTCGATTGGCCTGCCCGTGGTGATCAAATCGCAGGTGCTGGTCGGCGGTCGCGGCAAGGCTGGCGGCGTCAAAGTAGCCAAGACGCTCGAAGAGGTCCGCGAGAAGGCCGAGGCGATTCTGGCGCTGACAATCAAGGGCCTGCCGGTGCGGCGCGTGCTGATTGATCCTGCGGCCGACATTCGCAACGAGATTTATCTCGGCGTGGTGATCGATCGGGCCAACCGGCGCGCCACCCTGATGGCCAGTGCGGCCGGCGGCATGGACATCGAAGAGGTGGCCGCGACCCAGCCCGAGAAGATCGTGCGCGTGCCGATTGATCCCTTCGTCGGTTTGCCCCAATACATGGCCAACGATGTGGCCGTGGCCATTGGTCTGCCCAAGACCCAATGGGCGGAGTTCGCCAAGATTGCGCGCGGTCTGGCCCAGGCCTTTGTAGAGAACGACGCGTCACTGGCCGAGATCAACCCATTGGCCACCGTGGCCCAGGCCGATGGCTCCATGAAGCTGGTGGCGCTGGACGGCAAGCTCGTCATCGACGACAACGCCATGTATCGCCACCCCGATCTGGAAGCCCAGCGCGACCCGGATGAGGACAGCGAGGCCGAGAAACAGGCCCGTCAGACCGGCATCAATTTCATCTCGCTGGATGGCGAAGTGGGTTGCATGGTAAACGGCGCCGGCCTGGCCATGGCCACCATGGATCTGGTGAAGTTCTACGGCGGCAGCGCCAGCAACTTCCTGGATGTGGGCGGTGGCGCGAAGGCCGACAAAGTGGCGGCGGCGCTGCGGCTGATCCTGGCCGATGAAAAGGTCAAGAGCGTGTTGATCAATATCTTCGGCGGTATCACCCGCTGCGACGAAGTGGCGCGCGGCATTGTCGATGCCATGCAGGTGGTGGATGTGAAAGTGCCGATGGTGGTGCGCCTGGTCGGCACCAACATGGAAGAGGGCAAGCGCATTCTCGAGAGCGCCCATCTGCACAGCGCCGATACGCTGGGCGAGGCCGCACAGAAGGCCGTGGAACTGGCGAAGGCCGGCTAAATAGATAGACAAAACGGCGTCGGCGCGAATTGATTCGCGCCGACGCCGTTTTCGTTTTCCTCACACCAAACCCTTTGACCCATTCAAGGAAAGTCGCTACATAGCCACGTCATTCCCGCGCAGGCGGGAATCCAGGCGTAACCCCGACGTAACCGTGGTTGGCAGTTCTGGATTCCCGCCTGCGCGGGAATGACGATCTAGTCTGAGTGCTTCGACAAATGCAGATCAGACTGTTTGCAATTGCGCAATGGCTCGGTCGATGCGGTTGAGCGTGATCTCGCGGCCCAACACGGCCAACGTGCCGAACAGCGGCGGCGTCACCGTTTTGCCGCTGATGGCATTGCGGATGATGGCGAAGAGCTGATTGGGCTTGAGTTGTAATTCTGCCCCCAATGCGCGCAAGGCCGGCTCGATGGTCGCCTCCTCAAACACTGGCAGCTCGGCCAGCACGCGCCGGGCCTCGCGCATGGCGTGCAGCGACAAATGCTGCTCCATCTTAGGGCCAATCAGCATTTCCATCGGCGGCGTCTCGATGTCGTTGACCAGAAAGTCGATCAACGGCGCAGCGTCGGTCAGCTTGGGCAGCCGCTCCTGGATCAGTGGAATGGTGCGCAGCAGCAGTTGGAACTTCTCATCCGTGTCCATTGGCAGGCCGGCCTGGGCTAGAAAGGGCAGCAGCCGTTTGGCCAGATCGTCTACGGCCAGCTTGCGAATGTGCACGCCGTTCATCCAATCCAGCTTGGTGTATTCGAACACGGCCGGCGATGAACCCACATGCTCCAATGAAAACTTCTGGAACAATTCGTCAAAGGTGAAGATATTCTGCTCGTCGCCCTGACCCGGAGCCCAACCCAGCATGGCCAGAAAGTTGATAACAGCTTCCGGCAAATAGCCCTGATCGCGAAACTCGAAGACGCTGGTGGCGCCGTGGCGCTTGCTGAGTTTGCGGCCATCTGGTCCCAACACATTGGGCACGTGGGCGAACACCGGCAACGGCCACCCCAAATACTGATACAGCAGCACATGCTTGGGTGCGCTGGGCAGCCAGTCATCGCCGCGAATGACGTGGGTCACACCCTGGGTGTAATCGTCCACCACCACGGCCAGGTGATACGTGGGGAAGCCATCTTGTTTCAGGATCACCTGATCATCCAGATTTGCATTTTCAAAAGCGACATCACCTTTGATCATGTCCTGGAAACGGGTGGTGCCGTCGCGCGGCAAAATGCGCATGCGGATGACGTGGGGCTCATCGGCGCGTACATCCTGCCGCACCCGCATCTCCTCGCGAAATCGAAACCCCTCTTTGCGCGATTCGGCCTCCTTGCGCATGTGATCCAGCTCTTCCGGCGTCTCATTGGCGCGGTAGGCATAGCCGTTCTCCACCAACCACTCGGCCCACTGCTTATAAATCGGCAGCCGCTGCGATTGCACAAACGGCCCTGGAATGCCCTGAAAACTGCCATCGGCCAGCGCCTCTGGATAGTCCTCATCGCTTTTCATGTGTTGAAGCTCGGCGTGGTCGGGGCCACCATCCAGCGTCATGCCCAACCAGTCGAAAGTCTGCAAGATGCGGCGCGCCGAGCCGGCGGTGTAGCGTTCCTGATCGGTGTCCTCCAGGCGAATGTAGAACTGGCCGGCGGTGTGCCGGGCTTGCAACCAGGCAAACACGGCGGTGCGGACGCCGCCGATGTGAAGCTCGCCGGTGGGTGATGGCGCAAAACGAGTCCGTGCTTTCATAATCTATGTGCCCAAATATCTGCGTACAAAACAAAAGGAGCACGTTGCCGCGCTCCTTTCTGATCCACTGATTTGACTGTGTGTGTGCGGCTACTCACTCAGCCAGGCGTCGCCGGCTCGCTGGTACGAAATCACTTCTTCAGGCTTGAAATACAGCTTGATTTCGCGCTCGGCCGTCTCGGGCTTGTCGCTGCCGTGAATGATATTGCGCGAGATGTTGATACCGTAGTCGGCGCGAATGGTGCCGGGTTGGGCGTTCAACGGGTTCGTTGCACCCATCGTTGATCGCGAAGCCGCAATCGCATCCGGCCCTTCCAGCACGAACACGACAACGGGTGCGCTGGTCATATAGCTGACCGTGCCCTCGTAAAAGCCCTTGCCCTTGTGCTCGGCGTAGTGATCCTCGGCCGTGGCGCGGGGGATTTGCATCAGCTTCAGCGCCGCAATCCGCAAGCCGCGGTTCTCGAAGCGCCGCAGCACTTCGCCGACCAGATTTCGTTGCACGCCGTCGGGTTTGATAATGACGAGAGTTCTTTCAATTGCCATGTTTGCTTCCTAATAGTGACCTGAGTCAGACCTGACTCGATCTCTTTCCTTGGAGATAAAAATATTCGGGGCTGGAGGTTATCACAACCAGACCCAATTGTGGGCTGCTGCGGTGCCGAATTCTGTGCCTACTCGCCCGGCACCTGGCGCGACTCGGCCAGCGCCGCATCCACCTTGCCTTTGATGGTGTAGGCCATGCCGAGCAGGGTGTACCACTCCGGGTCGGGCTGAGTCGTCGCCAGGGTTTGCAGATCGGCCAGTGCCGCGTTCATGCGCTCGGCTAGCTCGGTCATCTTGAGCTGGCTCTCGGCTGAGTTGGTGCTCATGCGTTGGTTGATGGCTGTGCGGGCCGCTTCCAGCCACGCACCTGGATCAGAGGCCATGGAGGCCAGGGTGGTCGTGGCCGCGTCCGGTTCCACAGGCGTGGTCGGCGCGTGACCCGCATCGGCTGTGGTGGTTGAAGCCGGTGCGGAGTCATCGTCCTCGGCACTCCATGCTTCGTCTTCGCTCACGACTTCGGTGGGCGTAGACGTCATCACATGGATGTCACCTTCATTTTCGCTGTCTTCCTCTACTTCTGAATCCGTGTTATCAAGCACGACGTCGTCTTCGGCCGCATCATCGATTGATGTGCCCTCGGGCGCAGGCCGCGAGCTGGCGCGCACCTGTGTCAGCCACGGCGGTGGCGTATCAGCCTCATCGACACCACCGATGGGTGTGGCGTCAATCTGCTCTGGCTCCCAATCCAGCTTGGAGTAATTGACGATCTCATCGCCTTGATCCAGATCATCTGGTGCGAGGGTGCCAGGTTGCGAGGCTGCCGAAGCCAGTTGAGTTTGGGCGTTGATGGGGCCGGCGCTGGCCAACAGGCGGTCCATGAAATCATCGTGATCGGGATCGTTCGGGCCGTCGTGAATATCTTCCTCGGCGAAACCGGCCAGTGCTGGCACAGCTGGCACCTCGATCACCTCAAATAGGGCCGGGTCACTCACCGGCACCAGCGTCTGAGTCACTTCGTGATGATCGGGGTCCAGGCGGTCGATGCTGCGGAGATGGCCTTGCTGCAAGGCGTTCGTGCCATTCCAAATGTAAACCAAAAGCGCGTGGGCCAGCACACAATCCGGCTCATCGTCGAGCAATTGCTGGCAGTGTTCGGCGGCCTGGATGCGCTGGCCGTCGCGCCACAAAAACGTCGCCAGCAGCAGGCGCGCATCGGCCCGGTCGAGCGAGTCGGCCACCACTTTGCGCACTGTGTTGAGCGCCAATGAAATGCGACCCACTGCAAATTGGGCCTGGGCCGCTGCCAGCCGGCCGCTGCTCTGGGGCGCGTCATAGGCCTGCACGGCCACACCCTCCGATGCAATGTGCTGGGCATCGAGATCGTTCGGTGTCCAATCCAGCAAGTGATGCGCGATCAGCGCGGCCTCTTCCTTGCGGCCCAATCTCGAAAGAGATTTGGCGTAGCTGAGGGCCGTGATTGTGTCGGTGGGGCAAATTTCGAGGACGCGCTCGTAATCCAACGCGGCGCGCATGACATCGCCCAACGCCTCCAACGCCTGGCCACGCAGCCGCAAGGCACGCACCGCATCGGGGTAGGCACTGGCACTCAACAGCTCGTCGCACACCACCACGGCATGTTCGGGGTTGGCCGTGCGCATGGCGTTCAACGCTTCATCCAGCGCTTCTTGAAAGGTGCGGGTTGGGGCGGAAGAGGCCATGGGGATTATTTTAGTGGCTGGTGGCTGGTGGCTGGTGGCTGGTGGCTGGTGGCTGGTGGCTGGTGGCTGGTGGCTGGTTGTTGGTGGCTAGTAGCTGGTTGTTGGTCACCCAAATTGAACACCAGCTACCAGCCACCAACAACCAGCCACTACATTTGCTGCCGGCCTTCCAACGCTCGGCTGAGCGTGATTTCGTCGGCGTATTCGAGGTCGCCGCCGACCGGTAGGCCGCGCGCGAGCCGGCTGATGCCGAGCTTGGGTTGGGCTTGCAACAGCTTGCGCTGGATGAACGCGGCCGTTTGCTCGCCTTCCACCGTGGGATTCGTGGCCAGAATCACCTCGCGAACATTGCTGTCAACCTTGGTCACGCGGCGCAGCAATTCGTTGAGCTTGATGTCGTCGGGGCCAATGCCATTAATCGGCGAGATGACGCCGTGCAGGACGTGATACACGCCTTTGAACGCACGCGAACGCTCGATGGCGGCCACGTCCAACGGCTCCTCCACCACGCAGATCAGACCCGTGTCGCGCGAGCTATCGCTGCATATGCCGCACGGGTCGCTCTCGGTGATGTTGTAGCAATTGGAGCACAGCCGGGTGCGCGCCTTCAACTCGCGCAGGGCCTCGGACAGCTCCGAGGTCACATCGGCCGGCTGGCGCAACAAAAAGTAGGCCAGCCGCGACGCGCTCTTGGGCCCGATGCCCGGCAGTTGCGAAAACGCATCAATCAGCCGGGTGACGGAGGGTGGGAGATATTGGTTTGGAGATGCCACTGCTTACATGAGCCCTGGGATTTGCACGCCGCCGGTCACGGTTTCCAGCCGCTTGGCCGAGTGCTCTTGCGACGCGACAATGGCCTCGTTTACTGCGGCCACCAGTGTGTCCTCCAACATGCCCGCATCGTTCGGGTCGATCAAGCTCGGGTCCACTTTGATGGTCTGCACGCGCTGATGGCCAGTGATCGCAATCGTGATTGCGCCACCGGCTGCCGTCACATTGATGATCTCGCTCTCCAATGCAGTCTGCGTCGCGGCCATCTCTTCCTGCATCTTCTTAATCTTCTCTACCATGCCGGGCTGCATTCCACCGCCACCGGCAGCCGGCTGCGCCGCACGCGGCACAAAATCTGATCGTCGTCCTTTGGTCATTGTTCTCCTTACAGATGAGAAGAAGTCAGACATCAGATGTCAGATTGGGCTGTAGGCCTCTGATATCTGACGTCTGACTTCTGATGTCTCTCTTATTCGGTTCTTATCGTACCACCAAGCCGCTTGGCGGCCTTCAAAACAGGGTCGTCGTCGGGTTCCAGGGGCGGCTGGCCTACGAAGACCAGCAGGCCGATGGAGTCATCGTCTAGTAGTTTTTTGAGCACGGACACGACGGCGGCTTTGTTTTTGGCGTCGTCGAGGCGTTGTTTGATGAGGTCGTGATCGGCTTTGAGTTGCACCACATGGCCGGCCAGATCGTGTGGGTGGCAGCTGCGTAGCAGGGCTGCGGCCGCCTTGTTCATCGCATTAACTTCGCTGATGACGGTTTTCCAGTTGCTGCGCACGGTCTCGATGTTGGCCAGGCTTTTGCTGGGTGCGCGCTCGGATGTTGGCGGGTTGGGCGTTGTTGGCGGCTGGCGGCTGGCAGCTGGCATGCCGTTTGTGGCGG
>Ga0105048_10012901_pt1 | contig 13069 bp, 14 predicted proteins | sample MAT05_FD_78382 | JGI IMG/M metagenome (GOLD analysis project Ga0105048, IMG submission 78382) | Freshwater microbial communities from Lake Fryxell liftoff mats and glacier meltwater in Antarctica - MAT-05 | ecosystem: Environmental > Aquatic > Freshwater > Ice > Liftoff microbial mat | place...
AAAGTCGGTTACCGAGCAGATGGCAACGGCTGCGGCTTCGACTGCCAGCAGGCGCCCTTCTGCGGTGACGGCATTCGCAACGGCACAGAAAATTGCGACGGCGACGACGACGGAGACAACAATGACAACGTCGATCGCTGCGGCAGCAACTGCGACTTCGTGGCCGTTTGCGGCGACGGCGTGAAGAACATCGGCGAAGCCTGCGATTACGGACAAGGGGCATACGTGGGAACACCCCAAAATGCGCCCTACCTGGGCTGTACCGCTCAATGTGAAAACGGACCCTTCTGCGGCGACGGCAGCCAGCAGTCGGCCTACGAGGACTGCGACTCGGGCAACGCCAATGTGGCCGAAAGCGTTTACTCTGCAGCTGGCTTGTGCACCCTCTCGTGCGTCATAGGACCGCGCTGCGGCGACGGCATCATGAACGTCGGCAGCCAGGAGCAGTGTGACAACGGCTTCAACGACGACACCTACGCCTTCTCGACGCAGAGCGGAGTTCCCTTTGCCAATGCCACCGAGTGTGGCGCTGGCTGCCTCGAGCTGCCGTACTGCGGCGACAACATCCTCCAGGTGACCGAGCAATGCGACGAGGGCGACGCCGCTCACGCGGGTGATGGCACGCAGAACAACGACACCGCCTACAACGGCTGCAAGACGGACTGCACCTTTGGTCCCTATTGCGGCGACGGCGGACCCGGCACCGGAGATCAGGATGTCGGCGAAGTGTGTGACGACGGCCCAGCCAACGTGGCCTACGGAACGGGGCCCGGCCAATGTGCCTACGACTGCAACCCAGCGCCCTACTGCGGCGACGCCATCCGCAACGGTTCCAGCGAGCAATGCGATCTGGGAACCAGTGCCAACAAGGGCGGGTATGGCGGCTGCACCTCCAAGTGTAAGCTAGGGCCGTACTGTGGCGACGGTATCAAGGACGGCAAAGAAGCCTGCGACGCCGGTCCCTCCGGTAGCCTCGGATGCACGCCAACTTGCAGCGTGCGCAGCGATGTGAGGTAGCTCAACGTTGAGGTATCAGGCCGACGATGGCCAATGTATCGAGTATCGATACATTGGCCGCGCTCATGCTGCGCATCACAAGAAAACCGTGATTGCTGGCGGGCTTCTGTACCGGCCTTGACCGGTACGCGGACGGCGCCGACAGTCGTCGACGTGGTGGTCGATGCGCGCTCGTCCGGTTGGTGGCCGGTAGCCGTGGCGCTCGCCCTCGGTACCCTGGCCGGCGTGGGCGGCTACACGTTCCGGTACGCGGAAGGTCTGTCCTACTTCAAGACCGATCCCAAGGCCTGCGTGAACTGCCACATCATGCAACCCGAGTACGACGCCTGGCAGAAATCGAGTCATCACGGCGTCGCCGTCTGCGTCGACTGTCACTTGCCCCATGACTTCGTGGCCAAGTACCTGGTCAAGGCCGAAAACGGCTGGCGTCACGGCAAGATGTTCACGACACAGAACTTCGAAGAGCCCATCACGGTCAAGCAGCATGGGCTCGAGGTTTTGCAAGACAACTGTTTGCGCTGTCATGGTCCGCTCACCGACGGCCTCCTCCGCCGCGAGGATCTCGACGCGCTCCGCAGCTCGCACCCCGAGCCCGGTGGCCTCGCCTGCATCCATTGCCATTTCACCGCAGGCCACGGCGTACGCGCTGGCCTCGGAGGTCCACAAAAGAGATCCCCATGAGCCAAAACACGAACGAACGCAGCTGGTTTCGAAGCCGCACCGCCTTTGGCATACTCATCGCGGTGGTCGCTGCGGGTACGGCCGGTGCGACGGCATTGCTCACCAACATCTTCGAACGCAAGGCTGAGCAACGCGTGCCCTTCGTTCGTGTGGTCGAGGTGGGTGAGAACGATACCGACCCTGCGAAGTGGGGGCGCAACTGGCCCTCCCAATACGACAGCTACAAGCGCACAGCGCAGCGCACGTCCACGAAGTACGGCGGACACCTGGGCAGCGAGGCTTTGCCTCAGCAACGCATCGACCGAGATCCATGGCTCAAGCGCATGTTCCTGGGCTACGCCTTCGCCATCGATTTCCGCGATCGGCGTGGGCACGCCTACATGCTGCAAGATCAGGAGGGGACCAAGCGCCTCGGCAAACCTCAGACGGGCTCGTGTCTGCACTGCCATGCCTCCATCCTTCCCGTCTACCGTGAGCTGGGCGGCGGCGACGTCATGAAGGGCTTCGAGAGCACCTACAAGATGAGCTACCAAGAACTCGACAAGAAGGTGCACGACATGGGTCACGCTCACCCGGTCAGCTGCGTGGATTGCCACAGCCCCGACACGATGGCGCTCCGCGTGACGCGGCCGGGGTTCCTCCTTGGCATCCGAGCGCTCGCCGAATCCGACGCCGATGTGCCCGCGCTCGAATCCATCCGGCTGTGGCGCGCGGGTTCGCGCCAGCAGCCGTACGATCCCAACCGCGACGCTCCCCGCGGCGAAATGCGTTCGTTCGTCTGCGGCCAGTGTCACGTCGAGTACTACTGCTCGAGCAAGATGCCGCTCACCTTCCCCTGGGGCGAAGGTTTGAGCATCGAGCAGATCGAAGCCTATTGGGACGCCACGGTGTTTGCGGACGGCTCGCCGTTCTACGACTACGAGCACCAAGAAACGGGCGCAAAAATCCTCAAGGCCCAGCACCCCGAGTTCGAGACTTGGAACCAGGGCATCCATGCGCGCGCCGGCGTATCGTGCGCCGACTGCCACATGCCCTATCAGCGTGAGGGGGCGACCAAGGTCAGCGACCATTGGGTGCGCAGTCCGCTGCTGAACGTGAATCGCGGCTGCCAGACCTGTCATCGCGCGGACGAGAGCGAGATCCTCGCGCGCGTCGACGTGATTCAAGAGCGAAACCACGATCTGTTGCAGCGCGGAGGCAGGGCAATCGTCGACTTGATCGAGGAAATCGTTCAGGCCAAGGCGGCGGGGGCCAGCCCCGAGCAGCTCGGTCCCGCGCTCGCGCTGCAGCGCCGCGCCCAGTTCCGCCTCGACATGGTGGCTTCCGAAAACAGCATGGGCTTCCACGCGCCTCAGGAGACAGCCAAGGTGCTTGGCGAGGCCGTCGATTACGCTCGACAAGGTCAGTTCGCAGCCCGCGCATTCGCGAGCGCGCCGGCGGCGGCATCGCCGACGCCGTAACTACGTGCGTGGCGTGAGCGCATAGGCCGCTAGCTAGATGGCCGTCCGCAGATCGGCGAGGCTCGGCCAGTTCCGCTCTCCGCCACGCGTTCGTAGAAGTAGTCGCCGCGGACTGCGAAGAAAAGCTGGTCCACGATTCGGAAGGGGGCATTGAGCGCGCTCGCCGTATGGCCGACCTGGAGTGCCAGTCGCCCGACGAGGTTCTCGTGATCCCACGTCGCATCGAGGGCGACGTTCGACAGCGAGAACGTGTTGTGGCGATTGTCGAAGCCGCGGAAGTTGGTGATACCGTTCGAAGGATTGTTGAAATTCAAACCCGGGCAACCCAGCTGAACGAGCACATTGTCCGATCTACGGAATGTGGTTGTAGGCTACGTCGACGAGGTCAAACTCGCCGTACGCGAAATCGCCTTCGGGCGTGTGCCAGCGCGCTTCGCCGTGGGATGACAGCAGGAAAGAGCCGTACTTCCGGTAGTCGCGCACTGGCGTTGAAAAGCGCCTTTCTGTGGCTGACTTTCCGTCGGCAGCCAAGCGCGAACGATCATCAGAGATAAAATCACGAAGCAAGCCATCGTCGCCGAAAATCAGCGCGGCCGTGATGGTTTGCCGGCCATGGGTGAACTGCGCTTCGGCTTTATGAGTTTCCAAGGCTCGCCATGCGATTCCGGGGCCAAGCAGCGTGGCCGGCGCCAGAATACATATGTCGTTGAACAGAGTCACGGTCTCCGAGCGGTCCATCACCTCGCCGCGGGCATCAACCATGTCAATTGCGCCAAGTAGTTTCACGCGCATGGAGGCCTCGCCGGCAACGAAGCGCTGATAGACAGAAACGGCTAGGCCGGCCTTGGTGGCGCTGCCCACCCACGCCCACCGCGCGTAGATACCGCTTCGCTGGTTCCGGAAGCGGATCGAGGTCTGCCTCCGTCACCAGGTTTGCCGCGGAAGTGGATCGAGGGCCGCTGTCACGCACGAATTCCGCATGCAAGCTGGTTGGCCCGTACATGAAGAAACCAATCGTGCTCGCGATCAGCAACAGCACGTTGGCGATGGTGCCGAACTTCGCGTCGGGCCACGCACTGGAGATCGCAAGCTGCGAAACGATGGCCGCAAGCAGGCCCAATGCCCAAAAGCCGCGTGGCCAGATGTGCCAGCTAGCAGCCGCTGCGAACACCAGCATGGCGCCCACCAACCAAACCATGCCCATGGCGTTCGAAATCGGTTTGTGAAGCTGAGGCAGTGCCACGAGGCCAAACGCTTTCGCGGACCCCATCAAGTGTATGAGCCCGTGAACCAGCAGAGCCACCGTGACAAGCCATCGCATCGCGCGCCTCCTGTGTAGCCTCAGAGCCCTGGCGCTGGCGCCAACGCCCAAAGACGCAGATCCAGCACTGGCCGCGACGCGCCGGCGCAGACTTTTCGCGATCGCGCCCGTTCGAGGCTTGAACGCGCTTGGCACACAACCTGCTCCTTAGCTTCTTCAGAGAGATGACCGCTCGCAGGAGGTTGCCAAAATGAACACCGAATCACAGCCTGGCGCCGTCAGCGCTTTCCAAGCCAGTGCCCGTCACAGTGACGCCCATGCCGAGGAATTTCGCGCCATGTCCTTGATTCTCCAGCATCGAGAACTCTTGAAAGCACTCGACGCATTCGAGGAAGAGATCGCGCGTTTGCGCTGGGAAGACCTGGCTCACGGTCAGGCTCCGCATCAAATGTGGGATACACATTTGGCCTCGAGCTTGCGCCGTTTCACCTTGAAGCTCACATCGCATTTCGCAGCAGAGTCGGGGTCGACCTACGAGATATTCAGGGAGCATCCGGATGAAGGGCTCGTTGGCGCGTTGCGCGAACTCGATGCGGAGCATCCGACGCTCTTTCAGAAGTTTCTGACCGTCACGGACCATATCGAAGAGGCCGAGCTCCCGCGCGACGAGATATTGGGAGAGCTCGAGGCTGCCATCGCGGATTTCCGACGCCACGAGGCGAGGGAAGACGAGCTGTTCGGCGCTGGCTGAGGAAACGAAAATTGACATCTATGGGTCAAGAAATGCGGCCATTCTCGCTGATTTTGGAGCATCGAGAACTCATGTCTGCCGTCGACCGGCTCCACGGCGACGTCCAACTGCTGCTTGCAAACCAGGGCGAGGAGGGACAGGTTTCGGGCGAAGCGTGGCATTCGGAATTGGCGCGTTCGCTTGGAAGTTTCATCTGTGATCTCGCCGCGCATTTCGAATCGGAATCACCGGCGACTGCCGCTATCTTTGCCGAACACGCCGAGCGCGAGCTGGTCGACGCCTGGCAAACTCTGGAGGCTGAGCACTCGTGGCTGAGCCATCGGTTCATCGGGGTACTGGGTCGGCTCGAAGAGGTCGGCGTCGCGCGCTACGAAGTCCTTCACGATCTGCAGCTCGCCATCGCCGACTTTCGCGCCCACGAAAAACGCGAAGAAGCGCTATTTGGCGTCCGTTGAACGAAGCTAGGCCTTCGGCGCAACCAGGGCGTCCAGCACCTCTCGAACTTTGCGAGCCAGCGGATCGGGTGTCACGGGTTTGGAGAGGAACGCCACCCCTGCTTCGAGAACGCCGTGATGGACCACGCTGTTCTCTGTGTATCCGGACATGAAGAGGACGCGCATTTCATGCCTCAGTGTCAGCAACCGTTGAGCCAGCTCGCGTCCCGTCATGCGGGGCATGACTACGTCGGTGACGAGCAGATGGATGGTTGCAGGGTACTGTTCACAAATCAGTAGCGCCTCGCCGCCATTGGCAGCGGCTAGCACATTGTAGCCGCGACGCCGCAGGATCGTCCGGACGGCGACACGCACTTGCTCTTCATCCTCGACGAGCAAGATGGTCTCGCTGCCATAAAGCGTGCGAGGCTCGTGCGGCTCTGACGAGACCATGTCGATCCCCTCTGCGGACCTTGGCAAGTAGACTTTGAACGTCGTTCCTTTGTCGAGTTCGCTATAGACCCAGATGTGGCCGCCGCTCTGCTTGATGATGCCGTAGATGGTCGAGAGCCCGAGGCCCGTGCCCTTGTCTTGGTCTTTCGTCGTGAAGAATGGCTCGAAAATGCGAGCGAGCGTTGCCGCATTCATGCCGACGCCATCGTCGGTGACGGCCAGCATCGCGTACTGTCCGGGGCTGACGTCGTGATGCGCGGCGGCGTACGCACTATCGAGTTCGACGTTTTGTGTTTCGATCGTGAGCTTGCCCCCCTTGGGTAGCGCGTCGCGGGCATTGACGACCAGGTTCATCAGGACCTGCTCGAGTTGACCCGGATCCGCGGTGATGAGCCAAGGCTTCGCTTCGGCCAGAAAGGTGAGTTCGAGGTCCTCGCCCAGCAAGCGCCGCAGCATCTTCTCGAGGCCGCGCACGACCTGATTCAAGTCGACGACGCGCGGGGCCAGCATCTGCTTACGGCTGAAGGCAAGGAGCTGGGCCGTCAGCTGCCGAGCACGCTCGCCGGCTAGGCGAATCTCGTCGATGTCGCTTCGAAGCGGGTCCGTGGCAGGCAGATCAGTGAGCAACATGTTGCTGTAGCTCAAAATCACCGACAGAAGGTTGTTGAAGTCGTGGGCCACGCCACCCGCCAGACTTCCGATGGCTTCCATTTTTTGCGCTTGGCGGAGCTGCTCTTCCAGCTTTCGACGTTGGCTGACGTCGGTCGCCCACACCAGAATTTCGCCCTGTTCGTCGGGTGGCTGTGCGTTCAGGAGAACCCAGCGTTCCGTGCCGTCGGCGCAGACGAACGCCGCTTCGCATTGGATGCCTTGTCCCCGGTTGACTTCCGCCAATCGCGTCTCGACCAAGGGCCGGGAGCCCGCGGCCACGAGATCGATGAAGGGCAAGGCGGCCATGTGTGACGATGGGTACCCAATGAGTTCGAGGCCCGAATGATTCGCAAAGCAGATCGTGAGTTCACCATTCAGCAAGAAGACGCCGTCGCGTGTTGTCTCGACTATCCGCCGGTAGCGCAATTGACTTTCGTGCAATTGCAGCTCGGTCGCTCGTCTGGTGCTCCTGCCACGGGCTTCAGCCAGCTCGCGCGCGATTGCAGGGAGAAGGCGACTGAGATTGGCTTTGGTGACGAAGTCGTTCGCGCCCGCCAGCATCGCGGCGACTGCGGTTTCTTCACCAATCGTGCCCGACGCGATCAAGAAGGGCGTATCGAGGCCTGCCTGGCGGACTAGATTGAGCGCGACGACGGCGTCGAAGCCCGGCAGATTGTAGTCTGACACGATGATGTCCCAGGTGCGCCTGTGCAGCGCAGCGCGCAGCTCACTTTCCGTCTCGACTCGGCAGTGATCGATCGCATAAACGCGCCCGAGTTCCCGCAACAGCAGAGCCTCGTCGGCTTCAGCGTCTTCGATCAACAAGAGTGACAATGGGATTCTCAAAATCATCCTCGCTTCGCCGTCGGGCCACGCTCGTTGAGACTGAGCCAATAGGTACCGACCTGTCGAACGACGTCCGAGAACTGAACGAAATCGACCGGCTTGACCACGTAGCTGTTGGCCCCCAGTTCGTAGCCACGCTCGATATCTCTTTCTTCGGCAGAGGAGGTGAGGATCACGACGGGCAGGCACCGGGTTCGTGCATGGGCGCGTATCGAGGTCAGCACCTCGAGCCCCCCGATCTTGGGCAAATTCAGATCCAAGAGCACCAACCGGGGTAGCTCGTGCTCGAAATGACCTCCTGCTGCAAATAGCGTGACCAACGCTTCTGCGCCATCATGAGCGACCACGATGGGGTTCGGAATATTGTGCTTCTTGAGTGCCCGCAGAGTGAGCGCTTCATCGCCTTCGTTGTCCTCGACCAAGAGGAGCGCATCGCTGGTCGTCATCGATTCAACCTTCTCCGATGGTGAAATGAAACACCGCACCGGTTCCTACGGCGCCTTCGGCCCAGATGCGACCGCCATGGCGACTGACGATGCGCTGAACGGTGGCCAGTCCGATGCCGATGCCTTGAAACTGTTTGGGGTTGTGTAGTCGCTGAAAGACACCGAACAGCTTGGACGCATACTTCATGTCGAAACCAGCTCCGTTGTCTCGAATGAAATAGCAGCGTTGGCCGCCGCGCTCGTCGGACCCGAATTCGACGCGAGCATCGGTGCTCTGCGCCGTGAACTTCCAGGCGTTTTCGAGTAGATTGTCGAACAGGATAGAAAGCAAGCGAGCGTCCCCGCGATCAGCGAGACCAGGCTGAATTTCGCATTCGACCCGCCGCTGGGGATGGGCTTCTCGCAGCCGCCGCATGGCCGTCGAGGCCAAGTCGCTCACGTCGATGGGTTGCCGAGTGAGCGGGCTTTGGGTGACACGAGCGAGCTGTAGCAGGCTCTCGATCAGCTGAGCCATGTGTTGAGCGCCATTGCGGACGCGGCGCAGGTGAGTCTTTCCTTCCTCATCGAGAACGGAGGCGTAGTCTTCGAGAAGTGCGAGGCTGAAGCCGTCGATGCTGCGCAAGGGTGCCCGCAGGTCGTGCGCGACCGAATAGCTGAACGCTTCCAGTTCACGGCTGACCAGCTCCGCGCGCTCCTTTGCTTGACGCAATGCCTCCTCCGTGAGTTTGCGGGCGCTGACGTCTCGGATCGAGCTCGCCACGATGACACCGCGATCGGTCTGAACCGGGCTGAGGCTGATCTCGATCGGAAACTCGCTGCCATCCTTGCGGAGACCCCAGAGTTCCAGGCCGGCGCCCATGCCACGGACCTTGGGATCCGAGAAGTAAGCGGAGCGATGAGCGGGGTGCTGTCCGCGGAAGCGCAAGGGAACGAGCACTTCGACCGATGCCCCCAGGAGCTCCGCGCGCGGATAGCCGAACAAGCGCTCCGTTTGCGAGTTGACGAAAACGATCAAGCCGCTCGGATCGACTAGAACGAGCGCATCGGGGGCGGCCTCCAAGAACCCGCGCAGCTCGCTTTCCGTCGGAACCAGCGGCGTCGAGCTGCGTGCATCGCAAGATTCAGCGCCCTCGTGCATGCGTCGAATGTATACGACTAGCCAATGCCACGAAAAGGCGGAGGCGAGAGGACGCGTCGCGACGCTGCAATTGGGCCGACGGGCCGGGTGATATCCGCGCTCGTTTCGCCATCCTCGCGCAGGACTCGCAGGGCGGGCGTCGTGAGGTCGTCGAGTTGTCCGTCTCGCACAGACCAAATGAAAGCGAGTACCGAAAGGCTCGAAAAAAGCACGGCCAAGGGAAGGATGACGAAGAGCACGTTCATGGCTGGGAACTCCTGGAGGTAAACATTGTCGAGCGATAGGCGTGGGTCACGACGGTGAGCGAGGAGAGCGGCATGAGCACGGCCGCGATCAACGGATTCAAACGCCCAGCAACTGCGAGACCGATGCCGATCGCGTTGTAAACGAGCGAGAATGCCATGCCGCGTTGGATGGTCCTGAGACACCGCCGTGCGCCGGTCATGAGCTGCGCCAGGTCTCCGACGCCGCCCGCGGCCAAGAAAACGTCCGCCGAAAGGCGGCTGGCTTCGGCCGCGCCTCGCACCGCAACCCCCACGTTCGCGCTGGCGAGAGCGCCCGCGTCATTGACGCCGTCGCCGACCATGATGACGGCGCGTCCGGCCGCGCGGAGCCGAGCGACGAATTCACTCTTACCGTCTGGCGGCGTTCCACCCTCGACTTGGAAGAACAGCGGGCCCTGCCCATACTGCACGGTCAGCTCATCGGCGACCGTCCTGACGACGTCTGGATGATCGCCGCTCAGGACGACCAATTCGTGTCCGAGTTCGCGCAGCCGACCGAGCGCAGCTGCGACGTTCGGTCGCAAACGATCCACGAGCCAGGCGATGGCACGGAGTTCTCCGCCCCAAACCACGAACAGGGGCGATGCTCCGTGAGGGCCTTCCCGTCGCCAATTCGGGCTTGTGGCTCCCTGCTTCAGGTGTCCCAAAACGAAGCGCTCCGAGCCCACGACGAGGGTCTTGCCTGAGTAGCTTCCGAGCACGCCTTGCCCCATTTCCTCGCGCGGCCGATCGACGGCCACGGCGTCTCGCTCGGGCAGGGGTCGAAGTGCCCGCGCCACCGGATGCTCGGAAACCGCTTCGAGCGCACGCACGGCGTCCTCGAGGCCAACATCACCATCCCAGCGCGTCAAACCCAGACAGCCCTCCGTCAGCGTCCCGGTCTTGTCGAGCACGACAACAGAAGGGACAGCGAGTTGCTCGAGGGCTTGGCCACGAAAGAAGATGATCTTGGCGCGCGCGGCTTGCCTCGTCGCAACGTCGAGAGCCAAGGGCGTGGCCATGGCGAGCGCGCACGGGCAAGAAACGATCAGCAAAGCGAGGCCGTTCTCGAGCGCTCGCGCGGAGCCGCTCGTCCACCAGTAAGCGATCGTGGTGACCGCCGCTGACAGCACGAACAGGGTGAAAACTCGCGCCACCCGGTCGGCGGTTGTCGTCAAAGGCGTTCGCTCGAGCAGGGAGCGTTCGGCAGCTCTCAGGAAGACGGCGATGCGGCTCGCATCTCGCGTGCACTCCGCGCGAACCTGGAGCGAGGCGCCTCGATTGACGCAACCCGCTTGGAGGGGGGAGCCCGCGGTCACCTCGACGGGCTCCGATTCGCCGCTGAGGAGCGACATGTCGACGGCCGACGTGCCACTCACGACGACGCCGTCGATGGGTACGACCTCGCCACTCCGGACCTCGACGACGTCGCCAATGACGACAGTTTCAGCCGCGACACGCTCGAAACTGCGCTCGGCTCCGCTCCCCCGAGCGAGCCGCGTCCAGGCTGGCGTGACACTGTGCAAAAGCTCTGCTGCCTCGGCCGCTCCCAATTGATGTCGTCGTTGCAGGTAGCGACCAATCAACAGCAAAAAGATGAGGGTCGTGATCGAATCGAAATACGCTGCGTGGAAGCCGGTGAGAATGCCCCAGGCTCCCCAGCCAAACCCTACGGCGATGCCGATGGCGATCGGCAGATCCATATGGACGGTGCGCGCCCGGAGCGAAGCCCAAGCTCCGCGGAAGAACACGCTGCCGGCCACGAGCGCCGGCAGGCTCAAGGCGAGGCTTCCGAGCTCGAAGAAGCGCCGCATCCCCGGATCCATTCCACTGGCGGCGCCGCTGTAGAGGGCAAAAGAGACGAGCATGACGTTGCCGGCGCAGGCACCGGCTACGCCCAAACGGATGAGAAGCCCACGCAACTCACGGCGGAGTGCTGCATCTTGCGCGGCGCCTCGCGGTGCACTCGGCTCGTACCCCAGATCGGCGAGCCCGCGCGCGACGTCGCTCAGCGGCGCTTCATCGGCCCGCCAAACGACCCGCACCCGGCTGCGAGCAAAGTCGACGCGTGCCTCTTCGACGGCGGGCACCAGGCGAGGCAGTCGCTCCACCAGCCAAACGCACGCCGCGCAATGCAGCCCCGACAGTGCGAACTCCGCGCTCCTCCGCACGCCCGTCTCATCCCGGCAGTACAGCGCTTGAAAAGTGGCCGCATCGAAGTCGGCAAAGTCTCCCGCCGTCGCGCTCACCGGCTGACCCGCGTCCCCCAAGCGGTTGCGCAGCGCGTAGTAGTCGTCCAGTCCGCTGCTTCGCAGAAGAGCGTAGACGGCACTGCAACCAGCGCAGCAGAAGTCGCTGCTGGTGGGTGTGCCGCAGTGCAGGCATGCCCCCGGCTCAGCGGCACTGTCCGTCCGCCGAGGGAGAGGCGAAACAGCGTTCACCGGACGCCTCCGTGGCAAGAGGGCGCGGGCGGCACGAAATCCTTGGGGTCACCTGCACGCGCTTCGTGTACGTGCACGTTCGAGCGAACGACCACTCCCAGGATCCCGACCGCGATCCAGAGCACCGCCATCACGCGAGGCAGCCGAGCGCGCAGGCCTGCGCCCCAGCGTCCCAGCAGCAACCCCACGCCGAGAAGGGCTGGCACACTGCCGGCCCAAAACGTCGCCATGACGAGCGCACCCGACAAGGCTCCGCCGCTACCCGCCGCTACGACGACGAAGCCGTAGAGCCAGCCGCATGGCAGCAGGGGCGTGGCCAGGCCGAGGAGTCCGCCGCGGACCGTTCGAGGCGAGGTCCCGAGGCGCAGCAGCTGTCGACGCGGCCAGAGCGTCGAAGTTGGGCGTTTGGATGCACGCAGGCGCGGGGGCATCAGGGCCGACGCACCCATGACGATCAGGACGGCGCTCGAAGCGATCGCAGCGAACTCGACGACACCACCGGCATCGAACACCCAGTTCAGTGCGGATCCGAGCGCGCCCGCCGCAGTGCCCAAGCTCACATAGGTCACCAGACGTCCAAGCTGATAGGCGACGTGCCCGGCCCAGGCGCTGGCGCCGGCTGCGCCCGGGCTGCCGGCGTAAACTGCAACGAACGGCCCGCACATGGCCGCGCAGTGCAGGCTACCGAGCAGACTCGCCGCCGCGACCGAGCCGAGGAGCAGCGCGTTCATCTCGAGAATTCCGCTCTGGCGATTTCGGTGAAGCGCGTCCCCAGCAGGTCGGTTTGCGTGCGAAACTCCCAGATACCTCGGCGCTGGGAAGGCAGCTTGGCTGTATAGTGACCAGGCGTGTTCTCCTGAAACTGGATGGCGTGGCGCTCGCTGGCGCGGGACACGGCAAAGGCTTCGGCCTGCACCCGAGCTCCGGTCAGCGGCTCGCTTCGTGCGCCACGAAGTTGCAATTCGACGGTCCCAGGACCCGACGCGTGCACACGAACTTGCCAACCCAGTCGAGCGTTTGCACCGCGCTGTGCCGTCTGCTCATCCCAACGAGCCGACTTCTTGTAGTAGTCGGGCTCGACGGAAAAGCCTGGATCGTCCACCGCCAAGAGCACCATGAAGCTCCAGCCCAGGAGAGAAATCCCCAAGAGGAGCACAGGCACCCAGCGCCAGAAGCGGCCTTCAGGGGAGTGGGTCGCGGTCGTCATCGGCGCTCACCAGCGGCGCT
>Ga0105048_10012902_pt1 | contig 13069 bp, 14 predicted proteins | sample MAT05_FD_78382 | JGI IMG/M metagenome (GOLD analysis project Ga0105048, IMG submission 78382) | Freshwater microbial communities from Lake Fryxell liftoff mats and glacier meltwater in Antarctica - MAT-05 | ecosystem: Environmental > Aquatic > Freshwater > Ice > Liftoff microbial mat | place...
CGGCCAGACCCATTTGCAGTATTGCGACCAATCCAGTTTTGAGCGCGCCCAGTTGCCGTTGCAGGCTCAAAGCGAATTGACCCGCAACTGCGCCGCGCAACCAACGGCAGAGGCAACCCCATAAGCACAAACAGGTGGACTCCTCCCCGGGTCACCCTATGCAGTAAGCTTGCGGCCACATGCAAGCTCAGCCGCAAGGCCGTAATGTCGCGCGCAACGTCGCCATCGTCGCCGGTGCCTACATCCTCAGTAATTTAGCCGGCTTCGGTGCCCGCCTCATCATCGCCGCCAACTTCGACCGCGATGCCACCGATGCGTTCTGGACCGCCTTTCGCATTCCAGACCTGCTGTTCATGCTGCTGGCCGGCGGCGCGCTGGCCTCGGCTTTCATTCCCACCTACGCCGGTCGTCTAGCTCAAAACGAACATGCAGCCGCGTGGGCGCTAGCAAAGCGTGTAGCACTATCGGTGTTTCTGGTGATGATAGGGGTGGCCGTGCTGGCAGCCCTGTTTGCGCCCTGGCTCATTCAAACCCTAGTCGCACCGCAATTTCCCACAGATAAAGCCGCGCTCACTGCCTCGCTGATGCGGCTCATGCTCATCAGCACCGTCATCTTTAGCGTCAGCGGCTTGCTGATGGGACTGCTGCAAAGCAATGGCTCGTTTCTTGCCCCCGCGCTCGCACCGGCGTTGTATCAATTGGGTCTGGTATTCGGGGCAACCGTGCTCAGCCGATTCGGCATCTATGGCGTGGCGGCCGGTGTCGTCATCGGCGCGCTGTTGCACCTTGGCGTGCAATTACCCGCACTGGCAAAAATCAATCTCAAAACTCGCAACGCGACCAGCACCCCAATCCCCCTTCCCCTTTCCCCCCTCCCCCTCCAATCCGATGTGGGCCAAGGGGACTTGGGCCAGATTTTGCGGCTGATGCCGCCGCGCATCGCCGGCTCGGGTGCCGTCGAGATCAATCGCATCGTCAACAGCAATCTGGCCAGCGGCATGGGGGCCGGCGCGCCCTCGGCCATGAGCAACGCCTGGGCCATTTTTATTTTGCCGCAAGCCGTGATTGGGCAGGCCATCAGCACCGTGTTGTTTCCGTCCATCAGCATGCACGCGGCCAAAGGCGATACGGCCGCGTTTGCGCAGGCGCTCACCCGCGCGCTCAATGTGGTTGTTTTGCTGAGTATGCCGGCGATGGCCGGTCTGATCGTGCTCGGCCAACCGCTTATTCGCATCCTGTTTCAGCGCGGCCAGTTCGATGCCACCGACACGGCCCAAGTGGCGTTTGCGCTGACCTGGTTCGCGGTGGGGCTGGTGGCGCACGCCGCGCTGGAATTGGTGACGCGCGCGTTCTATGCCCTGAAAGACAGTCGCACGCCGGCCCTGTTCAGCGTCGTCAGTGTGGCGATCAATGTGCCGCTGAGCCTGTTGTTGTCGGGGGCATTTGCAGCGCGGGGTTGGATGCCGTTTGGCGGTTTGGCCCTGGCGCTCTCACTCGCCACCATCGTCGAGACATTCGCGCTGTTCGTGATCCTCTCGCGCCGTGCGCCGGACCTGCGCGCCAAATCCATCGCCGTCACGTTTGCCAAGAGCGCCATCGCTGCCGGCGCGATGGCGCTGGGGTTGTTGGGATTGCGTTCGGTCGGCGGCGATGGCTTACTGATCACAGCAGTGGCAATCGTGCTTGGCGCGCTGATCTACTTTGGCCTGATGTGGCTGTTGCGCAGCGAAGAAGCGCGCTTCGTGCTTGGCCTCGTTGGCACAAGATTACGCCGTTCCGCGTAGCGATGTAACGATTAACCGATTAGGCTTTCAACGCCTGATCCAAATCGGCCAGCAAATCTTCCACATTCTCGATGCCAACGCTGAGCCGGATGAGCGCGGGGCTGACTTCGAGCGGCGACCCCGCCACACTCATGTGGGTCATGCCGGCCGGCACCTCAATCAAACTCTCCACCCCACCCAACGACTCAGCCAGCGTGAACAGCTTCGTGGCCTCGACCACGCGCTTGGCCTGGGCCGCATCGCTAACCAGGAACGAGATCATGCCGCCGAAGCCGCACGTCATTTGCTGCTTGGCTGTCTCATGATCAGGGTGCGACTTGAGGCCGGGGTAAATCACCTGCTCTACCTGCTTCTGACTCTCCAGCCATGTCGCGATCTTGAGGGCATTGGCGCAGTGCCGATCCATGCGCACGTGCAGGGTTTTGATGCCGCGCAACACCAGAAAGCAGTCCTGCGGCCCTGGCACTGCGCCGATCGCATTTTGCAAAAACTTGAGCTGCTTGAAGACCTCGGTGTCGTTGAGCACGATCAGGCCATTCACCACATCGCTGTGGCCGCCCAGATATTTCGTGGCGCTGTGCAGGACAACATCGGCCCCCAAACTCAACGGCTTCTGCAAATATGGCGAGGCAAATGTGTTGTCGACGATGAGTTGTGCCGAGCCTTTGAGCTGGGCAATCGCCTCAATGTTGGCAATCTTCAGCATCGGGTTGGTCGGCGTCTCCACCCAGATCATCCTGGTGTTGGGCTGAATGCCGGCCCGCACCGCATCCAGATCACTCATCTCGACATTGGTCATCTCGATGCCATACGTCGCATACACGCGCTTGAAAATGCGATAGGTGCCGCCGTAGACATCGTTGCTGGCCAGCACGTGATCGCCGGGTTTGAGCAGCCGCAAAATGGTGTCGATGGCGGCCATCCCACTGGCAAAAGCGAGGCCGTGTTTGCCGCCCTCCAGCGCGGCAATGCAATCCTGCAACGCCGAGCGCGTGGGGTTGCCGGTGCGCGCATATTCCAACGGGTGCTCGCCCATCTTGGTTTGGGCATAGGTCGAGGTCTGGTAAATCGGCGTCATCACCGCGCCCCAGGTGGGGTCGGGCTCCTGGCCGGCATGGATGGCAAGCGTCTCGAAGTTCATAGGCGAGAGTGTAATGCAGAGGGGAGTGGGAAGAAGTCAGATGTCAGACGTCAGATTTCAGATAGTGAATAATGCGCAAAGTTTTCTGACATCTGACATCTGACATCTGACTGTCGTATCATCTCCCCCATGAGCCCTGTCAAACTCTATTCGTGGAACGTGAATGGCATTCGTGCTGCTGAAAAGAAAGGGTTTTTGGATTGGTTTGCTGGCACAGGTGCTGATGTGATCGCGGTGCAGGAAACCAAAGCCAGCCCTGATCAGCTCAGCGCGGCGTTGTTGAAGCCGGCCGGCTACACCTCACATTGGGCCCAGGCCGTGAAGAAAGGCTACAGCGGCGTGGCCACGTATAGCCGCTTGCCGGTCAGCAAAGCCATCGTCGGCCTGGGCGATTCGATCTTCGATGATGATGGCCGCACGGTCATCACCGAGTTGGAGCCGTTTGTGCTGTTCAACATCTACTTCCCCAACGGCGGCCGTGGGCCGGAGTATGTAAAGCACAAACTGGCGTTTTATAAGTTCTTTTTGAGTGCAGCTCAAAACTATATGAAGCAGGGCCGCTCGGTCATTGTCACCGGCGATGTGAACACGGCCTATGCTGAGATTGATCTGGCGCGGCCGAAAGAGAACGAGAAGCACAGCGGCTTCATGCCGGAGGAACGGGCCGGGTTTGGTGAGTTTTTTACCGCCGGCTTCGTCGACACCTTTCGCATGTTGTATCCCGACGAGATCAAATATTCGTGGTGGGATCAGGTGACCCGCTCGCGAGATCGCAACGTCGGCTGGCGGCTGGACTACTTTTTGGTGTCGCCGGATTTGCGCGACAAAGTGGTGGCGGCCGAGATTTGCACCGATGTGATGGGCTCGGATCACTGCCCCATCTCACTCACCCTGGACTTGTAACGTGATTCTCAAGCTGCTCCTGTTTGCGATCATCGCCGGCATCATCATCGTCTGGCTGTATCACAAAGCCAATCAGCTCATGATTCGCGATTGGTGCAACCGAAATCACTTCACGCTGATTGCGCTGCAACGCACCATGCTCGGCGGCCCCTTCGGCCACACCGACAAAGCCCGCAACACCGATGTCTTCCACGTCAAAGTGCGCGATGAGACCGGCGAAATCAAATCCGGCTACATCGCCGTGGGCGGCCCTCTCAGTGGCTATGTGCGCGTCAAGTGGGACAATAGCGAGCGGCAAGCAGCCAACCGCTAGCCGCTGGTTGCGCCCTTTAAATCATGCCCGAAGATATTCAGTTATTTGACGACGACAACAATGCGCCGCTGGAGATTCCACCGCGGCCGCTGAGCGACGCGCGCATCATGGAATACCGGGTCATGCCGTGGCCCGACGGCACCCGCGTCACCGTAGAAATGGGTCTGACCGTGTTTCGCGAGCTGCCCGACTTTGATGTATTGATCGTGAGCCAGACCGGCGACAACACCGGCGAAGTGATCCGCGAGACCAGCATGGTGGCGGCCATGGAACGCCGGCCAGCCCCAACGATGTGGTTGCCGCGATTGGCCAAAGGTACGCCCCTGCTCGCCGTCATGCAGATCATGGGCAACGGCCAGGTGCTGCAAAGTGTCGCGGTGCCGTTCGAAGTGGGCGGGCCGATCATCAAAAAATCTATCGAAGCTGAATGAAGAGCGGCTAGCTGTCAGCCGCTAGCCGCTAGCAACCAGTCACACTACATGAATACATCCTGGCTCGAACTGTCCATCGAAACCACGCCGGAGCTGGCCGAAGCGATCAGCGAAGTGATCTTTCCCTATGTCGAAGGCGGCGTGGCGTTGGAGCAGCTCAACAACGACCTGCGCGCCGTGGATCGCTGGGAGGACGAGGTGTCCACCGGCCCCGTGATCGTCAGGGCCTACCTCACCCAGGATGCCACGCTGGACGAGCAGCGCATGAAGGTGGAACAGGCGCTGGCCTACCTCAACCTGATTCAACCGATTCCCAAGCCGACCTACAAAGTGGTGCTGCAAAGCGATTGGGCCGACGCGTGGAAGGTGAACTTCAAGCCGTTGCGCATCGGCAAGCACGTGATGATCCGGCCGTCGTGGATCGACAAGGCCGATGTGGATTTTCAGCCAGGTGACATTGAACTGGCGCTCGACCCAGGCATGGCCTTCGGCACCGGCCTGCACCCCACTACGCAGCTGTGTGCTGCGGCGCTCGAAGATTATTTAATTGCAGGTTCGCGGGTCTTAGATGTCGGCAGCGGCAGCGCGATTCTCTCGGTGCTGGCGGCCAAGCTCGGTGCCAGCCACGTGTTCGGCGTGGACATCGAGGACGAGGCCGTGGACGCAGGTCGGGAAAATGCGCGGCTGAACGGCGTGGCCGAGCAGATTCAAATTGAGAAAGGATCGTTTGACCAGACCACGGAGCGCTACGATCTCGTGGTCGCCAACATTTTGGCGGGCGTGATCCGCACCATGTTGGGCAACGGCCTGGCCGAGCGCGGCGACCGCTTTATCTTCTCGGGCATTTTGGATACCCAGGCCGAAGATGTGTTGAAAGCGGCTCAAACAGCTGGCCTACACCTCATCGAGCAAAAGCAAATGCTGGATTGGGTGTGTCTGATTTGCGCTCGCAGGGAAGACGATGGAGCCACGCGCTAGGCGCGTATCCACCGTCTTCAACGTCCGATATAGGGCCCAACCGCGCTAGATTATTGCGCGACAGGCTGATAGCTACCCTGATTGCGCAGGCGATATGAAATCCGGCCGCGGGTCAGGTCGTAGGGCGACAGCTCAACTTTCACGCGGTCGCCGAGCAAAATGCGGATATAGAACTTGCGCATTTTGCCGCTCAGGGTGGAGAGCACTTCGTGACCGTTGTCCAAACGCACCTTGAACATGGTGCCGGGCAACGCTTCAACAACCTCGCCTTCTACTTCGATGACATCTTCTTTTGCTTTATATTCTTTTCGTTCTCGGGGCATTCTCGGCATATCTTTTCCTTGCAAATCGATGAGGCATGAAAGACCTCACCGAACATCCATAATCCTTGAAAAAAGTGTGGGAGCGGAGCGCATTATAAAACTGAGCATAACTTCCGTCAATGATTTTGCGAAAATGTAAGGCAATTCGAAAGTCGCTGCGCATCGGATGCGAAACGCCGTGCGAACCGTCGTCGTAGGGGCAAAGCATTTGCCGCACAAGCTCATGCCAATACAAGGCTCGGCGGCAAATGCTTTGCCCCTACCACTACGCAAAACGGACTTCTAATAGCTCTAGAAACATGAGGCCGCTCTGTGCGCATGAGGCACTCAGAGTGGTTTTTTTGACGTATAGATGCGCCGCAGCACATCTAAATACTAGGGGATTAGTACTTGATGTCCACTTGCTTGCGCTCTTTGGCGCTCTGCAAAATTGCGTCGCAAATCACGGAGTTGCGATAGCCATCCTCAAAGTCGGCCGCAAACGGCGTCACTGGCTCCTTGTTCACAATAGCGCGGAAGAAGTGGTCGAACTGGTGCACGAACGTGTGCTCCCAGCCGATGATGTGACCCTGCGGCCACCAATTGCTCCAGAACGGGTGGAATGATTCCGACACCAGCACCTTGGTGAAGCCCGACACGTTCTTGTCCTGATCGCGCATGAACACTTCGAGGTTATTCATGTCCTCAAGATTAAAACGAATTGAGCCATGCTCGGCGTTGATCTCGAACGTGTTCGAGTTCTTGCGGCCTGGCGCAAACCGTGAAGCCTCCAGTGTGCCGAGTGCGCCGTTCTTGTATTCCACCACGGCCTCAAACGCATCATCCACTGTCACCTTCTCCTTCTTGCCCTTGCCGCCGTCGCGCTCCTTGATGAAGGTGCCGGTGCGCGCCATCAGGCTCTTGGGCTCGCCCACCAGAAAGCGTGCGATGTCGATGATGTGTGAACCGAGATCGCCCAACGCGCCGCTGCCGGCCTGCTTGGCATCCAGCCGCCACACCATCGGGAAGTTCTCGTCAGCGATCCACTCCTGCAAATAGCTGGCTCGAAAGTGATAGATGCGGCCGAGCTTGCCCTGGTCGATGAGATTTTTGACCAGCCGAATGGCCGGCACAAACCGATAGTTAAAGGCCACCTGATGCTTCACCTTGGCCTTCTTCACCGCCTGCCACATCTCGTAAGACTCTTCGGCATTTCGCCCCAGCGGCTTCTCGCTGATGATGTGCTTGCCCGCTTTGGCCGCGTATAGATTCGGCTCGGTGTGCACGTTGTTGGGGCCGCAGTTGTCGAATACCTCGACCTCAGGATCGTCCAACATGGCGCGCCAATCGGTATACGCCTTGGCATAGCCATAGCGTTTGGCCGCTTCCTCCACGGCCTCCTTGTTGCGACCCGCAATCGCCACCAGCTTCGGAATCGCCACCGGCGGATACATCATGTAGGGCAGCTTCTTCAACGCATTGCTATGGGCCTTGCCCATAAACGCATACCCCAACATCCCCACGCCAATACTCGGTGCCTCGCCAGTCGCCTTGGGGCCGGCCATGGTTATAAATCCAACTTCTTCTGCCATTGTTTTGCTCCAGATTTTGAGAGGTCAGATGTCAGATATCAGATTTCAGAAAGATTTCGCCGTTCTAGCGTTCGCATCAATCCGACAATCATCGCAACAAGCTCATCTAATTCAGCCAGCAAAGAATCAGCTATTGCGTTCGGCCAATAATTCAATCCTCGACCAATATCAATTGCTGTCATCACTTCATAGCCAGATCGCTTAGCGATTTCGAGAAAGCGACAAAATTCTTTGTTCGAACTACACCCAGAACCTTCTGCGATGTTTAGAGGCATCGAACTTGATGCACGCCGAATTTGACTTGTCAGTCCAAAGCGTTCATCACTTGGAAAGTATTTTGCAGCTTCTTGATAAATCAGAATTGTGAAAGCTAAGGCACGTTGCCAGACTTTGAGGTCGCGGTATTTATGCATGCCTCATCATCTGATTTCTGACATCTGATATCTGCGATCTCCCTACCTATTTCTTCTCAAACGCGGCATCGAACGCGATATTGCTCGGCTTGAAATCATAGCGCTTGGTGTTCGCGGCGCTCTCGGTCGCACCGTGCTCGCGGTCCATGCCACTGTCTTCCCACTCGATGGAGAGCGGGCCGTTGTAGTTGATCTCGTTGAGCGCGCGGATGATCGACTCGAAGTCGATGTTGCCGCGGCCTACGCTGCGAAAATCCCAGAAGCGGCGCGAATCGCCGAAGTTCAGGTGGCCGCCGAATACGCCGGCCTCCGTCGGGTGCTTGCTCCAACCCACATCCTTCATGTGCACGTTGTAAATACGATCGCGAAATTTGCGAATGAAGGCCACATAGTCCACGCCCTGATAGCCGAAGTGGCTGGGGTCGTAGTTGAAGCCGAATGCGGCGCGACCCTTTAATTCAACCACGGCGCGCTCGGCCGAAGCCACATCGAACGCAATCTCGGTCGGGTGAACTTCCAACGCAAAACGCACACCCACTTCATCAAACACATCCAGAATCGGATTCCAGCGCTCGGCAAACTCCGTGTAGCCAGCGTCGATCATCGCCTGCGACACGGGCGGAAATGAATACACATACGGCCAGATGCTGCTGCCGGTGAAGCCGTTCACCACTTTGACGCCGAACTTGGCGGCGGCGCGGGCCGTGTTGGCCATCATCTCGGCCGCGCGCTGATTCACGCCGTCGGGTTTGCCATCACCCCAAATGCTCGGCGACACAATGCTCTTGTGTCGCTCGTCGATGCGGTCGCACACGGCCTGGCCCACCAGGTGGTTGCTGATGGCCAGGCACTTCATGCCATATTTGTTGAGCACATCCCAGCGGCCCTTCACGTAGCTGTCATCGCTCAAGGCCTTCTCAACATCGAAGTGGTCTCCCCAGCAAGCCAGTTCAACACCGTCGTAGCCAAACGACTTGGCTTTTTCAACAATCGTCTCAAAGGGCAAATCCGCCCACTGGCCGGTAAATAGCATCACGGGTCTAGCCATAGTTTCCAGGTCTCCTCATGCAAAAATCAACCGCCGAAATAAACATGCATGCAGCTTGAATCGGCGGCACAAGATCACCAGCACCTAGTGTATTCATGGGCACACAGCGCGCAACCATCGCGCACAACCTGCACATTCGCCCTAGAATTCAGGCATGAGCCAAACTGAGTGGAGCGGCCGACATGCCGGCAAAGACGAATTACGCGCACGCATCTGGGCCTTGTTGAATTCCGAGCGCGCCTCGGTCGGCGACGGCACCGGCCATATTCCCGACTTCGTGGGGGCCGAAGCCGCCGCATCTCACCTCGCCCAGCTCGATGTGTGGACCCAGGCTCAGATCGTGAAATGCAACCCCGACCCACCGCAAATTCCAGTGCGGCTGAAGGCATTGCAAGCCGGCAAGACCGTGTATATGGCCGTGCCGCGCCTGCAAGACGAGCGCTGTTTTGTGAAAGTGACCGCGTCGGCGATGCAGGCCAAGGGTGTGCCACTGCGGGAGGCGGCCACAGTCAAAGGCGCGCTCAAGCACGGCCGGCTGATGCACTTCGACGAGATGCAGCCGATTGATTTGGTCGTGGTGGGCTGTGTGGCTGTCTCGCACCTGGGTGGCCGCACCGGCAAAGGCGCCGGCTTTGCTGATCTCGAACTCGGCATGTTGCGGGAGTTGAGCCTCGTCCGACTGGCCACACCCATTGTCACTACGGTGCATCCGTTGCAAATTGTGGAGGCCGATGAGCTGCCGATGGCGTCGCACGATTCGCCACTCGATTGGATCTGCACGCCGGAAGGCCCCATCGAAACCCACACGCCCTACCCGCGCCCGGCCGGCCTGGTGTGGAAGAGCATCCAGCCCGAGCAGTTCGACAGCATCCCTGTGCTGAATCGATTCACGCCGATGTGATGTAGACGTTCCGCTGGAACGTCTACAAGATTCGTGTCGTATACTCGCCAGTCCAACATCGGAGGTTGTTTGTATGTAGCTACACAAAATGTGTTCACCCACCCCAAGCGGGACTGCGGAGGATTGCCTCAGGGCGAACCTCAAGGAGGCAGAAGATGATTGCCAGTGCGAAGCCGTAATCCTCTGAACTCCACCAGCGACGCTTTCGAACGGCGACGAGGCCAAAGCCCAAACTTGTGGCCCACGCAGATCGTCGTAGGGCTCGCTCTCAAACTGAAATAGGTTGCGAGTCGAGCACCATCCTTGAAGAACACACAAGGAGCTGCAATGTCCGAACAGAATTCTCACAAACTTACTTTGCGCGAGGCCCAAGTCATTCATCTGGTCGCCGAGGGATTGACTGATAAGGAAATTGGGGCTCGGCTTTCCATCAGCCCCAAAACCGTCTCCGAGCATGTGGAGAAGGTGCGCGGCAAATTGGGCGCTGCAAACCGAGCCAGCGCAGTGTATGTCTTCTTCGTGAAGTTGATGGGCAGATATGTGCAAGAGCCGACGCCGTTTGGCGTACACGAGCCTGTCTGAGAACACCACTCCCGACACTCGCGTAACGGCCGCCCAGCACTGAAGAAGCGGTCGCATAGAATGCGGCGCACATGAAATCAAAATTAAATAGGATCGCAGCCCTACAAGCTGCGTGTGATTAAAAGCGGCCAGCATTGCGTAACCTGGTCGCTTTTAACTTTTCCACTGTTCGTGCCGGTGGCCTCGCTGGATGTGGCGTTTCAGGAGATCACCTTTCGCGGCCGAAACTCGATGGACGTGCCCGAGTTGGCCGCCAGGTGGGAGGTGCCGATGAACCTGGATGCGCCGGCGCGCCAGCACATTCGCGGCCACGAGATTGGCTACTACTTGCGCGAGTTGGAGGCGGTGCGCGCCGACACCCTGGCACAGTTGAAACAACGCGACGACGACTGGCTGTGGCACGAGTCGCCGGATGGTGACACCTTCATCAACAACTACTATTACTGGTATCACGTCTACGAAGACGAGATCAACCACCGCGGCGAGATCAACTGGCGGCTGTCGCGCATTCCGCCGGCCTAAATCACTGAAGATTTTTATTCCACAAATGGAATGGAGGCTTTAGCCGACTCTGCGGCCGTGTTGGAGTCGCAGAGTCGGCTGAAGCCTCCATTCCAAAACAGATCACGCCACTTCCATGTGTTTTGTCCGAAAGTTAATCACTGCACTTGGCTGGCAGCCAGCAAAAACGGCAACACCACTGCCATGAACTCCGCGTTACGGTCACGCTGCACACTATGGCCGGCTTGCGCCACCGTCACGACCTGGCCGTTTTGCAACAGGCTCTTCACATCGGCCAAATCCGCATCGCTCACAATGCCACCGCAGGCCGGCTCGCCGCGCACGAACAGCGTGGGGCATTTAATGTGGCTGATGTCGGCGCGCCAATCACTGCCAAACTCGGTGCCGTCTTTTTGCCACACGCGCGGCCGAACCTGATGCTTGCTGGTTGCCCATTGCTCACATTCTTCATCCGTCCAATTGGGTGATTGGGCATGACAGTGCGCCACCAACTCCTCGTGACTCTTGTCTTGCAATTGAATCAACCAATCGAAAAATTTCAGTCGTCTCTCGTCGGCCCCTTCCGCCGGCATCTGCAACATGCCATCCCACATCGGCGGGTCCACCAGCACCGCTTTCGAGACCAACTCCGGCTGTTGGGCCGCCAACATCATCGTCAGAATTGCGCCGTAGGAATGGCCCATGACCATGCTCGGCACGGCATGAACCGTGCGCAACAAGGCCGCCGCATCGGCCACACAATCAGCCAGCGCATAGCCATTCTCCGGCACGTCGGATTGGCCGTGGCCGCGTTGATCGAGCGCATACACGGTGAATCGTTCGGCCAGCGCATCGGCGGTGCGGCCCCAGCAGGCACCGGTGTCGGTGATGCCGTGCAACAGCAATATGGGCGGGCCACTGCCCTTTTGCCAGTAATGCAAACTCACGCGGCTGCCATTATTTTCATTGCGCGCAAAATCTTTTTCAGTCCAGTCCATGCTTATACGCCTCCAAATGCTTGAACGCCGCCATCAATGGGAATCGTCACGCCGGTGATGAACCGCGAGGCTTCTGAGGCCAGGAACACGGCCGCGCCGCCCAGTTCACCCGCCTCACCCAGGCGCGCCATCGGCGTCATATACAACATATTTTTGGCGCGCGGCGTGTATTCGCCCTGCGCGTCCAGAATCAGGTGCCGGTTTTGCTCGGCCAGGAAGAAGCCAGGCGCAATCGCATTCACCCGAATCTTCGGCGAGTAATTTTGGGCCATGTGCACGGCCAGCCACTCGGTGAAATTCTTGGCCGCTGCCTTGCCGGCCGAATAGGCGATGTTGCGGGTCACGGGTTTATAGCTGCTCATGCTGGCCACATTGATAATCACACCCTCACCGCGCTCGACAAATTGTTTGGCCACCAGAAAGCTGGGGATCACCGTGCCCATGAAATTTAAGTCCATCACATAGCGCATGGCCTCGAAGTCCAGCTCGAACATGCTTTGGGCCGGCGATGTCGTTGCCTTGGCGTGCGTGCCACCCGCGCCGTTCAGCAGGATGTGAATGTCGCCGTGGGCGGTGTGCACCTCATCCAAAGCCTGCGTAACTGCCGCTGCATCCAACACGTCGCCCTGCACATGGCTGGCGTTGCCGCCGGTATCACTTTTGATTTTATCCACAGCAATTTCAAGCGGCTCCTTGCGCCGCCCCATCAACACCACATGCGCGCCGGCAGTGGCCAACGCCGTTGCCATGGCGCTGCACAACACGCCGCCACCGCCGGTGATCAGGGCCGTCTTTCCAGATAGATCAAACAAGTTTGTCATAGAGTTCCTGCTGTCGCTGCATCGCAGCGCGATAGATTTTGTGATGGTCTGGATTCGGTTGAAACGTTCGCGACGCTGAAAGCGCAGGTTGCGAAACCATGTGGCCCGAGACCAACAGCGCCACACCCTTGGCCGAGGCTTCGGCTTCGTCCGACAGCGAGAGCGGCGTGTTCGTCACATCGGCAATGATCTGGCACCAGGTGGACGAGTTCACTAATGCGCCGCCGCTGCCGACCAGCACCGCGCCCGGCTCAGCCACCTCGCGCAAACTGTCATGGATCAGGGCCAGCCGAAAGGCAACGGCCTCCAGCAAGGCACGCACCAGCTCTTCGGGCGACGTATCGAGCGAGAGGCCGTGCAG
>Ga0105048_10012905_pt1 | contig 13066 bp, 12 predicted proteins | sample MAT05_FD_78382 | JGI IMG/M metagenome (GOLD analysis project Ga0105048, IMG submission 78382) | Freshwater microbial communities from Lake Fryxell liftoff mats and glacier meltwater in Antarctica - MAT-05 | ecosystem: Environmental > Aquatic > Freshwater > Ice > Liftoff microbial mat | place...
GAGCGCAAGCGGGCGTCGCGGGCGAAGATTGCGGCGTGAACTCAGTCAACAAGTTGACTAAGTAGGCGGCATGACCAGTGTCAGCATTCACGAGGCCAAAACGCATCTGTCGCGCCTGATTGAACGCGTTCTGGGCGGCGAAGAGGTGGTGATCACGTGACGCAACCGCGTCGTCGCCCGCATCGTGCCGGCGCAGACCGCCAGGAAAAGGCCGCTGCTTGGCGCACTGAAGGGGCAATTCGGGTTCGATGAACGCGTCTTCGACCCTTTGCCAGCGGACGGGCTGGCCGCTTGGTATGACGGCAAGATCTGAGACTGTTGCTGGACACTAATGCGTTGCTGCGGGGCCTGCTCGACGATCCGCGGCTTTCGACCAAGGCGAGAGCGGCGCTGTCCAATCCCGACAACGACATATTGATCAGTACCGTTTCGATCTTCGGGATCACGCTCAAGCACCACATCGGCAAGCTCCAGCAAGCCAGCCCGTTTGTTGTTCGATGCGTATGACGTGGAGCGGATCTGGTAGCAATGGATCAGGGCTGACGCTGGGCTGCGAACAGGATCGATATCACGGATTCATTCGCGTGACGGCCTTCACCTAATGTCCGCTTTCGACCCATTGCGGACACTGCGAATTAACTCATACCGGGTAGCAACGGCTTATGAGTAGAGACGATGCTTGGCTCCGTAGACTTGCGGAAATCTACTTCGACGAGGCACTGCCCGTTGATATCCCGATGGATGATGACGACCCAATATACCCGGACGACGACCGACGAGGCGGGGTTATAAATCAGGTGTATTCACTGCCCGAGAAAGAGCCGGAAGAGTGTTGGCGTTTCATTCAGATTGCGTGTGCTTTGCCGCTTTCAAAGGACCAGCTCGGGTTGCTGGGCGCCGGTATCTTGGAAGATCTGATGGACGACCATGGCCCGGATTTTTTCAACCGGGTCGAGGCGGCAGCCAAAAAGAGCGCTGCCATGCAAATCGTCGTTGATGCAGTTTGGACGATGAGCATGGATGCCTACGTGGCTCGCGCATTCAAGACCATCCAGTCGCATCGGGGAAAGCGGCGCTCCTAGTGTCCGCTTTCCACTCAAAACGGACATTGCGCTGCCTCACCGCACATCGAACAAAAAGCTTCCAATGTAGAATTTCGACTGCTTGGCGTTGTCCGTCACCGCGAAGTCGGGGGCGGGGGCCTTTCGCAAGGCTCAAGACAGGCTCTTTCAGATCGTTGATCGACCAATTGCCTGATTGGCGGCGCGCACTCGTCGTCGGGGCACCATCGTCGCGCCTGGCTGCAATGTCTCCCACCGCGAAGCCCATGCTGACCGTGAACATGGGTGAACATTCGCGACATTGGTTTGAAAAATATCCAACATTTCGAATAAGTTGCGCCGTTCACCCCGCGCCGGGCTCGACTCACCGACTCCAGCTTGCCGCGAGCGTCAGCTGCTTTATGTGCAGGTGCAGCAATTTTAACAGCGAGTGGGTCCGAAGCGCGCGCCAGCTATTGAGCGCCGACCCCCGTGCAAGACGGCCAGACCGACCCACAGCCCGAAGCGACCTGATATTCAGGGCTGCGGATTTCGGCTGGCCGCCATTTAGGACTGATCATTGTTTGAATCTCACAGCCGTCGCGGCGTTGCCGCGGCGTTAGCCATGACCATTGCGCTGTTCGGTGGATCGAGCGAGGCGTTCGGCCAGAATGCCCCCGCCATCCAGCGCATCATCGCCGCCCAGCCGCCCGCGGCGATCGTGCAAAGCTTCAATCCGGCGATCCGCGCGATCACCGCCGCCGCCGCGGCCCCTGCCACCAAACCGAGCCTCGACCAGCTGGTCGACCAATATGCCTCCGGCAATGCGCTCGACGAGCAGCAAAGCTGTCTCGCCACCGCGGTCTATTTCGAAAGCATGGGCGAGCCGCTCGAGGGCCAGCTCGCGGTCGCCCGCGTGGTCATCAATCGCGCAGCCTCGGGTCAATATCCCACCAGCTGGTGCGCCGTGGTCAAGCAGAAGGCGCAGTTCAGCTTCGTCCGCGCCGGCCGCTTCCCGCGCATCGATCCGGCGAGCCAGGCGTGGCGCAAGGCGCAGGCGATTGCCCGCATCGCGGTCGCCAATGCCAGCGCGACGCTGCCGACCGACGTGCTGTGGTATCACGCTGATTATGTCGCCCCGAGCTGGGGACGTCGCCTGACCAGGGTCGAAAAGATCGGCGCGCACATCTTTTATCGCGCCTGAAGCTCGGCTCACCCCGCATAAGATTCCACTCGTCGTTAATCGCTTAAGCTTGGGATTCGCATCGTCCGTTTGATGGTCGAGCATCCCCTTATAGCGATTGGATTTTCCTGACGGCCGGGGAGGCGACAAGGTGCTGAAGATCCTGATAGTCGAAGACGACGCGCAGTTGGCGACGACGCTCAAATATCTGGTCGAGGACAATCCGCGCTACCGCGTGGTCGCCCGGGCCGACGATCTCGACAGCGCGGTCGCGGCGGCCGAGGAATATAACCCCGATCTGGCGCTGGTCGATCTCCAGCTGGCGCGCGGCTCGACCGGTTTTTCGGTCGCGGTGCGGCTTGGCGATTATGACATTCCGTGCCTGTTCGTGACCGGCAATTCGCCCGGCTTCCCGATGCCCGACCTCGCGCTCGGCTGCCTGCTCAAGCCGTTCACCGCCGAAGATGTCCATCGCACCCTGGCGATGGCCGAGGATGTGATGCGCGGCCGCGAGACGCACCGGCCCAAGCTGCCCGCCAATCTGCTGATCTACGACGGCATGGGCGACGCTGAGGAGCCGGTCGAACCCGGTTTCATCCCCTCGCGCCGCTCGTTCAAGACCCGCATCGAGCATTGGATCGCGGGCACGCAGGCCTGAGCGGAAAAGGCCGTAGCGTCCCGCAATTCGCGTTGGTCGGTGCCATGGTCGCCGCACTCTCCGGCGTCCTCGGCCCCGGCATTTTCTCCTTCATCTTCGACATTGCCGCCGCGCGCGTCGTCGTCCTCGGGTCCATCGTCCTGCTCAGTGACTTCGGGCTCCAGGTCGGCGTCGCCGTGCTTGACACGCGCGCCGTCGTCGAGATCGGCGCGATGGAGTCAGGGGTGGGCGGCTGAGCCGCTATTGGCCGGTGGCCCTACCCGGCCGCGCCGGCGACGGTGGCACGGGCGGCGCATTGCACCAGCGCCGTGCGGGTCTCCGGGGTCAGTTCGCTGGCGTTCCGAGCGGCGCCTTCCAGCGTTCCGGTCTTGACTGCCTCGACAATCACGTTGGTGACGCCGCGAAGCTGAGCCGTATCGACCTTCGACCCCAGCCGCTCCTCGAGGCATCCGCAGAAAGCTTCGCTCTGACCGGCGACTGTGCAGGCGGTCTTGAGGCTCACCATACCGGACGCGGTGCGGCTGGCCTCGTTGGCGAAGTCGCCTGCGCTGTCCTTGATTATGGATCCGGCGTTGTCGCAGGCCGCCAGCGCCACCCAGGCCATCGCCACCACGCCACAACGTACAAGGATCAAGGCCAAAGCTCCTCAGCGGGGTGGTCCGATTGACGTTAGAGTATCACGCCGCGGCGCACCGATCAAATGCCATGTCGGCATATGCAAGATGCGCCGAAGCGATGCCGACGTCGCGCTGGGCGCTTGACGGCGCACCCTGCAACGGCGTCTTTCGCACTCCGCTGAAGGAGACACATATGCAGTGACCTTGCCCTCGCTCAGCGTCTCCCTTGGCTCACCCTTGGCCAACCGCCGCGTGTCGAAGCGCATGCCGGGAAGTCGTGCTGAAATGCATGGGCTATTGGAAACTGGATGCCCGACGAGGATTCGAACCTCGATTAACGGAGTCAGAGTCCGTTGTCTTACCATTAGACGATCGGGCAGAGCAGGGCGCCAAGTAGGAAGCGCGCCCGCTGCTGTCAACGCTTGGGGCCCCACGACGAGGCCGCGGTTGCGCCGATGGGCTGTTCTCCGGTAAACAGGCGCCAGGTCAGCCGCGGAGGTTCCCTCTTCGGCCAAGGATAGATAGGCGTTTGGACATGGCGGATCGTGACGCCACCACGCCGCCGCCAGCCATCTCTGGCGGGTCGGCGGCCCCGGCAGAAGCGCCCCAGTGGCGCAAACCGCAGCGTCACACCTATGGCGCGGTCGATCTTGGCACCAACAATTGCCGCTTGCTGATCGCCCGCCCGACCGGCGACAGCTTCACCATCATCGACGCCTTCTCGCGCATCGTCCGGCTGGGCGAGGGACTTGGCGCGTCGGGCAGATTGTCCGACGAAGCGATGGACCGCTCGGTCGCGGCACTCGCGGTGTGCGCCGACAAATTGCGCCGCCGCCACGTCTCGATCGCGCGCTCGGTCGCGACCGAGGCCTGCCGCCGCGCGGTCAACGGCCGCGAATTCATCGAGCGGGTCCGCGAGGAGACCGGGATCGCGCTCGAGATCATCGCCCCGCAGGAGGAAGCGCGGCTGGCGGTGCTCGGCTGCCACAAATTGCTCGAGCCGGGCGACGGCCCGGCGTTGATCTTCGACATTGGCGGCGGATCGACCGAATTGGTGCTGGTCGAGCCGGGCGAGGAGAGCCCGCGGATCGTCGCCTGGTGGTCGGCGCCGTGGGGAGTGGTGTCGCTGACCGAGAGCGAGGGCCGCGCCGCGATCGACGGCAAAGACCGGCTCGCCGCTTATGCGCGGATGAAGGCGCGCGCCACCGACAGCTTCTCGCGCTTTGCCGAACTGCTGCCGCGCGACGCGCCCGGCATCCGCCTGCTCGGCACCAGCGGCACGGTCACCACGCTCGCCAGCGTCCACCTCGCACTGCCGAGCTATGATCGCCGCGCGGTCGATGGCCTGCACGTCCCGATCGGCGACATGCGGCGGATTTCGACGATGATCGCCGAACTCGACTTCGGCGGCCGCTCCAACCTGCCGTGCATCGGCGCCGAGCGCGCCGATTTGGTGGTCGCCGGCTGCGCCATCCTCGAGGCGATCCTCGATATCTGGCCGGCGGAGAATCTCGGGGTCGCCGACCGCGGCATCCGCGAGGGCATATTGCGCTCGTTGATGGCCCGCGACGGCTACCGGATATGACCCGCCTCAAGACCGCGCGCGGCCGCAAGGCAAGCTCGACCCGCTGGCTCGAACGGCAATTGAACGACCCCTATGTCAAGCGCGCGCATGCCGACGGCTATCGCAGCCGCGCGGCCTATAAATTGCTCGAATTGGACGAGAAGTTCGGGCTGCTGCGCGGGGTCACCGCGGTGATCGATCTCGGCATCGCCCCGGGCGGCTGGAGCCAGGTGGTGCGGCGCAAGATCCCCAGGGCGGCGATCGCCGGCATCGACCTGCTCCCGACCGACCCGATCGAGGGCGTCGTCATCCTCGAAATGGATTTCATGGACGATGACGCGCCGTCGAAGCTGCGCGCGGCGCTCGGCGATGTCGCCCCCGACCTTGTGCTCAGCGACATGGCCGCCAACACCGTCGGCCACGCCCAGACCGACCATCTGCGCACCATGGGGCTGGTCGAGGCGGGGCTCGAGTTCGCGGTCGAAGTGCTCAAGCCCGGCGGCACCTTCGTCGCCAAGGTGCTGGCCGGGGGTGCGGATCACGGCCTGGTCGCCGAATTGAAGCGCCACTTCAAGACAGTCAAGCACGCCAAACCCCCCGCCAGCCGCAAGGATTCAAGCGAATGGTATGTCGTCGCCCAGGGCTTCAAGGGGCGGGGGGATGAGGCGGGCTAATGTCCGCTATCGGTGGAGAGTGGACGCGCCGTCACTAGGCGTTTGTGGGCGTAGGATGTTCTTTGCTCGCGCTGTTTCTCGTGCTTGGTGTTTGCGTGCTGATAAGCGCGCTCGCTTAACCCTTCGCCCGCGCTTTCGCCACCGCATCCTTGAGCAAATCGTAGCCGACCGCCGAATTGATCACCTTGTCGCCGATCACGAACAACGGCGTGCCGGTCGCGCCCAACTGGCCCGCCAGTGTCATGTTCTTCTGGATCTCGGCTTCGATTGCCGGGTCGCGGGCCTGGTCGGGGGTGACCCCCAGGCGATTGGCGACCAGCGCGATGGTTTCGGTGGTCGGCCGCCCGGCCTCGAACAACGCATCGTGGAAGGTGCCGAACTTGCCGCCCTTCGACGCGGCGAGCGCCACCCGCGACGCGGCGACGCTGTCGGGCCCGAGGATCGGCAGCTCGCGATAGACCACGCGCAGGCCCTTGTCCTCGACCACCAGCCGCTCGAGGTCGGGGTTCGACTTGCGGCAGTAACCACAGGCGTAATCGTAGAAATAAGTCATCACCACGTCGGGCTTGGCCGATCCCTTCCATGACGATCCGAACGGCGTTTCCAGCGCGGCGCGATTGGCGCTGAGTACCGGCGCATATTGCCCGTCGCGAAGCGCATCCGAGGCATCGACCAGGATCTGCGGCTCGCTCACCAGGGCGTCGCGCACCAGCTTGGGCCCGATCATCTGCGGCGCAGCGAGCAACAGCAGCCCGGCCGTCGTCAGCGCCCCGATCAGCCCCCCGCCGATGGCCGGTATCCAAAGACTTCCTGGCCATGGGGCGCGCCGGTTGTCGCTCATATTTCGCAATCGACCCTTTTGTTTTTCTTGTCTTTTTTCAAATCGGCGCACGACACCATCGCGATGTCCTGTGCGCGGATGAAATCGGGGGTGCCCTTGGGGATTCCGGCCATCGCGGTCTTGGCGCTGACCAACGCCAGCTTGGCGTTGCCCTCAAGGTTGTTGCGCTCGGCGGTGGCGAGCGCGGCGCGCGGAACGTCGCCTTCGCGATCGTAGACCACGCCGAGCTGCATCCATGCGAACGGATTGTCATTGTCGCGATTGACTGCGGCCTTGAGCACCTGCTTGGCCTCGGCGAAATTCTTGTTGTCCTCGGTGGCGATCAGCGCATGGCCGAGCATCACCGCGATCATCGGCTGGTCGGGCGCCCTGGCGACGGCCTGGCGAAGCACCGGGATGGCGTCCTTGGGGCGGCCCGATTCGAGCAAGATCTGGCCCTTCAGTTCAAGAAAGAAGGGATCGTCGGGCGCGGTGGCGAGCAAGGCGTCGGCCTCGGACAGGGCTTTGTCGGGGTACGCCCCGAGGTGATAGGCATAGGCCCGAGCATAATGCGCCGGCACGCTCTGGTTGCTTTCCGGATAGAAAGTCACCGCATTCTTCGAATTGACGAAGCCGATCAGCTTGGCCTTGACCCGCTGGAAGCGTGCCTCAAGTCCCGGATCGGTCGGCTTGTCCCACGCCGGATCCTTCTTGTAGACTTGGGTCAGCGCCTCGATCCGCTCGCTCGACAGGGGATGGGTGCGGTCGTAACTGTCCTTGGCGTAGATCGCGAGGCGATATTCCTGGTTCTGCAGCTTCTTGAAAAAATCCAGGCTGCCTTTGCCGCTAACGCCGGCCTTCGACAGATAGGAGGCGCCGGCCAAATCGGACGAGCTTTCCTGGGCGCGGGTGAAGGCGAAGAAATTGCCCATCGCGGCGCGCTGCCCGGCCATGATGATCCCCATGCCGGCATCGGGCGCCCCGGCGGCGATCGCTGCCGCACCGAGCACCAGGGAAAGCAAGGTGATCCCGGTCGCCACCTTGGCGCCCTCACCGATACGGATGATGTGCCCGCCCGCGACATGCCCCAGTTCGTGCGCGATCACGCCCTGCAACTGGTTGGCATTGTCGGCGCGGGTCAGCAGCCCGCTGTGGATATAGACGATTTGCCCGCCAGCGACGAAGGCGTTGATCTCGTCGTCGTTGATCAGCACGATCTTGACGTTGGCGGGGTCGAGACCGGCGGCCTGGATCAACGGCCGCGACATGTCGCGGAACAGCAATTCGGTTTCGCTGTCGCGCAGCACCGATTGCGCCGACACCGGCTGGATCGCGGCAAACGCCAGCGCCAGGCCGAGCATCACCATTCGTATCAGCCGGATGGGGAGGCGAATCATGCCTTGCTCTCTCACCGCCTGCCTGAACCCGGCATGAAAGCGAGCGGGCAACGCGCCCGCCGCTGTCATCGCTCGGTCAGCAAGATCATCCAAAGGTGCGTTGCCACCAGCCGCCACGGCGCGGCTCGCCATCGTCGTCGTCGCTGGGCGGACCGTCGGTTGCGGCCGAATCATTGTCGGCTAGCGCAGCGGCCTTCCTGGCCCTGGCCGGAGCCTTGGCCGGTGCCTTGGCCGGGGCCTTGGGCTTGGCCGCGGCCTTGGCTGCGACCGGCGCTGGTTCGACCGGCGCTGGTTCGACCGGTGGTGCTTCGACCGGCGCGTCGGCGACGACAACGGGGGTGTCGGCGACCTTTTTGGCGCGGCTTCGGCGCTTGGGCCCCTCGGCTTTGCTCGGGACAGGCTGGTCGACGACGTCGGCTTCCGGTGCGGCTTCGGAGGCGGCGGGCTTGGCGCCCAGATCCTCGGCTGCCTGGCGGGCCTTGGGACGACGGCGGGTCTTGGGTTTCGAATCCTCGGCCGCTTCGGCGTGGGCCAGCGGGGCTTCATCAGCACCTACCGGCTCGATCGGCGCTTCGTCGGTCGCAACCGTCGGTGCGTCGCCGCCTTCGCTCCGGCGACCACGACCACGACCGCCACGGCGACCACGGCGATTGCGACCAGCGCCTTCGCCGTCGTCAACTTCGGCCCGCACCGCCGCGTCGCGCTGGGGCGGTTCGTCGCTATCGTCCGACACCGAATCCTCATTGTCGGCCTGGCGCGGCTCGTGATGCTCGCGCTCGCCCTGCTCGCCATCTTCGCGCTGGCGATTGCGGCCACGACCGCCGCGGCGGCGACGCCGGCGGCGCGGGCCACCTTCGCCATCGCTGTCACCGGCGTCGCGATTGCGGGCTTCGGACGGGCTGCGGGGCTCGTCCTCATCCTCGTCCTCATCGGCGTCGATTTCGGCCTCGGCGTCGGTCTCATAATCGTCGTCGTCCTGGTCGACGATCGGCGCGGCGATGCGCTGCGGTGCGACCGGGCGGCCGCCGCTGCTCTCGACCGCCATCCGCGCGCCTTCGAAGGTCTCGTCGATCATCACTTCGAGCGTGACGCCATAACGCGCCTCGATTTCGCCCAGCTCGCGGCGCTTCTTGTTGAGCAGGTAGATTGCCGCTTCGCGCCCGGCGCGCAGCGTGATCCGGTCGCCGCGACCGCGGGCCGCTTCTTCCTCGATGATCCGAAGCGCGCTCAGGCCCGACGAGGATGCGGTGCGCATCAGGCCGGTGCCCTCGCAATGCGCGCATGGCTTGGTCGATGCCTCGAGCACGCCGGTGCGCAGGCGCTGGCGGCTCATTTCCATCAGGCCGAAGCTTGAAATGCGGCCGACCTGGATCCGGGCGCGATCGTTCTTGAGCGCGTCCTTCATCGCCTTCTCGACCTTCCGGACATGGCCCGATTGTTCCATGTCGATGAAGTCGATCACCACCAGCCCGGCCATGTCGCGCAGGCGCAGCTGGCGGGCGATTTCATGCGCCGCCTCGATGTTGGTGGCGAACGCAGTCTGCTCGATGCTGTGCTCGCGGGTCGCCCGGCCCGAGTTGATGTCGATCGACACCAGGGCCTCGGTCGGGTTGATCACCAGATAGCCGCCCGATTTGAGCTGGACCACCGGCTGGTACATCGCCGACAGCGTATCCTCGACGCCATAGCGCTGGAAGATCGGGGTCGGGTCGACATAGCTGGTGACGCGCTTGACGTGGCTCGGCATCAGCAGCTTCATGAAGCCACGCGCCGCCTTGTAGCCGTCCTCGCCCTCGACGATCACTTCGTCGATTTCCTTGTGATAGAGGTCGCGGATGGCGCGTTTGATGAGGTCGCTGTCGCGATAGATCAGGCCCGGGGCCGAGCTGCTCAGCGTCTTTTCGCGGATTTCGCCCCACAGGCGCGCGAGATAATCGAAGTCCCGGCGAATCTCGACCTTGGTCCGCTCGAGGCCGGCGGTGCGCACGATCAGGCCCATCGTCTGCGGCAGGTTGAGGTCGGACATGATCGACTTCAACCGCTTGCGGTCGGCGCCGTTCGAAATCTTGCGGCTGATCCCGCCGCCATGGCTGGTGTTGGGCATCAGCACGCAATAGCGGCCGGCCAGGCTCAAATAGGTGGTCAGCGCCGCGCCCTTGTTGCCACGCTCCTCCTTGACGACCTGGACCAGCAGCACCTGGCGGCGCTGGATGACGTCCTGGATCTTGTAGCGGCGGCGCAGATTCTGGCGCTTGCGGCGAAGCTCGTCGGCGGCGCTTTCATCGACCGGCGAGGCGTCGGATCCGGTGCCGGCCTCGGTCGCTTCGATGTCATCGTCGCCATGCTCGCCGTCGTCGATGTCGTCGGGGTCGGGGGCGCGGTCGTCGGTGCCGTCATCGTCGTGATGCGGGTCGAGGCTGCCATCCTCATATTCGGCGCGGAGCCGCTCTTCCTCGGCGGCATGTTCGGCCTCTTCGGCAAGCAAAGCGTCGCGGTCGGACTTGGGGATCTGGTAATAATCGGGGTGGATTTCGCTAAAGGCGAGGAAGCCGTGGCGATTGCCGCCGTAATCGATGAACGCCGCCTGCAGCGACGGTTCGACCCGCGTGACCTTGGCTAGGTAGATATTGCCTTTAAGCTGTTTATGTTCTTCGGATTCGAAATCGAATTCTTCGATTAGGTTACCCTTGGCGACTGCAACCCGTGTTTCTTCCGGGTGGCGCGCGTCGATAAGCATGCGCATGGACATTGAAAATTCTCCGGGCGCGCTGGAACCGCTGCAAGCGGGAGCGCGCGATGGTGGTGGCCACGGCCGATGTGGCGATGGCGTGATGTGCGTGAATTGCCTCTGCTGGATGACCCATCCCGGGCATCGCCGGGAAAAGCGCGCCAACCGGCTCGATAGCGAGCAAGCGACTGGCGTCCTGTGGTGTCATGCAGCGTCAACCTCGAAAGCCGCGCCGACGAAATGGCGCAGGTCTGCAGTACTCCTGCAGGTTTGAGCCGATTAGCACTCGCGCCCCTTGCCCGCAATGCCTCCCCGGTCGATAAGCGTCCTATGTGGCTAAGACGCATAATCGGGCGATGGCGATGGGCAGCGCATATGATGCTCGCAGTGTGGCTCATCGCCATCGCCGCCTATTTTCTGATGCCGCGCCGCGCCGCGCCGGATGACGAAGCCCTGTTCGGCGAGGCCCGGCAAGGCGGCCTAACCGTCGCGCTGCGCGACGCGGCCGGCAATATCGCGATCACCGAGGCCAAAGTGCCGGGCCGCCCGATCGTCCTGATCGACCCCGGCCACGGCGGCCGCGACCCCGGCGCCCCCGGAGTCTCGGGCACGATCCGCGAGAAGGAACTGACCCTGCTCTTCGCCCGCGAGCTCCGCGATTTGCTGGCGAAGAATGGCAGGGTGCGCGTCGCCCTGACCCGCGATGACGACCGCACGCTGACGCTGGAGGAACGCGCCGCGATCGCCCGCCAGATCGGCGCTGGCCTGCTGGTATCGGTCCATATGGACAGCGCGCCAAACCCGCTGGCGCGCGGCGCCACAATCTATTCCCTGTCCGACGTTGCCTCCGACGCCGAGGCCGCACGCTTCGCTTTGGCCGAGAATCGCGCCGGTGAGGCGCTCAGCAGCGAGCAGGACAATGGCCTGCGCTTTCTGCTGTCCGACCTCGCGCTGCGCGACCAGATGCAGGAATCGGCCGAGCTTGCGACCCGGTTGGTGAGCGGTAATCGCGGTCGGATGCTGCTCCGGCCCGAGCCGCACAAATTCGCCGCCTTCCACATCTTGCGCCGGTCCGAAGTGCCGGGGGTATTGTTCGAGGCTGGCTACATCAGCAATGTCGAGGATGAGGCCTTGCTTCGGACAGCCGAGGGCCGCGCGCCGATCGTCGCCGAACTGGCCCGCGCGATCGAGATCGATGCGGCATTGCGATTGTCGCGCTAACCATGCTTTGCGTGAGGCCACGAAGCGGCTAGATGCTTGTCGCCAATGCCGACCTTCGCCGTCCCGCTTCCCGATCTCGTCCGCTTCAACCAGCGGGTCCATGACCGAATCGACCCGCGGTTTAAGCGCCGCGGGGTGCGGCGCGCGGCATGGGTCCTGCTCGGCGGCTTCCTGTTTTTCTCGATGGTGTGGATCTGGTTCGCGTCGGGCCTGCCGAGCTCCGAGAAATTATTGAGTTACCAGCCGCCGCTGCCGTCCAACGTGCGCGGTTATGACGGCAATCCAGTCCAGACCTTCGCTCGCGAGCGGCGGGTCGAACTGGCCTATGACGAATATCCCCCCGTGGTGGTCCAGGCGTTCATCTCGGCCGAGGACAAGACCTTCTTCAGCCACGGCGGGCTCGATTATCCTGGGCTGGTCGGCGCGGTGTTCGATTATTCGCGAAAATCGGTGACCGGCGGTCGGGCGAGGGGCGGATCGACGATCACCCAGCAGGTCGCCAAATATCTGCTGCAGGACGATCAATACGCAATCAGCCGCAAGATTCGCGAGGCGATCCTCGCGTTCCGGCTCGAGAGCACCCTGTCCAAGGAGCAGATCCTCGAATTATACCTCAATTCGATGTTCCTCGGCCGCAACGCTTATGGCGTCCAGGCCGCAAGCCGCGCTTATTTCGACAAGGACGTCAGCGAACTGACCCTGCCCGAGGCGGCCTATCTGGCGGTGCTGCCCAAGGCGCCGTCCAATTACGACCCGGTCCGCGCCACCACCAAGGCCACCGACCGGCGCAACTATGTGCTGCGCGAAATGGTCGCCAACGGCTACATCACCGACGCGCAGCGCGCCGCGGCGTCGGCATCGTCGCTGGGCACGATCCGCTACGGCAGCAATGAGAAATTCCGCCAGATGGGCGGTTACTTCATGGAAGAAGTGCGCCGCGACCTGGTCGGCCGGTTCGGCGAGAAAGCCGAGCAGGGACCCGATAGCGTCTATGCCGGCGGACTGTGGGTGCGCTCGTCGATGGTGCCGCTGATGCAGGATGCCGCCGCCGATGCGCTGCGCGAAGGACTTGCCAAATTCGATGGCGGTCGCGGCTGGCAGGACACCGGCCTGAGCGTCGATATGTCCAAGGACTGGCGCGGCCAATTATCCGCCGCGGCGCTC
>Ga0105048_10012906_pt1 | contig 13066 bp, 7 predicted proteins | sample MAT05_FD_78382 | JGI IMG/M metagenome (GOLD analysis project Ga0105048, IMG submission 78382) | Freshwater microbial communities from Lake Fryxell liftoff mats and glacier meltwater in Antarctica - MAT-05 | ecosystem: Environmental > Aquatic > Freshwater > Ice > Liftoff microbial mat | place...
CAGTTGTGAGCGCAAAAAGTCTGCGACGAAAAAAGCGCGACTCGCAGATCAACAGCTTACAAGAAATCATCAGTCGCTTACGCCGCTGAACCGACTGTCTGGAGACTTTTTGCGCCCACATCTACACAATGCGCAGTCTCCCTCGGCGCAGCCGCGTCAGGAGGCGTTGCGGAACCTCGGTTCCGCTGTGATGGGTGCGTCGAAGACGGTTCCTCCGGCTTCGACCAGGGGAGGAAACCTCTTCCCTCCACAAGCCAATGCCCCACCCCATCCTAGCCTCGCCGCTTCCGCTCCTCCCGCGCGCTGGCGTTCCTGGTTTGCGTGCTATTGGGCAAGTATGCGGATCTCTCCGGCCGGATGGTGATGCTGTTGCCCGGATGCAACATTATGACCATGCGTCGGCGGTCGTGGCCCAAGATGGTTTGCGCCGCTCGCTCAGCATGGTCTTTACAGCTTTCGCCTATCGTGACAGCAAGTTTGGCGGGTGCCTGCTAGGAAAGGGCGGAAGTCCGCTTTGGCGGACACGGTGGAACATGAAGACGAGTTAGAGAGAGGATCGATAAAACCGCGAGTGCTTCGCCTTGCGATTCTGCGCAAGATGAATTCAACCGCTCCACCCCACTGCCGCGAGGTGCCACGTCGGCGGGTGCCTGCCTTGCTCGGCTATTTGCACGCCTGATGGAACGAAAAGATGAGATACCCCAGGAAGGAAACCTGAAGCCTCGTGGGCGACTGTGGGCGCGGCGCGTCGGGCTGGCGTTGCTCGCGCTTTTTGTGGTTCTCGCGCTTTTTCATCGCCCCATCGTTTTTCGCTCTACCAAATATTTCGTGGTGCGGCTTGCGAAGGAGCAGAAGCTCGAACTCGACTACGAGATTGGTGGATCGATTTTCACGACACTCAAAGTCACAAATCTGCGCGCGAAACCGACCGAGCCGGGGCCGATCGAGCGGCTTGAAATCGGGACGTTGAATCTGCGTTACAGCCTCGTCGGGTGGCTGCGGAAGGGGTTTCCGGGACTGCTGAAGGACGTGGATTTGCGAGATGTGTTCGTGACAATCGATCCTTCGAAGTCTGTTCCGCGCGAGAAGGCGGTGAAATCGGAGAAGGACGCAAAATTCCCGGCGCTGTTTCCGGAGCGGATGAATCTGACAAACATCAATTTCATCTCGCGCTCGCTTCAGGGCGACACGGAGCTGACGGGATTGAATCTCAGTGTGGATCCGACAAAGACGGGCGCGCTCAAAATTCAGACGCTGAACATTCCCGGTGTGCATCGGTGGGACGGCATCGCGGCCGTCGCGACATTCCCAGACCGGAATCTCGTGTTGAGTGATCTCACGCTCGGACCTGAAGTCGCGCTGAAACACCTGACCCTCGATGCATCGAAGCTCGCCGCGAACGAGGTTTCCCTCGGCTTCGACGGCGTGCTCTTCGGTGCGCCGGCTTCGCTCACCGCAAAAGTCACCGACCTGAACGGATCCAACCGACTGAATCTGCGCGCGGATGCGAACGGACTCGGGTTTGATGCGATTTCGAAATATCTGAATCTCGATCTGCCGCTGCACGGGACGCTGACACGCTTTGCGCTGGCATTCGACGGCGTGCCGGAGGAACCGGCGGGATGGTCGGGAAATGTCGAGGCCCAGCTCGACAGGCTCGCATTTGGTGAGCAGCAATTCGGCGCGGCGGCGGTAAAAATTGATCTCGGCAAGGGGCACGCGACCATCGCTGTCAGCGATCAATTTGACTCCAGGAACAGAGTCGTGCTGAACGCGGACGCAACGCTGCCGGAAAAGCTGGACGGCTTTCTGAAAACGAGCGCACGCGGGCGGCTCGACATTTCGGCCACGGACGTGGAGACGCTCGCGAAAGCATTCGGGCAGGAGGCGCGGGGAGATGTGACGGCACGCGTGGATTTCAAGGTCAGCTATGGGCAGCTAGCGGCTGATGTGGCGATTGATTCGGCGCAACTCGCCGCCGCGGGCGCGGAATTGACGTCGAGCCAATTCACGATCCACCTCGAAAAGGGCGTCGGGGCGCAGAAGCAGCCGGTGTTCGCCGATCTCGTCACGCAGATCCGCGGCAGCATCGCGAGCTTGCGATTTGCGGACTACGCAGCCGACGGATTCGAGATCGCGATCGCGAATCGCGGCAGCGCGGTGACAGTCGAAAAGCTGACGCTTTCCAAGGCGGCGAACTCGCTCGCCGTGCAAGGCAGCTTCACGCTTCCCGACGATCTTCATTCATGGGAAAGCACGCCTCTCGCACTTGCGATTGATCTCGCAGCGCCGGATTTGAGCGCGTTTGTCGTCCCAGGCAGCACCACGAAGCTGGCGGGAAAGCTGACCATTCGCGGACGCATGGAAAATGCAAGCCGACGGCAGACGGGCGCATTCACGGTCAACGGCGAGGCGATCAGCATCAACGGCCTGACGGTGCGCAGCCTCGGCGGCGACGTGGATATGGTCAGCAACGTCGTGCATTTTCCGAACTTCGGCGTGTATCTCGATGCGAGGAATTTCGTGAGCATCGGCGGCGAGATCGCGCTCGGTGCAGCGATGAAATACAGCGCGTGGGCCGAGGCGAAGCTGGAGGATTTGTCGGCATTCGCGCCGCTGCTGGCGGCTTCAGGCGCTAGTCTCCAGCCACTCGCCGGCTCCCTTGTGCTCTCGTGGCGTGGCGAGGGCGAAGTCCGGCCGGCGAGGCATACGGGCAGCGCGATGCTCGATCTCACGGACGGAAAATTTGCGGGACAGGAGAATCTCGCGGTGTCGCTCGCGGCCACCTATTCGCCGGAGAGCATCGCGCTGCCCCGGCTGCGCGCCGCGGCAAATCAGGGCGAAGTGCGGGCGGCGGTGCATTGGGAAAACAAGCGGCTCGCTGTGACAGAACTCGCCGTGCGCCAGCGGGAGCGCACCGTGCTCAGCGGATCGATCGAAGTGTCGCTCGATCTTTTCGCTCCGCAGCGGACGCTCGATGCCCTCATCCCAGCGGATGCGCCGATCTTTGCCACGCTCGCTTCGAAAGACGTGGATCTGAAAATCCTTTTCGAGCAATTCGGCCAGAAGCCGGCGGTTCTCGGATTGGTGAACGCGGACATCTCCGCGAGCGGCACGCGCCGGAATCTCGTCGGCAGCGCGAACATCCGCGCGAGCAAGCTGCAGCCCGCAGGCGCGCCCGACTTCGCGCCCGCCGATGTCACGCTCGACCTCGCCTTCCAAGACAACCAGATCTCAATCGCGACAAGACTCCAGCAGCAGCAATTCACCTTGCTCGAAGGCACCGTCGCGCTGCCGCTCGATCTCGCGCACACCGCCAACCCGGACTTGCTGATCCCCGACGATGGCCCGGTAAAGGTTTCACTGCTCTCCCGGGATGTGAGCCTCGCGCGGCTGGTCGAACAGATCGGAAAATTGCAACCTACGGCCAAGGCCAAGGCCATTCAGCCGGTGAAGAAGGCGAAGACGGCGAAGCTCAGCAAACCGGCGAAGCCCGCGGACGCGGCGCTGACCGGGACGCTAAACACGACGATCACCGCCGAGGGGACGATCCGGAATCTCGTCGCGAACGTGAGCGTGCGTGCGAGCAAGGTGCAGTCGAGCGCCGCGGAAAAACTCGCGCCCGCAGATTTGGCACTCGATCTCAATTTGCGCGACGATCGCCTCAAGCTCAGCGGCACAGTAATCCATCGCGACATCAAGCCGCTGACGCTGAGCGGTGATCTTCCTTTCGCCGTGGCGGCGCTGAGGAAGGCAAAGGCGCTCGACATGAATACGCCGATCGCGGTGCGCGTGAATCTGCCGCGGTCGCCGCTCGGTTTTGTCACCGCGATCGTACCGGCAATTCGATTTGTGGACGGCACGGCGGCGATTGATGTGAGAGTCGGCGGCACCCTCGGGAATCCGGAACTCAGCGGTTCGGCGCAGGCGGATATTCCCAGTCTGCGAATGAAGGACGCGAGCCTGCCGCCGATCGGCAGTGTCGTGGCGCGGATGGATTTCACGCGCGATCAAATCACGGTGCGGCAGTTCAAGGGCGGAGTCGCGGGCGGAACCTTTGGCGCGAGCGGGAGCATCAGGATGGTGAAAATCACCGAGCCCGTTTTCGACCTGCGTGTCGTCACACGGGAGGCGCTGGTGGTGCAGGACGACAATGTGACTGCGCGTATCACGAGCGACCTGCGTATTGCAGGCCCCTTCAATGCCGCCGCCGTGTCGGGCAATGTGCTGGTGACGAAGAGCCGCTTTTTCAAAGACATTGACATCCTGCCCATCGGCCTGCCGGGGCGTCCAGCGCCTCAGCCGCCGGAGGAACCGGAGGTGGTCAGCTTTCCGGATCCACCGCTTCGCGATTGGAAGTTCGACATCGCAATCAAGACGAAGGATCCGTTTTTGATCCAGGGCAACCTCGCGAACGGGAAGGCTGTCCTCGACCTCCGGCTGGCCGGCACCGGATTGCAGCCGTGGCTGGACGGGTCGGTCGGCGTTTCACAGCTCATGACTTCGCTGCCCTACAGCCGGCTCGAGATTAGCCAGGGGAATGTCTTTTTTACCGCGACGAAGCCCTTTGTGCCGCAGCTCGACATCCGCGGCGAATCCGTCATCCGCGACTACCGGATTACGGTTTACATTTTCGGCGATGCGAATGCGCCGCAGGCGATCTTCACGAGCGAGCCGCCGCTGCCGCAGGCGGAGATCGTCTCACTGCTGGCCACGGGCGCGACGCCGAAGGAACTCGCAGGCGACCCGAACGTGCTCGCGGGCCGCGCGGGGTTGCTGGTCGCGCAAAAGATTTTTGGAAAGATCTTCAAAAAGAGCGGGGCTGCGCAGCCGAAGGAAACTCTGTTCAAGGACATACAGTTTGACGTGGCCGCACCCGATCCGCGCAGCGGCCAGCAATCGCTGCAAGTCCGGCTGCCGGTGGGAGAGCGCGTGGTCCTGAGCGGAGGCGTGGATGTTGGCGGGAATTTCCGGGGGCAGCTCAAATATCTGGTGAGGTTCAAATGAATACGCGAGTGAGCGCCGTGCAGCGTTTTCGTCTGCGGAAGCTGGCAGTGCTGCTTGCGCTAGCGCTGGCATTGCTCTTGGGGCGCCTCGCATCCGGCCAGGCTGATGCGCCTCCGGAACGCGAAACGCCGGCTGCGCGCGACAGGCTGCCGGGCCTCGATGTGCCGGCGCCGAAGATGGAGGGTAAACTCCAGGTGCAGTTTTCCGGCGCGACGGCGTTCACCGAAAAGCAACTGCGCACGGCGCTCGCGCGGCAATTCGTGACCATCGAGGAATCCGGACTCGAACAGGCCGACGCATACGACGCCGCATTTTACCTCGAAAGCCACTACCGCAAGCATGGTTACTCGCAGGTCAGTGCGAAGGGAGAGATCGCCGGATCGTGGGTGCTGCGGCTCAGCGTCAACGAGGGGCCGCAGACCAAAATCGGCAGCGTGGCAGTGTCGGGCGCGCGGAGTCACACTGCGGAGGAGCTGACGAACTACCTGCTCGGCCCGACACGGGAACGGTTCCCGCGAATCAAGAAGGACACGGCGCTGCCATTCGTCGAAGCCGACGTGCAGAACGGCGCGGCGCTGGTGACCAGGCTCTATGCGGCGGAAGGATTTCTCGATGCCATGATCGAAGCGCCGCAGATCGCACTCAGCGCGGGCAATGGCTCGGCGGCCATCACGCTCACGATCGACGAGGGCACGCAGTATTGGTTCGGCGCGATCACATTCGCCGACGCGCCGGTCTATCCGCGTGAGGAGTTGGAAAAGGCGATCGCCGAGGAGTTGGGCAAGCCATTCACGCGCGGACGGCTCGATGCCGCGCAGCGCAAGCTTGAGGATTTTTACAAAAAGCGCGGCCACTTTCTCGCGAAGGTTGTGGCCACCGGCGGCAGGGAAACGGCCGAGCGCAACCGGGTGCCCGTGACGTTCACGATCGCAGCCGGGCCGGTGCATCGTTTCGACGGAATGGTCCTGCACGGGCTGGAGAACGTGAGGCCGAAGTTTGTCCACAATCGCCTCGTGAAACTGCGCGGCCAGACTTACGACCCGGCGCTGATTGATGAAAAGTTTCGCGAGCTGATCCAGACGGGCCTTTTCAAAACTCTGCGCATCAATCCGCAACTGGCACCGGGCAACGAGGTGCGGCTCGACATCGAGATCGAAGAGGCGAAGCCAAAGGAATTCGGACTCGGGCTCGGCTTCGCCAGTTACGAAGGAGTGATCGCGAGTCTGGCTTACACGGATCGGAATTTCCTGCACAGCGCGCGCCCGCTCTCTTTCGGGATCGAATACACCTCGCGCGGATACAAGGGCGAAGTGCTCTGGTCCGACCCGTGGCTCTTCGAGAGCGACTACCGTTTCCGAGCGCGTCTTTACGCGACCATGCGGGATGAGGAGGGATACTCAAAAAATGAATTTGGTTTCCAGTCTTCGCTTGGACGGAACATCACCAAGCACTGGGAGGTCGCCGCCTTTCTGCTCGCGAAACAGGTTGAGATCACCGACGCCACGATCTCGCCGCGGAGTCTGGTCGGTGCGGAAAAGTATCTGGCGAACTCGATCGGCATTTCTTCCACGATTGACTACCGCAATAATCCGGCGAACCCGACGCGCGGCTTCATCGGAACGGTGGCGCTCGACGCCGCATCGGCCGCGCTGGGGAGTGAGGTCGAGTTTCTCCGCGCGACGGCGCGCTTCTCCTACTATCTGCCGCTGACGGCGAGGTCCGGCATCGCATTCGGCGCGCGTGGCGGGGTCGTGGCCCCGATGGGCCGGACCGATTCCGGAAGCCTGCCGATTGACGAACGCTTTTTCAGCGGCGGTGCAGCCAGCGTGCGCAGCTTCACCGAACGCGGGCTCGGGCCGAAGGACCGCAACGGCCTGCCGCTCGGAGGCGAGGCGTTCACCGTATTCAATATCGAATATACGTTCCCGATCTACGGCGATGTGAAAGGGGCGGTGTTTGCCGACGCGGGCAATGTGCGACCGCGCGCGGCAGACTTCGGGCTCGGCGACATGCGCTGCGGAATGGGTGCAGGCCTGCGCTACAATCTTCCTTTCGGCCCGATCCGCCTCGACTATGGTCTGAATCCATCGCCACGGGCGGATGAGGACCTGGGTGCTTTAAACTTCAGCATCGGTGTGGCGTTTTGAATGCCATTCCATTTTGCGGACTGCGCCGCCTCATCCACAGCGGCTGTGATTTCGATTCGCATGGGCAGAGCTAACGCGCCCTTGTAGGCGTCGAGGAAATCGTTGACCGCCTCCATCACTGCGACTGGCAGATCGCCTTCTGACTCCATGAACCCTGGCTCGTGAAGAGGTTGGTTGTTTCCGTCAATGATGGTGAATTCAACGCGTTTCATAGGACTTGGTCTCGTAACTGAATCGCGTTCGGTCCTCCGGTCGGCTGTGGCAAAACCATAGGGCCGGGGAGCGTCTGTGATGCGATGTGACGGATATGAGCATCGCGCAAAGTCATTGCACCCATTCGGCATCGGATTGGTCACGTACCGTGCCCGGGAGAACCTGCGGTGTAGGCGCCACCGGGCCAATGACTGCGTCGATGCTGCGGCGCCGGTGCCTCCGTGCGGCCGAAAAATATTCTCTCCCGGCGCAGGAGACCACCGGGGCAGCGCTGGCAAGAGCTGGCGTGCGTGCGGACGCCGATCAATTGTCGGCGGCAAAATTGGCGGCGCATTTATCGAATGGAGGAGCGACTCGCGGAATCTACTGGCTGGTTCCGCCGGGAAAAGTCGGCGGTCCGTTTGCATCCGGCATGCTTCTGGGTTCGCCGGTTTGGACCGCGAGCTATTTGGGTCTGCTGTCGGCGCTGCGCATCCTCCGCCCGGTTACAGAGCACCCGGTGCGAGGCAAAGGGCTGATGCTGGGCGCGTACGTCACCTGGGACGTCTTTCTGTCCGCACTGCATCATTCACTGCTCGACTATGCATGGCGCGCGACCCCTGCGTTGTCCGAGCGCAGCGTGGCCGTGCGGGACACTTACACTGGCAATCATGCGCAGAAGCCCACAACTCAGCGCCAGCATCAGGCTTCATGAGCGATACGAAACCGAATCTTCCGCAGCGTCGCCTGCCCGTCGGTGCGGAAGTGCAGCAGGCGGGTGGCGTTCATTTCCGAGTCTGGGCTCCGGCATCGCGAGGGGTCGCTGTGATCTTCGGGGAAAAAGAGGATCTCACGGATGCATTGCCAATCGCGCTGGCGGCGGAAGGCGGGGGATACTGGTCGGGCTTCATCGAGGAGGCGCGAGTCGGGATGCACTACCGCTACCGGTTGGACGGTGGCGATTTCCCCGACATCGCATCGCGTTTTCAGCCGCGCGGGCCGCACGGCGCGTCGCGAATCGTCGCCCCGGCGTCCTTCACGTGGTCGGACGATGACTGGCGCGGAGTCACTCGGGACGGTCAGGTGATCTACGAAATGCACATCGGCACATTCACGCGCGAAGGCACGTGGGCCGCGGCGACAGCGCGCCTGCCGCATCTCGCGGACCTTGGCGTGACGCTGCTCGAAGTCATGCCAGTTGCGGATTTTCCGGGGCGCTTTGGCTGGGGCTATGATGGAGTAAATCTATTCGCACCGACCCGGCTGTACGGAGAGCCGGACGACTTCCGGCGCTTCGTGGATCGCGCGCATGCGCTGGGCTTGGGGGTCATCCTCGATGTCGTCTATAATCACGTCGGGCCGGATGGAAATTACATGCGGGCCTTTTCCCCGCATTACTTCAGCGAGCGCTACAAGACCGAATGGGGCGAGGCGCTGAATTTCGATGACAACTCCAGCGGGCCAGTGCGCGAATTCTTCCTCGCAAATGCCGGATATTGGATTGACGAATTTCACCTCGACGGTCTGCGGCTGGATGCCACGCAGATGATTTACGACGCATCGAAGGAGCACATGATCGCCGCCGTCACCGCGCGTGTGCGTGAGGCGGCAGGCGGTCGCGGGACTTACGTCGTGGGTGAAAATGAATCGCAAGATGCGCGGCTCATCCGCCCCGTGAGCCGGGGCGGCCACGGCATTGACGCGTTGTGGAATGACGACTTTCACCATAGCGCGATCGTGGCGCTTACGGGGCGGAACGAAGCCTACTACACGGACTATCTCGGCAAGCCGCAGGAGTTCATCTCGGCGGCGAAGTGGGGCTTCATCTACCAGGGCCAGCGCTACAAATGGCAAACCAAGCGCCGCGGCACGCCGACGCTCGATTTCGAGGGATCAAACTTTGTGACCTTCCTGCAAAACCATGATCAGATTGCGAACTCGCTGTCGGGCCGGCGCATTCACACCGTCGCGAGCGCAGGCCGCCTGCGCGCACTCACCGCCCTGCTGCTGCTCGGGCCGAATACGCCGATGATTTTTCAGGGCCAGGAATTCGCGGCCTCGACGCCATTTCTCTACTTCGCGGATCACAATCCCGAGCTCGCGAAACTTGTGGCCAAGGGACGCGCGGATTTTCTCCAGCAGTTTCCCAGCATCGCCTCGGAAAACGCCGCTGCGCTGGTGCCGAGCCCGGAACTCGCGGACACCTTCGAGCGCTGCAAGCTCGACTTCGACGACTGCGAAAAGAACGCGGAGGTGCTGTCGTTGCACCGCGATTTGATCGGGCTGCGCAGAAACGATCCGCTCCTCGGGAAAGCACTGCGCGGCACCTTCGACGGCGCTGTGCTCGGCGCGTCGGCCTTCGTGCTGCGTTTCTTCGGACGCGGGTTGGACGATCGGCTGCTCGTCGTGAATCTCGGCACGCACGTCCATCTCGACCCCGCGCCCGAGCCCTTGCTCGCGCCGCCGCCCGGCTGCGGATGGGAGGTGGCATGGTCGAGCGAAGACCCCCGTTACGGCGGCGGCGGCACGCCCGCGCTCGACTCCGAGGACAACTGGCACCTGCCAGCCGAGGCAGCCGTGCTGCTCATCTCGAACGAACTGAAATCATGACTCCCGCTCTCACTCGCACCATCAATGTCGCCAAGGCTCAGGAGGAGCACGCGCGCGAAATTCTTCGCCGCGAATGGCTGCTCACGAACGGTCTCGGCGGCTACGCATCGGGCACGATTTGCGGCATCGTCTCGCGCCGCTATCACGGGCTTCTCATCGCCGCGCTGCCCGCGCCATTTGGCCGCGTGGTGATGCTCAATCATCTCGCGGAACATCTCCGGTTGCCGGACGGGCGCTGCCTGCTCATCGGCGGTGAAGAGCCCAGTCGCCCGGCTGATCACGGGCGCGACGTGCACTACGTGCGCGAGTTTCGTCTGGAGGACGGACTGCCGGTTTGGATTTTCGAAGCGGAAGGCTTTGTCATCGAGAAGCGCCTGCTGCTCATCCACGGACAGAACACGCTGCACGCCACGTATCGGCTGCTTTCGGGGCAGGACTCGGTGCGACTCGAGTTGCGCCCGTCGGTTCATTTTCTCGGGCATGAGCGGGATGTCGGAGAGCCGTTGGGCGAAGGCTACGCCCTGCTCATCCGCGACTGTCGTTACGAAATCAGTTCCCCCGGGCTTGCGCATCCGCTGCGGCTCATGATGCATGGCGGCGATGCGTATTTTACCCACGAAGGCGGGAGCTCGCGGGAAATCGACTATCAGCGCGAGGCGGAACGCGGCTACCCGTCGCGCGGTGTATTGTGGAATCCGGGATTCTTTCACGTCGAACTGCTGACGGATCGCGCGGCAACGCTCATCGCGTCCACAGAGGAATGGCCGTCGATTCTCGCGCTCGATCCCGCAACCGCGCTCGCGTCCAACATCGAACGCCGGCGGCGTCTCATCGCCGCTGCGGATCCGGCCGCGCAAAGTGGACCGGCGGCGGAACTCGTCCTCGCCGCCGATCAATTCATCATCCAGCCGGCGGGCCGCATCGAGGATGCCGCCCGGGCAAAGGCGGCGGGCGACGATGTGCGCACTGTCATCGCTGGCTATCATTGGTTCACCGATTGGGGCCGCGACACGATGATCAGCCTCGAAGGCCTCACGCTCAGCACAGGCCGGCAAATAGAGGCGGGATGGATTCTCCGCACATTCGCGCACTACATCCGCGACGGGCTCATCCCGAATTTTTTCCCCGACGGAAAATGTGAGGGCCTCTACCATACTGCGGATGCGACGCTCTGGTTCTTCCATGCGATTGATCGCTACCTCACCGTGACGGACGATCGCGCGTTGTTGAAGGCTCTGCTTCCGAAGCTCGTGGAAATCGTGGACCTGCACCTCCGCGGCACGCGCTTCGGCATTGCTGTCGATCCGTTGGATGGCCTGCTTCGACAAGGCGCGGAAGGCTATCAGCTCACTTGGATGGACGCGAAAGTGGACGGCTGGGTGGTGACGCCACGCCGCGGAAAAGCCGTGGAAATCAACGCGCTCTGGCACAACGCGCTGCGCCTGCTGGCAAGCTGGCTGGGCGAGGAACATGGCGAGGAAGTCGCGCGCCCGTACGCCGAGCACGCTGCGCGCGCCCGCGAATCCTTCAACCGCCGTTTCTGGTCCGCTGAGCGCGGGCACCTGCTCGACATCGTGGACGGCGAGAACGGCGATGATCCGGCGTGCCGGCCCAATCAACTCTTCGCCATTTCGCTGCGCCATGCCGTGCTTAATGAAGCGCATTGGTCTGCCGTCGTCGATAATGTTCGCTCTAAACTGCTCACACCAGTGGGCCTGCGTTCGCTAAGTCCCGCCCATCCTGATTTCAGAGTGCGCTACTTCGGCGATCTGCGTGCGCGCGATGCGGCGTATCATCAGGGCACCGTCTGGGCGTGGCTCATCGGCCCGTTCATAGACGCATGGTTGCGTGTGCATCCCGATGACCTCGCGGGTGCGCGCACCTTGCTGGAAGGTCTGACCGCGCACTTGGATCACGCGTGCGTCGGCTCGATCAACGAAATTTTCGACGCTGAAGAACCCTACACTCCGCGCGGCTGCATCGCACAAGCATGGAGCGTCGCCGAGGCGCTGCGGTGCTGGGTGAAGACCGCACCCGTGTGAGGCAGACGCCGCCAGACATCATTGATACGGAAGCAGAGGAGGCATAATAAGAAAGAGATTTGTCTGGCCCGATACATCCGCATTTCGGCGGAAAGGCGATGCATAGTGTGATGAAAACCAATAAACTCACATACACTGCGGCTGTTCTCGCCCTCACTCTTTCCTGCGCCACGGCGCAGGACAAGAAGCCTGATGCCGACAATACCGACCGCAACAAGCAAGACCAAGACGGTAAAACCAAGACTCCGATGGACCAGTCGAACGCGCCTGAAGACATCAAGCTCGTCGCCAAAATCCGGAAGATGGTCGTGGATGACAAGTCGCTCTCTGCGACTGCAAAGAACTGCAAAATCATTACCAATTCCGGACGCGTCACACTGCGCGGCCCCGTCAACACGGCCGAAGAAAAGTCCATCGTGGAAGCACATGCCGTCATGTCCGCCGGGAAGGACAAGGTGGAGAGCCACCTCGAAGTCAAAGCCAGCAAGTAACCGCTAAGTATCACCAAACAACCAAAACAACCAAAACAACCAACTAACCAACCTATATGTCAAAATCCGTATTCTGCATCGCAACCATTCATAGCCAGGCCGAAGACATCGTTCGCGACCTGAAATCCCGCGGCTTCGCCGACTCCGAAATCTCAGTCCTGCTGCCCGATACCTCCGGCGTGCGTGACGTGGGTCATGTAAAGAACACCAAGGCTCCGGAAGGCACTGCCACTGGCGCGGCTACCGGCGGCGTTGCGGGGGGCGTCCTCGGGCTTCTCGCCGGCATCGGTGCACTCGCCATTCCAGGCCTGGGCCCATTCATCGCAGCCGGTCCGATCATGGCTGCGCTCAGCGGCGCTGCCATCGGCGCGACCACAGGTGGAATCGTCGGCGGGCTTATCGGTCTCGGTATCCCCGAGTTCGAGGCGAAGCGCTATGAGGAGAAGCTGAAGAAGGGCAATTACCTCATCTCGGTTCACGTCGCCAATGGCGAGGAAGAAACACGCGCCAAGGATGTCTTCAAGGCCGCAAATGCCGAGGATATCACGACGGCTGGTGAGAGCGCGGCGCCCAAACG
>Ga0105048_10012907_pt1 | contig 13064 bp, 10 predicted proteins | sample MAT05_FD_78382 | JGI IMG/M metagenome (GOLD analysis project Ga0105048, IMG submission 78382) | Freshwater microbial communities from Lake Fryxell liftoff mats and glacier meltwater in Antarctica - MAT-05 | ecosystem: Environmental > Aquatic > Freshwater > Ice > Liftoff microbial mat | place...
GGTGAAGAAGCCGCATTTCGTCCCTACGGCCAAGCGAGTTATCTTTCTCTTTATGGAAGGGGGACCAAGTCATCTGGATCTTTTTGACCGCAAACCTCTGCTTCAAGAGTTGGCTGGAAAGACGATTCCGGATGGATTTGGCAAAGTCGTGACGGCCTTTGGGGAGACCAAGTCACCGCTGTTGGCTTCGAAGCGAAAATGGAAGCAGCATGGTCAATCCGGGATTTGGGTTTCCGATTGGTTACCAAAAATCGCGGAGTGTATCGACGATATAGCTGTCGTGCGATCTTGTTGGGCAGATGGGATCAACCACTCCGCCGGTGTCTGCCAGATGAACACTTGTTCGATTCTCAGCGGGCGACCGTCGCTTGGTAGTTGGGTAAGCTATGGGTTAGGCTCGGAGAACGAGAATCTTCCAGCCTTTGTGGTTATGCAGGACAATGGCGCGCAAGTCGTCAACGGTCCACGCAATTGGGGACCCGGTTTTATGCCCGCAGTTTATCAAGGGATTCGATTCCGCGAGGGGAAACAGCCCATTCCGTATTTGCATTCCCCGGAGGGGATCGATGATCGACAACAGACTGCCAAGCTTGATTTCATCAATCGGCTCAATCGTGACTACGCGCAGGGGCATCCCGAGCAAACGGAACTGGAGGCACGGATTGCAAGTTATGAGCTCGCGTTTAAGATGCAAGCCGAGGCCCCTGAAGTGATTGACATCACCAACGAATCCGCAACGACCCTATCGCAGTACGGTATTGGTACCAAGGAAACGGATTCGTTTGGAAGGCTTTGCTTGCTAGCCAGAAGAATGGCGGAAAGCGGCGTGCGATTTATTCAGCTTTATCATGGTGCTGGTAGCAAATGGGATTCGCATGCCGACATCGAGCGTAACCATTCCGGATTATGCGGTTCGATGGACCAACCCGTGGCGGCCTTGCTCAAGGATCTAAAGCAACGCGGAATGTTGGACGAGACGTTAGTCGTTTGGGGTGGTGAGTTTGGTCGCACACCTATGTCGGAGCGCGGCAATGGTCGGGACCACAATCCGTCGGGCTTCAGCATGTGGATGGCAGGCGGCGGTGTACGCGGCGGCCAAGCCCTGGGGGAAACAGATGATCTGGGGTTGCATGCGGTTGTCGACCGAGTGCACGTTCATGATCTGCACGCGTCGATTTTGCACCTGCTGGGATTGAGCAACAAAGAGTTGACTTACATTCACAAAGGCCGTCCGGAACGACCCACGGTGAACGAGGGCGAATTCTTTAAAGCATTGGTCGATGGCAAAACTTGAGGATCGGCATCCGATTGAACTAGTGCGTCAACCGAGAAATTCCCCATCACCAACGGGCGGTGAAATGCCCCCGAGTTTTACTCGAGTTTTACTCGGGGGATATTTACCATTTCTCTAGGATAGAGGGCCATAACCTCTGGCGAGAAGCCAACGGTGCCGTGGAGTGTCAGCCCCCGAGCAGGAATTGCCGGCCATACCGTAGATGTTCCGTCATTGACTGGGCCGCCGCTGTGGCATCACCCGAAGTAATGGCGGCCAAGATTGACGCGTGATCCTGCTGACTTTTCAAGAGACGACCGCTGGACAATTGATTGATGTGAAGAACTGAGCGATAAAGTTTATCAAAGCACCGCCTCAGCCAAGCCTGCATCTCACGGTTGTCCAAAGAACACGCTAGAAGCATGTGAAACTCGATGTCGAGACGAGTAGCCGCCAGGGCGTCGCCTCCCATCGCCGCGGTATGCTGTTGGGACAGGTTAGATGTCAATCGTTCGCTCTGGTCTGAGGAGAGCGCGCGGTCGGCCAGACGCGAGGCCACAAATGGCTCCACGGCCCAGCGCATGTCAAACAGTTCCGTAATATCGCGCACGGAAAGTTCTTTTACAACGATCCCTTGCTGCGGCGAAACAGCTACCAGCCCTTGTGCTTCCAAATGCTCCAGTGCCGAGCGAATAGGCGTTTTACTTATCTGCAGCTTTTCAACAAGCTGCCGTTCCGACAAGAACGTGTTGGGGGGGAAAACACCAGTCTGAATCAATTCTTTAAGCTGGGTATAAGCCCTATCCTTGAGCAGGGTTTTTTCGGCCCCAGGGGTGGTTGTGGGGATTGTTCGTTGAAGCTTTGCTGCGGGCTTGGTTTTCATTTCAATATTGTACCCAACCAAAGTAGGCGGTTCAAGATATGTTTGACATCTAGCTAAGATATTAGTAAGCTGGTATTTTCTGGCCATCGACGACCAAAATCATTTCGCTGCGTGCTCGATGGCGGTCGAAAATGAACTGAAGTAGCCTTGCGTCAAGCGAATACCGCTAAAGTAGAGAGAATCGAATAATGCCACTTAGACTTGTGATTTTGGCTGTTGTGATCATGCTGTCGCACTTTCCTTTCTCGAAAGCGGCTGAGCCGGTACTGCCCAAGCTAGTGGTCAGCGAAAACAAACACTTTTTGACCACACAGGATGGTAAGCCATTTTTCTGGCTCGGCGACACCGCCTGGGAATTGTTTCACCGCCTCAATCGCGAGGAAGCGGCTCAATTTTTGCATCGCCGCGCCGAGCAAGGCTTTACGATGATACAAGCGGTCGCCATCGCAGAGTTGGATGGTCATAGCGTGCCGAACCCCTACGGTCATTTACCGCTAATAGACCAAGATCCTGCGAGGCCCGAGGTTAAGGACGGGCCAGACAACGACTACTGGGACCACGTCGACTACATCGTCGACAAAGCCAACGCCGAAGGGATGTACATTGGCTTTTTGCCCACGTGGGGCCGCTATTGGCACGACAAAGTCAAGGACGGCAAGCCACTATTCACCATAGCCAACGCCGAAGTCTACGGAGAATGGCTTGGCAATCGCTATCGCGAAAAGGGGCTGGTGTGGATTCTCGGTGGTGACCGAGGATTCGACAACGACGAGCAGAAAGAAATCATCCGGGCAATGGTTCGCGGACTGCGTAAAGGGGATAAGGGTGCTCATCTGATGACACTGCATCCTCCTGGCGGCCAGAGTAGTTCCGCTTGGTTTCACAACGACGATTGGCTCGATTTCAACATGCGTCAGAATGGGCATATAGCCGAATTCACCGGACGCTACGATGCCACCAAAGTCGACTACGACCGAATACCAACCAAGCCTGTTTTGGATGGTGAGCCGATTTACGAAGACCATCCGGTGTCCTTTGATGCGAAGAAGTTTGGGCATTCGATAGCCAGTGATGTGCGTCGGCCGCTCTATTGGGATCTCTTTACGGGTGCGTTCGGTCACACCTATGGCCACCACTCCGTCTGGCAAATGTGGAAAAGCGATCTAGCAGGCATCAACAACCCCTTGCTGCCTTGGTCGGAAGCGATCGATCAGAACGGCGGTCTGCAGATGAAGCATGGCAAGGCGCTCATGGAATCACGCCCGTTCTTAACCCGCATACCTGATCAAGCGTTACTGGTTGTCGATCGAGTACCAACCAGCATTCCAGGTGCAGGTCGCTATCAGTTCGTTGCGACTCGGGACACGGAGGGTACGTACGCAATGGTGTACGCTCCCGTCGGTCGCGCCTTCAAGGTTAAAATGGCGGCGATAAAAGGCCCGAAAGTAAAAGCTTGGTGGTTCAATCCCCGCGACGGCGTCGCAACGGCGATCGGCGAATTCGCAAATAACGGAGAGAAAGAATTCGTCCCGCCCAATCCGGGTGAGATGCTCGACTGGGTGTTGGTACTCGATGACGCCGCCAAAAACTATGCAGCCCCAGGACAACAAAAATGATTCATCGATCACTTTGTAGCGGAACGGCGCAAGCCGTCCAGTGGCTGGCCGCTGGAGAGCGATTCGAAGTGCTTGCAAAGAACCCTTTGAATGAAAAGTGCCAGGCTTCTATGGCCGTCTCGCACCAGAGCTTGTTTAATCGCGCGGAGAAACATCTGTGGTGCATTGGCAGGTAAGTACCGGTTGACTTCACATAACGCAGGACAACTATTTACAAAGATCCAATGAATCAAGATCGACGTCAGTTTTCTAAGACCACGCTTTTGGCCGGTGCAACCCTGGCGTCAGGTGCAACCCTGGCGTCAGGTGCAACGCTGTTACTAGCAGACGATGAACCGAAAAAACGCATCCGCACCGGAGTGATTGGTTGTGGCAGTGTCTCGAATCAATACATGCCGATATTAACTCGCTCCCCTTTTGTCGATGTTGTTAGCCTGTGTGACATTCGTCCGGAACGCGCTCGCGGTCAAGCGGCGAAGTATAAGATCGCAAATCATTATCCGAACATCGACGCTATGCTTGCTGGCGAGCCATTCGATTTCCTCGTCGATCTTACCGACATGCAGGAGCATGAGAAGATTAACCGACGTGGTCTGGAAGCGGGAAAGCATATCTGGAGTGAGAAGCCGATTGCGAATACACTTGCAGCCGGCCAGGAGCTACTGCAATTAGCGAAAAACAAGAATATTCGTCTGTGGGGTGCGCCCATTACTGTGCATAGTCCGCAGTTTGCGTTCATGGCCAAGTCGTTGGCCCGAGGCGATCTTGGACGCGTTGCCGCAGCCCACGCGCATTACGGGCACGAAGGTCCGAGCTGGTCATCGTTTTTCTACGAGAAAGGTGGTGGAAGTCTCCCGGACCTTGCGGTTTATAACCTGACTAGTCTAACTGGTCTGTTGGGGCCGGTGAAACAGGTCAGCGCGATGCTCAGCGTCGTCACACCCGAGCGAGATATTCGAGAGAAAGGGAAAATACAAGTTGTTGCTGAAGATAACGCGATGCTGCTGCTCGATCATGGCGCTGGCCTCGTATCTCACGTGCAGTCTGGTTTCAACTACTTCAATGTCCACGGCCACGATGGCAGCGGCGAGAAGCGGCATACCATCGAAATTGTCGGCAATCGTGGCTACATGGGAATGGTGGGCTACGATTGGGCGCCCCTGGGGGTGGAAATGGCGACGCATGACAGTCCAAAGCTCACGCTCCACGCGACCGACGCTGATGGCTATGTATGGCAGCTGGGAGCTGCCCTCGCCGCCGAGTGTCTTGCCACCGGGCGCGAGTTGTTGGTAACCCCCGAACAAGCGCTGCACGTTCTCGAAATCATCACCGCAGCTCGTGAATCCTCGGCAACCGGGAAACGCATTGCACTTAGCTCAACGTTTCGCTGGCCCCTTTTCACTTGATTCAACGATCCTTATGGCCCCATTTACAAGGTATAAAATGAAACGGGTTATTCCGATCTTGCTCGCTCTGTGCGGACACTTTCTTTTATAGGACTCAGGCCAGCTTCGCGTGGAAGCGGGCGAGTTGGCCGGCAACAAACTAACCCCTGCGGACTTCTCCCAGCTCAAATAGCAAACCGTAGTAAATATCTGCCCCTGAGATTTAGTAATCAATTCGAAACAATAAATGAAAATGCCATCCAGCCAAAAAATCTCGACCCACGCAGCTTTCTGGCTTGCCGTGTTCGTGCAAGCCGCCAATGCAGAAGTGCCGTTTGATCCTCCTGGATCGTATTCCAGTTCCTGGTTGGGGAACACCTACATGGATGCCAATGGGCACAAAAATGTCACCGAAGAACTGTCCGATATGTGCGTCAGCGCCAATGATAAACTCTTTACTGCCGGCTATGCCGAGACCTGAGGCGGCGGCGCGGAATACAATGCCAACGATGGCGGTTTTGTCGCCCGCTACGATCGGTTTGAATCCGGCTTTGGCGATCCGGTTAAAGCCGTGGCTGCTGACACAAATTTTGTTTTTTGGGGAACTCCGGGCAACGGCATCTTGAAGTCCGGACATGGCGGCGGTGGCAATGGCTCTTATACCACTTTTTTGCCTGAGAAAATCATCACCGGTCTGTTCGCCAAAGACGGCAAGCTCTACGTCAGTAACTTTTCCGATGGGAAGATTCACGTGTATGACATTGCCACCATGACGGAAGACCTCTCGGCGGCGGATCAGGCAGAACTGCTCAAGACCATCGGAGACCTTAACCGGGTCCAGAAGCAGCGATACCCGCTTGATCAGGAACTCGAATCGCGCATTGCGAATTATGAACTTGCGGCGCGAATGCAAGTGGAGGCAATGAAGGTCGCTGGTTTGGACGGCGACGAACTCGGATACGCTGACATTCCGGAATTTAAATTAACGCGTAGCGATATTCATGCGACCATTCAGCATTTGGTGGGGCTTGATTTCCATCGCAATATTTTCGCATACGAAGGCCGGGATGAGTCGCTGGTGGGAGTAACCCCGGCAAGAGTGATCGAGGAGATTCTGGCGTAAGGAACCGAGCATGTTTCATTTTTGCAACAATGAATCCCGCGGTGGCATTTTTAGGGAGGCAAACTTATGAAGTCTAAAACTTGAGTTGAACTAGATCTTCGTCGATACCCAGCAGCATATCGGCCAGGAGCAAAATAAAGCGAATTCTCGTCGCACTTATCGAGGGGAGAACACCTGTCTGAATCAATTCTTTTAGCCTAGAATAAGCCCGATCCTTGAACAGGTTTTTTTCGAGCCCAGAGGTCGTAGCGGGGATTGTCCGTTGAAACTTTGCTGGGGGGCTTTGTTTTCATTTCACTATTGTTCCTGACCAAATTTGGCGGTTCAAGATATGTTTGACATCTAGCTAAGATATTAGTAAGCTGGTATTTTTAACCCACTGACGACTCAAATGATTTCGCAGCGTATTCGATGGCGGTCGAGAATGGACCGAAGTAGCCTCGTGTTAGGCGAATACCATTAAAGTAGGAAGAATCGAATGAAGCCACGTAGACTTTTGATTTTGGCTGTTGTGATCATGCTGTGGCACTTTCCTTTCTCGAAAGCGGCTGAGCCAGTACAGCCCAAGCTCGTGGTCAGCGAAAACAAACTGCTGTTGCTGCCGACTGCGGATGCTTGCCAATTGAGCGTAATGCCCGAGAAGCTCGAACTTACGGGCCGCGATCCTATTCATGGTGTAATAGTTTCGTTGACAGACGATAGCGGTAAGGTGACCGATGTGACACGACGAGTGTCGTTTGAGATGGATAATTCTGACACCGCCTCCGTGGAAGCCAAAGGTATCGTCAGTGCATTGTCTGATGGTCACGCGACTCTGACCGTAAAAGTTGGCGACCTCTCGGCAAAGGTTCCAGTTACCGTGTCGAGCTTCTCCGAACGGACGGTTCCCTCTTTCCAACAAGACGTGCTGCCGATCTTGACGAGGAACGGTTGCAACATGGGCGGATGCCACGGCAAGCTCGCTGGCCAAAATGGATTTCGGCTGTCGTTGCGAGGCTACGCTCCGGAGTGGGATTACGCTTGGATTACTCGCGAGGTGAATGGGCGAAGGTTAGATTTTGGTTTCCCCGAGAGCAGTCTTCTACTCACGAAACCATCCGGCGATTTGCCTCACGAAGGAGGCATTCGGTTTCGTCCAGATTCGCGTCCGTGGCGTGTGCTTCGAGAATGGATCGCGGCTCGAGCGCCTGGTCCCAAATCCGATGAGTCGGATGCAGTGAGCCTTGAGGTTCTTCCAGGAGACCGAATGACGGCGATTGGCGAAACACAACAATTGCTTGTTCGAGCGAAGTACGCCGATGGACGGGTGCGAGATGTAACTTGGCTAGCGCAGTTCTTTTCGAACGATGATGCGACGATTTCCGTGAAACCATCGGGGTTGGTGACACCATTACGAAGCGGCGAAGGGGCGGTACGAGTTCACTTTCAAGGATTGGTGTCCGTAGTGAGTTTTACTGTTCCGTTTCCCAATACCGTCCCTACCGAGGTCTACACTGCTCAACAAAATGTGCTGGACGGTCCTTTGTTTCAAAAACTACAAATGCTTCGATTGCCGCCTTCGGGCCCGTGTACTGACGAAACTTTCTTGAGAAGGGTTTTCCTAGATGCAGCCGGAATATTGCCGACACCTAAGGAAGTCGCGGCATTCCAAGCAGATAGGAACATCGACAAGCGTGCCAAGGTTATCGAGTCACTCCTTCAAAGACCAGAGTTTGTTGACTATTGGACGCTTCAGCTTGCGGATCTTCTACAGAACCGAAAAGAGCGGGACCACGATGTGCGAGGACCAAAGGGGGTAAAGTCGTTTCATATGTGGTTGCGCGCTCAGTTGGCCGCCAACCGATCTTGGAGCGACATCGCTCGCGATGTGCTTCTCGTTAAAGGTGACGTGGTCAAGCAGCCGCAAGCGGGCTACTTTGTGACAACGATCGGTGAGTTCAACAAAGTGGAAGAGAGCGAACTGCCGGATAGCGTCGCGCAGTCATTCCTTGGTATTCGCATTGGATGTGCACGATGCCACAATCACCCCCTCGAACGATACACACAGGATGACTTCTATCATTTTGCAGCCTGTTTTTCGAAGGTAAATCTCGATCGCAAGAACCCGCAAGATGGTTCGACTTCGGTCACTCAGACGAGCCGCAATGAACGCGAACAACAAAAACGCGTTGCAGACGCTGCGACCAAGCTTGCAGAGGCCTGTCTGGCCAGCACTTCGGATGAAGAAAAGACAAAGCGGATTGCGGATCAAAAACGCGAGCTGGACGAACAAACGAAACGCTTGAAGGAAATTCAGGAGAAGGCACCCGGTGTAAATCAACCTCGCACCAACAAGTTCATGCTAGCCCAACCGCTCGATCGTTCCGAGCTGAAGTTCCAGGTTGGCGAAGACCCGCGTGTGCCCTTGGTCACTTGGATGTTGGCCAGCGAGAATTTTTCCGGTGCGATGGTAAATCGTCTGTGGAAACATTTCTTTGCGGTGGGGCTTGTTGAGCCCGTCGATGATTTGCGAGCCAGCAATCCCCCGTCGAACCCTGCGTTATGGAAGGTGCTGAATGATGAGTTCCGCAGCCACAATTACGACCTTAAACATATGGTCCGCCTCATCCTCAATTCTAGAGCCTGGCAACTTGACTCATCGACCACATCGGAAAATGAAAACGACGCGAGATTCTACTCACACTACAATGCGAAACGCCTCCCATCAGAGGTCTTACTCGATGCTATTGCCGCAGCAACGGACGTGCCGAACCGTTTCATTGGCTACCCGATTGGCCTTCGTGCGATGCAGATCGCTGATTCGAATGCGGATTCCTATTTCCTGACGCTGTTCGGTCGAAGTGATCGCGTGACGGCTTGCGCATGCGAACGGAAACAAGAGGTCACGCTGCCGCAACTATTGCACTTGAGCAACAGTGAGGATCTAGTTGCAAGCATCCGAAACGCCGATGGAAGACTTGCTAGTTTGCTCCTGGATTCAAACACCGCGACCATCATTGACGAAATCTTCTTATCAACCTTGAGTCGCCTTCCAACCGAGACCGAGCGTGCAACGATCACTGCGACGCTTTCTACTGACAGCACTGATTTGGTAATTGCGGATCTCTTTTGGGCGTTGCTCAACTCGAAAGAGTTCGCATTCAATCACTGACCCAGTTATACGCCGAAAACTGACTAGAAATACACTCCGCACGAAGTCCTCCTGACACGATTCATCACGCAACGCAAATAGGCGATAAAAATAGGTAACTAATCATGATCGATCTTTCTTTTTCCAGTACCCGTCATCAACTTTGCAATGGCGTCTCGCGCCGAGATTTCATCCGAATTGGAGCGTTAGCACCGTTAGGACTTTCGCTTCCGCAGTTATTGGCCGCTAGCCCGGGTGGTAGAAACACGCGAGCCAAATCGGTGATCCTCATCTATCTCGGTGGCGGTCTGTCGCATCACGATTCGTTCGATATGAAGCCGGATGCAGTGGAACAGATTCGCGGCAAGTACAAGTCTATCTCTACAAGTGTGCCAGGCCTAAGCATCTGCGAATTGTTACCGAAAACGGCCCAGGTTATGGACAAACTGACCCTCGTCCGCAGTGGCACTCATGAGAATGACCATCATGAGACGGCTACCAATTGGGTGTTGTCAGGGCGATTCGGTACACCCTTTGGTGACCATCCGGCCATGGGTGCGATCGTAGCGCATGAGAGCGGCTTTTCCGGTGCAGTTCCTCCGTACGTGGCAGTACCCAAGAATCCTTCCTTCACTTGGGAACTTGGCAAAAGCGTTTGGTTGGGGGGACGCTGTGAGTCATTTAAAGCGGGGAATCCTAATGACACGAACTACCGTGTTCGCGACCTTGCGGCTCCCTCAGGTCAAACCCTTCAAGCACTTGAGAGGCGCAGGACGCTCCGAGCAGCAGTGGACCACCTCGCTGACCATGTCAAGGGCAATGACCAAATCGCCACCTACGACGAGTTCAGTCGCAAGGCCGCCGAAATGGTTCTTTCGCCCCAGGCGCAATCGGCTTTTTCAATCGATAAAGAGGATACTAAAACGCGTGACGATTATGGACGAAACGAGTTTGGGCAAAGCGCTTTGCTGGCTCGTCGACTGGTTGAAAACGGAGTGCGCTTTGTGACCGTGAACTTCGGTGGCTGGGACCATCACGCAGATATTTTTAAAGGACTAGACAAGAAGCTACCGGATTTCGATCAGGGCTACGGGGCGCTGATTGGCGACTTGGACCAGCGTGGAATGTTGCAGGATACGCTAGTGCTGGCGATGGGAGAATTTGGCCGTACACCAAAAGTCAATGACAAAGCGGGACGCGATCACTGGGGCCGAGCTGGATCCATGCTTTGGGCAGGTGCTGGTGTTGCAAGAGGGGCTGTGATCGGCGCCACGGACAAAAATGGTGCGTTCGTTACCGATCGTCCAGTTCGCCCAGCCGATGTTGCCTGGACCGTCTACGAGGCATTGGGCATAGATCCCGAAAAACACTTGCACACACCCGAAGGAAGACCGGTCTCGATCCTAGCCGAAGGTGCAACCATCAAGGAACTTTACGCATGATGCGCACGATTCTGTTTTGCCTACTTGCATACGTCGTTACAGCTTCGGCAGACGACCCAAAAAAGGGTTCCGTGCGTATCACCGCCAACGAACCGGTTGCGATCATCCGCGGAACAAAGGCGGTTCTCAAGATCCGCGGATTCAAATTGAACGAAGCGATGGAGTTGCGGTTTCCGAATGCTCAAGGTGTGACCGCAGAGATCAAGGAAAAAAAGGACTCCTCCCAACCACCAGGGCTGGACAACAAGATCGTGGGTGATTCGCAAGTTCTTGCGGAAATCTCACTGCCAGCCGATCTTCCGGAAGGCCCGTTGGATTATGTTGTCGTGACGCCTGCTGGCGAAGCGATCGGGAAGATCAAAGTGCTCTCAACCGATTCGGCGGCAGAGGAGAAGGAGCCCAACAACGGATTCAAAGAAGCAACAAAATTGCAGCTAGGCATTTCCATGATCGGCACGATCAAGGGCAACAAAGATGTGGATGTGTACGAGCTCCTTGCCAAGGCTGGAAAGAAGTGGAAAGTGACCGTGACCTGTGGCGGAGCGTTCCTAATGGATGCGGCCATTCATTGCTATAGCTCAGATCGCCAGTTCCTTGCAGCCGCCGACGATGGCGAAACTCGCGATCCTGTCCTGATATTCTCGACGTCCGTTGACGGACCAATATACCTTTGCGTCAGCGATGCGCATGATATCGGCGATGAGTGGCATAGCTATTTACTCGTCGTCGAAGAGGTCCAAGAGACAAAATGAAAAACAACCTTTTTTACGTTTGCTTAACTTGGCTGACGATGACGCTTGTTGCAACGGCCCAAGAAGCAGACGTGTCGTTTCATCGAGATGTTTTGCCCATCCTCCGCGTAAACTGTTTTTCATGCCACAAGCCAAACAAGACCAAAGGTGGCGTGGATCTGACCACACATGGAGCATTGCTCATCGGAGGTGACAATGGGGAAATCATTGCAGCCGGGGATGCCCAGAAAAGCAGACTCATCGAATGTATTTGTGGTGAAGAGCCTGAAATGCCCAAGGATGCTGAGCCGCTATCGGCGCGAGAAATTGAATTGATTTCACGCTGGATCACACAGGGCGCCAAGTCGGATGAATATGTGGAAGCCAGGACGAGACGGCCCGACGCGTCGCCGACCTACACATCGCTTCCAGCGATTCAAGCACTGTCGTTCTCTCCAGATGGAGCGTTCCTCGCTGTTCCAGGCCGGCACGAGATTCTGCTGCATTCGCTGGATGGTTCGGGCATTATTAAGCGTCTGCTGGGTGATTCCCCGCGGCTGGAATCGGTTGCGTTTTCACGTGATGGTACGATGCTGGTCGCTAGTGGAGGTTCCGTTTCCGAGTTTGGCGAAATTCAAATTTGGGACGCGATTAAGCTCCAACTCCTTCGTTCCATTAAAGCTTCGAATGACGCATTTTACGGAGTATCTATTTCGCCAGACAATCAGCTTGTAGCAGTTGGCTGCGCAGACAAGCTGGTGCGTGTTTTTAGCATTGCAGAAGGTAAAGAAGTCATGCGATGCGACAACCATCTCGACTGGGTTTTCGGTACTGCTTTCACCAATGACAGTAAACGCTTGGCCACCGTGAGTCGCGACAAGGCAGCGAAGCTGATCGAAATCGCTACCGGTCACCTGATCGATGACATCAACCAGTCTCGTGATCCTCTTGTATGCCTATCGCGGCATCCAATGCACGATCAGATCGCAACTGGTGGCACGGAGGGAAAGATACGCCTGTTCAAAATGGAGCCACGCGGTGGACGGTTGGCCGAAGGTGACAATAAAGAGAACAGCTTTGTACGGGAATACGAACACATGGCATCGCCTATCCAAGCCATCTCATTCTCACCCGATGGCATCCTGGTCGCGTGTAGCGCTGAGTCGGGTGAAGTTAGGATTTTCAAAACGGAAAACGGTCGTCGTGTAGCTCAGATTCACGCGAAGCAAGGGCCTATATTTGCTCTCGCTTTCACATCCGATGGTAAGCAACTTGCGACGGGTGGATACGATGGTCGCATTCGTTTCTATGATGCCGAAAAAGGGGATTTGTTAAAGGAGTTCGAAGGTGTTCCATTCAAGGCGAGCGGCAGAATGAGTCATACCCTCCCCTCGCTTCGCTCGACCCTCCCGGGGGGAGGGTGAAGTCACTCTCCCTCTGGGAGAGTCGGCCTGAAAGGCCGGAGAGGGGTTGCATCACAC
>Ga0105048_10012908_pt1 | contig 13064 bp, 13 predicted proteins | sample MAT05_FD_78382 | JGI IMG/M metagenome (GOLD analysis project Ga0105048, IMG submission 78382) | Freshwater microbial communities from Lake Fryxell liftoff mats and glacier meltwater in Antarctica - MAT-05 | ecosystem: Environmental > Aquatic > Freshwater > Ice > Liftoff microbial mat | place...
TTCCCTTTGATTTAACAGGTAAAGTTAACGGTAATATCTCAATTTCGGGTACTAATCTATTTGACACCAAAGTTGTTGGTAAATTGAGCTTGACCGAAGGCACAGTAAATCGTCAGGCAATTGAATTTATTGCGGTCAATTTTAACTATGACAAGTTAAATGTAAACTTTGACGCCAATATGAAAGCAGGAGGCAAAAATGCAGTCGTGGCTTCGGGAAATATTGGCATATTTGGTAACTTTAACGTTAAGCTCAATGTCAAAAATGAAGGTATTGCTTTTATTAATATCTTCAATCAGCCTGTACGTTGGTTAGATGGCAAAGGAAATATTGATCTCACCGCCAGCGGAACTTTTAAAGATCCTAAGATCTCAGGACTGATCACAGTTGATAATGCCAAAGTTAGAGTAGCTGGCTTGCCAGGAGACTTTACAGAAGTTCAAGGCGATATCGCATTCACTCGCGATCGCCTGATTAGTAACATCACTAGCAACTTTAGCGAAGGGAAATTGGTTCTAAGTGGGATTTTGCCAATTAGTAACCCTAGCCTGCTGATAGAAGGTAGCCCAGAATATCAACAAGCCCTTAGGATCAATGCCGATAAACTCAAATTGAGTATTCGTGACCTTAGTTCTGACAATTTCAATACTCGCGTAATCGTCCGAGGTTCACTCTTCCTCCCACGTCTCACAGGTGAAGTTGCCCTAGGCGATGGCAGATTTGTAATTGGTAATGATACTACTAACTCAAGTCCAAGCAGTACTGGTCTTGCTAATACCAACAATGATGTACCAGATGTTATATTTGATCGCCTTGTGGTCAAACTGCAAAATATGCAGGTGACCCGCTTCCCAATATTCAACTTCTTAGGCGAAGGAAACCTAATCGTTAATGGAACATTTGAGAATCCAGAACCAGAAGGCAAAATCAATGTTACCCGCGGTCAGTTTAATGCCATTTCGGCAAGATTCCGCCTTGATCGCGCCTACGAAAACTTTGTAGAATTTAGACCATCTCAAGGACTCAATCCCAATCTCAATGTCCGAGTCACAGGATCTGTTGCCGAGATTACTCGCTTACCGATCAATTCCAATCGCCCCAATGATTTATTTAGTCCCAATGAAGTTCCTGCAAGTAATTTGGGAGCGCAACGCACCTTGCGAGTCCAAGCTAACGTTACAGGTACTGCACTTGCCCCAGATATTCGTCTCTCTAGCAGCCCACCACGCAGCCAAGCTGAAATTGTTGCCCTCATTGGCGGTGGCTTTTTGCAACAACAAGGTGGCTCTGATCCTGCGTCGGCTTTAGCGAATTTTGCGGGTGGTACGGTTTTAAATTTCTTGCAAGATGCGATCGGCGATGCCCTAAATCTGGCAGAGTTTAATCTCAGTCCAGTTACCACTAATACCAATGGTACTAGCAGAAATGGCACGCTAGGTTTATCAGCTGAGGTGGCGATCGATGTCAGTAATAGTTTCTCAGTTGCCCTACAACGGATTATTAATGACTCCACTCAACCAACTAACTTCTCAATTCGCTACCGTCTCGATCCAAATGTCCTTTTGCGCGGCAACTATAGCTCCAGTGGTCAAACAGGTGTGTCTATCGAATATGAAAATCGGTTTTAGGGTAGTGATTTCTTTAAATAGCTGATCGCTATTTGCTCATAATTTGCCCAAAAGGAACCTCGCAAAGCGAGGTTCCCTTTAGATCTTACAGCAGTTGTTGATCAAACCCACCACGATACAGCGCTATGCGCTGCCATAAAACCCAGATAATTTTTTGAAAGTGCCGCTTTGCGGCACTTTCAAAAAATTATCTGTATCACTCAAACCCTCAATAGGCTGTAAGGGTCGCAGGGCAAAGCCCCGCAAAGGGTTTTATATTATTGTTTGTAGTAGGTTTGAAAGTAAATTGCTGTAATTAGATTTTAAGAGATTAGTTTTTTCGCTGATTCCACTTGACTTCTGACTTGCTCCAATCCAGTTCCACCATAACTATTACGAACCTTGACGACTTGAGCAGGAGCGATCGCATCCACAATATCCGCTTCAAACTGAGGATGAAAAGTCTGCCAGCGCTCAACCGATAGATCCTTGAGCAAAATCCCTTCACTAGTGCAAGTTTTAACTAACTTCCCAACTAGTTGATATGCCTCACGGAAAGGAACACCTTTTGCCGCAAGATAATCCGCTACATCAGTAGCATTGGAGAAGTCCTCAGCGACTGCTTCAGCCAAACGTTTAGGTTGAAACTCGATCCCTTCATCGATCAAAATTGTCATCGCTTCTAAACAAGCGCGAACTGTCACCACTGCATCAAAGATACCTTCTTTGTCCTCTTGCATATCCTTGTTATAAGCCAGCGGTAAACCTTTGATGATCGTTAGTAAACCTTGCAAATGTCCAAACACTCGACCCGTTTTGCCGCGCACTAATTCGGGAACATCGGGATTTTTCTTTTGGGGCATGATGCTAGAGCCAGTACTAACGCGATCGCTAAGTTTCACAAAACTAAATTCTTGCGATGACCAAAGAATTATCTCTTCTGATAAGCGACTGAGATGCACCATGATCAAACTTGCCGCGCAGAGAAACTCTACAGCAAAGTCGCGATCAGACACACCATCAAGGCTATTGCGCCCAACTGAGCCAAAATCTAAAAGTTCGGCAGTGTAATGGCGATCAATCGGATGAGGCGTACCTGCTAAAGCGCCTGAACCAAGAGGACAAACATTAACCCTTTGATAAATTTCATCAAGTCTTGTCCAGTCGCGCTGCGCCATCTCAAAATAAGCAAGGAGATGGTGGGCGAGGCTAATCGGCTGAGCGCGTTGTAAATGTGTATAACCAGGAATAAAAGTCTCCACATGTAGCTCAGCCTTAGTAACGAGAGTTTGCTGCCAAGTTCTAATGTCAGTCTGGATCTTGCGAATCTGGTCGCGCAAGTATAAACGTACATCAGTAGCGACTTGATCATTACGCGATCGCGCTGTATGTACTTTTTTGCCGACATCACCAATTAACTCAGTCAGGCGACGCTCCACCGCAAAATGCACGTCCTCTGCGTCAATGCCAGGGTTAAAATTCCCAGAGCGATATTCTTGGCGGATTTGCTCTAATCCATTGACAAGCATTTCCCCTTCTTCGGCACTGATGATCCCCACTTTCGCTAACATACGCGAGTGCGCTTGCGATCCTGTGATGTCGTATTCAATCAAATTAATATCAAAACTAATACTGGCATTAAATCTCGCGATCGCAGGATGCAGCGCTGTCTCGAAACGCTGACTCCAAGGTTGGGGGGCTGTTGACTGGCTCATACAAAAAAAACTGTAGTACTTGAAGACTTAGTTTACTTTTCGATAGGAAGTTTTGCTCTTTTCTGTCATGAATCCATCACCCTAGATTCATTGCAAAGTACTGTCTTTATCTAGCATTAAAACAAAGCATTAGAACAAAGCATCAGAGCAAAGGATTTAAACTGTTTTCTTTAATATTTGTTAAAGTAGATTTCTTGAACTTTTTCTACATCTAGTGTCTGCTATGATGCTAAGTGCAAATTAAAACACTAGATTTGTTTATGGTGGCTCAAATTAAGACGGCTCAGATTAAGACGAATCAGACAAAAGTTAATCAAAATCAGACAAACCTACCCAAGACTAACCCGACAGACATTAATTCGCCCAAAAGTTCAACATTTGTGACCCCACTTAAAGGCAATGTTCAGGTTTTTATCGCACCCCATCGCAATCTCTACGCTGATATCATCGCTCAAGCGTTAAGGATTGCAGGTCAAGGTACAAAAGTATTGCTTGTCCAGCTTTTTCAAACAGGCATTAATCAAGGATTGAGCAATCCTCGTCGGCTTGTGGAGAATCTTGAATGGCTACGCTGTGATGCACAGCGAGATCTCTCCAAAAATGACATTGAGCTAACTGATGTTGAAAAATCTGCGGTATTGGAGCTATGGGACTTTGCCAAAGTTGCCATCAAGTCAGCCCATGCTGGTTTAGTCGTTCTAGATGAAGCAAACTTACTTGTTGCGCGATCGCTAATATCTGAAGAAGAATTGCTAGAAGTACTAGAAATGCGATCGCCTAAAGTGAATATTATTTTGACATGTGATTCTATGCCAGACAGCATCTGTGACTACGCTGATCAAGTCACGCATCGCCGACATTAAAATTCGGATTGCTACAGTTTCTTAGTCTTTAATCTTTCTTTTCAATAACAAATCCCATAGCCAAGACATTTCCAGAGTAAATCGTTCAGCTTAACAGTATTCAAAAAACATTGAGATTACGTACAGCCTATTGATAGTTTGAGTGATACAGATAATTTTTTGAAAGTGCCGCTTCGCGGCACTTTCAAAAAATTATCTGAGTTTTATGGCATCGCCTTGCGCTGTAATTTTAAAGTTGGGAAATAGACGACAATTCGTGCTTTCTATTTCTATCAAAAGTAAACTTATATGAAGCAAATAGAACTAGCTAATTTCGCCTATCTTATTATTGATTAGAGATTAGTTCATCATAAATTTATTTGGCTGATTTGACCTTAAACTGTTTGTATACTGATTTTTCAGGTTGTTTTAAACAATCTGAAGACCGCCATACAATAAAAATATAGGTTCCGCAGTTTGAATTTTGCTTAAAACAACTTAAAAACTGCGATAGATTTAGAAATAAATATTTTTTAAAACTTTTCGATAATATTTTTGGAGATTTAAACGTGACGATTCCTTTATTGCAATACGCTCCAGCATCGCAAAATTCTCGCGTAACTGGTTTTACAGTCGGTAGTGACAACACACCACGCATTTACACTACTGCAAACATGCTTTCTGGCAGTGATCTAGACGATTTGATTGAAGCTGCTTATCGTCAAATTTTCTTCCATGCTTTTGCGGCTGATCGCGAGAAAACCCTAGAATCGCAACTACGTTCTGGCAACATCTCAGTACGACAGTTCGTGCGTGGACTAATTCTCTCCAACACTTATAGAAGCAGTTTTTATGAAAAAAATAGCAACTATCGCTTTGTAGAGCAAACTGTACAACGTGTTCTCGGTCGTGATGTCTACAGTGAACGCGAAAAAATTTCTTGGTCAATCGTGGTTGCCACTAAGGGCATCGAAGGCTTTGTCGATGCACTAGTTAACAGCGACGAGTATTTGGAAGCTTTTGGCGATGATATCTTGCCTTATCAACGTCGTCGCATTCTGCCTAGCCAAAGAATTGGCGAAATGCCTTTCAACCTCAAGTCTCCTCGTTACGATGCATACCATCGCGCACAGTTGGGCTTCCCTCAACTTATTTGGCAAAATACCGTACGTAGCTATGTGGTTACTGACAGAACACCAAAGACAGGCGATCCTTCATTGTTCTTGAACATGGCTCGTGGCATTAACGCTACTCCTTCTGCACAAAAAACTGTATCTGCTCAAAATATAGATTACGAAAATCTTGTTCCTTATCGTCGTCGCTAAATCAAGCATCAGAGGGTAGGCGTTTTACGTTGCGCTCTTCATTCAAAATTCTGAAAGTAAAGGGGGCGCAGTGCGTCCCCTTTACTTTCAGAATTTACAAATAGCTATAAATATCAAGATTTGTGTCAAAATTACCTCAAGTTTGTTTACCCTCTCTTCGTTTTGTTGTTAATGGATATTCATCAGTTTTTTGAACTTTTTATTGGTCGGTGGCGATCGCAACGTAGCGATCATCAATTTGGGGAGGGAAATAATAGTGACATCACATCTTTGATTGAGATTACTGTTTTAGATCTTAATGATCCACACCTAATTTCTATCTGTCAAAAAAATGGCATTGATCCTAGTAAATCCATTCATGCCATGAAGATGTCATGGGAAGAGGACTCTCTAAGTAGTAACAAGCCTAAAGGAAATGCCTTAATCGTACCTGTACCTAGTGATATTTCCTCACCACAGAAAGGCTTGATCTTAAGCGGTCAAGGTAAAGGCAGTTATGAACTTGGGACAGATGAATCCCTTACAATCCAGACTGTTATTGCTCACAATACGCTCATAGAACGTATATGGTATGGCAACCCCAATTTGCGTTTTCGAGTTTCAACTTTACTGAAAGGAGATAATCCGAGTGATCTCTGCGTACAATCCTCAAAGTTTTATTCTGAAATTCGCAGCGCTACCCCCAAACCATAAGTTAGGGGCAGCTTTACTCTTACCTTATGGTTTTAAGAAAATGATTTTAAGAAATGTACTATTAATGTCACAGCTTCTAAGCCGATAAAACCTACTAAAAAAATAAAAATTGCAATATTTAAACCAGTCTTAATTTTTTCCATATACGTCAACGTTTATATTCCTTAATTCTATTAAAAGCCCAGAAAATATAGAAAGTGCAAAGACGTTCTCTATTTTTTAGTTTTTATATCCTAACTTTACTGGCGATCGCTATACTTAAGTGCTTAAATAAACCAAGTAATTTTGACTAGAGAAAATATCATTTAATCTAGTTAAGTTAAACTTAGCCATTATTACATTCAAGTGTGGGGATGTACTGCTGTGAATTGGATTAAAAAGTTCAGTATTCTTGGAACTGCGGCAATAGCATGGTTGGCGATCGCCCAATCTGCATCAGCACGCTTTGTGATTTTTGTGCCTGGCAATGATGCTGCAACCTTACAGCGAGTTCGCACTATCTCACCAACAGCTTTTGCAACAAAAATCAATGATCAATCTGTCATTCAGGCAGGTACTTTTAACTCCGAGATTAGTGCTGATAGCCTAGCGATCACACTGCAACAATCGGGACTATCAGCCCAAAAATATTTTAAAGCCTCAGGAGGAAAGGAAAGTAACGTACAAGTTCCTTTCTCTGACGCTTCTTCAGTTACACCTTTAACAACACCGCAGCAGGTAATCATTCAGCCCGCTGCATTGACACAACAGCCCTTAGCTTTTTCAGAAGTGCCGTCACAATTTCTTAACAGTGTCCCTCAAGTTCAGACTCAGCAGGTACTTGTACAACGTTGGCAACAGGTACTAGTCCCAGAAACTCGACAGGTTGTGACGCAGACAGTCGCACCTCAAACACAGGTTGTCCAGACTGGCTATATTCAATCTGCATCTATTCAGCCAAATGCTTATGTGCAGCCACAGTCTGGATTTATTCAAGCAGCCTCTGTACAGCCAAATACTTATGTGCAACCCCAGTCTGGATTTATTCAGCCAACAGCAACTCTAGCCCCGACTAGCTATGACAACTCTATTGGATTGAGCAACGAGCAGGTATTACCTCAACAAAGTCAAAATACCAACTTCCGTTATGTGGCAGCAGTACCCGCAAACGTAAACAATCAGTTTTTGTTATCACGAGTGCGTCAGTATGTACCTAACGCCTTTTTCTCAAATTCTGGGCGTGGTACTTATATTCATGCAGGTGCTTATCAAAGTCGTGACTCGGCGGAATCTGTATCCCGCTATTTGCGATCGCAAGGCGTTGACTCAAGGGTTCTTTACTTCTAAAACCGATGACTGTAAATATTACTCCTGACCCTAATAAGCAATCAGCTCGGCAGATTAAGTGGCTTGAACCTTTTGCTTTGCTTTTTCCAACTGGATTTTGGCTGATCTCATTTCTGCTCATTCCCACAATTTTCATTTTTATTCAAAGCCTTGTTCCATCTGGTAAAACTGAGTTTAGTTTAGAAAACTATTTCAAAGTCATTGATTACGTTGGTGGTAACTTCATTTATCTGATTGTAGTATGGCGATCTGTTCTTTATGCCTTGATCACAACAGGATTTTGTTTGTTATTTGGTTTTCCAGTTGCTTATTGGCTAGCCGTGATTATTCCTAAGCAATGGCGCAATATCTTGTTGCTACTATTTGTCCTGCCTCTGTGGACTTCATCGCTATTGCGATCTTATGCTTGGATTACTATTTTGCGACCGACAGGCGTTTTAAATAGTTTTCTTAACTTAATTGGTCTGTCAGGAATCAATGTGTTGAATAAAGCAGAGGGTGTAATTATTGGCATGGTTTACACTTACCTCCCATACATGGTTTTAGTTTTATATACTTCGCTCGAACGTCTCGACCTGCGTCTGTTAGAGGCCGCGGCTGACCTCGGGGCTAACTCTAGGCAAACCTTTTGGCAAATTACTGTTCCTCAAGTATCTTCAGGTATTATTGCGGGAACCGCACTTGTCTCCATTTCTAGTTTTAGCGATTATATAAATCCTCAGCTATTAGGCGGACCTGGAAGTCGCACGATCGCCTCAATTATTGAGTTGCAATTTTTGGGTGCAGGTAACAACAGAGGATTTGGCTCGGCAATTAGCATGGTGCTGATATTAGCTGTAACTGTTGTAATTGCATTGCTAGTCAAATATGGCGATCGCAGGGTGGTAAGTGATGGCTAGTCAAATTAAGGTTCCGCCAATTAAAAGATGGCAAACTTGGTATACGGTGATTGCATTTTTTTATATGTATTTGCCGATCGCTGTTCTTACTATATTTAGCTTTAATAAATCACCCTCACCCTCACAATGGACTGGTTTTACTTGGGAGTGGTACTCTAAATTTCTGCAAAATCCGATATTGCGAGCATCTCTACAAAATAGTCTAAGTGTCTCATTAGTTGCCGTATCTGTTTCAGCAGTATTGGGCACGCTCACTGCAGTTGGTTTAGCTCGATACTATTTCCCAGGCAAAAGTCTATATCGAGGAGCCACCTATTTACCCTTGATCGTTCCTGACATTGCGATTGCTGTTGCTACGCTCGTATTTTTTGTTGCCATCAAACTGCCACTCAGTCTTGGCACAATCATGATTGCACACATTGTATTTTGCTTAGCCTATGTCACAGTTGTGGTGTCCAGTCGCCTTGCCAGTATCGATCCGAAACTCGAAGAAGCTGCTCTCGATCTCGGTGCTACACCTCTGCAAGCTTTTTTGCGAGTATTATTGCCACAGCTTTTGCCAGGCATCGTGTCGGGCTGCCTTCTTGCTTTCATTCTCAGTATGGATGACTTTGTAATTGCTTACTTCACCGCAGGCGTTGGCTCAACTACTTTACCGATCGCCATTTTTTCATCATTGCGGAATGGCGGCGTAACTCCTGAATTAAATGCCTTAAGTGTATTGTTAATTATTGCTTCGGCATCAATAGCAGCGATCGCAGAAATAGTTAGAAGTTGGGGGCATCATCAGTAAATGGCGGTATTGCGCCCAATTCACTTAATAATTGCTGTTAAATTATTTGGTTTGTTAGCATCGGTTGAGAACGTGTGATATATTACTTCTGGCAAAGCTAATAAAAAGCTAAAGAATGACTCCCCATGAGTGAGAAGCCTTTAAAGCTGCGAATCTCAATTCCACCCGTTGAGGGAATCGAGGACATTCCCATCGCAGCGGTCGAAGTACTTGCTACAAAAATGGGTTTTAGTCCTGATTCTGTGCAAGACATCGTACAAGCTCTTACCGAAGCTTTAATTAATGCGATTCTTTACAGTACCTCTGACCTTGATGTGGAAGTTGTAGTTATTGCAGCACATACTAGCCTAACTGTAGAAATCCATGATCGTGGATCAGGTTTTGATGTTGACAGTGTGCCACCACCTGATTTTGATTTGATATCCGAGATTGGTGTCAAAAATGGCGGTTTTGGTATACACATGATCAAAGCATTGGTTGACAAGGTAGAAATCGAATCTACTGATCAAGGTACAACCGTCCGTATGAGTAAATTTTTGTCTATCCCCACACCAAATCTCCAATTATGACTCATTCCTCATTTTTACAAGATGAACTCAAGATCGTCGAACAGATTGATGGCGATCAAGTTATTCTCAAACTAAATGGTGCTTTGAGCGTAACTACAGTTCCATATTTCCGACAAGCTGTACAGCCATTTATAGACCGTAAACTGGCCGCGATTGTCTTGGATTTTGAAGGAGTGACCAAGATCGTAAGCAGGGGTGTAGGTGCTGCGATCGATATGGCAGTGCAAGCCAAAAAGCAAGGTGGCAAATTGCGCTTAGAAAATGTTGGTAAGTATGGTCGCTCTCTGTATATTCAAGGCGTACATTTAGTTGCTGAAGTACCCGAATTAGAAGGCTTTGAGCCGTAAATTTTATTAAAACTAGTAAAATAGAGGTGGTGCTAAGCGCTGCCTCTATTTTATTACAGGTTATTGAGGCTTTAAGGAGTACAGAGAAATTTTTAAAAGTGCCGCGAGGCGGCACTTTCAAAAATTTCTCTGGGTTTTATGACAGCGCAAAGCGCTGTATGTTGTAGTTTTAGGAAGTAAAAATGAAAATCGTAAGTCGTAAGTCGCTAGGCACACAATGCGTTTTTGATATCGGCCTAGAACACGATCACAATTTTTTATTAGATAACGGCTATATAGCCTCAAATTGCTTTAACAAATCTCATAGTGTCGCTTATGGCTATGTGACATACCAGACAGCTTATCTTAAGGCTAACTATCCTGTTGAATATATGGCAGCGTTACTGTCTTCGATCAGTGGCGATCAAGACAAGGTACAGCGATACATTGCAAACTGTCGCAATATGGGCATTTCCGTAGTTCAACCTGATGTTAACAGTTCAGGAGAAGATTTCACGCCACGAGATAAACAGATTTTATTTGGATTAGCAGCAATTAAAAATCTTGGAGCTGGTCCGATTGCCGCAATTATTCAAGGTCGTCAAGAAGGAGCTTTTACATCTCTAGCTGATTTATGTAGTCGGCTAGACTCGCGATCGCTAAACAAAAAAGCTTTAGAAGCATTAATCCAGACTGGTGCACTCGACTTGTTAGAGCCAAATCGCCGTCAATTGATGAACGACTTAGATATCACCATGGAATGGGCTTCTCGTCGGGCAAAAGAGCAAGCTTCGGGACAAGGAAATATTTTTGACTTCTTTGGTGATAGTAACAATACTAAGACTTTCGATACAGCCCCAACTACTACACGTGTTCAAGATTATTCTTCTCAGGAAAAACTAAGCTTAGAAAAAGAACTTTTGGGGTTCTATATTTCTGATCATCCTCTTAGTGGAGTCAGCCGATCTGCGAGATTAATGGCTCCGATTAGTCTTTGCGATATTCCTGAATCCTCTGAGACCAAAACAGTTACAGCGATCGCCTTAATTCTAGAATGCAAAGAAGTGATTACCAAGAAAGGCGATCAAATGGCTATTTTGCAACTTGAAGATCTCACAGGTAGTACTGAAGCAGTCGTATTTCCAAAAACTTTTGCAAAGGTCAAGCATCTCTTGCAAAAGGATAAACGCCTCATGGTCTGGGGCAAAATTGATCGGCGCGATGAGCAAACGCAATTAATCATTGACGATATGCAACCGATTGAGTCAGTTCGTATGGTCAGAGTCGAACTGACTCGCGAACAAGCAAGCGATCGGCAAATCTGGCAACAACTCAAAAATGCCCTAAATCCTAATCCCAGCTATAACAATTCCAATCAAAGCAATTCTAAATATGGCAAAAATGAACCTGATAATTTTGGTAAAATCCCTGTAATTGCCTCGTTTGAATATATGCCAAAGTTAGTACGCTTAGGCAATCAGTTCTGGGTTCAAGATGAAGAAAGCGCAGTTAAAGCTTTACAACAAGCAGGATTTAAAGCAACTTACGATGCACTAGTTAGCTAAAATCCTAATTAAAATCCTAATTGTCGTCTAGCTTCAAATAGTCCAAGGGCAGCACTAACGGAAAGATTTAGACTACGAACTTTGGGATGTTCCATAGGAATACCTACAGAGAGGTTGTTGGCGATGATTTCTTTTGGCAAACCGCTTGATTCACTGCCAAATAATAGCCAATCACCATCTTGATATTGAAATTCACGAAAGTTATATGAAGCGTGAGCGCTGAAGCATACCCATCGTCCGCCTCTTGAAGCTTCGCGCAAAGATTCGATATTTGGATGCACAGTGACGTTTACATATTCCCAATAATCTACGCCTGCTCGCTTTAATTGGCGATCGCTAATCTCAAAGCCCAAAGGCTCAACTAGGTGTAAATGAGTATTTGTAGCGGCACAAGTACGCGCAATATTGCCAGTATTAGGCGGGATTTCAGGATAAATAAGAGCGACTTGTAACATTGACAATAAATAATTAGCACAGTCACTAAATATAACTCACAAAGTAGAACGAGGCAAAACGTATACTTACCCCTATTTCTTGATATTACGCTCTTCAATATCTTCGAGGGTTTGCAGGACTAAGCGCTTGGCTTGAAGTTTCCAACCCCATTTTTGAATAGCGATCGCTGCACCCGTACCAACAACTGTGGCAATAAAATCTAATGGCTGTTCCATCGATATACCCAATAGTAACCCTAGCCCAGCAATTCCCCAAAATGGCAGAGAGACTGACTGACGATTTTTTTCTACAATTTGGCTAATGTCATTATTTGGCATTTCGGCGACTAACTCAGCTTTGACTTGTTTTTGTTCGCTACTGGTAAGTGATAAGCCGACTTTTTGGCGTAGTTTTTCGATTTTTCGAGCAGTTGTGCTGTACTGTACCAGCTCATCTTCCGCCATCATGATTAGACGCTCTAGCTTTGCCATTTGGAGACTTAGATAAAATTAGATAGATAAAATCAGATTGTATAACAAAGTCGCTGGGCGCGCTTGCATGTCCAATGACTTTGCTATAAAGTAAAAAATATTTGACAAAACCTACCGTCACTGGTGTAAGATATGAATCTTGAAAAAAGGGCGAGTGGCGGAATTGGTAGACGCATCAGACTCAAAATCTGACGGCAGCAATGTCATGAGAGTTCGATTCTCTCTTTGCCCATAATCTCTCTTTGCCCATAAAGGGTAAAAGCGGTTCACAATGTGAACCGCTTTTACTTTTTGAATCGCTTTTATTGTTTACATCCTATTGAGGGTTTGAGTGATCCAGATAATTTTTTGAAAGTGCCGCTTCGCGGCACTTTTAAAAAATTATCTGGGTTTTATGGCAGCGCAAGGCGCTGCATTTATAAAGCTAATTTTCGCAATACAGAACTTGTAGAAACGATGTGGCGATCTAAACCGAGAA
>Ga0105048_10012909_pt1 | contig 13064 bp, 4 predicted proteins | sample MAT05_FD_78382 | JGI IMG/M metagenome (GOLD analysis project Ga0105048, IMG submission 78382) | Freshwater microbial communities from Lake Fryxell liftoff mats and glacier meltwater in Antarctica - MAT-05 | ecosystem: Environmental > Aquatic > Freshwater > Ice > Liftoff microbial mat | place...
CCGAGGCCGGTCGCGATTTCCGTCGTGTCGAGCGCCTCGCTGAAGAGCGAATACTCGCCGAGCGTCGAGGTGTAGAGAATGGTGGCGTTCTTCGCCTCAAGCTCCCACATGGCCTGCGTGTAGGGGTAAACTGGTGACGGGATTTCGCCGAGGCTCCAGATGAAACTCGAGAAGCCGAGCGTGGCCGCGACGATGATCGGATAGAGCAGAAAATCCGCCTTCCAGATTGAGCTGAACTTCGTGCCGGTGAGCTCGGCCTGGCGGTAGAAGACGGTGCCGGAGCCGTAGTTCGCTTTCGGCAGCGGCAGAAACCAAATCGCGACGCCCTGGTAGCCGGAGAGGATGAACGAGATTTCGCGGATGAAGGGAATCTCGACGACCTGACCGGCGAGGCCCTCGAGCTTCGCGGTAACGTAGGAGATTAGTGGCGTGTAGAAGAAGCCGTAGAAAATCAGGACAAGCAGCACGCCGTTGTGCCAATCCACGAGCCACGCGCAGAGCAGGATGTAGCCGGTGGTGGTGAGGAGATAGAAACCGACCACGAAAGCATTCGGCAGATCTCCGCGGTCGGCGCGGCGGGCTCGCTCCTCGGCGCTGATGGGGATCTTTTTTTGGCGGAGCGAGCGGACGATGCTGAAGAGGCTCACGGCTGCGATGGAGAGCGCGAGGCCGATGCCGAAGCTAAAATAGAAATCGACGTTATTCTTGAAGACGGTCTCGACCGTCTTGTTGCCCGGCACCCAGGAGGTGAGGACGTGTTGTTCGAAAAGCACGGGGTTGACGACGAGCAGGCCGAGGGCGGCGATGAACGTGCCGAGCACGGCGAAGAAAGGCAGGACCATGCCGAGAATAACGTTGCCGAGGTCGAACGAGAGGCCGGTAGCCGCGGCGGGCAGCATGTCCTTCGTATAAGGTGTCCAGTCGACGAACGGAATCGGCAGAAATGAAATCGGCGAGCTAATGAGCGCGCCGCTCAGCGTGGGAATCCCGAGGTAAATCAAACCGAAGATCATCCCGATCGCACCGCCGATGGAGAAGCAGCGCCAGCGCCAGGGCGTTCCGCTCGACTGCTGACCCTCAAGATCCTCGGCGAGCGCCATGATGCCCTGGGCGCCGACGGGCGCGAGGGGGAACGGTAGTTTTTCGACATCGCTGACGCGGCGGAAGAGCCCGTAGCTGAGGACGGTGGAGTCCCATTTCGTGATGAGCGCGCGCAGCGCGATGAGTCCGATGACCGGCAGCCACGCGGAGTGAAAGAGACTGCGTGCTTCGTAGGCGGCAGGATCTTTCGGCGCGACCCACGCGGGAAACAGGTCGGCGATGCCGGCCGTGATCGCCGCTTCGCTGCGGACGAAAAACTGGCGAAAGAGAATCAGCGTGTCGGTGTTGGAACTTACGATTGCACCGGCCATGTAGAACAGGACGAAGATCTGCGCGCCGGGCAGCTTCACGTTGGCGCGTTTAGCGACCTCAATGAAGAGAATGACGGTGACCCACTGCGCGGCGGGACCGACGCCTTGGCCGGCGACGAGCTCCATGTAGATCGCGCCGGGAACCATAATGAGCCCGATGAAGAGCGCGCCGATGACGGACGAGAGCTTGAAGCCGTTCTCGAAATGCGCGGGGACATCCATCATCGCGCGGTATTGCTCCAGCTCTTTATCGGGGCGATTCATGGCGCGGAAGCGGGCGTCGCGGGAATCTCGTTTTCCGAGTGCGCGCGGTAGTGCTCCATCGTTTCGACCGGGAGCGAGCGCCAGACAAGGAACTGTTCGCGCAGCTCCGCGATGAACCGCTTATTGCTTCGGCGCCAGCTCGTGGGCGGGCCGCTGAGGCGTTGTAGTTCGACCACGACCTCGTCGATGCCGGCGATGTCAGAGGGTTGCGAGGTGAGGCGGAATTTCTGGAACACCCCGAGGTCGAAAGGCGCGAGCGAGACATCGGCTTCGAGCGAAGCGGTGCCCTCGGGGGTGGCGCTGACGCGAACGTCGCGCGCGGCAAAGTTGCCGAGTGAGGCGTCGCGGTGGTGGTCGAAGTGCTCGCGGAGGAACGCGAGGATGCCGCCGATGTCGCGGGACGATACGGTGAACGGAAACACGAAGCGCAGCCGGTCGCCCTGCGGTTTGGGCATCTTCCATTTGCGCGCAACGCCGGGGCTCGCGAGCTTGCCCGCTTTGCGCGCGGGATAAATCGTCGAGACGAACACTACGCCCATCACGAGCAGGATGGTGTAAATCGAGGACAGGGAGCTGAAATTGATCGCGAGCGGTTCGAAGCCCCACACGCGCGAGCCAGCGAGCATCAGTTTGCTTACGGCCTGGCCGAGCAGGTAGCCCCCCATGCCGCCGATAACCGCGAAGACGCCGGACTCGGCGAAGAAGAGTGCGCCGACATCGATGGGCGCAAGACCGAGCGCACTATAGGTGGCGATCTCCCGCTCGCGATCGACGATGGAGCCGAGCAGGGAGCTGAAGATGATCAGGCCGCCGAGCGCGAGCGGTAGCAGGACGTCGCCGAGGCCGGACGCGCGGAGGGCCTTCGAGTAGATGAAGCGGTAAGCGCCCTCGCTGGTCTGCGCGAACACCGGGCCTTGAAACGAAAGGGCGATCGCGGCGGCGTCGCGGCGCAGATCGAAGGCGGACTTGGGGAAAAGGGTCACGGCGTGATAGGCGCCCTGGGGGCGACCGAGCGGTGCGATAGCGGACGTTTCCCCGACCGCAAGCTGGCTCGTCTCGCTAAAAACGAAGGTCGTGGCGTCGAGGCTGGCGAGCGCCTGCTCGACCTCGTAGTCCTTGGTGTCCTTCGATTGCGGGGGCAGGCTCAGCGCGTAGTTCGGCGGCACGAGACGGGTTTCGCCGAGATTGACGATCCGGCTGAGCGCGGCGGCGTTGAACTCGCCGGCGAAGTGAAACGGCAGGCCGCGGAGCGTGAGCGGGTCGCCGACCCGCGCTTCGAGCGCCGCGACGATCTGCGCGGGAAGAAAGAGCGCAGGCCGGCCTTCAACCCGGCGGGCAAGGGCATCGCCGTCGAGCAAGGCGCGGAGATCCGGGCGCGCGGCGACTTCGGCTCGTTCCAGGCCGAGCGCAGTTTGCAGCCGGGCGGTGCGTTGCGAGCGCAGATTGTAGAGTAGATTTTCCGGCCGCTCCTGGCTCCGGTTGGGGTCGTCGATCACGGCCGAACGCACGGCGACGTCGTAGCGCTCCCGATACAGCGTGCGCAACGCGTCGACGTGAGGATCGAGGAGCTGGAGGAGATCGCTGCGGTGGACTTCGATGCGCTCGATCTTGTCGCCGCCTCCGATGAGCGTGGAGTTCACGCCGAGTTGGCCGCCGAACGAGGAGAAGACGAGAATCGTGAACGTGAGGAGCACGATCGTGCTGGCAGTGAGCGCGGTCTTGAGCGGACGGTTGCGCATGCCGCCGATGCCGATGACGACAGAGACGAGCAGCCCGCCGCCGCCGTGACCCGCGTTGTGCGTGCGCGAGGCGAGGCCTTGGAGCGCCATCACCTCATGGCGGAACCGGGAGAGCACGAGCCACATCACTGTCGTCGCGAGCAGGAGGATGACGAACGCGAGGAGGATGACGATGGGGGCGTTGGCGAGGGCGAAGGCGGGATGCGTGAAGTAGAGGGCGGCGAATGTGAGAAGGAAGAAGCCGCCGAACCCGGCGAGTTGCCGGTAGATCGTGGCAAAGCCGCAGAGCAGACGCTCGAGGCAGAACGCAAAGGGCACGGCGAGGATGAGCAGGAGAACGACGGCCACGACCATATCGCCGACGACGTCTTTGATCGGGCCGTAGGCGCGCTCGCCAACGGCCGTGGCCATTACCTCGTGAGCACGGGCGCGCTCGAGGTCCGGTTCCCGACGCGCGACGCGAGCACGCGTGACATGCTCCTCCGCGGTTGCGTGAAGCCGCTCGAGGCCGGGATCGAAAAAGTTTCGGCTGCGCAGCGCCTGTAGTCGCGCCCGATTGAGCGCGAAGTAGTCCTCCGCCGCGCGGTGCACCGTGTCGAGCGAGTGAAGGGTGCCGTCGCCGAGCGGCAGGCCGCGCCCGAACGGTTCGCGTTCGTCGGCATTGAGCAGGAGCAGCCCTCCGACGGAGATTTTCACCGGGCGGTCTTCGCTCGCGTAGATCGCGAGGTGATTGTCGCCGGCCTGCCAGACACGCTCCTGCGCGAACGAGGCGTTGTTGCGGCCGTGAAGGACGAGCGGCTTGAGCGAGCGGTCGTAGTTATCGGGTCGAAACGGGACGAAGAACCCGTTGCCCCAGACGGAGAAGGTCTGTTCTTGGAGCTGGAATCGTTCGTAACCGACGGCGGTGAGCCGGCCGGTGGCGTCGAAGAGGTGACCGTTGAGGTTGGCGGGATTGGTGGAGTGATGCTTCCGCAGACCAGGCACGAAGAGGGCGCCCTCGGCGGTGCTACGCGAGAGAGCGAGCCGGGAGATGCCGGCGATCTTGCCGAAGCGCTCGGACTGGCCGCCGATCGCGACGATGCCGTGCGCGAGCGGGCCTTCGATGTTGGTCGTGCCCGTGGCCAGGCGGGTCAGCCGGTAGCCGTCGATTCTGTTTCCGCGCTGGATGCCGGTGGCGCGCGGGTCGATGAGCTGGACGGTGGTGGCGGGGCGTATCGAGAGTTCGGGCACGCGTCCGAGCGCGGCGATGAACTCGGCAAGTTGCGGCCGGAGCGGGGCGAGGTCCGGCGCGGCACGCAGGGGCAAGTCGTCGTGAGCCAGGGCATCGCCGACGGTGGTGAGTTGAAACGCGGTTACGCCGGCGGCCGAAGCGGGAGCGGAGGCGAGGAAACGCCAACGGGGCGTGCTCAGGTATTCGGGTTCGAACGCGCCGGTGAGCGCGGGCGCGTAGAGCCGGGCGGGCTGCCACTCGGGGCGTTCAACGGTGGCGTAGATTTGGCCTAGGGTCTGGAGCTGTTTCAGGAAGAGCCCGACGAAGGCACGCTCGCGGATCACGTCGTCGTCGGCACCGACGGCGTTGAAGAACCACGGCGCCTGGGCGCTCGCGAAATGGAAGCCGAGATGCGCGACGATGGCTCGTCCGGCGAATCGTGCGGCAAGTTCGCGGTGCGTGGCGAGGTGGCCGAGCATGCGTGCGGCGTCGGCGCCTTCGCGCTCGAGGGCGGAAGTGTAGGCGCCGACGAGTTGGAGGAAGGTCGGTTGCGAGTCGGAGGAGATCTCGCGGCGGTTAAGCTGAGGGCGGAGGCGGTTGAGCGCGTTTTTTTCCGCAGTCAGCGTGGCGCGTTCGCTGGCCGTTGCGGCGAAATCGGACCCGGCGGCGCGGCGCTGGAGATGGTAAAGAGAGAAGTTGAGGTCGTTGACGCGGTTCTCGATATCGCGGCGAAAAATTTGAAGGACGTGGAACGCCTCCGGGTGATCGCGCCGCAGGAAATCCGGTTGGGCGAGCAGATCGCGGCGGGCGGCGATAGCGGCGAGCTGGGCGCGGAGCGAGGCCTCGCGCTCGTCGAGCGGATCGAAATTGCGCGGGCCGCGCTCGGCTTTGTTTACGGCGTAGTAGAAGTAGCGGACGGCCTCCTGCAGCTGGTAGTGGCTGCCGCCGAAAAACGCGACGATGCTGCGACGGCGCGGCTGGCGCGCGAGTTCGACTACGACTTCAGCGAGCAAGGCGCAGTTGGCTGCGTCGCGGAGCTGTGGGCTGCGCGTGGGAACGATTCCGAAGGTGTCGAGCGTCGCATGCAGAACGAGCGTTTCCTCGCGGCCGAGGGCGAACGTGGCGCCCGGTTCGCCGGCAAGTTCGACCCAGAGATTGGTGGCGACGCGATCTTCCCAGGCGGCGGTGGAGGCGAGCGAGCCTTCCGCGGCGAGGACCCGCGGGGTATCGCGGGCGGCGAGACCGAGCGGGGCGGCGGCAGCGCGATCGATAAAGTAGCGCGGGAGGTGGATCGGCACCTCGGTGAATTGACGCCAGAGATCCCATTGCGAGGCGGCGGCGGCGTGGGGTGCGGCGGAGTCGATGCCGACGAGGATGACCGCTTTGGCGCCGAGGCTGAATACGTCGAGCATGTGGCGCGAGCCGAGGTCGAGGATGACAATGGCGCCGGGGATCGGGAGATGCTTGATCGAAGCGAGATCGCCGCTGCCGGCGTAGACCACGGGGCCGGCCAGCGCGCGACCGCCGGTGGTGACGAGGGCGACGCCGTTCGGCGCGAGCGCATGGAGCGGGCCGATCTCGCGCCCGCCGACAGTGAAGCGAATCTCGCGTGCGACGGGGACGAGCGTGTTGAACGTCTGCCGCCTGGGAGCGAGGCCGGCGGCGCGGAGGGCGGATTCGAGTTTGGTGATGCTACTTTCGAACTCGGGGCTGCCGGGGAGACGATGCTCGTGCCGGGAAAACTCCGTCATTAACTCGTCGTAGAGCGGGCCGGCTCGGACGCAGACGGAAAAAAGGAGAGAGGTGACCGCGGCCAGGAAAAGGGCACGGCGCGCGTGTCGTGCCATGGTTCGGCTGTAATCAAGGAAGGGGTGCCCGTGCCGCGTTGGTGCGCTCATTCGCGGACCTCCAGGGTAGCCTTGGTGAGCGCGACGTCCTTGGAATTTTCCACGCGCTCGATGCGACCATCGGAGAGCCAGACCATCCGCGTGGAAACGGAGAGCATTTCGTGGTCGTGCGTCGCGCAAACGATCGTGACGCCGTCGCGCTGGTTAAGCTCGAGTAGAATTTGGTGAATCTCGCGGCCGGTCTGCCAATCGAGATTGGCGGTGGGCTCGTCGCAGAGAAGCAGCGCGGGGCGATTGGCGAGCGCGCGGGCGATGGCGACGCGTTGCTGCTGGCCGCCGGAAAGTTCCTTCGGGCGATGGAACGCGCGGCCGTCGAGACCGACGCGGTCGAGCAGCGCGAGCGCACGGCGGCGGGCGTCGTCGGCGTGCACGCCGGCGAAGAGCATCGGCAGCATGACATTGTCTAGCGCAGTCATCACCGAGCTGAGATTGTAGCTTTGAAAGATGTATCCGATCTTACGGCAGCGGAGGAAAGCGAGCTCGCGGGCGTTGAGCTGGGCCATGTCGACCTCGTCCATGAACACGCGGCCACCGGTGGGGGAATCGAGGCCGCCGACCATATTGAAGAATGTGCTCTTGCCGGAGCCAGACGGGCCCATGAGGCAGACGTATTCGGTGCGGTGGATCTCGAGGCTGACTCCACGCAGCGCGTGCACCAGCTCGGCGCCGCGGCGGTAAGTCTTCTGCACGTTATGCGCGCGAACGAGAATGTTAGGGGCCGCGGCGCTCATGTCATTCGATGCGCATGGCCTCCATCGGCGCCATGTGCGCGGCGGCCCACGACGGATATAGCGAGGCGAGCGTGGCGAGAAGCACGCCGATGGCGACCGCGCCGGTGGCGGCGAGCGCGATCGGGCCGGTCGGAAAATAGACGAACGTGCGATCGCCGTGCAGCAGGGCAGTCTTGGCGACGCCGAGAGAGAGGCCGGCGAGGGCGCCGAGTGCGCCACCGACGGAGCCGTGCACAGCGGCTTCCAGCAGAAACTGTTTCAGCACGAAGCCATCGGTGGCGCCGAGGCACTTCATGGTGGCGATCTCGCGGAAGCGCTCGGTCACGGCCATGAGCATGGCGTTGGTGATGCCGACGAAGCACACGAGCAGGGAGATCCCGAGGAGAAACCATTCGCGCGGCCGGAGGCCGATGTTGCTGGCGCCGGAGAGGGGCGCGGCTGACGGGGGGGTGGCGCGGAGAAGCGTGGCTTCGAGATGGGCGAACTGGCGGGCGTAGCGGGTGTCTGCGGCGACGGCGGCGAGTGTGGCGGGGGACCATTTCGAGCCGACGACAGCGGCAGCGTCGGGCCGGTCGAGCTCCACGAGCATTGCCTCCGGGGCGAGGCGGTTGTGGAATGTGCGGTGCCAGGCTTCGCGGACGGTCGGCTGCGCGAGGTGGGTGAGGAGCGCGGCGCGATCGGTTTCGATTCCCGCGAAGCGGCGGGCGCGATCGAGTGTGTCGGGCGAGAGCGAGAAACCGGCGGCACGGACGATGTCGGCCCAGCGTTGGGCGGAGGCTTCGTCAGCGCGAGCGAGCCAGGCGACCGTTGTTTCGCCGCCGGTGAGCGTGGCGAGATTCTGGGAGAGCGTCGCGAGTCGTACGGACCACGCGCGATGAGTGGCATCGAGGTGGCCGAGGAAATCGGCGTGCGTGCGAGCGAAAACGAGGAGTGGCTCGACGCCGCCCGGGATGCGGATCGAGGGCATTTCGGCGAGGGCGCCACGGAAGCGCTCGGCGTGTTCGGCGACGGCGAGATAGGCGAAGATCGCGGTGCCCTCGTGGAGCCGGACCAGGACGACGCGTTTCGAGAGCTCCATTCGCGCGAAGAAGTCGACGTAGTCGCGCTCGCGGCGAGCGTCTGCGGCGAGCGCGGCGATTTCGTTCTCCGGAATAGTGGTGACGCGGGAAAGCTCGGCTAGGAATGCGGTATCCGACGATGAGAGCCGGGCGGTCAACAGCGTGGGGCTTCCGGGGGCGAGCACGTGGGCGAGCCACGCGTTGCCGGCGCGGTGGTCCGCGATCTCGGCGGCCACGCCGCGGCGGGCGGCGGTGAGCAACAGGCTCTCGGCGATCATCTTCGTGAAGAACGCCACGGCGCCAAGGACGACGAGGGTGGTGAGACCGGCCCGGAGCCGACGGTGGCCGAGGCCGCGGACGACCAGGCGCAGGGCCTTGCGCGCGGGGATCGCGGTTTGCGGGCGGATTTCAATCGGTGCCAGTGCGGTCGCCATGATTTACGCCGACACGTTCGGGAGGACGGAATAGAAACGCGGCAGGAGCCCCGTGAAAAAGTGATAGACAAATCCCGTGCCGAGGGTGAGGCCGGCGGCAACGACTTCGCCGATGATAAGGCCGAGGAAAAGCGGTTTGAGATCCTGATAGACGCGGCCGCCGCCGAAGCGGACGATGGCGCTCTTGATGGCCCAGCCGGCGAGGAAGCAGTAGGAAAGGTTCTTGAAGGCGTCGTTGGGGGCGGCGCCCCAGACCATGATCATGACGGGATGCAACGGCCAGCCTAGGAAGCGCAGGCGCAGCAGGGCGAGCAGGATGGCGGCGAATGCGCCGTAAAAAATCCAGTGAGCGTTGGCGCCGGCGAAGCTGAAGAGGGGGAGCTTGCCGAGGCCGGAGGCGTCGTCGGAGGCGGCGAGGGTGGCCTGGTTGCTCATCTCGGAAATCGCGACGGCGGCGCGGTCGAGACCCTGGACGGTGGTGATGTTGAAGAGCCGGTCGTCCTGCGCGGCGCCGAAATTGTAGAGGCTCCAGAGGCGGGCGCTGAAACCGACCACGAGCGCGAGGACGATCGCGGCGAGGAGGACGAGGCTGAGTCGCTGGAGGCGGACGCCGGCGTCGTCGGCGGTTTTGACGGCAGTCGTGATGAACGGCAGCAGGGCCTCGCGGGTATCGGAGACCATGATCGTGGAAAGCCAGTGGATGAAGACGAGCGGCGTGGCGCCGACGGCGACGGGCCCGAGCGCTTGCAGCATGAAACTCGCGGGAGTCCAGGTCGCCTGCACGATGGGAATACCTGTCTCGGCAATGATGCGGGAGACGACGAGAAAGAGCGTAAAGAGCAGTGCGGTGAAGATGAGCGCGATCACCCAGTCGAGTCCGAACTGGACGAGCAGGAAAAAGAAACCGCTCGTGCCGGCGAGGCAAAGTCGCGCGGCCCAGCGGCCCTCGGGCGGAACGTCGCGCCGGGCGCCGAGCGCGGCGCAGAGGACGTTCCAATAATAAATGCGGCCGGTGAAACCGAGGACGAGGGCATAGCCGAGAAACGCGCCGGCGCGCTGGAGCTCGAGCTGCCCGAAGGAGATGCCGGTGCCGGTGGAGAAGTAAACCTGCGTGGAAATGAAGAGCAGGAGGAACTGCGAAATCCCGAGGGAGAACCCGATGGCGGACGGCAGGAAATAGGTGATGCCGACGATGAAGAGGTAGAGTTTTATCTCGTGGATCGCGAAGAGGCCTGTGCTCTTCGTTGACGGCAGGATGCGGTAGAGGGCGTCCCAGTTTAGAAAATACGTGCGCTGGATTTCGGGCCACAGGTCCGGCACCCAGATCTCAATGAGATTATAGAGGTGCACGCCGAGGACGGGCGTGAAGCCCAGCCAGAAAAGTTTCGAATTAAAGAGGTCGGCGACGAGCCGGCCTTCCCGACGCTGGATGAGCGAGGTGAGGACGGAGCTGAGGGGATAGGCGAGCTGCTCGTGGTGCGACCATTGGCGATGCACGACGAGGGCGAGGCCAAGCATCGCGATGCCGAAGCAGAGGAAGAGGGGACCCCAGTGCGCGGCGGGTCCGAGCCACGCCGTCCACGGCAGCTCGGCGGGCGACAGGAGGCCGCCACCGGACTCGAGTCCTTGGACGAAGCCGCCGTAAACGACGCCGTCAGATTTGCCGGCGAGCGGGAAAAGTTCGGGAGGAAGACGCTGGAGGAGCCCGAACTCCGTCCAAGTGGGCCGACTGGACGCGTGAAACCACGGAAGGATCAGCGATGTGTGGAGCGTCCGGAAAAGCCCCATGAACGCGAAACCGCAGGCGACAAAGCTGCACCCGAGCACGACGACGAGTTCGCGTGGGCTGAAGGCGGCAGCGCGCCAGAGACGGCCGATCGTGAGGTTCCACCCGACGCCGAGCAGCAGCACGTAGCAGACGGGTGCGACTGGAAAATGGCTGCCGATGAACGCGGGTTGCCGCAGGCGGTCGAAATTATAACTGGCGAGAATCGAGATCGCGAGGGCACCGACGAGTCCAGCGAGCACGGCTTTGCAGGTGAACGTGCGGTCGGCGACGGGCGGAATCATGGGACTCGGCTAGGCGGGGGGGGACGGACGTCACGCACGAGCGGAAGCGGGGAAGCGGCCACGATGCGCGAGGAGGCTGGGGTGAGGGCGATGCTGGGAGATTCCGATGGGAAGGCAAGTCGAGCGAAAAGCAGTGTGGGAGGCCTTGCCCAATTTAGCGCAGCGTGATAGCGCAGGTTGGAGCGCCGCTCGAGCTAGAACGTAAATTCGGCGGTGAAGACGTATTCGGGCTTTGGTTTGAAGTAATAGCCCTCGTTGGATCCGGGCTTGAAGCCGAAGACTGCGGCAGTGCCCGAGGAGACAGATTCGCTGCGCGTGAGGTTTTTTGCGTTCACGCTAATTTGATAGGGGACGCCGAATGCTTTGCCTTTGTGGCCGAGGAGCAGATCGACCCGTGTCATCGGCTTCTGAAATGCGGGGAGCGGCACGCCGGCGGCGTTGTTGCGATAGCTGCGGAGCTTCTCGCCGCGCCGTTGCACGCCGCCGCCAAAGTAGAGACCTTTCGCGGGGCCTTCGGCGAACTCGTACTTATTCCAAAGCGTCCACTTGTGATTGAAGGTAGCGTTGACTTGCCGATCGACAAGCGCGGGCGCGATGTCCTTGCTGATGAATACATCGTTATAGGAATACGTCGCGATCACGCTCCAGTTCCGAACTGGATAGAGGTAGGTATCGAGGTCGAAGCCGCGGGAGGTGATCTCGCCGACGCTGATGTTGGCGCCTCGAGGACGCGTGGGATCGGCGGTCGGGTTGTCGCGATTCGGCGCGAGCGGGTCGAACTGCACTTTATCCTGCTCTTTGATTTCGTAAACGCTGGCCGTGGCGAAGAGTCGTGAGCCGAGAATCGCAACCTTGACGCCGGCCTCCATGACCTCGCCAAAGGTCGGGTCGAGCGGATTGCCGGAGCCATCCTGGACGCTGAGATTGGGCTGCATCGACCGCGCCCAGTTGATGAAAACATTGCTTTCGGGGCGGAAGAAGTAAACGAAGCCGGCTTGTGGCAAGAGTTTGTCGCTCTTGTTCGGCGCGCCGAGAGTGCGCTCAGCTTTGGAATTGTAGACGCCAACGAGGCTGATGAGCCGCTCGTTCAGCCAGCGTCCTTGGTGGTTGAGGAAATACGACGTGTTCTCGGTGGCGCTCCGGTCGTGGCGCAGGAAGCGCCAGTAGAAACGCGACTCGTCGAGCCGGAGGTCAGGGAGCGGTTCGAGCGGATTGAAAATGTCGGCATAGTTGGTGGAGGCCGTTCCGAGGACCGTCGCCATGTGAAACGGCGCGGAGGACTCGAACTTCAAATGTTGAAAACCGGCGACGGCGCGATGCTTCGTGGCACCGGCGTCGAAGGCGTAGAAGAGATTGCCGCGGACGGAGCGGTTTTTGTTATCGCGCTCGTTCTTTCGCCATTCGCGGAGGATGACGGTCTGGCCTCCAACGATCGCGGTGCGGATGCGCGGCTCGGCCTGAAACGGGTTGTCGCGAAGATGATTGTTGAACGCGAGATTGGCGGAGAGAGTGGGCGTGAACTTGTGGTCCACCGAAGCGAAGACATTGCTCACGAGTTGGTAATTCCGGAGGTCAGGGCCGGTCCAGCTCCGCTCGGGAGGAATATTGAGCGCGATGGCAAGGGGAATCTCGCCGGTAGCAAACGTGGCGCCGGGGACGGTGAGGCGGAAGGCGGTGTTCTGCTCGTCCTGCACGCCGTACTTATGATTCCAGTATTCATACTCCAGCGTGACCGTGGTGTTCCGGGTCGGACGGATGAGAATCGAAGGATTGATCATCGCCTCCTCGTCCTCGCCGTAGCGGACCAAGAGCGTCTGAAGCGGACCGCGAACGCCCGAAAGCGCGTAATGGTAGGAGCCGATGACGCGCGCCGTGACAAGGTGGCCGTGGTCGAGCTTGGGACCGACGGAGATGTTGGCGTCGGCCGCCCCGTAGAACATCTCGGTGGGGCTGCCGTACCGAAAGGTGGTGCGCAGGAATTGGCGGTCGAGAATCGGTTTCTTTGTAATGACGTTGATCACGCCGCCGGGCGAGGTGACGCCATCGAGCACGGCGGATGGCCCGCGAAGGATTTCGATGCGGTCGATATTGGCGGCGCTGAAGTCGCTGCTGCGTTGGAAACCGTTACTGAGAAAGTCGACCGTATTGAAGCCGCGCACACGGCGGTCGTCGACGCCGGCGAGCCATTGCAGGGCTTCGCGCTGGCCGGAGGCTCCGACGTCCTTGATAAAGTCTTCCG
>Ga0105048_10012911_pt1 | contig 13063 bp, 11 predicted proteins | sample MAT05_FD_78382 | JGI IMG/M metagenome (GOLD analysis project Ga0105048, IMG submission 78382) | Freshwater microbial communities from Lake Fryxell liftoff mats and glacier meltwater in Antarctica - MAT-05 | ecosystem: Environmental > Aquatic > Freshwater > Ice > Liftoff microbial mat | place...
CGTCTACTTCCCGCGCAACAAGCTGATGCTGATCTTCATCCCGGTGCCGATCCCAGCGCCCGTATTCGTCACGGTCTACGCGGCGCTGGAACTCTACCTTGGCGTGACCGGCACGCAATCGGGTGTCGCCCACTTCGCCCACCTGGGCGGATTGGTGGGCGGCGCGGGGATGCTCTTCTACTGGCGGAAGCTGGGGCGGCGCTAACCGCGCCGGCACGCATCCGCCAGGACCTGTAGGCAAGGCGTCAGCCTCGCGGGTTCAATGCGACGTCATCTCCGCGAGGCTGAAGCCTCGCCTACAAGACATGGCTAACCGCGCCGGCACGCATCCGCCAGGACCTGTAGGCGAGGCTTCAGCCTCGCCTACAAGACAATCACCTGCTTGATCAGGAACGCGTTTGCAGCGCCCGCCACACCCGCTCGGACGTCAGCGGCATCTGCAACGTTTCGAGCGATGTGCCCACGCCGGCCCGCGCCAGCGCGTCCAGCACCGCGTTGACCACGGCCGGCGTGGCACCAATGGTGCCCAACTCGCCCACGCCTTTCACGCCCAGGTGATTGTTGGTGGAGGGTGTGGACTCGTCCATCGTCATGTCGAAGTGGCGCACGACATCCGCGCGCGGCACGGCGTAATCGAGGAACGTGCCGGTCAGCGGCTGGCCCGATTGCGGGTCGTACACGACCTGCTCGCACAGCGCCTGGCCGATGCCCTGGGCCGCGCCGCCTTCGAGCTGTCCCTTGACGATCAGCGGATTGACGACGCGCCCCACGTCGTTCATCGACCAATAGCGATCCACCGCCACCGCGCCGGTATCCGGATCGATCTCGACTTCACAGACGTGACAACCGTTGGGCCACGTTGCGTCGAGCACCGAGCTAGTGGATTGCATCACGATGCGCGCGTCGGGTTGCGCGCGCGCCAGGTCGAAGAGCCCGACGGACCGGTCGGTGCCCGCGATGTGGAACACGCCCTCCTGGTATTCGATGTCCTGCACCGCCGCTTCGAGCCTTTCCGCAGCCAGGTCGTGCGCCTTCTTCACCGTTCGTTCGGAGGCCACATGCACGGCCGAGCCACCTACGAAGAGCGAGCGCGAACCCGCGCTGCCGAAGCCGGTGCCACGATCCGTGTCGCCGAGCGATATGCGGATGCGCTCGATGGGCACGCCGAACACGTCCACCGCCAGCTGGGCAAACGTCGTGGCAAGACCCTGTCCCATCGCCTGCGTGGCCGAGAAGATGCCGATGATTTCTTGGCCTGCGGCATCGGCCCCGATCGTCACCGTCACGTTCTCCGTGAACACATCGGCCCCCGTCCACTCGATGAACGTGGCCATGCCGCGGCCCCGCAACCTGCCGCGTTGCTTTGACGCCGCCGCGCGCGCGGCGAAGCCATTCCAGTCGGCGTGCTTGAGACCCTTGTCCAGCATCGCCGCGAAGTGGCCGGTGTCGTAGGTCTTGGTCATCGCGTTGGTATAGGGCAATTGCGCGGGCTTGATCATGTTGCGGCGGCGGAGCTCGACCGGGTCGATCCCCGACTGCCGCGCGGCGGCGTCCATCAGACGCTCGATCGTGTAGATGGCCTCCGGGCGCCCGGCGCCGCGATAGGGGCCGGTCGGCGTCGTGTTGGTCAGCACGCCGGCGATGCGTACATCGATCGTGGCTATGTCGTAGATGCTGGTCGAAACCCACGGGCCGATCAGCAGCTGGATCACCACGCCGGCGGGCGTCGCATACGCGCCCAGGTCGGCGTGCGAATGCACGCGCAGCGCGAGGATGCGCCCGTCCGCGTCGAGCGCCAGCGCCGCATCGCTGACGAGGTCGCGGCCGTGCGTGGCACTGAGGAATTCCTCCATTCGCTCGGCGGTCCACTTGACGGGCCGCTGCAGCAGACGCGCGCAATACGCGGCCACCGCATCCTCGGGATAGAGCGTGGTTTTCATGCCAAAGCCGCCGCCGACGTCGCCCACCAGTACGCGCATCTGCTCCGGCGGGATGCCCAGCACTTCGCCGCACAGTTCGTCGCGCAGGCCCGTGGGCGTCTGGCAGCTGACGCGCAGCGTGAAGCGGCCGGTGCCCGTGTCGAACTCCGCCAGCGTGCTCCGTGGCTCGATCGGACAGGCCACGACCCGTTGATTGACGAGGTGCAGCGACACCACATGAGCGGCGCGCGCGAATGCGGAGGCAGTGGCATCGGCGCTGCCGTGCCGCAACTCGCAGGCGATGTTGCCGGTCGCGGCAGGCCACACCAGCGGTGCCGACGGTGCGATGGCCGCGACGATGCCCACGACGGGCGGCAACGCTTCGTAGCGCGCGTCGATGGCTTCCGCCGCATCGCGGGCCTGCTCGCGCGTGTCGGCGACGATGGCGGCGACGGCTTCACCGACGAAGCGCACGGTGTCCACGGCGAGCACATGCTGCGGTGGCGCCGCCGTGCGGCCGCCGTCCGGCCGCTTGAAGTCGGTCGACATCAGCATCGGCTTCACGCCCGCCGCGACCAGGTCGGCGCCGGTGACGATGGCCCGCACACCGGGCATCGCGCGCGCCGCCGTCATGTCCAGCAGCGTGATGCGCGCATGCGCATGCGGCGAGCGCAGCACAATGAGATGCGCCTGTCCCGGCAGCGAGAAATTGTCGGCGAAGAGGCCGCGGCCGGTCAGCAGGCTGTCGTCCTCGACGCGGCGCACGGATTGGCCGCTGCCGAAGCGCGCGGAGGAACGGGTATCGGGCATGGTCATCGCATGAAAGGTTGGAGTAGGTGCCGGACAATCTTAACCGGTATCGCGCGGCACGACTGCGGGTGTCAACGTGCCCATCCGCACGCCCAGAAGCCGTATCCGGCGCTGCAGCGGCACGCGTTTCAAGCATTGCCCGGCGACACGGCGGATCGTCGCCGCATCCTGCGTGGGAAGGTCGATGGTCTGGTCGCGCGTCACCGTTGTGAAATTGTCGAAGCGCAGCTTGATGCCGACGGTGCGGCCAGCGTAGCGCTTCCGCGCGAGATCGCCGGCCAGCCGCACGCACAGGCCGGTAAAGATCGCGGAGAGCTCCGCGCGGTCGCGCGTGACGGACAGATCGCGCTCGAACGTGGTCTCGCGGCTGATCGAGCGCGGTTCGCTTTCCATCACCACCGGACGATCGTCGCGGCCATGCGCGACGCGATGCAGCCACGCGCCGTAGTTCGCGCCGAACTGCTCGACCAGCCATGCCACGTCGGCGCGCGCCACGTCGCCGATCGTATGCAGGCCGAGGGCGTCGAGGCGCACCGCCGCCTTGGGGCCGACGCCGTTGACGCGCTTGGCGGGCAACGGCCAAATGCGCGTCTCGAGGTCGTCGGGACGAAGCAGCGTCAGGCCGTCGGGCTTGTCCAGCTCCGACGCAATCTTCGCCAGCAGCTTGTTGGACGCGACGGCGATCGAGCACGTCAGGCCAGTGGCCTCTCGCACCGCGGCCTTCAGCGCCTTGGCGATGTCGCGCGCGCGCCACCACGCGTCGACCTCGGTTTCGGTGTCGTGCTCGCCAGCATTCGTGGCGAGCAGCTCCGCCCCGCTGTCCGGATCGACCATCAGCACGGCGCCGAGTGACGACGGATACGCGCCAGGCAGCCCCACGTCGGTGAGATCGATGTAGATCTCGTCGATGCCGCGATCCTCGATGCGCGGCGCGATGTCGGCGACCGCCGCCTTGAACAGCCGCGAATAGCGGCGATATGCCTCGAAATCCATCGGCAGCAGGATGGCGTCGGGGGCGAGGGCCGCGGCCTTCATCAGTCCCTGCGCCGAATGCAGCCCCAGCGCGCGCGCCTCATACGTGCAGGTGGTGGCGACGCCCCGCCCGACATAGCCGCGCAGCGTGGCGAACGTGCGCGTGACCGCGCCGGTGACCGGGTCGACGCCCGCCTCCGGCTGGTGCCGGCGCCCGCCACCGATCACCACCGGCTGGCCGCGCAGTTCCGGATACTTGAGGAGTTCGACGGACGCGTAGAACGCGTCCATGTCGAGGTGCGCGATGAGGCGGAGCGGGCGGGCGGGCATGACAGATGAAATGTTACGCGCAGCGCCGGCCAAGGAACCGCAGGCGAGGCTTCAGCCTCGCTGATTGTCGGATTCGAACGACGTCCTGTAGGCGAGGCTTCAGCCTCGCTGGTTCAATGTGGCGCCATCCCAGCGAGGCTGAAGCCTCGCCTACATCGCCTACGAACCTGCGAGGCTGAAGCCTCGCCTACAAACCCTACGGTATAATTCGCAGGTCATCGCCGCCTGCCCTGCCCGGCCGGCGGCTTTTCATTTCCGCCCCGTGAACACGCCCAACCTCTCTGCCGACCTGCTTCGCGACGTGGCCATGCGCCGCACGTTCGCGATCATCTCGCATCCGGATGCCGGCAAGACCACGCTGACTGAAAAGCTGCTGCTGTTCGGCGGCGCGATCCTGCTGGCCGGCACGGTCAAGGCGCGCAAGAGCTCGCGCCACGCGACGTCCGACTGGATGGAAGTGGAAAAGCAGCGCGGCATCTCGGTCACCAGCTCGGTGATGCAGTTCGACTACGCAGGCCACACGATCAACCTGCTCGACACGCCGGGCCACCAGGATTTCTCGGAAGACACCTATCGCGTGCTCACCGCCGTGGATGCCGCGGTCATGGTGATCGATGCCGCCAAGGGGGTCGAAGCGCAGACGATCAAGCTGCTGGAGGTATGCCGGCTGCGCAACACGCCGATCATCACTTTCGTCAACAAGATGGACCGCGAAGTGCGCGAACCGGTGGAACTGCTCGAGGAGATCGAGTCCGTTCTTGCCATCGATTGCGCGCCGATCACGTGGCCGATCGGCATGGGCAAGACCTTCCGCGGCGTGTTCGACCTCCGCCGTGATCGCCTCGTGCGCTTCACGCCCGGCGAGGAACGTCGTACCGACGAGAGCGAAGCCATCGCCGGCCTCGACAACCCGCGCCTCGCGGAACTCTATCCCGACGAGATGCCGGCACTGCGCCGCGATGTCGACCTGATCCGCAGCGCCAGCACACCGTTCAACCTCGACGAATTCCTTGCGGGCAAGCAGTCGCCGGTGTTTTTCGGTTCGGGCATCAACAACTTCGGCGTGCAGGAGATTCTGAACGCGCTGACGGAATGGGCGCCGCCGCCGCAGCCGCGCGATGGCGGCGAACGCATCGTGGAACCCGCCGAGGCCCCGTTCTCCGGCTTCGTGTTCAAGATCCAGGCGAACATGGATCCGCGCCACCGGGACCGCATCGCGTTCTTCCGCGTGTGCTCGGGCCGCTATGCCCCGGCGATGAAGGTGGACCACCAGCGCACCGGCCGCGAAATGAAGCTCGGCAACGTGATGACCTTCATGGCCAACGAACGCGTGGCGAGCCAGGACGCCGTGGCCGGCGACATCATCGGCATCCACAATCATGGCCAGCTGCAGATCGGCGACACGCTCACCGAGGGCGAGGCACTGTCGTTCAAGGGCATCCCCTACTTCGCGCCGGAGCTCTTCCGCGTGGCGCGGCCGCGCGATCCGTTCAAGGCCAAGCAATTGCAGAAGGGCCTGCAGCAGCTGGGCGAGGAAGGCGCGATCCAGGTCTTCGAGACCATCGTCGGCAACACGCTGCTGCTGGGCGCGGTGGGACAACTTCAGTTCGAAGTCGTCGCCGCGCGGCTCGCCAGCGAATACAAGGTGGATGCACTCTACGATGAGGCCGGCATTGCCACCGCGCGCTGGCTCACGTATCCGGACGAGAAGACGCGCCGCGATTTCGAGAAGGATCGCGCGGCGTCACTGGCCAACGACGTGGACGGCAACCCGGTGTACCTCGCGCCCAACCGCTTCAACCTGCAGGTGGCCATGGAACGCTGGCCGCAGGTAGGCTTCCACGCCACGCGCGAGCACGGCCAGCGGATGGCGCACGCGTAGCTCCGTTCCAACCGAGTTGAACGCCGCGAAGAACCTGCTGCTGATCATCAAGGACGGCCGGACCTACAAGAACATCACGGCCGCGAGGCCGTGATCCACGATCAGTTGCGCGGCGCGATTCCCGGGGGCGGGGGGGTGTTCGGCGGCGGGTAGCTCGACGCTGCCGCGTCCGGCGGCGGCGCAAATCCACCGTCCGACCCCGATGAGGGCGCGGGACCATAGCCCCGCGGTGGCGGCGTATTCGGTGGCGGATAGGACGGCGCGCCGGTGCTGCCATAAGGCGCGATCGGCCCGGATGGCGGTGCCACGCGCGGTGCGGCAGTGCGCGGTTGCTGCGTGTAGCCGGGCATCGCGGGCGCCGGGGTGTTCGGTGGTGGATAGGCCGGCACGTTGGCCGACGCCACGCCGCGCGGCACCATCTGGCCCGGTACCGCGTTGCCGCGCACGTACATGCACTGCACGTATGCCATGTCGTAGCGGCGCTGGGCTTCGGCGTACGTCCACCCCGACGCATTGGCGCCCGCGGCGCTACCGTAGAGCAAGCCGGTGCCAGCACCCCATGCGGCCGCCGGACCGGCATTGCCGTAGGCCGAACCCAGGATGGCACCCACTGCCGCGCCGATGGCGGTGCCGACCAGCGCGCTGGCCACCGCGCTGTTGGTCGCCGCCTGGCTGGCCGAATCCGCGCCGATCGCCGCCTGCGCGTTCTGCTGGCAAGCCGCTTGATCGGCCTGGAATTGCGCGGCGTTCTTCTGTGCGCCTGGCATCACCATGACATTGGGACCGCTCGGCAACGTGGCGCAACCGGCCGCGAACACCGCCAATGCGACCGGCGCGAGTTTCCATTGGCGCGTGAATGCGTGCGTAGTCATGGGATTACCTGTCCCTATCCTGCCGGCGAGGTAACGGACTGCGGCACCACCGGAATCCACGCGCGGCTGCAGTTCTGCACATACGGGAAGTAGCCGGCGGGTTCGGTGCAGTAGTACCAGAACGCGGTGGGGGACGACGCGTCCTGTTGCGCACGTTCGACGAATTGCGTGTTCTCCTCGACGGCCAATGGCGACTCGACCAGCGCCGATGCAAAGGAACCGGAATTCGCGACGCCCCAGACCGGCGTGGACATGACGACCGCGACACCGGAGCCCCACACGGCAGGCGCCCACCAGCCGGCGTTCCAGCCCCAACTCGAGCCCCAGGCAGGTCCCCAGCCCCAACCCGGGCCCCAGCCAGCACCCCACCAGCCCGGACCCCAGCCGGCGCCCCAGCCAGAACCCCAGCCCCAGCCCCAACCAGCGCCCCAGCCGGGTCGCCAGCCGCTATGCCAGCCGTTGTTCCAGCCGCCATGCCAACCGTTGTTCCAGCCGTTATTCCAGCCGCGCCCGCCGTTCCAATGCTGGCCGCCGCCATTCCAGCCGCGCCCGCCGTGCCACTGCTGGCCGCCGCCGTTCCACCCAGGCCGGTTGCCATTCCATTGGTTTCCGCCGTTCCAGCCCGGGCGGCTTCCACCATTCCATGATTGCCCGCCGCCATTCCCGCCGGGACGGTTCCCGGAAGCGCCCTGGCCACCATTGCCACGCCCGCCACTCTGCGCGCCTTGATAGGCCGCGGACTGAAAACCCTGGTTCGCTCCGGACGCGCCGCCGACCGGGCGATTGCCCGGCGCATAAGCATTGGCGTTAGCCGACTGCCCATAGCGGCTGCCCGACGCATTCGCGGTTCCGGCCTGTCCGAAGCGGCTGCCCGGCGCGGCCGCGACACCCGTACCGGGCTCGACGCTGCGATTGAGGTTGCCGTTGACGCCGGTGCCGCCGCGATACGCAGGACCGCCAGCGATCGGGCCGGAAGGAACCGCCCCACGGCTGCCGGGCGCACTGGCGTAGCCGGGGTTGGAGGTGCCGCCCCGATACACGGGGGCGCGCGACGTCGTGCCCGGCGCGGCTCCGCGCATGCCGGGGTTGCCGGCATAGCCACCATTCGGAACCGCGACCCGATTGCCGGTCGCGCCAACACCCGCATTACCGCCGCGATAGCCTTGGGCGCCGGCATAGTTGCCGGACGCCGCTCCGCCGCGATAGCCCGACCCGCCCGCATAGGCGCCGCCCGCAGAAGCCCCACGCGAACCGCCACCCGGGCCTACGGCCATGCCGCCACCGGACATGCCGCCGCCCGAAATCCCCGGGCCACGGCCGCCGCCACCACCCATGCCGCCATCGCTGCCGCCGGCGCCACCCATGCCACCATAGCTGCTGCCGCCGCCAGCGCCACCGGCATTGCCACCGGAGCGACCCTGGGCGTCGGCGATCCCGCTGGCCGCCAGGGCGGCAGCCGCTGTCAAGGCAACCGCTAGTTTATGCACGATGATCTTCCTCCAGCTTGTCGCGCAGCCACGCCGCGCGCCCCATCCTCGACCGAATCGCGACGATAGTAAACACTCAACGTGTAAGGCAAGGCCGGGTTGACAGTAGTGCCCCACGGTTACAACTTCTCGCACCCCGCTGCCAGCGCCGCATGTCCTGCATCGCAACCACCCCCCAACCGGACCCGGCGATTGTTCTAGAATCGAGGGCTCTTCCCAACGCTTCAGAGGACCATCATGCCCGCCGAACCGCGCAACCCCGATGCCAGCATGGATCCCGCTTCGCTGTACCGCGAGGAAATCGTCACCGACCGCCGCGTCGGCACGATCCGGCTGATGACACCCATCAATGCGGATGGTACCTCCGACGCCTCGCGTCCGACGATCTATACAGGTGAAGCGCAGATCATGACCAACATGGGGGCACTGCCGGTCAGCTTCGACATCGAAGCCACGTCGCTCGCCGAAGCCGTCGAGAGGTACGGCGAATCGGCCAAGGTGGGCATCGAACGCACGATGCGCGAACTGCAGGAAATGCGGCGGCAGCAATCGTCGGGCTTGATCGTACCTCCTGCGGGCGCAGCCAGCGCCTTGACCGGCGGGATGGGTGGCATGGGCGGCGGCAAGATCCAGCTCCCGTAAACGCGTAGCAGTTCCCGCGCGCGTCGGCCGGATGGCCGATGGCGCGGGCACCGTGCCGGCGCGATGCTCGGGGTGTCGCCACCCCGCCGCGGAGCCGCCATGTCCCATCTGCTCGACCCTGCACGCCTCGCCTCCGAGACCGCCTATGCCGCCGCGCTGGACGAGCTCGAGGACCTGATGCTCGCCGACCCCGGCACACCCGGCGGCCGCCGCTTCGACGAACTGGTCGCGCTGATCGAAGAGTACGAGGCGCTGCGCGACGGCTACGACCTGCGACGGGTGAAGCAACTGCTCGCATCGGCACGCTAGGGCACCAGCCGCGCCTCGCCGCCTTACTGTCAGACATGCACCGACGCCCATATCGAAGTCCCGCTGATCCGCCGCGGTGTCCAATGTATCTACAGTGAAGTCATCGATGTCGGCCCGGAACCAGTCACTTCTCCGCCATCGCCTGCGCGGTACCCGCGCATGGCACGCCACACAGGACATCATCATGCCTAGTCGCTGGATACTTGCCGGATTATTTGCGTTCTCCGTTGCCGCCGTCCTTGGCTTCGCGATGGCCCTGGCGGGACCGGTGGCTCCGCTGCGCTTGCTCGGCGCGATCACCGCGCTGATGGGTGTCTCCGGCGCCATCATCCATGCGCAGTTGCTGCAGGACACCGACCCGCATGCGTGGTCGGTCGTGCGTTACCGCATCGCCGAAACCCCCAATCTGCTGCGCCTGCGTATAACGGCGCTGCAAAACGTGTTTCGTCCACGCGCTGACGCCACGTAAACTTTCAGGTCTGCCCGCGCCCTCGGCACGGGGGTCGGGCGGCTTCAGCAACCCGATTCACGCCGCCATCGCGGGCCCCCGATCCTGCTCCTGCGGCACCTGCGGCCCACGGCCGCGGGCCTTGGCCGCGTAGAGCGCCAGGTCCGCGCGCTGGATCCAGGCGTCCACGTCCTCCGCGCGCGGCGACACTTGGGCGGCGCCAACGCTCACCGTACAACGCAGGCCCGGTACCCGTTCAAACGTCAACGCCGAGACTTGGGCCTGAAGGCGTGTGGCCGTCTCCTGCGCGCCATCGAAACCGGTCTCGGGCAGGATCAGGATGAATTCATCGCCGCCGTAGCGCACCGGTGTGTCGCTGCCGCTGCGACTGCCGCGCAACGCCTGCGCCACGCCACGCAGCACGTCATCCCCGGCATGATGGCCGTGCAGGTCATTGATTCGCTTGAAGTGATCGATGTCGAGCAGGATCATCGACACCGCGCGGCCGGTCTCGCGTGCTCGCAACAGCTCGGCTTCGGCCACCGCCAGCCCATGACGCCGGTTGGCCAACCCCGTCAGCTCATCGGTGCGGCCGACTTCATCCAGGCGGCGGTTCTGGTGCACGACGCGACTCGCCAGTTCCCAGTTGACGCTGCAGATCGACAGCGGATAGGCCACCAGCAGCGGCACGCAGGCCAGAAGCACCGGCATCGGTGTATGCAGCGCTACCGGGAACTGGAGCATCGCCGACATGAACGCACAGGTCACAAGCAGCCAGGGCAACGTGCGCCACAGCAACTTGGGTCCGCCCGCCGAGATCTTGTCCACGGCCAGCATAGTCAGCAGCAACACGCTTGGCAGCAGGTTGAACTGGATCACGGCGATCCACATGCCACCGAGCGCCGAGTCCACCATCAGGTTGCGCTCCTCCGCCGCCCGGGGTGATTCGCTACGCTCGGCCAGCCGCCGCGACACCTGTGGCCAGACCACGCTGTTGCATGCCAGCAGCACCCACCATGGCCACGCGCTGCCTTGCAGCCAGAGCACCGACGCCACGCACAGCGCACCCAGCGCCAATCCCAGCACGCGCAGACGATGCACGCGCCGGACAAACGCCACTTCGCGCGCGCGACCCGCCCCGGCAGGCTGGGCAGCGCTGGCGCGGTTGGGGTTGGCGGGATGGGGGCGGGATAACACGGGCACGGGGAATTCGCTTCGCAATTGCGGCACCCTCTGCCGGCGCACGACACCCGTCGCGCGCCGGGTCAGCGGCGTTGCCTCGATGCGGGGGAATATTGCAAGGATCCTGCCAGCGCCATGTCACCGCGGTGACACGCCCTGCACAAGTGGCATGCGCGTCACCATGCCGTACGCTACAGCAGCGAGTCGGTGAGCCGTGCGAGATTCTCGAGCGCGCGGCGCGTGACGGGCAGCGCGCGGCGCTCCTCCTTCGTGACTTCGTTGGTATGCGCGAGATAGCCATCCTGCACCTCGCGCAACGCCGCCACCACCGAGCGATCGTAGATCAGCACGCTCACTTCCGCGTTGAGCGCGAACGAGCGGATATCGAGGTTCGACGAACCGATCAACGCAACATCGTTATCCACGCTCATGTGCTTCGCATGCAGGAAGCTGCCGGTGTGACGATGGATGTTCACACCCGCGCGCAGCATCGTGTCGTAGTACGACTGCTGCGCCAGCTGCACCAGAGGCTTGTTCGACTCCTGGTCCACGATCAGGTCCACTTTCACGCCGCGGCGCGCGGTGCTGCACATCGCCAGCAGGAACGATTCGCTGGGGATCACATAGGGCGAGGTCAGCACCACGCGCGAACGCGCGCCGTACATCAGCGCGATCATCACCGCTTCGGCGGTGCCTTCGTTATAGCCAGGTCCGCTCGGGACCACCTGTGCGAGGCCGGTATGGACAGTGTCGATGGGTTGCAGATCGATGTTGCCCGACTCCGGTGGCAGGTTGCCGGTCTCGAGGTACCGGTCACCCAGCAGCACCGCATGCAGGTGCCGCACGACCGGACCGGTGGCACGCACCAGCATCTCCTCGTTGACCATGCCCTTGTTGGCGCTGGGGCTGACGACGTTCTGCGACCCGAAGAAGGCGCATGTGTCGTCGACGACGACGATCTTGCGATGGTTGCGGAGGTCGAAGCGCGCCGCGTTGGGTCCCCACAGCCGCAGCGGCATGACCGAGATCACCTCGACGCCGGCCGCGCGCAACCCTGGCCCCAGTCCCTTCAAGCCGGCGCGCGAACCGATCGCATCCATCAGCACGCGCACCGCCACGCCGCGGCGGGCGGCGCGCACCAGCGCCTCGGCCATGCGCTGCCCCACCACATCGTTCTCGAAGATGTAGAACAACATGTGCACGTACCGCTTCGCGCCATTGACATCGGCGGCAATGCGATCGAGCGCGGCGCCATACACCGGCAGCAGTTCGAAGTGATTGCCGCCGGTCACCGGAAACTCCGAGAGCTGGTCGGCCAGCCGCAACGCAGGCAGCAGCTCGGGGGTTACCGCATGGGCGACGCCGGCATCGAATTGCGCGGGGCGCGGCGCAATGCGCCGGATCAGGTCGTAGATCTGCCTCTGCACCTCCACACGGCGGCGCGGCAGGTAGGCGCGGCCGATCAGCATGTACATCAACAAGCCGACCCACGGCAGGAAGAAGATCAGCAGCAGCCATGCGCGCGCGGCATTGGGGGGCCGGCGCTGCGGCACATAGAAGAGCGCCCCGATCCGCACGATCCATTCGCTGGCAAAGTAGAGGGTGCCCCAGTCAAGCGAGCGCGGGAGATCGAACATCGATGGCAACGGGGTCGTGGTGCGACGATGGTACCGCGCCGCGGCGCTTCGTAACGGGCCACCACCTCCGGCTGCCGCTACAATCCTTGTTCCTGCCACCGCGACCTGCCCGCCTCCGATGCCTGAACCGATTCCCGCCATCGACGTCAGCCATAACCTCGACGGCCATCGCTTCGAGACGACCGTGGACGGCGCGCACGGCGAAGCCGTGTACCAGCGCATCGGCAACACGCTGCATCTGGTGCACACGGAAGTCGCGCCGCAACTCGAAGGCCGCGGCATTGCCAGCGCGCTGGTCGAGGCGATGCTCGACTACGCGGCCGCCAACGGCTTCAAGGTCGTCCCGCAGTGTTCCTACGTGCGGGCGTGGATGCGGCGGCATCCGGAGACGCACGAGTTGCTCGCGCCCGGCGCACGCGTTTGACGCTGCTCGCGTGGGTAGGTGGTTGAAGCCTCTCGCGGGGGCCCACGTTTGACGCCTCTCGCGCGGGCATATCTTTGACGCCTCTCGCGGGGGCAAATCACGATGGTTGTAGGCGAGGCTTCAGCCTCGCGGGTGCAGTGCGGCGCCAA
>Ga0105048_10012912_pt1 | contig 13063 bp, 10 predicted proteins | sample MAT05_FD_78382 | JGI IMG/M metagenome (GOLD analysis project Ga0105048, IMG submission 78382) | Freshwater microbial communities from Lake Fryxell liftoff mats and glacier meltwater in Antarctica - MAT-05 | ecosystem: Environmental > Aquatic > Freshwater > Ice > Liftoff microbial mat | place...
GCGCTCGGGGCGAAGCCGGTCCTCGTCGAAGTCGCGGCGCACAACTGGAACCTCGACCCGGCCGCCCTGGCCGCCGCGATTTCCTCCCGCACGAAGGCCGTGATCTGTTCCCACCTGCACGGCGGGATCGTGCCGATGCGCGAAGTCACGGAGATCGCTCGCTCGCGCAACATCGGCATCGTCGAGGACGCGGCGCAGGCACCCGGCGCGACCGTGCAGGGCCGGCCGGCGGGGACGTGGGGCGACATCGGCGTACTGAGCTTCGGCGGGTCGAAGCTCCTGACGGCCGGCCGCGGCGGGGCGCTGCTGTTCCGCGACGCGCTCCACTTCCAGCGGGCGAAGGTGTGGCTGCACCGCGGCCTTCAAGCGTGGGCACCGCTGAGCGAGTTGCAGGCCGCGGCGCTGCGGCCGCAACTCGCGGCACTGCGCGAGGCGACCGCCCGGCGTTTGGCGAACGTGAAGGAGTTGGCTTCTCTTGTGGCACAGGTCTCCAGACCTGTGTTCGACGCCCGCACAGGTGCCACAAGAGATGAGGCCGGCACCGCTGTCGGCGATTCCGGGCTGGTGCCGTTCGAGAACGCCGCCGCCGACTCCGCCCCCGCGTTCTACAAGGTCGGGTTCCGCTTCGACGCCGCGGCGTTCGGGCTGTCGCGCGCGGCGTTCGTGAAGGCGGTGCGGGCGGAGGGGGTGGCGTTCGACGTAGGGTTCAGCGCCCTGCACGTCGGCCGCTCGCCGTCGCGCTTCCGGGCCGGCGGCGCGCTGCCCCACGCGACGGCAGCGCATCACGGGTGCGTCGTCCTACACCACCCCGTTCTCGGCGGAACGACCGCCGACGTGCAGCAAGTCGCGGACGCCGTGGTGAAGGTGTACCGCCACCGCGCCGCGCTCCGGGCGGCGACCGCGTGAATCACTTCCCGAGTTGCCGGCGGATCGCCGATTCGAGGTCCGCCCGCTCGCCGGGGTGCCCCTTCCACACCACCCCGCCCTCGCCGTCGAGCAGCACCACCGTCGGGTAGCTCTCGACGCGGTAGCGGTCGCGCACCTGGCCCGGCTCCGGCCCCGGCTCGGTGTACAGGGCGTAGTTCAGGTTGAACTCGCGCTGGTACTTGGCCGCGAGCGCCGCCCGGTCCTTTTGCGGGGCGTCGTCGCAGACCACGCCGACGAGTTGCAGCCCGCCGGCCGCGTACCGCGATTGCAGTTCGGCCAGTACCGGGATCGCGCGCTTGCACGGCACGCAGGTCGTCGTCATGAAGTCGAGTAGCACCAGCGACCCGGACCGACTGGTGGCGAAGTCCCACGGCCGTTCCAGCGTATCGACCAGCGCGAAGTTCGCCCCCGGCCGCACGATCCGCGACGTTTTCGGCGGCGGGAAGGCGGGCGGCGTCGAGGGCGGCAGGGTCGGCAGCGGCGGGACGGGCGGCCCCGGGATGCTGACCGCCGGCGGGCGGAACGGGTTGACCGGCCCGTCGGCGACGTTCTCCGGGCGCGGCGGCGTCGGGCGCGTGTCGGCCGGCGGCGGGAGCGTCGGCGTCGGCGTCGGCGTAGCGGGGGCCGGTGTGGTCGGCGTCGGCGGCGGGCCGATGGTCGCCGGGATCGGGGCCGTGGTGCTCCCGGTGCCCGGTGTCCACGCGCCGTCGGCCGGCCGCGGCGCGGGGCGGGTCGGCGGGGCGAAGCCGTCGGTCGGGGGCGTGCCGGCGGCCGGCGGCAGGCCGAAGTCGTCGCGCAGGGCGATGGTCAGGTTCGACTGCGGGGTCCGGGCCTGGACGACGCCGGCCACCGACTTCCCGTCGAGACTGGCCCGCGCGGTCAGCGTGTACGTCTGCCCCGGCTTCAACCCCTTGGTGAAGAAGTACCCGTTGGCGTCGGTCCAGATGCCGAGTTCGGCCCCGGCTTTCGGCGGCTGCCCGTCGGCCGGGTCGATCTGGATGAAGACGTTCTTCGCCCCCTGCCCGGCGGTGTCGAGCACCCGCCCGGCGAACACGCCCTTGACCTCGCTGGCGACGTTGAAGTTGGCGTCCTTCGGGTGCGCCCACGAGTCGGCCTTCGGCACCCCGGTGCCCGCGCCGGGGAGTTTGCCCATCGACTCGTCGAGCCACGCCGGGCCGCCGCCCTTCGCGCGGGCCGCGGGCGTGCCGGCCGGTTCCTTCCGGTCGGTCGGTTTCGGGTCCGTCGCCTTGCACCCGGCGAGTGCGAGGACGGCCGCGATCAGTCCGGCACCGCCCCGGAACATGGCTTCGCCCCCCACTGGCCGCCGGCGGACGGGCCGCCCCCCGGCCCGATCCGCCCGCCGCCCCACCCCAAGCCGTAGTATCGGCACAACCCAAACGGCAGTCCGTACGTCAGATTATCGTCTCGCCGCATTCTTCCGCCGACCGGCCTTACGGTCAAGCCCACCCGCGGGGGCGGCACGGCCGGGCGGGTTCGGCCGACCCGCAATCTCCCGAGAACGCCGAGAGTCGCGCCACGCCTCGGAAGACGGGCGATCCGACGAAGCGGCGCAGGCCGGGCGACCGGCTTTTCGTTTCGTGTTGAGTCACGCGGGGGTAGCCGGTATACCCCCGAACGGGCAAGGCCGGGTTCCTTGACGGGTTCACGCGAGCGGGCTATCGTGGACCACGCCACAACGTCTATCCAGTTCGCCCGCGGCGGGAAGACCGGGACATGGCCGAACGCACCTACCGCTGGCTCCTCGTCTCGCTCGCGGTCGTCGGCCTGACGGCCGACTTGGCGAGCAAGTACGGCGTGTTCCGCTGGCTGTACAACGGCGGCGAGTTCCACGAGGTCGGTGGGAACGGCTACGAGGTCGTGCCTGGGTGGTTCAAGCTGATCGCCCAATTCGACCCGACGACGCCGGTGTGCGACTGCGGGTTCAGTGCCCTTCAAACGTGGAGTACCAATGGCGAGAAGTTGATGCCGCGCGTGAACCACGGGGCGCTGTTCGGGATGGGCGGGTCGCAGAAGGGGAGCGCGAACGGGTTCTTCGCCGGGGTGAGCCTGCTGGCGGCGGCGTCCATCGTGGTGTGGGGCACCCGCCGCGGCCCGTCCCGCGAGAAGTGGCTCAGCGCCGCCCTCGGGCTGATCCTCGGCGGCACCATCGGTAACCTGTACGACCGGGTGGTGTTCGGCGGGGTCCGCGACTTCCTGTACTTCTACTACGTCGAGTGGCCGGTGTTCAACGTGGCCGACTGCTGCCTCGTCGTCGGGGCCGGCCTGCTGCTGTTCCAGGCGGTGTTCGTCCCGCCGCCCGCCGAGCAACCGGCCGCCGCGTAACCCCCCTCACTTCTTCGCCGCGATCGCGTTCTGGATCGCCGTGCCGAGGTCGGCCGGGGTCGGGGCGACCTCGATCCCGGCGTTCTGCAGCGCCAGAATCTTGTCGGCCGCGCTGCCGCTGCCGCCGCTGATGATCGCCCCGGCGTGACCCATCCGCCGGCCGGGGGGGGCGGTCTGGCCGGCGATGAACGCCGCCACCGGCTTGCGGACGTGCTTGGCCACGTACTCCGCCGCCTGCTCCTCGGCCGTCCCGCCGATCTCGCCGATCATCAGGATCGCGCGCGTGCCGGGGTCGTTCTCGAACAGTTCGAGCAGCTCGATCTGCGTCGTCCCGATCACCGGGTCGCCGCCGATGCCGACGCAGGTGGACTGCGGGTAGCCGAGGTTGGTCAGCTGGAACACAGCTTCGTAGGTGAGCGTCCCGCTCCGGCTGATGACGCCGACGCCCATCTCGCCCGCCCCGCACGGCTTGTGGATGTAGCCCGGCATGATGCCGATCTTGCACCGCCCCGGGGTGATGACGCCCGGGCAGTTCGGGCCGACGAGCCGGACGCCCGGCTTAGTCTGGAGGTAGCGCTTGGCCCGCGCCATGTCGAGGACGGGGATGCCCTCGGTGATGGCGACGATCAGCTTGATCCCGGCGTCGGCGGCCTCCATGATCGCGTCGGCCGCCCCCGACGGCGGGACGAAGATCATACTCGCGTCGGCCCCGGTCCTGGCGACCGCCTCGGCGACCGTGTTGAACACCGGCAGGCTCGTCTTCGACTCCTTCCCCTCCCAGGTGTTCCCGCCGCGGCCCGGCGTGACGCCGCCGACGAACTTCGACCCGTACAGCAGGCACTGGTCGGTGTGGAAGCTCCCGGCCTTGCCGGTGATCCCCTGGCAGATGACGCGGGTGGACGAATCGACGAGGATGCTCATGGTCGGTACTCGGACGGGCGGGAAACCGGATACCCGATTGATACGGGATCGCGGGGGGAAATCAGGGGGAGCCGTTGGCCCCGGCTTGCGCGGCCGGGGTCGCGGGGAGGAACTCGATCTTCTGGATGTGGTAGAGGGACACGATCCGGACCGAACCCGGGTCTTCCGGCGTGCTGTCGGGAGACGGGGCGGCGATGTGGACACTTCCGAGCGTCGCCAGGATTAGATCAGGATGGCGAATGTCGAACGACTCGCCGTTCGAGAGGAACACCCGGAAGGGTTTGAACGGCTGGGCACGGGTCAGCTGCCGGATGTCTTCAACGCGCATCCCATTCTCCTTTCCGAGCGACGCATTACCGCGATCTCATCCCACGATCACTGCGGCGTGAACTCGCCCACCAGCCACTCGCCGGCGGCCGCGCCCCGCACGAGTTTGAGGGTGTACGCCGTCGCCGCGCCGCCCTTCGCGAGTTCGACCCGGTAGGCGTCCGGGCCGGTGCGGGTGCGGGCGACCGCCGTCACGCCGGTGCCCAACTCGTCGGCCTTCGCCCCGAGCTTGGTCGGGCTGTAGTCGTACCCGCGGTCCTTGTCGCCGCCGAACGGGTCGGCCCACGCGGCCCGCAGCGGCGGCGCGAGCAGCGCCCCGAGCAGGCGGACGCGGTCGTCCTTCACGACGACCGGCCCGGCCGTCAGCGCGTCGAGAAACGCCTGGGCCGCGAACTCCTGGAACGGCTCGTCGGGGGCGGTCGCCTTCGGGGGTTCGGCGGTCTTCGCCGTCCCGAGCTGGAACCAGTCCACCTTCCACCCGCCGTCGGCCGGGACGAGCCGGAGCAGGACGCGACCGTCGGCCACGGTCGCGCCGGTGAACGACGCCGTGAAGACGGCCGCGGCCGGGGTCGCCGACCCGTTCGGCAGGCCGACCCCGGTGGGAATCGCCCCCGCCCGCCGCAGCCACGCCTCGGCCTCGCCGGCGCTGGCCCCGGCCGCCTTGTCGGAATCGGACAGCAGCGGCTTGCCGATCACCTTCAGGAACGCCGGCGAGAGCCGCGCGACCGCGACCGTCTGGTCGCGGAGTTCCTTCACGAACGTCTCGGCGGCGGTCTGGGCCGGCCCCTTGGGGTCCACCGGCGTCGGCGGCACGCTCACGACGGGCGGCGGCACGTCCGGCGTCGGCGCGGCGGGCTTGGAGTCGGCCGGCTTCTCGGCCGGCTTCGCCGGGTCGCTCTTCCCGCACCCGGCGGCGAAGGCGAAGACCAGTCCGGCGAGCAGGACGGCCGGGCGGGTCGGTTGAAACGTCATCGACGGTTTCCTTTCCGGGAGAGGACGGGGCGTCGGTTCATCATGCGGCCGGCGTGCCGGGCAGGGCGAACAGGTCGCGGACACGAATCCGCAAATCCGGGAGGGCGTCGAATCCGGTCAGTTCGTCGTCGTCGAACGCCACGACCGGCAATTCGACGCCCGGGCGGTGGATACCCACACTCTGGTCGTCGGGGTCCACGACCCAAACGAGAGGCACTCCGCGGGCGAGGTACTGGGCAATTCGTAGACTCATCGGGTTGTGCCGGTCGTTCGGGGAGCGGACTTCGACGACGAGCGCCGGGCGGCCCTTCTCGTAGCCGACCGGAATCTTCTCGAACGGGGTCGAGGCGTCGAAGAACATGACATCCACGCCGCGAACGGTGTCCGGGTTCTCCTGGACGATCAACCCGGTGTCGTTCGTCGTCACCCGGCCGCGGCCGCGGGCGACCGCGAACGACCAGAGGAGGTGGGCGATCCACCCGCAGAGGGTGCCGTACGGGGCCTGGGGCGGCGGCATTTCGATCACCCTCCCCTGGTCGAGTTCCCACCACCGCCCTCGGTTTTCCGGCCGGATCACCCAGTCTTGGAATTCGTCCGCGGTCATCGCCGCAGTCCGGGCCGCCGGTGCGGTCGCCGTCGCCATGCCGTCGCCCTCCGGGGTTTTCCGCCGGGTCGTCACTTCGCCAATTCGACCACCATCTTGGCCCCCTCAGTCAGCCCGGGGGCGACGCGGATGGCCGGGAGTTCGGCCGCCACCGCGTTCAGGATTTCGCGGGCCTTCTCGACCTCGTTCCCCTCCAGCCGGACGACGACGGGAACCTTGAACCCGACCTCGCGGCCGGCCTTCACCAGCGCCTCGGCGATGCGGGCGCAGCTGGCGATGCCGCCGAAGACGTTGACGAAGATCGCCTTCACCTTTGGGTCGGAGAGGATGATGCGGAACGCCTCGACCGCGTTCTCGGCCGTCACCCCGCCGCCCACGTCGAGGAAGTTGGCCGGGCCGACGCCGAACGCCTTGCCGTGGTGGTTGACGATGTCCATCGTCGCCATCGCCAGCCCGGCCCCGTTCACGAGGCAGCCGACGGTGCCGTCGAGCTGGATGAAGTTCAGGCTCGCCTTCCCCGCCCGCACCTCGGCCGGGTTCTCCTCGTCCAGGTCGCGTAGGGCCTCAATGTCCTTGTGCCGGAACAGGGCGTTGTCGTCGAAGTCGATCTTGGCGTCGAGGACGACCACGTCCCCCTTCTTGGTGACGGCCAGCGGGTTGATCTCGGCGAGACTGGCGTCCTTGTCGAGAAACACTTTCGCCAGCGCGAGCATGATCTTCTCGGCCTTGCCCACTTGGTCGCCGGTGAACCCGAGTTCGTAAGCTACGCGGCGGGCCTGGAACGGTTGCAGGCCGTTCTCGGGGGCGAACGGCACCTTGAGGATTTGCTCGGGCGACTCGTGGGCGACCTTCTCGATGTCCATGCCGCCGGCGGCGCTAGCCATCAGCACCGGCTGGCCGAGGGCGCGGTCGAACACGACGGCGACGTAGAACTCCTTCACCGGCTCGGCGTCGGCCTGGACGATGAGGGTGCGGATCGGCTGCCCGTCCGGCCCGGTCTGGAGGGTCTTGAGTGGGAACTTGAGCATCGTTTCGGCGAGCGCCCGGGCCTTCTCGCGTGTCGGGGCGTACTTCACCCCGCCGAGCTTGTCCGGGTGACCGAGGAGCTGCCCCGCCCCACGGCCGCCGGCGTGAATTTGAGCCTTGACCATCGCCCCGGTCCCGCCGAGGGCGTCGAACGCGGCGGCCGCCTCGTCCGGGGTCTTGACGACGACGTGCCTGGGGACGTTGGCACCGGCGGCGGCGAGCAGTTCCTTCGCCTGGTACTCGTGGACCTTCATCGGGTGCGGCTCCGCGTGCGGGATGGGTGCGGGTGTTATAGCGGGGCGGTTGACGGGTGGGAGGGGGCCGGGGATGATGGCGAGCCAAGGCCACTGACGTAGGAGGCCGGCGAGGCGGTCGGTGTCCCACTCCCGGCGCGGTGATCGTCCGACGCACCCACCCGCGGCATCAACCCCCTGCAATTTGAGACACGTCCACCACCTGCCCGTCGGCGAGGGCGAACACGCGGTCGCCCGGCGCGGGCGCGACTGTCGCCGCGCCGGTGAAGGCCCCGAACGCCGGCAGCACGCCGACCCGCGGGCCGAACCAGAAACACGCCAGCCGCATTCGCTGCCGACCGCGACCCGTTAGGGCAATGCCCGGGTGGAGGTGGCCGGCGAGGACATAGCCCGCGGCCGACGGGTCAGGGTAGTGGGCGAAGACGAACGGCGGGTCGGGCAGTGGCTCGGCGTGCCAGGCGTCGGCCCAGCCGGGCGGCGGCGGACCGGCCCGGTCGTGGTTCCCGCGGACGAGGTCGATGCATAACTTCGGGCGGGCGCGCCGCCACGCGGCGAGTTCCGCGACGACCGCCGGCGTCCGCCCCGCCCGCGCGTGCCAGAAGTCGCCGAGGACGACCAGCCGCGCCGCCCCGGTCCGGTCGAGGGCGGACGCGAGGCGGGCGAGCGCCGCGGCCGCACCGCCCGGCACCGGCACCGCCGCGGCGCGGAAGGCGTCGGCCTTGCCGAAGTGCGGGTCGGCGACGACCAGCGCCGCCGCCCGCTCCCAGAACAGGCACCGCTCCGGGAGCAGCGCCACCGCCTCGCCGCACAGGTCGAACCGCACGTCCCCAGTCATGGCGGCACCGGCCCGGCCCGGCGGTCGAGGTCGAGCGCCATCTTCTTCACCCGGTCGGCTAACTTCTCGGACGACAACGCCTCGCGGAGCCGGTCCACCAGTAGCGGGAAGGCGAGCGGCGTCGGCCGGGCGACATCGACCAGCACCACCTTGCAATCGGCGAGGCGGACGAGAGCGCGCATCAATCGACCGTGCTCGAACTGGCGGTCGAGGACTTCGCGGCGGGCCTGGTGGAGCAGCAGGTTGTCCGGGTCGTACTCGCGGAACACGTCGTAGAACAGCCCACTCGATGCCTGGAGTTGCCGGGCCGACTTGCCGGCGTGCGGCAGGCCGGGGTGGACCAGCCCGCTCACCCGCGCGACCTCCCGGAACTGCCGCTTCGCCAGTTCCGCCGCGTTGAGTGACAACAGGATGTCGTCGGCCAGCCCCGCCGGGTCGAGCAGGGCACGCAGGTCGGCGGCGGTCGCGGCGAACGGGTCGGGGGAGAGCAGCTCGAAGCCGTAATCGTTGGCCGCGAGGGTGAACGTCACCGGGGCGCGGCGCGTCAGGCGGTAGGCGACGAGGGCGGCCAGCCCCTCGTGGGCCAGCCGGCCCTCGAACGGGAAGACGAACAGGTGGTGCCCCTCGCGGCTCGTCAGCCGTTCGGCGAGCAGTTCGTTCGGCCCGGGCAAGTGCGACAGGCACATCTGGAGGGCGAGGATCGGGCGGACGGCGCGCATCTCCGGCTCGTCGGCGGCCCCGCGGCGGAAGGCGTCGAGCCGCGCCCGGATGGCGGCCGACAGCTCGTTCGATAGCGGCATCCGCCCGCCGGCCCAGCGCGGCGTCGTGGTCGGCTTGCGGGCCGAGCGCTTCACCCACGCCGTCATGTGGTGGATGCGGACGAACTCCAGCACCCGCCCGGCGAACGTGAAGCGGTCGCCCGGCTTCAACTTCGCCGCGAACGATTCTTCCACCGTCCCCAGCCGCCCGCCGCGGAGGAAGCGCACCTCCATCGTGGCGTCGCTGGTGATCGTGCCGATGGCCATGCGATGGTTGCGGGCGGTGCGGGCGTCGGGCACGGTCAGCACGCCGCCGTCGATCACCACGCGGCGGTACTCGGGGTACGCCTTCAACGCCTCGCCGCCGCGAGTCACGAAGTCAAGCGTCCACGCCCATTCCGCGTCGGACAGGTCGGCGTAGGCGGCCGTCGTGCGGACCTCGGCGAGCAACTCGGCGGGGGTGATGCCGCCGGCGAGAGCGGAACTGACGACGTGTTGGGCGAGCACGTCGAGCGGGCGGCGGATCGGGTCGCGGCCCTCGATCGCCCCGGCCGCGGCCGCCGCCCGCGCCGCAGCGACTTCGACCAGTTCGAGGGCGTTCGTCGGCACGCACGTCACGCGGCTCACAGCCCCCGGCTGGTGCCCGCTCCGGCCGGCGCGCTGGAGCAACCGCGCCACCCCCTTCGGGCTGCCGATCTGGATGACGCGATCCACGGGCGAGAAATCGACCCCGAGGTCGAGGCTCGACGTGCAGACGACGCAGCGCAGTTCGCCGGCCCGGAGCTGGTCTTCGACCCAATCGCGGACCTTGCGGGCGAGCGACCCGTGGTGCAGGGCGATCCGCCCGGCCCAGTCCGGGCGGGCGGCGAGGATCGCCTGGTACCAAATCTCCGTCTGCGACCGGGTGTTCGTGAACACGAGGGCCGAGCGCCCCTCGTCGATGGTCTCGACCACCCGCGGGAGCAGGCTCAGGCCGAGGTGGCCGGCCCACGGAAAGCGGTCGATCCGGTCCGGGATGAGGCTGTCGATGACGACCGTTTTCGGGACGTGGCCGCGGATGACGCGGCCGGTTTGCCCCACGCCGACGAGGGCGGTTAACGCGGCGTCGAGGTTGCCGAGGGTGGCGGAGAGGCCCCACGTCCGCAGGCCGGGCACCCACGTCCGCAGCCGGGCGAGGGCGAGTTCGGCGAGGACGCCGCGCTTCGACGCCAGGAGTTCGTGCCACTCGTCGGCGACGACGCAGCGCAGGCCGGCGAACTTCTCCCGGGCGTCGGCCCGGGTGAGGAACAGGGCGAGGCTCTCGGGCGTGGTGACGAGGACGGCCGGCAGGCGCTTCTGCTGGCGGGCGCGGGCGGCGGGGGTGGTGTCGCCGGTCCGGGTGCCGACCTCCCACTCCAGCCCGAGCGGGCCGAGCGGGGCGGCGAGTGACACCGCGGTGTCGCTCGACAAGGCGCGGAGTGGGGTGAGCCACAACACCCGGAGCGGCGGGGCGATTGAAGCCGGGGGGTCGGCCAGTGCGTCGAGGACCGGGCCGAGGAACGCGGCGTAGGTCTTGCCGGTGCCGGTCGAGGCATGGACGAGGCCGCTCTCGCCCGCCCGGTACGCCGCCCAGGCCTCGCGCTGGAACGGGAACGGCGACCACCCCCGGGCCGCGAACCACGCTTCGACGGCGGCGGGCGGGTCGGCCGGGCGCAGAGGCGGGGGCGGGCGCTTGGCCGTTCGCTTCATGCCGGCCCCGGCGGTTCGACCCGCAGCAGCGCCTTGACCCGCTCCAGCGTGTCGGCGTCGGCGGGCGTCTTGTCGGTCCGCCAGCGGAGCATGCGCGGGAACCGTACGGCGACCCCGGACTTGTGCCGCGGCGACGCCTGGATGCCCTCGAACCCCAGCTCGAATACCAGCTCCGGCGTCACCGTGCGGACCGGCCCGAACTTCTCGGTCGTGTGGCGGCGGACGAAGGCATCGACCGCGCCGATCTCGGCGTCGGTCAGCCCGCTGTACGCCTTGGCGATCGGGACGAGGGCCGGGCCGTCCCACACGCCGAAGGTGTAGTCGGTGAACAGCCCGCTGCGCTTACCGTGCCCCTGCTGGGCGTAGATCAGCACGGCGTCCACGGTGTACGGCTCGACCTTCCACTTCCACCAGTCGCCGCGGACCCGGCCGACGCGGTAGGGCGAGTCGTGGCGCTTGAGCATCATCCCCTCGACCCACCGGTCGCGGCTGCCGCGTCGCTCGGCCGCGAGCGCGTCCCACGAGTCGAACGCCAGTCGCGGGGAGAGGAGGAACGCCCCGCCGTGCGCCGCCGCGAGTTCCTCCAAGAGCGCCCGCCGCTCGGAGAGCGGGAGTGTGCGGAGGTCGCGGCCGGTATGTTCGAGCAGGTCGTAGGCCATCAGCACCACGGGCACGTCGGCGAGCAGCTTCTTGCCGAGCGTCTTGCGGCCGATCCGCTTCTGGAGGGCCGCGAACGGCAGCACCGCCCCGTCCTTCCACGGCAGGATTTCGCCGTCGAGCACGGTGCCGTCGGGGAGGGCGTCGGCGAGCGCCTGCAACTCGGGGTAGCGGTCGGTGACGAGCTCCTCGCCGCGCGACCAGACGAACGCCTGCCCGGCCCGGCGGACGACCTGCGCCCGGATGCCGTCCCACTTCCACTCGGCCTGCCAGTCGGCCGGGGGGCCGAGGGCGGCCGGGTCGCCGTCGAGCGGGTGGGCGAGGTAGAACGGGTACGGCCGACTCGCCGCGGCGTCGGCTGCGTCGGCCGCGACCAGGGCGGTGAAGAAGTCGGGCGTCGGCTCCCAGGTGCCCATCAGCCGGTGGGCGACGACATCGACCGCGACGCCCGACGCCTTTGCCAGCGCCCGGGTGACGAGAAGCTGCGACACGCCGACCCGGAACTCGCCGGTGATGAGCTTGTTCCAGACGAACCGCTGGCCGGCGTCGAGTTCCGCCCACGCCGCGAGGACGGCCGCCTTCTGAGCGTCCTCAGGCAGTCCGCGCAGGACAAGCAGGCGGTCCGTCACCCACTCGGCCAGCGGCCGGTCGGTGGCGGCGACGGGCGGGGGCAGCAACAGCGCGATCGTCTCGGCCACGTCGCCGACGTGGTGGTAGCACTCGTCGAACAGCAATTCGGCGACGCCGGCGAGTTCCCGCGCCCACGCCCGCAGGCGCTTCGACGGCACGGCCTGGCGCGGCTTCCGCCCGCTCAGGAAGTAGACCGCCCACGCTGCGTCGCCCGGCCCGGCGGCGGCGAAGTAGCGGGCGAGGGCGTCCACCTTCTCGCCCGTCCGGGTCGTCGCGTCGAGGGCGGCGTAGAGGTCGGCGAACGCCTTCACGACGCCCCCTCTTTCTCCGCGCTCAACTCGTCCTCGTCGCCGTAGCGGGTGGCGACCACGTCGGCGTCGGTGCCGTGGTCGCGGAGCCAGCGGGCCAGCACCGCCGCGAAGCCGTGGGTGGCGAGGACGCGGGTCGCCCCGGTCTCGCGGATCGCCCGGAGCAGGCCCGGCCAGTCGGCGTGGTCGGACAGGACGAACCCGCGGTCCACCGCCCGCCGGCGGCGCGCCCCGCGGACCATCATCCACCCGGACGCGAAGGCGGCCGACGCCGGCTCGAACTTCCGCGCCCACGGCGACCCGTCGGCCGACGGCGGGGCGATCACCAGCGCCCCGGCCCACGCCTTCTTCCCCCCGCGGGCCGCCTCCCCGACCGGCTCGGTCGGCGGCAGTGACACCCCGCTGTCGCGGTAGGCGCACGTCACTTTCTCGACCGCCCCGTGCGTGTAGATCGGGCCGATACTGGGATCGACGCCGGCCATCACCCGCTGGGCCTTGCCGAGCGCGTAGGCGTACACGATGCTCGCCTTCCCCGCGTCGCGGTTCGCCCGCCACCAGTGGTTCACCTTCGCGAAGAGAACGTCGGACGTGTCCCAACGGTAGACCGGCAGGCCGAAGGTGGACTCGGTCAGGAAGGTGTGGCAGCGGACCGACTCGAACGGTGCGCAGGTCGGGTCGGGGTCGAGCTTGTAATCGCCGCTGACGACCCACACCTCGCCGCGGTGCTCGACCCGCACCTGGGCCGACCCGAGGACGTGGCCGGCCGGGTGGAA
>Ga0105048_10012914_pt1 | contig 13061 bp, 8 predicted proteins | sample MAT05_FD_78382 | JGI IMG/M metagenome (GOLD analysis project Ga0105048, IMG submission 78382) | Freshwater microbial communities from Lake Fryxell liftoff mats and glacier meltwater in Antarctica - MAT-05 | ecosystem: Environmental > Aquatic > Freshwater > Ice > Liftoff microbial mat | place...
CGAACGAGAACGGATCGCTCCGAGACGTGCGGCACAAGAGCCGAGTCGCATCCGCTTCAACGGGGCCGCTCTCGAACGAGAACGGATCGGTCGTGTCGTCGTCGCAGATCGCAATCATCGCGAGGCTTCAACGGGGCCGCTCTCGAACGAGAACGGATCGGGTACGGGAAAATTCACAAACAGTATCGGCTACTTGCACCATCGTTTTCGAGCACCTCTGCCATGGTGACACTCGCGTTGACGACTTCAAAGGTGGTCATGGGAACATCCCTGAAGGTTGGCACAGTTGATTGATCGAGCGGCTCGGCGAAGTCGCGCACCACCTCACCGCTCGATCGATTCGAATTTCAAAGAACGAACCCGCCGCAACCTACACGATGACCGCGCCGCTGGTCCCGCGGATCCACCGCCGGCCCATCGATTCGATTGCGCCACGAGCACGCCCATCCACCGGCCCGAGATCGATGAACAACACCTGATCCTCGTGCATGTCGATTGCCGCGCTGAGTTTGTCCTTCAGCCTCGCCAACGACATCTCGCTCAGCTCGCATCGAAACACCGAGTACTGAAGGTGCTCGCCGTAGCCCTTCATCACCCTGAAAACCTCACGCAACCGCTTCGGGTCGCTGATGTCGTACGTCACCAAGTAGCACTGTTGCATGTCGCCTACCTCGTCCGGAACTCGGGGTACTCGTCGATTTCGCCGCCCAAATGCCGCGCAAGCAGGCGGCACTGAACCTCGAAGACCCGCCTGTACGAGACGCGATAGCCGAACACCGGGTGCGTTACCTCCTCATTGAGCCGGCGTTCGAGCACCTTCAGAAAGCTGCGCCGCCCGTCTGGTGACAGCGCGACGCCCATCGCGCTCAATTTGAAATCCGCCGGCCGCACCGCCCCCGTGTTGATCGCAGTCAAAACCGCCGAATCCGCTACCAGCGGCCGAAACTCTTCCATCAGATCCAGCGCAAGCGCGGGCTTCCCATGTCGCGGCTGATGCAGAAACCCCAGATACGGATCGAGCCCAACTCGCCGCGCGGCAAGCGTCAATTCCTTCGTCAACATTGCGTACGCGAACGACAACAACGCGTTCACCGGATCCGCGGGTGGCCGCCGGTTCCGCAGCGCGAAGTCGAATGTCCACGGCCGGTCATCGAGCGGGGGAGGCCTCAGCATCCCGCTGAACGCTCCGAAGTATTCGCGGGCTGCGTTCCCTTCGAGCCCCAGCAACTGCGGCAGTGACTCGGCCCCGTCGCACCGCTCGACCGCGTCTGCCAACGCATCCAGGACCCGCTGCGTCGGCTCACCGTTTCGCCGAAGCATCGTCCGCGCATTGGCAACCTTGCACCGAATGAAGCGCCGCGCGAGCCGCAAGCTGCGCGCCGGGTCATCCGCCCAACGGTACTGCGCGCGCCGGATGTCCACGTTCTTGTGGCCAAGCCCTTCGCTGATTCCATGGAACCAGCCGCCGTACGTCATCCAGCACACCGAGATTTCTTTCCCGAACGCCGCATGTAGCGCCTGAGCAGACATCTGAATGTTCCCCATCAGGACCACGTGCGACGTGTGCTCGAGCCGCGCCTCGCCGACCTTCAAACGGTCTGGGTCGCGCACCACCAGTTGCTCGCCGTCCAGACCGACCCTCAAGCCCTGCCCCTGGACGTAGAAGGCCTGCGCGTCGTCATTCTCGGCGACCAGGCGCCTCGGAGCGCGTGCCGTCTCACCGTTGAGAAGGTTCACCTCGTCCGGCAAGCACAACGCATTGAGCGAACACGACCCGCACTTGGGGCTGTTGCGCAGCGGCGCCGGGACCTGGCTCTGTGAGGCCAACACCAGCGCTGCCTGCACCGTCTCGAGCGTGCGCGCGATCAACGCGTCGTCGAACCGAACCGTCACCCGCGTCTTGGTCTTCGCAAAATAGAGCACCCCTTCGTCACACGAGAACCCGTGCTCGCGAAGTAGCAGCCCATAGGCGCACAGCTGCACCCGTTCGGGTTCCCACGCCTGTTCCGGCGTTGGAGCGGGCTTACCGCGCTTGTAGTCGACTGGGCACACCTTGCCGTCTTCGACCTCGACGAGGTCAATCTTCCCGGTGATGCCCAACGCCTGCGACGACAAGGTGACGGAGCGCACCTCGAAAGGACGCTCGGGCAGCTCGGCGGGCAACCCACCGGGGTCAGGCCGATCAACGCGGCGATGCACCGCCTGCCCTTCGACCGTGAAGTGGTTGTCGGCGAACTCGCCCTGTACCCATTCGAAGTAGAAGAGGCGCGGGCAGTAGACGAGCTCGTTCAGCATCCGCGCCGGAACCGGCCGCGCTCCAGGGTCAGTCGTTTCGTTCATGCTCCGCAAGTTACGGGGCGCATGTGACAGGGCGGGTCAGGCGGGCTCGAAGACTCCAAGGCCAAAGTGACTGGCGTAGCCGATTGCGATCGGGCCGCGCACCGGTCGTTCAAAGGTCAACCGCAGCCCAAGTGCCGGTTGGTGCCCCGGGGATTGAGGGCCATGGGCTCTGGTCTTCGTGAACGACCGCCACCGCGTAGAGGCCTTTGATGCGTGTATGGCCGCGAGCACGGTGTCAGCAGGTGCCCAGGCGTCCCTCGTCTCGAACTCGACCGTCTGAACACCCTCGAAGCCAAGGCTGCGCAGCTCTTCCTCAACCTGACCCCAAAGCGTGTGTCGCCCTTTTGCCTTGAGGTAACGAGGGCACACGTACGGCGTGTGACTGACCCACACCCGCGCCTCGCGCGTCAGCGCCAGTTTCTCGAACGCGTCGGCCTTTCCGGCCCACACGGGAACCAGCTTCAACATCGCCTCGCGCGCATACAGCGACCTGAGCTGCGACTCGATCGTTCTTCGCGCCTCATCCGTCATGCCCTCGCGCACGTGGATGACGATGTGGTCGATGGCAGCAGCGTTATGCCGATGGGCCCCGCGCTTCTCCGCATTCGCTGCGAACGGAAAGACGTAGGCGTGCCGATGACCGAGCGCCTTCTCGTTGCGCGCATCCTTGCCAACCAGCTGAACCACCGTTTCCGCCGAGGCACCGTCGGCCTTCTTTGCCAGTGCACGATGCAGCCGCTCTGCAAGAGGAAGCGCTTGCCGAAGAGGTGGAAGCGTCTTGCCAGAGACCGTTCGGGAAGACACCGCGAAGGCGATGGTATCGACCGCCGGCCGCACATCACGGGCCTTCTCGGGATGCAGGGCTTCCAGCGCGTCCGCTGCGCGCCAGTAGGTGAGCCAGCGGCTGCCAGGGGGGACGCTCCAGCCTTCGGCTTGAAGAGCACCCGTGTCCACGCGCAACAGCTCACACAAGTCGGAAGGGTAGCGCGCCTCGACAGCCGCCAACTGCTTTGCGCTGAGCTTGAGCGGCACCTTCTTGCCCTTCTCCAACGCCTTTGACGCCTCTCGTTCGAGCGCCAGCTGCGCCGAGGTCACGACGTGTTCGGCTCGCCATGCGTCGTAGCCAACGGCGGGCAACGGGCTGAGCAGGTCGACCCGCTCGTAGCCCGACGATGGCGGCGCCTTCGCGATCGAGCACCATTTCGCCTCGCCCAGCGGGGGAATGGCGTCGACCAGCCGCGCCTGAACCCAGCTCTCTGCCCGACCGAGATAGGGCATTGCGTCGAGCAGCGAGTTCATCAACGACCGTTCGCCTGTCGCGAGTGACGCCGGCCACTCGACGAACATCGGCTCGGCAATGACAGCAAACGTGTCGAGCACCTTGGTCGTCTTGCCATCGAACAAAGGCAGGTAGTGGCGGGTGTGTGACGCGTTGGCGGCGGGCAAGCAGTAGCGCGGTGGCTGCTCTGCGAGACTGGAGATCAGAGAGCGCGCGAGCGGTGGAACGCCGTCCGTCCAGCCGAGGCGATTGAAACCCGTCGCGATGAGGGCTCGGAGCAGCCGCCACGGACTCGGCGGCCACTCGATGGCGCCCTCGTTGACGTGCTGACCCCAGGGCGTCGCGTGGTACTTGCCGGCGACAAACTCGAAGCGGGCGACGGTCGTCACTTTTCCTCAGCAAACGTGACGGTCGTGACCCCGCTGTTTCCCGCGAACAGCTTCGATGCCGCCGCTATGAGCGCGGGCAGGCTGGCCTCGAACTCCGCCTTCGACGGCAGCTTGAAACCGTCAGGGCGCCGCACCTGAACTTCGACGACGTCGAGGTCGCAGGCAGTTCGCAGCCGAAGGCTGCCATCGAGAAACGCGCGGACCTTGAACAGGGCGAGCGCCGCGAGCAGCTCGGTAGCAGCGGCGCCCAGGGCGTAGGCGCGCAGCTGGCCGAGGTCGAGGTTGAAGTACGCGACGATTGAATCGGCCGTGTACTCGTCGCGCTGAAACGGCACGTTGCCAAATCCGTCTTTCGCCTCGCCCGATGGGTTTACTGGGTCGTTCTTCACGCCGCCGGAGGCCGCGACGCGAACCCCCGTTGCTTCAATAAAGGCTGAGAGCGCGCGCTCGATTCGAAGCCGACCGCCCGCGAGTTCGGACTTGGCGAGGAACAGGCCATGAATCAGCGCGTTCACGTCATAAGACGCAACGACGCGCGCCAGCTTGGCGCGATCAATGACGCCCTTCGAAAACGCATCGGTCTGCTTTTTCAGCTCGTCGAAGAACGTCTGGTCCTTTGCCTCGAGAATGTAGGGCGAGTTCAACCGGTGGGCCTCAGTGAGCGTCGACGTCAGGTAGTCCCCGTTGGCGTCGTTGACGCGCACGTACGAGAGGCCCTTGACCGAAGGGACGAGGTCTTTGGTTGCGCCATCCCAAATGGTCTGCTCGAGCCGATTGGCCATGCTCTGCGCGCTCTCGACCAGCAGCGTTTGTCCCGCTGCCGAGTCGAAGACCGCGGCGCCCAGGTCAGGGAAACCGGTTGGCTGAAACCGGGTGCCTTGCATCGGCTTGAGCCGGGCCTCGATGAGAACGCGGGACTCACTGCGGGCAAGCAATTCGGAAATGGTCTTCATCGGTTGGCTTCCTTTCGGACGACGAGTTGTTCAAGGGCGGAATACGTGGCGGGTTCAACGGGAATCAGCAGCGCGGCCGCGAGCCGTCGTGCGTCGCGCGGGTGAAGGGAGACAAGGTGCCGGCGGGAGTCGATGGCCAGGCCCACACCCGAGGCCCGCAGCCGATGCTCAGCGGCAGCGAAGGCGCGCTCGCCTTGCCCACGCGCGAGCAGTCGCGCAGGTCGGGAGTCTTCGGCCCCCGAGCGCGTCGGGTAGGCCAGACGGAAGACCGCGAACAACGCGGGCACGCGACTTGGCTGCTGCGGCTCGGCTGGTTCCAGGTTCGTCGTCCAGTCGACGCACATGAAGCCCCGGGCGAGCAGGCAAATCTCGGCATCGAGGTCCGGGCTCGCAAGGAATTGAGCGAGGTCGGCCTCAGAGGCGGTGACGCGCGAAGCGGCGAACACGCGGTTGCCGGTGCCAGAGCTCTCGGTGAGGCGGCGCTCGAGCACCGCGCACAGCGAATCGACCAGCGTGCCGCGCCAGACTTCGCGCGCGGTCGACGCGAACGCATCAGAGCGCTCGAGGAAGCGGGCGTTTCGCTGCGCCTTGCGTGGCTGCTGCAGCGGCAGGCAGTTCCAGCGAATGCCGGCGTCAGCTTCGTAGCCTTCGAAGGCAAGCTTGCTCTGGAACGCCGAAATCGCCGCGGCGAGCCTCATCGGCGCAGTGGGCGCCCCGAGCACGGGGACCAACGAGGTTGAGCTCAGCGTTGGCAAAGGCTGCAGGCCCTTGTCCTTTGCCCAGCGGCCGCTGCGCACCATCGCGCTCTCGACGTCAGCCAGCTGGCAGAGCAGCGCGGTGACGGCCAGGGCCCCCTCGCTGCGAAGCGCGCCCATCATCGCGGCTTCGATGCCGCGCACGCCGCGCGCCATCCCAATCGGCGCGCCGGCTTTGTCCGCGGCGCGCCGCAGCCGCTCGACCCAGTCTTCGAACTGTTGAACGACGCGTGCTGCGGGCTTTGGCTGAACCCGCCAACGGCCCAGCGGCACCGCCAGCTTCGTCTGGCCATTTCGTTCGACGAAGCCAAAGCGCTGGAACTCGCTGACCCCGCGCACGGCGCCCATGGATGACAGGCCGATCGCCGCCTGCACCGAGGTCGTCGCGCGCGCGCCTGACGAGAAGAGCCGGCCCTGGTCGAACAGCTTCTTCACCTCGGGCCAGGTCGCCGGGCCGCCCCAAAGCGGCATCCACTGCTCCCCGCGCCCGTTTCCCTCGTCCTCGCCGGTGGCGCTCGGGTAGCCCGCAGCACGGCTCTGGACCGCGAAGGGGGCTGAGGCCTGCACGGCCCGGCTGGTCTCGAGGCGGCGCAGCGTGGCGACCTGAAACGTCAGCGTGCCTTCGATCGTCAGCACGAAGTCCCAGAGGTTGACGTGGCTTTCGGCGCTGAAGCCCGACGTCGCGTTGGCGCCGCCCGCGCCGCCAGGGAGGAATTGACCAATCGCGCGCTGCTCGAGGCCCTCGACGGCGCCGCCGAACAGCGCGCCCGCCAGCAATGCGCCCGCGCCAGGTTTCGCCGTTCCGCTGTGGGGGTCGAAGAGCTCGACCAGGCGCTGCATCTGGTTGTTGGTGAAGTCGAGGCGGCCGTCGTTGCCCCCCGTGCCGAGCAGGGCGGGGAATTGAATGGCGTCGTCAGTCAGCGACAGCGCCGCGCCGAGCCAGGGCAACAGCGCCTCAGGCCAGGCTGCGCGGGCGCGGCGAATCAGCTCGAGCTTCTCTTCATCTGCCGGGCGCACCACCCTTCCCTCGGTGACCTGCTGCCCGACGGCGATCGCGGCGCGGAAGTGCTCAAAACGCGAAGCCTGCCCTGAAGCAATCGCGTGCAGGGCCTCGCGGTTGTCCTTCGGATAGAAGCCGCTTCCACCGTTCCACGGCGCGATAAGCGGAGTCGGCCGATACTCGTCGAGCAGGAAGCGAGCCAGCGCCTCCTGGTCGAGGGTCGAGGTGAGCACGAAAGTTCCGTCAACCCATTGGCCTCGGGCTCCTGCGTCTTTCTGCGTCGCCACCAGTCGAAGCACCGCCAGCGTCTTCAGGTAGCCCGCCAGGACGTGCGGTGGGCAACCGGTGAGCTCAATCGCGTGCGTCGTCATGCGGACTCCAAGCGCTCGGAAGCCCGCCAGTCTGCGGCACGCAACACCGCCTCCAAGAAGGCCAGCTGAAACGGGCCGAAGGTCTCGAGCAGGTGCTGCACCCGTTCTGACCACGACGGCCCGAAGCGGTCGCTGGCGCCGAGCTCGGCAAGGTCGAGGTGCAGCGTGGTCTCGGGGAACGGAACCGACTCGCCGGCAGCAGTCGTCAAGTGAAAGGCCTTCACGAGGTCGTCGTTGCGAACTCCGAAGATGGAGCCCGCTGCGTCTTCGGCCTTCAACAGCTCGGCCGCCGAGCCGACCCACTGGCAACGGACTTTCCCGTGGTGCGCACAGACGAGAAACGCGACGAGGTCGAAGTCGACCCTCGACAGTTGTTGCAGCTCGCTGACCAGCGCGTCCCCGTCGCCTGGCGCCCCGTCGTGCCGCGCGATGCCGGATGCGACGAACGCCTCGTGGCCTGGAGCGACGGCGGCCAACCGCTCGAACATGAGCAGGGTGCTGGCGAGCTCGTGGCGGAAGCCGACCCGGCCCACCCGTTTCCAGGCCGTCGAAGGTGCCTTCGCCCAGGGGCCGCCGGGGTGCGCGTCGATCTTCTCCTGAAAGCGGTCGTGCGCCTTTCCTGCGTCGTGCCATCGGCCCGCCAGCTCGAGGAGCTTGGTGAGGCCTGGAGGCAACGCGAGCGCAGTGGCGATGGCGAGCGCCTCCTTGCCGACATCGCGCCCGTGCTCAGCGACGGTCTGCCATTGCGCGAGGGAAAGAGACTCGTCTTCTTCGGACGAGGTGGCGGCTTCGAAGCGCTCGTCCGATGAGGCGACGACGATGCTCGACAGCCCGACCGGTGTGACTGCCGTCTTGCTCTTGGGCGACCAGCCCGTGGCGGGGTCGTAGCCGCCGTCACCCGCGGCGAGCAGCACCACCGAGCCGGAGGGCGGCAGCTCGAACCTGCGCAGCTTGCGCCACTGCTTCCGGGTGTAGTCGAAGGTCCAGGCGGCGCCGTCTGCTTCGAGCCAGGCCTGAAGACTGCCGTCTTTTCCACGGCGTGGCACGGGGCACAGCTCAGGCCGACGGGGCTTCGGCAGGTCGGCCGGCCAGGGCTCCTCAGCCGCACGCCAGAAGACCTGCACATCGCGGTCGTCGCCTTCGCGAATGTAGCGGCCGACGTCGAGGTCGGCGCCCATCAGGTCCGCAGTCGTGTCGAACAAATCGTCGAGGTCCGGCCGACGCAGCACGTGCGCGGGTTGGTACGGGTACAGCTGCGCGCGCGTGGCAGGGGTGAGCGCTTCTTCATGCGCCTCGAGCGTGGCGGGCCCAACGTCACCTTTCTGCTCGAGCTCGGCCAGCGCGCCTTTCGCCGCGCGCAATTCTTCGACCTCATACGGCAGCGCCCCCGTCGCGTCCTTCGGCACGTCGCCGACGACGACCACGTCTCCACGCTCGCCCTCGTAGCGCGCGCACCGGCCGAAGCGCTGAACGAGGCTCGACCAGGGCGCGAGGTCAGTGACGAGCAGCTGCGCTGAGAGGTCGACCCCGGCCTCGACGACCTGGGTGGCGACGATGATTCGGCCGGCCGCGGGCACAGGCACCGACGGCGCTCGCGATAGAAAATCAGCGAGCCACGCTGCCCGCTCGTGTCCGCGAAAGCGGCTGTGGACCCGCCGCACCTCGGGCCCCGGCGCGGCGTCGACGGCCGCTTTCTTTCCTTTCCCTCGAGGACCCACCTCGAGCGCCGCCGCCACTTCGTTCGCACGTCGCACGCTGTTCACGATGACGAGGGTGATCGAGCCCGCCGCGTGACGGCTGCGAACGAGGCCGGCGATCTGATCCGGCTCACGAATCGTGGGCTCGAGACTCAGCGTCTTCTTCACCGCGAAGAGGCCGCCCTTGCGTTCGTCCTTCGAGATTCGAAGCTTCGTGTCGTCGAGCGCGGCTGCCTGTTGACGAAAATCGACCTGCGCGAGCCAGTCGGGCTGAAGCGTCGCGCTCATCCACCACGATCGACTGATGGGCAGCCCTGAGCTGCGCTTCGCGTCGTGCTGCCTGAAGGCGGCGAGCTGCACCGACGTCGCGAGCGCGACGTCCATCAGCTGAATCTCGTCGTAGACCCAGAGGGTGTCGTGGTGCAGCAAGCCGAACTCCATCGGCCAGCGGGCCCGGGAGGCCGCGTAGCCGCGGTTCAGCGCGCGCGAGAGCAGCATGTCCTGGGTGCCGACGAAGATGGCGTGGCGCTCTGGATCCGCGACCCAGCCGGTCGATTCGATTCCGCCCATCAGCAAGTGGCAGCCGACCTCCTCGCTGAGCCCCGCGCGCGCGAGCCAGCCCGAGATCTTCGAGTGCGTCTGCTCGACCAGCACGCGCATCGGAAGACAGAAGACGAGGCGCCGTGGCCAGCCCGGCTGCGCGCGCTCGACGCGTTGATACAGCCACGACAGCACCGCGCCTTCAGTCTTGCCGAAGCCCGTCGGGATTCGCAGGACGCGGTCAATGCAGCGCTCGTCCTCGCCCAGCTCGCGCTGCCAGCTGCGCGGCGAAAAGCCCGGCGTCTGCGTCGTGGTCAGCTGCTTGAAGTACGCGTCAAAAGTCATGGCAGAACCCGGGATACCGCGGTCATGTGACAGGAGCGGTCGCAGCCGCCGATAACAACGATTTGGGCGAAAGCACCTTCACGTCGGCGCCGAAGCCACGAACCCACGCCTTGAGCTGGGGCGACGGCGGCGCTTCGAGCGCGACGTCCAGCAACCCGTCGGCGCGAAGCTGCGACCGCTGGCTCGGGTGCATCTTTCGCTCAGCCACCACCCGCGCGATCCGCGCCGCAAACCGCAGCCGCACCGCGACCACCTTGCCGTCCCACGGGCCGAACGCCCCGTGCAGAAACTCGGAGGGGTTGAAGTCGTGTTTTCGTTCGAAGCAGCGCCCCGTGGCCTTCACGGCGCTGATCCGATCGAGCAGGTAGATGCGCCCCGCATTGCGTTCGTGGCTCCAGGCAAAGACGTAGACCCCATCGGCCTGCACGTGGACGTTGTACGGGTCGATCGTGCGCGCCCGGTCTAAGCGCTCGCCCAGCTTCCGGTAGGTGACGACGAGGGTCGCTTGCCGTTCGACCGCTTCGAGCAGCGCACTGACGAGCTCGCGCTTCGTCTCGTAACCACGGCTCGAGCCAATGCTGCCGCTGACGCGGGGAGCAGCGGCCGTCACCCGCGCCAGCAGCTGCGGCGGAAGCGCGGCCCTCAGCTTCTCGAGCGCCGTCAGCGCGGACTCGTGAAACAGCGTCCCCGCAAGGCCGGACAACAAGCCGCCGCCGGCGCTGAGCGCGAGCATCTCGCTCCAGCTCAACGACAAGTTCACCCGCCGCCGGTAGCCGTCGGCCAGCCGCCACCGCGGCCTCGCCCCCTCGCGTTCCTGGTACAGCGGCACCCCCATTCGTTCGAGGACGCCGAGGTCGCGGTACACCGTGCGCACCGTGCAGCCCAGGCGGCTCGCCGCTGCAGGCACCTCGAGTTCGCGGCGCTCGTCGAGGTAGAGCAGCAGCCGCAATTGCCTCGCCGCTGAGTCACCTCGCACAATTCGAACAGTAGCCAAAGCCGGCTTGGCGTCCATTTTCTGGCCCGCGACGACACGCTTGCCGAAGACAGCCCGCCCGTCGCGGACGAAGATGCGCAGGTGTCTGCGACCACGACGAGCCTCGAAGGCGTCCTCGAGCGCGTCACGTTCGTCAGCGAAGAGAACGGCTTTTCGGTGGTGCAGCTCGTCGTTCAAGGCAGGCGTGAGCCCGTCACCGCGGTCGGCCCGCTGTTGGGCGTCCAGCCTGGCGAGAGCCTTCGGTTGACGGGCTGGTGGGTGACCGACAAGAAGTACGGCGAGCAGTTCAAGGCGGCCTCGTTTCTCAGCGTGAAGCCCGCGACGCTGGTCGGCATCGAGAAATACCTGGGCTCGGGCCTGGTGAAGGGCATCGGCAAGGTGATGGCCTCGCGGCTGGTCGCGCACTTCGGCCTCGCGACGCTCGACGTCATCGAGGCCTCGCCTTCGCGGCTGGTCGAGGTCGAAGGCATCGGCCGCGTGCGCAGCCAGCGCATCACCCGCGCCTGGGCCGAACAACGCGAGATTCGACAGGTGATGGTGTTCCTCCAGTCGCACGGCGTCACCACCACCTACGCCGTTCGCATCTACAAGCAGTACCGGCACCACGCCATCGCGGTGGTGAAGGAAAACCCCTACCGGCTCGCGTTGGACATCTTCGGCATCGGCTTCAAGACGGCCGACGCCATCGCTGCGAAGCTCGGCATCTCGCCCACCTCGCCGCAGCGCGCCCAGGCAGGCGTCCTGCACGTGCTCGGCGAGGCGTCCGGCGACGGCCACGTCTGGCTGCCGCGCGACGCGCTGGTGAAGCAGTCGGCCGAGGTGCTGACCATCGACGCGCCCCTTATCGAAGACGCCATCTCGGCGCTGACGCAGACCCAGCACCTCGTCTTCGAAGAAGGCGCTGCCGGCATTTCGGGGCGCGTGTACTCGCGCGGGCTGCACGCGGCCGAGACGGGGCTGGCGGCCGGGTTGCTGGCGCTCGCGAGGGGCAAGCCCGCGCCCTTGAAGATTGAGGTCGAGGCAGCGCTGCGGTGGTTCGAAGGGAAGCAGGGGTTGACGCTGGCCGCCGAACAGCAGGACGCCATTCGTTCGGCCATCGCGTCGAAGGTGTTGGTCATCACCGGGGGGCCGGGCACGGGGAAGACGACGCTGGTCAACGGCATCATTCAGATTCTCGAGAAGAAGGGGCGGCGGATATTGCTGGCGGCTCCGACGGGGCGCGCGGCGCGACGAATGAACGAGACGACGGGGCGCGAGGCGAAGACGGTGCATCGGCTGCTCGAGTTTTCGCCGAAGACGAACGCGTTCGCGCGCAACCGCGACGCGCCGCTGGATGGCGACGTGGTCATCATCGACGAGGCCTCGATGCTCGATGTGGTGCTGGCGTATGACATCGTCAAGGCGATTCCGCTGAACGCCCAGCTGGTGCTGGTGGGCGACGTGGACCAGCTGCCCTCGGTGGGGCCCGGGCGCGTGCTGGCGGACCTCATCGACTCAGGCACGGTGCCGGTGGTGCGGCTGCGCCACATCTTTCGCCAGGCGCAAGACAGCTTGATTGTCACCAACGCCCATCGCGTCAACCGGGGCGAGCTTCCCCAATGGCCCCGCCAGCGCGGCCAGCTGCCGAAGCCCGACTTCTATTTCATCGAACGCGCCGAGCCCGAAGAAGTGCTGTCGACGCTCAAAGAGCTGGTCGCGCGGCGAATTCCCCAGGGGTGGGGCTTCGATTCGGTTGACCAGGTGCAGGTGCTCACCCCCATGCATCGCGGCCTGCTCGGAGCGGGCAACCTGAACCTCGAGCTGCAGGCGCTGCTCAACCCCAGCGGCAGCGCGTTGACGCGAGGCAGTCGCGTCTTTCGGGAGCGCGACAAGGTGATGCAGATTCGCAACAACTACGACCTCGAGGTCTTCAACGGCGACATCGGGCGAGTCATCCGCGTCGACCCGGTGGAACAGCAACTGGTCGCCCGCTTCGATGGGCGCGAAGTCACCTACGACGCGTCGGACCTCGATGAGCTGGTGCTCTCGTATGCGTGTTCGATTCACAAGTCGCAGGGCAGCGAGTACCCATGCGTGGTGATGCCGCTGCATACCCAGCACTACGTGATGCTGCAGCGCAACCTGCTGTACACGGGCATCACCCGTGGGCGGAAGCTGGTGACGATTGTCGGCAGCCGCAGAGCGCTCGCGATGGCAGTCAAGGCAACAGGGGCCGCTCGGCGCTTCACGGGCCTGGAAGAACGCCTGCGGCGGTAAGCATTTTCAGTTCGAGGTCGGCGGCGGCCAGGAAGTGATCCAGTTGCGGCGGTCTTAGAGATCCACTTCGCGTTGCAGGAAACAGTGGGGCAGCAGGTCTGTTGAGTCGTTCGTGTGACCCGCCGCAGCGAGCGACGGGCCG
>Ga0105048_10012917_pt1 | contig 13059 bp, 13 predicted proteins | sample MAT05_FD_78382 | JGI IMG/M metagenome (GOLD analysis project Ga0105048, IMG submission 78382) | Freshwater microbial communities from Lake Fryxell liftoff mats and glacier meltwater in Antarctica - MAT-05 | ecosystem: Environmental > Aquatic > Freshwater > Ice > Liftoff microbial mat | place...
ACTGGACGGGCGCGATGCAACGGGCCATTGCGTGGAGCTTGATGGTGTGGCGCCGGCCTGGTTGGGCTTGGCCGAGTGTGACCCGCTGGTCGACGAGGGCGTGTTGTACGCGGATCAGTTACGCATGGCCGGTGTGGCAGTGGATTTGGAAATTTACCGCGGCGTGGTGCATGAATTCATCAAAATGGGCCGCGCCATACCCGAGGCTGCCAAGGCCCATGCCGATGCCGCCCGCGCAATGCGTCACGCATTCAAGGAGATTACATAAATGTTAAGTATCAAAAGATCCGACTTTCGCAGCCTGCACCGCCTGCAAGTGCGCTGGGCGGAGGTGGACATGCAGAAAATTGTGTTCAATGCCCACTACCTGATGTATTTTGACACTGCTATGTCCAGCTATTGGCGCAAACTGGCGTTGCCGTATGAAGCCACCTTGCAGCAGCTGGGTGGAGATTTATTTGTCAAAAAGGCCAGTGTGGAGTATCACGGCTCGGCCCGCTACGACGACACCATCGATGTAGGTCTGCGGTGCGCACGCATCGGCAGCTCGTCCGTGTTGTTTGAAGGCGCCATTTTTCGGGGCGATACCTTGTTGATCACCAGTGAGTTGCTCTATGTGTATGCCAACCCGGCTACCCAGACATCGCAGCCCGTGCCCGCCGCGCTGCGGGCGGTGTTTGACGGCTTCGAGGCCGGCCAATCGGTAACACATTTGCAAGTGGGTAGTTGGGACAGCCTGCGCGAACCTGCGTCGGTTCTGCGCACCGATGTTTTTGTGCAAGAGCAGGGCATAGACTCCCGCCTGGTGTGGGATGACGCGGACGCCACGGCCGTGCATGCCCTGGTTTGCAACCACTTGGGCCGTCCGGTTGCAACGGGACGCTTGCTGCAACAGGCGCCCCGTGTAGGTCGTATCGGGCGCATGGCTGTCGACCGTGGGCTGCGGGGCTCGCGCTTCGGGCGCGATGTTTTGGTGGGTTTGGTAGATGCCGCTCGGCAGCGCGGTGATGCAGAAGTTTTGCTACATGCCCAATGCAGCGCCGAGGGCTTCTACACGCGCCAGGGTTTTGTGGCCCGGGGGCCGGTGTTTGAAGAAGCTGGGATAGAGCACATCGAAATGGTGCTGTCCCTGGTCTAACAATGGGGCGTTAGAAGCCCAGCGATGCCAGCAAATCGTCCACGTCGTTCTGGGCCAAGGCTTCTGCGGTGACTTGTGGGCCCTGAAGCTGATGGGTCTCGCCGGTAAATTCAGCCTCTTCTTTGGGTGGTTGTTTAGGTGCGCTGTCGATTAGCAGCTGCACCAGTTGCAGCTCGGTCCGGTTAATGATATCAATGACCTTCTTGATCACCTGCCCGGAAAGATCCTGAAAATCTTGGGCCATCATGATGTCGCTCAAGATTGATCCCTGTTTACCTGCAAATTCCGAGGTGCGCTCGGCGAATTTGCCGCACACGCCCATCAGTGCTCGGGCGCGCTCCACCGTCAAGTCTTCCGACGCAGCCATTCGGGCCAAAGATTGCCCCAGCTCCTCTCCACGCTTGACCAGGTCATCACATTCCGGCTTGGCTGCATCTACCAGATTGAGTACGGTGTTGGCAGCGTTTTCAGTCATCTTTCCGACGTGTGCCAAGCGTTCCCTGGCATTGGGAAACTCTTCGACCACGTTGTGCAAGTCATTGCTGCCACCCAAGACGCTGAAGGCCTCGTGCATTTCGCGGGTTATGGCACCCAGGCGCGCAAACGCCTCATCTTTGGTTATCGGTGTAGACATCTTTAGAACCAACCCCTTCTGGACATATTTTCGGATTTTGGCCTAATTATGAAGGTCCAAACGGTCGCACGCAGAATTTAACTGCAAATTGCTTGTTTACTTAGAGCGGGTTTTAAATGTCGTCGAGCAAAGCGTAAGGCAGCGGCAAGATTTGCATTGCGGGCCCATGGTTAGAGCCCAGATGCAGGGTGCCCCGTTCCAATGCCGACAACTGGGCGGAGACGATCGCATCGAAACCGCCCTGCGGTGCGGGCGCCGCCTGCACCACCGTGGCTGCTGGTTGGGTGCCGTCATCAGCGGCAAACACTTCGTCTCCGGCGGACATAGTGGCATCGGCATGGACTACAAATGCCCGCCGCTTGAGCGTTCCGCGGAACTGGCTGCGTGCAACGACCTCTTGGCCCGGGTAGCACCCCTTTTTGAAATTGACGCCCCCGACCGATTCATAGTTCAGCATTTGCGGCACAAACGCTTCAAACACCGGTGCACTCAGCGTGGCGATCCCGCTACGCACCTCGGTCCATTGCCAAAGCTCAGGTGAGACGGCTGCGCCTTGTGGTGCGGGTGTGCCCGTGGGGGCAAGCCACAATTGCCGTGGCACACTGCCTACCGGGTACAGATTGACGACGACCGCTTCATCAATTTCGGCCTTAGCCCACGTGGAATTTGGCATATTAGCTACTATTTTTGTAGCATCTCCAATCAGGCCGAAGAGTTCATACTCTGCGCTCACATCGCTAAGCTTGGCCTTGGCACGCATCACAAACATGGACAGACGTTTAAGCGTGGAGGGCAAAATGTCTTTGCTGCAGACCAAAAGAATTTCGGAAGCACTGCGCTTGAAGCCTATAAAACTCGCCTGCATACGGCCTTTGGCAGAACAAAAAGCCGCTAGGCGGGCGGTGTTCATATCCAAAAGCGAAAAGTCTTGGGTTAACTGTCCATGGATGAACTTGGCGGCGTCTTCCCCCTCAATTTTTATAACGCCCAGATGCGCGATCGGTGCCACGCCATGGGTAGGAGTTGGTTCGGTATTTGCGGCCGGGGTAAGCAGAGTCGTCGTGTTCATCCGCTGAATTATCATTCCTCCCATAACTTCACAAGGCTTGTAGGGCTGTGCGCTTTTTCTTTGTTCTCGTAATTTCCCTCATGTTGGGGGCTGCTGGTGCTGGTTACCTGTGGCTGAACCAGCCCTTGGACCTGCCGTCGGCCAACGTGGATGTCTCCATCGAGCCCGGCATGAGCGCCCGGGAAGTGGCGAACACCGTGGCCCAAGCAGGCGTTTCTGTAAACCCGGTGTTGCTGCATGCGTGGTTCAGGCTTTCGGGGCAATCCCGACAAATCCGGGCTGGCAGCTATGAGCTGGACCGTGCTGCGACACCGCTCAGCCTGCTGCAAAAGCTGGTGCGTGGCGAAGAGGCTCTGCGCAGCGTGACGCTTGTAGAGGGCTGGACTTTTCGCCAGGTTCGGGAAGCGCTGCGCAAGGCCGATCAGCTCAAACCCGATTCGATGGCCCTGTCCGCCAGCGATATCATGGCGCTGCTGGGGCAACCCGGTGTGCCAGCAGAAGGGCATTTCTTCCCCGACACTTACACCTACAGCAAAGGTTCGAGCGATCTGGCGGTGCTAAGGCGTGCGATGCAGGCCATGGACAAGCGGCTGGCAGCTGCCTGGGCTCAGCGAGACCCCCGTTCCCCATTGCTCAACCCCGAGCAAGCGCTGATTTTGGCCAGCATTGTCGAAAAAGAAACGGGTACACCCAAAGACCGCCCTACCATCGCGGCAGTGTTCAGCAATCGGCTCGCTATTGGCATGCGCCTACAAACCGACCCTACAGTGATCTATGGCCTTGGCGAAGCCTTTGACGGCAATTTGCGCAAGAAAGATCTGCAGGCCGATACACCTTGGAATACCTACACCCGCGCCGGTCTGCCACCCACGCCAATTGCCATGCCTGGCAAGGCTTCCTTGCTGGCAGCGGTGCAGCCAGCGCCATCCAAGGCGCTGTACTTTGTAGCAAAAGGTGACGGCAACAGCCACTTCAGCACCTCACTGGACGAGCACAATAGGGCAGTCAACAAATACCAGCGCGGACAATAGTGCCGTGATTCAATAGGCGATGAGCGGAATTTTTATCAGTTTTGAGGGCATTGATGGCGCGGGCAAGTCCTCGCATATCAATAGTCTGGCGCGGGCTTTTCGGGCGCAGGGTCGCGTCGTTACGTTGACCCGCGAACCGGGTGGTACGCCGCTGGCCGAGCAGCTGCGCCAGATGGTCTTGAACGACCCTATGGATTCCATGACCGAGGCATTGTTGGTGTTTGCTGCGCGGCGTGACCATTTGCAGCGCGTCATCTTGCCCTCCCTGGCGCGCGGAGAAGTGCTGTTGTGTGACCGCTTTACGGATGCAACCTTTGCCTACCAGGGTGCAGGTCGAGGGTTCGATTGGCAAACGTTGTTGGTGCTGGAATCTTGGGTGCAGGGTGGGGCAGGGCTGGCACTGCAACCCGATCTGACTATTTGGTTTGATCTGCCTCCTTGCGTTGCGGCAGAGCGCTTGGCCACGGCCCGCGTTCCCGATAAGTTTGAGTCCCAGCCGTTGGATTTCTTTGAAAAAGTGGCCGGCGGCTATGCCAAGCGTATGGACGCTGACGTTGGACGATTTGCCCGGGTCAATGCCGACCAGACACCCGAGCAAGTCTGGCGCGATGTCGAGTTGGCGGTGCAGACCAAGGGTTTTTTGACGTGCTAAACGAGACCACTCCGCCTGGCCCGCCACCGTGGATTGCTGCGCAGACTGAAGTGTTGCTAGCGCAACGCGGCCACGCTTGGCTGTTACACGGTCCGTCTGGCCTTGGACAATACGGTTTGGCGATGGAACTGGCGCGCGCTTGGCTGTGCGAGCAGCCAAGTGAGGGCGGTGCCTGCGGCGTGTGCGGCAGTTGCCACGCCATCGATGTGCGCACCCATGCTGATTTGTGTGTGTTGATGCCTGAAACTACGCTGTTGCAATTGGGCTGGCCCCTGGGGGAAAAGGCGCAGACCGAGATCGACGACAAGAAGCGCAAGGCCAGCAAGGAAATCCGGGTGGATGCCATGCGCGAGGCGGTTGAATTTTCCCAGCGCACCAGTGCCAGGGGGCGGGGCAAGGTCGTGCTGGTGTTTCCTGCCGAGCAGATGAACAACATCACTGCCAATGCCTTGTTGAAGACTTTGGAAGAGCCCCCTGGCGATGTGAAGTTCGTTCTTGCCAGCGAATCGGCACACCAGCTGTTGCCCACTATTCGCAGCCGCTGCCTGGGCCATGCCATGCACTGGCCTGGGGCGCAAGCCAGTCAGCAGTGGTTGCAATCCCGTGGCATTGATGCCGCGCAAGCCCAGTTGCTGCTGAGAGCCATGGGTGGGCGGCCTGAAGATGCTGCGGCTTTTGGCGCTTCTGGCCGCGACCCTGGCGTATGGGCAGCTTTGCCCAAGGCCGTGGTGCGGGGCGAGGTAGCTTTTTTCAAAGACTGGAGCATGGCCCAAACGCTGGACGCGCTGCATAAACTATGCCACGACCTCATGGCCGTTAAGGCCGGCGCTGCACCGCGCTTTTTTACCACTGGCGAACTGGCAGGAACTGCGTCTATCGCGGCTTTAAGTGCCTGGGCGCAGTCACTATCTAGCACCATGCGTACCGTCGAGCATCCATTTAACGCCGGATTGATGCTGGAAGCACTTGTGGGCAAGGCCCAATCGGTTTTAAACTCGGGGCACTAAACAGATCACATGAGTACAGCCCCCCCTACCCCCCCACGGCCTAGCGTTATACAGCTCTCCATCAAGGAGAAGGCTGCGCTGTATGCGGCCTATATCCCTGTCTTTTCTGAAGGCGGTGTATTTATACCCACGGCGCGGGAGTATGCATTGGGCGACGACGTGTATGTGCTGCTGTCATTGCCTGAAGACATGCAACGTTATCCCGTGGCCGGTAAAGTGGCATGGGTTACGCCCGCCAAGGCCGCTGGTGGACGTACCCAGGGCGTGGGCATTACCTTCCCCAAAGACGAAAAGTCGCGAGCCCTGAAGTTGAAGATCGAAGAGATTTTGGGTGCGCACATGGCGTCCGAGCGTCCCACTCAAACTATTTGAGTTTTTTTGCCGTAGCCTTGGTTGCGGCGCTGCAACAGGGCGCGATGCATGTTTACTGATTCCCACTGCCATCTCACATTTCCAGAACTGGCGGCGTCTTTGCCCGCCATCCGCCAATCGATGGCTGACGCCAGCGTGGACCGTGCGCTGTGCATATGCACGACTCTTGAAGAGTTCCCCGAAGTACACCAGCTCGCTACCCAGTACGACAACTTCTGGGCCAGTGTGGGCGTGCACCCAGACAACGAAGGCGTGACCGAACCCTCACTGAATGATTTGTTGCAACGCGGTCAGTTGCCGCGCGTGGTCGCCATTGGCGAAACCGGCTTGGATTACTACCGACTGGGTGACAGAACCCATGCGGATATGCATTGGCAGCGCGAACGTTTTCGCACTCACATTCGGGCTGCACGGCAGTTGCAAAAACCTTTGGTGATCCATACGCGTAGCGCTTCGGAAGACACCTTGGCAATCCTGCGAGAGGAGGGCGAGGACGGGTCCACCGGCTCGGCAGGCGGCGTGTTCCATTGCTTTACAGAAAGCCAGCAAGTGGCTCGCGATGCGTTGGAGCTGGGGTTTTACATTTCGTTTTCTGGAATCTTGACGTTCAAAACGGCGCAGGATTTGCGCGACGTTGCAGCTTGGGTGCCCATGGATCGCCTGCTCATAGAGACGGATAGCCCCTATTTGGCCCCTGTGCCTTACCGTGGTAAGACGAATAATCCGTCGTATGTGCCCTATGTTGCGAAGCAGTTGGCAGCCCTCAAAGATTGCAGCGTAGAAGCTGTTGCTGAGGCCACTAGTCAAAATTTTACCCGTCTTTTTTCTGGTGTTCAAATATGATTATTTACTTTAGATATATCTCTTATCTATTTGTTTTAATTGGATTTTCTTTTGCGAATGCTGGCTCCTACGATGATTTTTTTGGCGCAATTCAACGGGACGATGCTGCGGTAGTCAGACGGTTGTTAGACCTTGGTTTTGATCCCAATACTGTCAATCCAAAAGGCGACTTTGCTTTGATAGTTGCTTTGCGCGAACCTTCTCTCAAGGTGGTAGCAGTATTGTTGGAAAGCCCAAAAACTCGCGCCGAGGTTCGTACCGCCAAGGATGAAAGCCCATTGATGTTGGCGGCATTGAAGGGCTACAAAGATATTTGCCAGCAACTGATCAAGCGCGATGCCGATGTCAACAAACCCGGTTGGACACCATTGCATTACGCGTCTACCGGCGGCCACACCAGCGTCATGCGCCTGTTGCTGGACAACCATGCCTATATTGATGCAGCTTCGCCCAACGGCAGTACACCTTTGATGATGGCGGCCATGTACGGCACGCAGGATGCTTTGAAGCTTCTGATAGTTGCAGGTGCCGATCCGACCCTAAAGAATGCAAAAGGCCTTGGTGCTATCGATTTTGCACGGGAGGTGCAACGCGATGACATGGTGCTGCTGATCGCCGCTGCAGTCCGGGCGCGCAATTCCAAGGGTACTTGGTAATACGCTTACTTCATACGATGTATATTATGTTAAGTTAAGTCAATTGTGCCGACCGACAGTTTGTCGTTGCTTAGACAATAGTGAAGCCGACTGTGGGTACGCTTGCATCGGAAAAGGACGCTCCGAGTGCAAGCTCACCTTTTCCATGCAAAACACATTCCGCACGGCGCAACAGTACGTCAGACCCATTGGTACCCGCAAAACGTACCCAACTGCCATAGCTGCTGGCATCCACAAAGACTACGCTGCCGTTTCGCCACTCAAGACGTGCGTGGATGCGGGAGACGCGAGGATCGTTCACTACGAAATCTGCATCGCGGACCCGCCCTAGCTGAATTGGGAGCTCAAAAGATTTGAACCTCCGCGTGTTGCCTGACCAGGTGAGCTCCACCTCGCGTCCTAAAGCATCGTGATCGCTTGCAATCTGCGTCGGGTCCAGTGCCCCCTGCATAGTGAGGAAGTCCGAGGCAACATCTTCATGCCATTCAATCTGGTACACGATGCACGGCTCGGAACGACCACGAATATTGATAGGCCCCAGCACCCTAAAACTGGTTCCCGGGCTTTCGATTGCCGTATTTAGCGACGCAGCATTGGCCCAGATCTGGTAGGGGCCACACAAGTCGCACAGCCGTGACGCGACGTTGACCGCATCACCGTAGCAGTCACCAGCAACAATCTCCACTTCGCCGCTGGCAACACCAATACGCATTGGCATACGAAGCTCCACCGGAGTGCGCAACATACGACCGGAATGGGCCCTTTGAATCTCGACCACGGCATTCACCGCCCACTGCCCGTCAGGGAACATTGCCAAAACTCCGTCTCCGAGTGTCTTGACTACTTGCCCACCGCTGTCAATGCATTGTTGGGAAATCTTGCTGGTGATCTCGGTTACGGTCTCGGTTGCCAATGCGTTGCCCAAAGCCTCAAACACCGCCGTGCTGCCATGCAAATCTGTAAATACAACGGTAGTTTGGACGCCCATGCCCGATAGTTCCGATTCTTGTCTAGAGTTAGCGTTAGAGTTTAGGGCATTGGCGCCCATCAGCAATAGGCCCTATTGCCTTTCCTGTGCATTGTTTGGTATGGTAAGACCACTTTGTCTCTGGCATATTAAAAATGAGTTGGATACGATCTTCCTTGGTCACAGGAGTTCAAAGCTTTTTCAATGCGCAGAGCGACGCACGTGAGTCCAGGATGCAGTCTGCGTTGGAGAATATTCGGGAAGCCATGTTAGACACCCTGAGTGTGCCGGGCGCCGCTAATGCATCCAAGCTGGAACTTAAAGTGACCTATGCCAGCGATTTGAATGACCTCTGGTATTTACGTGGTGATGTGATGGCAGCTATTGCCGCCATAGACGGCGAAGCAGTAGCGCGACTAAAACTGGATCAGATCAGTGGGATGTTCAAAGGACTGCTACCCAAATCGTTAAGGGTGCGCACTAGCAACCTGCGCGACTAAAGGGTTCGCGCGCCACCTTGATCATGGTGGTGGCCCCAAAATAGCAACACATCGCGCCCTTCGGCCAATAAGTCCACTTTGGCTCCAACGGGTAGCAGCACTTTGGTCGCGACGTGCCCATAAGGCAGATTCGTCAAAATCGGCGTCTTGGTCTGGCTCCGCAACCATTGCACCACCGTTGCCAGTTTGAACCCTTTGTCGTGTGCAGACAGTTTGTACTCGGTAAACTGCCCCAGCAAAATCGCCTTTTGGCGCGCCAACACACCAGCGTGCAGCAATTGTGTCAACATACGCTCAATGCGATACGGGTGTTCGCCTACGTCTTCCAAAAACAGAATGCCGCCTTTGATCTCCGGGAAGTACTCGGTGCCCAAGAGCGAGGTGAGCATCGCCAGGTTGCCACCCCAAATTGTGGACTGTTTGGCACGAACAACAGTGTCCTGCGGCTGCCCTGCTTCCCGATTTTGCCGCCAGCCAGTACCCTCGCCCTGACCTGTCACCATGTCATTGAAGCAGTCTTCCATGATGTCATCGGGCACGAGGGCCTCCGAATGGCCATGGCCGTCGAGCATGTCTGGCTCGCCACCTACGCCAAATCCTTCGCACAATGCCGGGCCGGCCCAGGTAACGCTACCGGTCTTGGCCAGTAGTGCGAGTTGCAAGGCGGTGAAATCACTAATGCCGACAAACTGCGTGCCACGCTCAATGGATTTAGCCAGCGCTTTGTAGCGAATACCGCCCAGAATGCGCGTCAGGCCATAGCCTCCACGAGAAATCATTGCCACATCGGCACCACTGGCAGCCGCACGGTGGATCGCTGCCAGACGGGTTGCGTCATCTCCGGCAAACCGCAGGTGGCTAGCTAAAGCGTCGGAATCGACTTCGACTTCATGACCCAAAGATTGCAGTCGGCGAACTCCGCGTTTGAAGGCTGCTTTGTCGCGGACCGCGCCGGAGGGGGAGTAAATGTAGATGTGTTTTTTCACCGCGCCATTATCGGCCAGTGAAGGAGGCAATTGTCTCAAGCTGCGTTGCCATTGCCTCTGGCTTCAATCCAACATACCAAATCGGACGCGACCATGGGTTTCGCATATAAGTAGCCCTGCCCTTCGTGGCACCCCATTTTTAACAACGTCTTAGCTTGCTCTTCTTCCTCAATGCCCTCGGCAATGACGGTTAGATTGAGGTTGCGCCCCAATTCAATCACCATGGACGCGATGTGACCACCCATCACCGCACTGTTTAACTCGGTGACGAAAGCTCTATCGATCTTGAGGCGATCAATAGGCAACTGGCGCAAATGGCTCAGCGATGAGTAGCCAGTGCCGAAGTCGTCAATGGCAATCGAAATATCCATCTTGCGCACCTTATGCAGAGTTTCCAGCATAAAGTCCGGATCGTCCATCGCGACGGATTCAGTTATTTCAAGCTCCAGACACTTGGGGTTGATTCCCGTGTCTGTCAAAGCGGAGCGCAATTTGTCCAGGAAGCCAGGATGGCGGAACTGAATCTGCGATACGTTGACCGACATCCGCAAGTCTGGCAACCCCAAGGCCTGCAAACGCGCGAGTTCCAAACAAGAAACACGCAACACCCAATCACCGATGGCAACGATCATTCCTGAGGCCTCAGCCAGCGGAATGAAACGGTCGGGCGGCACAAAGCTGCCATCTTCGTTGCGCCACCTTATGAGTGCCTCTACTCCGACCAGTTTGCCGCTGATCAGATTGACTTGTGGCTGGTAGACCACGAACAGGCGTTCACTTTCAACCGCGTGACGTAGAGCCTGCAGCAACCGAACACGCTCCCGGATGTCGGCCCCCATTTGGGCCGAAAACATTACAAATCCGCCACGTCTATTCTTCTTTGCCAGCTTGAGCGCGATGTTGGCATCTTTGAGTGCGTCGCGACCGGCAATACCGTTGCCAAGTTCCTGTGTCAAACCCATGGTGGCTGTCACAACCATGGAGTCATCTTGTACGGTGAACGGAGCTCTGAATAGGTCCAGCACGGTTAACGGGTCCAACACACAGTTGTCGCCCATCAATCCGAACGTGTCGCCACCTAACCTGGCCAGAATGACGTCTGAACCCAGCTCTAGCTTGAGGCGCTCTGCTACTGCCTGCAGCAAGCGATCCCCTTGTTGGTGCCCCAAGGCATCGTTGATCTCCGAGAAATCATCGATGTCCAAAATAGCGATGACGTCGGAGGTGAAGTGCCCAGAGAACAGCCGTTCATCGCTCAGGTCGATGAATTTGTTGCGGTTAGGAAGACTGCACAACCGGTCGTAAAACGCCAACTGATCGAGTTTGCGGATTTGCTCATAGGCCCGCACGGCAGCCGTCACGGTTGCATAGAGCTTGGTACGGGTAAGTTCCGACTTTGTCTTGTAGTCGTTGATGTCGAAATCGTGGATGGTTTCGATCTCTGGCGCATAGCCCGGCTGGCCGGTGCGCAGAATGATTCGCAGCTCTGTCAAACGCAGGTCTTGCCGTATGGTTTTAACCAGGGCCAAACCTGCGTCTTCACGTTCCATCACCACGTCCAACAACACGACAGCAACATCGGGCTCAGATGCCAGCAGCAGAGTTGCTTCGGCGGCCGAGTATGCGTGCAAGAACTGCAGGGGCCGCCCGAGTATTTTTACTCCAGCCAATGCGAAAGTCGTCGCCCTGTGCACGTCGGGTTCATCGTCAATCACCATCAGGCGCCAGACCAGTCCCGCAGCGACTCCGGTATCGCTTTCGTCATCCAGGAAATGCAGCGTGTCAGTATCGGTTTGCATTCAAACTACAAGTGGGTTGTCCGAAAGTTGTCTTTGCAAACATTGTGCACCACCCAAAAGGAAAATGTTGGCAAACCGCCAAAACAATGCAAAACATTTGAAAGTCCCCGCCAGTTTTGACCGGGATAACCCACAAAAGCCAGCTATGGGTGCCCAAAGAGGCGAACCGCAGTTTGGCCAGTGGGCTCGCCCACCGCCATCAGGGTCTGACCCCGCCATTGGCTCTGCCAATAGTCGTATGCCAAGCGTGAAAGGGTGACCCCGTCGTCTTCCGAACAATCCGGAACCAAGGCCGCAAACGCCCGCGTCGCGGCACGGTGGCCTTTGTCGGGAAATGGAGCCGCGTAGGCAGCGCTTTCAGACTCCGACAAATGGGGATTGACCTTTCTGACGAGCCATGCAATGTCGTAGTCCGGGTGCTTGGTGCACATCTCGTGCCAGGAAGAAAAACCAGCCTGCAACGGAGTGTTGCCTTCGGCTAACGCAGTATTCATTACCAGCAAACCTTGGAAGCGCTCCGGCATGCTTATTGGCAGGGTCAGGCCCAACAAGCCACCCCATTCCGGGACCACCAATACGATCCGCTGCAGGTCTAGCCGCTGAACGAGTTCCAGCAGGGTCTTGCGGTGGAAGCTGAAACTATGGGCCGACTCTTTTTTGGGCTTGTCGCTCTTGCCAAAGCCAATAAGGTCCGCAGCCACCACCCGGTGCCCGGCTTGCAGGAAAACTGGGATCATCTTGCGGTAAAGATAGCTCCAGGCGGGGTTGCCATGGACGCAGAAGTAGGTGACTTCTGCACCTGCGGGCCCCTCGTCAAGGTAGTGCATGCGCAAGCCATTCAAGGCTGGCAGATCGCTCAGATAGTGCGGCGGCCAAGGGAAGTCCGGCAGGTCCAAAAAATAGGCGTCCGGTGTGCGCAGGGCGTCTTCGCGCAAAGGATGCAGCGCCCTTTTCTCTTGAGCCTTTTCGGCACGTTTCGTTTGGAAGAAATCCTGCAAGGCAACTGCACAGGCTTCGCCCAGCACGCCACCTTCAATTTGGGTCTGGTGGTTGAGCTGCGCGTCCGCGAAAAGGTTCACAACCGAACCTGCCGCGCCGGTTTTTCGGTCCGCCGCACCAAAAACTACGCGAGATAAACGTGCGTGCAACATGGCACCGCTGCACATGGCACAAGGCTCCAGCGTAACGAAGAGTTCGCAGCCGTCCAAGCGATAGTTGCCAAGCACTTGGGCTGCGGCGCGCAAGGCAACGATCTCAGCATGCGCAGTGGGGTCGTGGGAAGCAATGGGGGAGTTGCGACCTGTGGCAATGACCTGGCCGTCTTTGACGACTACCGCGCCAACCGGCACCTCACCGTCAACACCAGCCTGTCGGGCCTGCGACAGCGCCAACTCCATGAAGCGCT
>Ga0105048_10012918_pt1 | contig 13059 bp, 8 predicted proteins | sample MAT05_FD_78382 | JGI IMG/M metagenome (GOLD analysis project Ga0105048, IMG submission 78382) | Freshwater microbial communities from Lake Fryxell liftoff mats and glacier meltwater in Antarctica - MAT-05 | ecosystem: Environmental > Aquatic > Freshwater > Ice > Liftoff microbial mat | place...
GACAACGGGCGCAACCAATCGTCACCCCGAGAAATCCTTGGAAGGTGTGTTCCACGGTGTCCTGGAGCCACGCGTTGCGGTCGAGGATGTTGTAGTTGCGCGCCAGGTAGCCGGTGGCGCGCACGATCTTGGGGTCGTCAGAGGCCAACTCGTCCCCCGCGAGCATCTCCACAATCATGCGGTCGTAGCCCTTGTCTTCGTTGACCGACTCGACGATCCAGTCGCGCCAACGCCAAATATGCGGCTGACTGAAGCGAATATCGTTCGCGAAGGCGTGCCAGTCGCTGTAGCGCCAGACATCCATCCAGTGCCGGCCCCAACGCTCGCCGTGACGCGGACTGGCCAGCAGGTGATCGACCACCTTCTCATACCAGTTGTCGGACTTGTCGCTGAGCGCGGCGTGCAACTGTTCGGGCGTGGGCGGCAGACCGATCAAATCGAGGTAAACGCGTCGCACCAGTATCGGCCTTGAGGCTTCGGGCCGTGGCTTGAGGCCTCGTTCCTCGTGCTCGGCGGCGATGAAGGCGTCGATGGGATTGCGCACCCAGGCGGCATTTTTAACCTGCGGGACCGGGGGGCGCTTGACCACCTGAAACGGCCGCCAGGGGTAGCCGCTGCGAAACTTGCGGAAGGCCGGCAGTTTCTTGCCCGCCGCGTCGGCCTCCGCGGCACCCGGCTTATCGTCCGACTCACCGGGTGAACGGCCCGCCAACAGTTCGTTCAGGTTGGAAACGCCATCGCCGTCACTATCGTCATCGGCAACGGCGTCGAGGCACGCGGCCAGGTCGTTCGGCTTGCCGGCCTTGGCCAACTCCTTGCGAACCGCCTTGAGCCGAGAGCCGAACGGATTGTGCGGCTTGTCGTCCTCCTGACCAGGCTGTTCGGGCACGTGGCAGGTGCGGCAATCGTTCAGCTTCTTATCGAGAAACGGCCCGTAGTAATCGGCCAACGATTTCTTGTGCGCCGGTCTGGCCCACGCGGGGGACGCGAGGAGAGCCCAAGCGAACGCCAGCAGGGCGACGCGAATGAACGGTGCAGTGGTTCGGTTCGTCACGGCGGGAACCCTTTGCTTGAGTGACAGACGCGCGAGGGTCACTCCCCTCGCGAGGGGACATCTACCCGAGCAACGCCTTCACCACTTTGGACCCGAACGGGGCGAGCGGGATCGGCCGCAGCCCGGCGTAGTTCTCGGTCGTCGGGTCGATCGAAAGGGCCTTGTAGATCGTGGCGAAGAAGTCGCCCTCGGGCACCGGGTTGTCCTTCACGTCGGTCCCGTTCTCGTCGCTCGTGCCGTACGCCTGCCCGCCCTTGATCCCGCACCCGGCGAGGGCCGTCGACCAGCAGCGGACGTAGTGATCGCGACCGGCCCGGTTGTTGATGTACGGCGTGCGGCCGATCTCGCCGGTCCACACCACGAGGGTCGTGTCGAGCAACCCCCGATCCTTCAGATCGGTGAGGAGCCCGGCCCAGGCTTGCTCCATCGGCGGGAGTAAGCCGCGATGGCCCACGGCGTTGTCGGAGTGCGTGTCGTAACTGCTCTGCCCGACCTCGATGAACGCCACCCCGGACTCGACCAACTTGCGCGCCAGCAAGCAGCGGCGGCCGAACTCGCTGTCCCCGTACAGTTCCTTGTACTTGGCCCACTCGGCGTCGATCTTGAAGGCGTCACGGCCCTTCTGGAGTCGGCGCGCGGCTTCGTACCCCTCGATGTGCATCTTCGCCACTTCGCTCTTCGTCTCGGACGCGTACCGCTCGTCGACGAACGCCCGCAGGTCGTGCCGTTTCGCTTCCTTCACCGGGTCCATGCTCGACGTGGAGAACGTCGGTAGATTGCCTTCACTGCCGACGCCGAACGGCAGGTACTTCGGCCCGAGGAACCCGGCCCCGGAACTGCCGACGGACGACACCTTGACGAAGTCCGGCACGTCCGCTCCGACCGTGCCCTGATACTTGGCGACGATCGCGCCGATCTCAGGGAAGCGGACGTTCGCCGACGCGCGGTAGCCGGTGTGCATCAGGTGAATGCCGCCGGGGTGATCGATTTCGGAGGTCCGCATCGACCGAATGACGGCGACTTTATCCATCTGCATCGCCATGTGCGGCAGCAACTCGCAGACTTGGATGCCGGGGACGTTCGTGTCGATGGGGCGGAAAGGCCCGCCGGTCGGCCGGCCGGGCTTCATGTCGAACGTCTCGAATTGACTGACGCCGCCGTTCATGAAGAGGAAGATGCAGTGCTTCTTTTGCTTGCGGGCCTCGGCCGCCAGCGCGGACGAACCGGCGAGTCCGCCCCAGTTCATCACCACCCCGCCGGCCGCGGTGGCCAGCAGCCCTTTCATCAGGGCGCGACGGGACAGGTGCTCGTTTCGGACACAGTTCGCGCGCATGAATACCTCTCGGAATGAAGCCTGGGAACACGCCGCACAGCAGCGGCGGTGTGGTCGCGTCAGTGGTTGAATCGGAACTCGGCACAGGTGAGCAGAACCCAGACGGCGTCGGCCGCGGACCCGTTGTCGTTCAAGAACGCGGCGAACTTCTTCGCCTCCTCGGGGTCCGGGCGGCGGGTCAGGATCGAAAGGAACAGTCGTTCGACGCGATCCGCCACCGGCTTCTTTGCGTCGCCGACGAATTCGGCCAGCCCGCCTTTCGCCCCGATCATCTGCCCGAGCGGGCCGTTGTTCAGGTACAGGTGCTCGCGGATCCCGCCCTGAAAGTCCCCTCGACCGGTGTTGGGGCTACCGAAATAATCGACGAGGTAGCCGCTCCCCAGCGGGCGGAACCGATCGGTCGCCGCGTTCTTCCCGCTCGTCGTCTCGGTCGCCGGGTAGCCGCTCGCAGCCTGCCAGGATTCGATCAGTTCCTCGGCCGAAAGCGGTCGGCTCCGAGCATGTTGGAACCACGACGGCTTCGGCTCACCGCTCCCGATCCCCGAGTGTTGGTACGTCTTGCTGCCGACCAGTTCGCGGATCAGCCACTTCAGGTCGAACTTGTGGGCAACGAGTTCCTTCGCCAGCGCGTCGAGTAACTCGGGGTGGCTCGGCCGGTTGGAGGCGCTCAGGTTGTCCACGGGATGGACGAGCCCGCGGCCCATGTACTGCGCCCACACGCGGTTCACGACCGCCCGGGCGAAGTACGGGTTGTCCGGCCTCGTGATCCACTCGGCGAGGGCGTCCTTGCGGGAGAACTTCGGCTTCGGCGGCAGCTTGTTGGCGGCGAACCGGTCTTCCTTGAAGTCCTTCGGGAGCGCGGGCTCGGCGAGTTCTTGACCGAGCAGGAACTTCGGCCTCACCGGCTCCCCTTTATCGCCCGGCTTCGCGTCCTTCACGGCACCCGTGAAACGAACATCGCCACTATTCCGTTCGCCGATCGCGTACACCGACACGTTCCCCTTCTGGGCGACGGTCACGACCTCGAGCCGGGCCAGGAACGCGGCCATGCCGTAAAACTCGCGCTGCTTCCACTCCTCGAACGGGTGGTCGTGGCACCGGGCGCACTGGAGTTGGACGCCGAGGAACGTCTGCGCGACGGCCTCGATCGCGTCCTCCGGCGCGTTCCGGTACTGGACGAGGTACATCGCCCCGTTGTCCGCGCTGGTGCCCTCGGCCTTGAGGAGTTCGCGGGCCCACTCGTCGTAGGGGACGTTCTTCTCGAACCGCGACCGGAGCCACGCCTGGAATCCCTCGCGTCGGTTGGTGTCGAACCCCGGCGGGTTGCGGCCGAACAGGACCATGTCCCAGACGTCCGCCTGGTGCCGGGCGAACCGGGGATCGGCGAGCAGTTTGTCGATCAATTTGCCCCGCTTGTCCGGATCCTTGCTGTCGAGGAACGCGCCCGTCTCCGTGTAGTTCGGGACGACGCCGACGAGGTCAAGGGAAACCCGGCGGAGAAATTCGGCATCGGTGGCCGGCTTCGCGGGCGTAACTTTCTCCCGCGCCCAGGCGGCCTTGATGTCGGCGTCCACGATATCGCGAACGGGGCGGTCAGCGGTTCGACCGGCGCACGGCAGGAGCACCGAACCGAGGAGAACGGCCCACGTCCGGACCACCCAACCGTCACGTAAGCGGGACATCGTGCAAACTCCTTCAACAACACCTTGTAAGGCGAAGCGATTCATCCAAACCGGTGTGTTTGCAAGCCGACTGACGCAACCAGGAACCGCACCGCGATTCACGAAAATACTTCCATCACCGGCTGCCCGGCGCTGACTTTCGACATCACGTCCGCCGGCTCCAGCAGTGTGTCTGGTGGAATACCGAGTGCCTGGTAGACGGTGGCACCGAAGGTTTCGGGCGAAACCTTGTGGCTCGCGTCCGGGTACGCCCCGTTGCGGTCCGAGCCGCCGTAGACCCCGCCCGTGACCCCGGCCCCCGCCAGGAGCGCGGTCCAGCACGTCGGCCAGTGGTTGCGGCCGCGCAGATCGTTCTCGAACCCCTTGGGGAGTGGACCCGTCGGGTTGCCGTACTGACCGATGCGGGGCTCGCTGCCCATCTCGCTGGTCAGCACGACCAAGGTGTCGGACAACAGGCCGCGCTGCACCAGGTCTTCGATCAGCGCGGCCATCGCCTGATCCACGCGCGGCACCATCCAGCCGTAGCCGCCGCCAAAATCGGCGCGGAACATGCCGAAGTAGTGGTGATCCCACATGTTTCGCCCGCCGCCCGAGGACGGGTGCCCCGGGTAGTCGCCGGCCCATGCGGGCGTTCCCACGGCCCGCACGCCGCGTTCCAGCAGGCGGCGCGCCGTCAGCAGATTCTGCCCGATCGGGGTGAGGCCGTATTTCTCGCGCAGGGCACGCGGCTCTTGTTCCAGGGCGAACGCCTCGCGAGTATCGTTGCTCGTGAGAAGCGCCAGCGCGTTTTCCTGGTGCTGGCGAAAATCCTCGGGGTGCCCTGAAGACAAGGCGAGATTCGGGGACGGCGCCACCCGCTGCAACAACGCGTGTCGGCGACGCAGGTCCGCAGTCGTCAGCGTGCTCGATTTGGCAAGCGTCCCCTCAATGCCGACTTGTTGGTACCTGGCACCGTACGCGGACTCGCCGCCGTACCCCGCGGTGACGAAGAAGGGAGAGTACGCACCGCCTTGCCGATACCGCCCGTCGACATCGACGGTTTCTTGAATCCAGACGTAGGACGGTACCGGCTGAGTGGCGGGATGGAACTTGGCCACCACCGAGCCGAAATAGGGGTGGTCTTTTTTCGCGTCGGATTGCCCGGTCATGATGCGGTGCGAGCCGTCGGTGTGACCCGAGGCTGGATCCAACTGGTGCATGCTGCGCATGAGGCGAAACTTGTCGGCGATCGACGCCAGCCGTGGCAGCAGCTCGGTGAATCGGACGCCGGGCAGCCTGGTGGCGATCGTCTTGTATGGACTGCGGATGCCGTCCGGGGCGTTGGGTTTCGGATCGAAGGTGTCCAGTTGGGACAAGCCACCGTTGACCTCGATCCAGATCAGGTTCTTGACCTTCAGGGAGGGTTTCGCCCCGGAAGGGTTACTGGCCAGGAGCGAGCCGGGCAGACCGACGCCCAGTGCGGTGGCGGCACCCGCCCGGAGATGCTCGCGGCGCGTTTGAACGTGGTCAAGGAACTTCGTCACAGCTCTCCTCCTTCGTGCACGTCTACGGTTCCCTACGCGAGGTCACGCCAGCGCTTCCTTGATGAGCGGCGTGTCTTCCCCGATCAGCCGGTGGGGACGGTTGTCGATCGAGAGCAGCGTCTGGTCCGGGTCGATACCGAGTTGGTGGTAGATCGTCCGACCGAAGCTCTCCACCTTGTAGTACTTGTCGGTCACGTACGCCGCGTGCTTGTCGGTCGCGCCGACCACCGTGCCGCCTTTGAACCCGCCACCGGCGACCAGCACGCTCTGGCACGTGCCCCAGTGGTCGCGTCCCGCGTCTTTGTTGATCTTCGGCGTGCGGCCCATCTCGCCCAGCACCATCACGATCGTCTTTTCGAGCAACCCGCTCGCGTGCAGGTCTTCGAGCAACGACGCGACCGCGTTGTCGAGGTTCGGCAACTTGCTCTTGCACGCCTTGAAGTTCTGGCCGTGGTGGTCCCAGTTGCTCTCGAAGTGCGTGTACACGAACGGCACGCCGGCTTCGACCAGCCGCCGCGCCGCGAGTACCTTCTTGCCGTGCGGGTTCTTCCCGTACCGCTCCAGGGTCTTCGGGTTCTCCTTCTCCAGGTCGAGTGCCTCGCGAAGCCTGGGCGAACGGAGCAGGTCGAACGCGGTCTGCTGGAACTTGTCCATCCCGCCCACGAGCGGGTCGTCGAGTCCGCGGAGTTGCGTGTCGAGCGACTGCCGCAGCGTCTCGCGGCGGTCGAACGACGACAGGTCGAGTCCCGCGGGCGGGACCAGCATGCCCTTCACCTCGCTCTTCGCGTCGTCCGGCTGGAACACGATCGGGTCCGCCGTCGGGCCGAGGTAGTTCTGCTTCAACCCGTACGCGTGATTGTCGATGTCCCCGAACGCGACGAACGTGGGCACGTCCTTCGGCGCGGGGCGCAACTTGGTGACGACGTTGCCGTACATCGGGAACGCGGGCGTGACCCCGGTCTTCCGCGGGTTGCCGGTGAGCCAGTACTGCCCGCCCCCGTGCTCCCACTTCTCGCTCGCGATCCCGACCGAGCGCAGAATCGTGTACTTGTCCGCGTTCTTCGCGATACGCGGTAGCAGTTCACCCACCTGGATGCCGGGCACGTTGGTGTCGATCGGCTTGAACTCGCCGCGGATCTCGGCCGGGGCGTTGGGTTTCAGGTCGAACATGTCCTGGTGCGGCGGGCCGCCGCCGAGCCACACCACGATGACGTGATCCGCCTTCGCCTTCTTCGGTGTGGCCGCACGGACCCGGAGCAGTCCCGGCACGGTCAGGCCGAACAGCCCGGCGCCGCCGACGAAGAAGAAGTCGCGGCGGTTGGTAAGACGAAAGCCGGTGCATGCGGCATTCAACACGGTTGACCCTCGTTTATGGTTCGGGATGCGTGGCCGATCCAGGACGAGCGCGTTCGTCGATCGAAACGCCCGCCGAGTTCCAAAATCACTTACTTGCCGGTAGTGAAATACCCGCCCCTCGCCGCCCGGCCACCGTGGCCCCCCGGCGGAATCCGATTGGAGGGTGAATCACCCGTGGCCAGCTCGAAAGCGAAGCCGATCGGCGCTCGGCCCGGACGCTCGATGGTTTGGCTCTTGCCGTTGGCGTCTCCCCAGCGCCCCCAGACGTCTCCGGGCGCGACGATGTCGAACCGAACGAACACCTTCTTCGCCCGATCGTATTCGAGGATGCCGTGAATCGGCGTGTCGTATCCGAAACCCAGCGGCCCATTGGGGGTCGTGGCCTTCGTTGCATCAAACTCGGTTCCCATGTGAACGAAACCCGTCATGTGCAGTCGAATCCGTTCGGCGGAAATGTCATCGACCACGATGGTCAGCGTGGCCGACTTGACATCCTTCTTGCCCACGATGCCATCTTCGCTGGTCACAGCTCGACGTGGGCTCAGGTGGAAACGGGCCATGCGTTCGCCGATGGCGGGGGCCACCGCCAGCTTGTCGCCTTGGGCCGGGCGGGCGGGTACCAGGGCTTTCCATTCCTCCTCGGTGAGCCACATGTACTCGGTGTTCGGCTCCAAGAGGAACTTGAGGTGGCGGATCGACTCCTCCTTGCCACCAAGCTGCGGAAAATCCTCACCCTTCACATGGCGCAGTTTCCCATTGTCATCACGGCCGAGGAATCGCCCGTGAACCTTGAGCACCATTCCGCCCGCCGGGGGAGAAGGAATCTGTTGTTCGGATGGCTTCAAGTCGGGCACCACGATGGCACCGGGCTTGCGCCCGGCCTCTGGAAGTTTCCGGAACTCGTCCAGCACCTTGGCGGAGGCCATTGTGCCCAGATAGTTGCCGCCGGCCGTGACGCAGCTGAAGTAGCCGCTACTCGTCACCCAGTGCTTGTCGATGCCGGCCCCGCGCAGAAACTCCCCCTCGGGACTTTTCGACCGGCACACCTCCGTCGGCACCGCCACGGCGATAAAGTTCTCCTTGATGAGCTTGATGCTGGCATCGGTCCAATTGGAGGCCGACCGGCCCCCGCGTCCCGCCGTTCAGCAACCCGCGGCAGGCGCACCTCCGCTGCCGGCCCAGATGAAGAAGGGTTTGCCTTCCGCCGCAGCCTTTTGCCGCGCTTCCCAGATGCTGGGGTACCAGGCGATCTCCATCCAACGGGATTCGCCGGCTTGGGGCTTGATCAGCCGGTGCAGTTTGTCGAACTCGGCAGCAGAAAGCAGCGGCGGTTCCTTCTCCTGCGCGAGGGCCGTGGCCGGCGTACCGAGAAACACACCCGCCGCGGCGAACGCGACCAAAACACGTGTTCTCGTCGGCATCTTCGTCGGAATCATGTTGTCTCCTGGTTTGAAGTAGCTCGTTGCCAACGCAACAGTTGGCCTAATGATTCAGGGAGAACTCACGGGTGTTCATCAGGCCCCACATCAGGTCTTCGAGCCCGCGCTGGGCGGACGTACTGGCCTTCACGTATTCGAGCACGGCGGCAAGGTCGTTCTTCGACGGCAGTCGCCCCACGGTCCAGAGGAACACTTCCTCGACGCGCTTCGTATCGTCCGCGAAGTCCTTGACGATCTCGGCGACGCGGCCCGTGGGGGATGCGATCTTCTCGCGGAGTTGCGGGTGGTTCGCGAGGTACAGCGCCTGTACGATGGTCGGACTGGGGTCGCGCTCGCAATCGCACTGCACCAGGCCGTTCCGCGCCGGGCGCCCGAAAATCTGGAACGCGTAGGCGAGCGACGCCCGATCGTTCTCGGCACCGGTCACGCCCGCGACCTCCATGGCCCGCGCGCCGGACGGCAGGAACAGACGCGCCGGGAAGGATTCCGCGCCGCCGGTCGCCTGGTTCACCGCGTCGAGCAGAACCTCGGCCGGGAGCCGGCGCAGCGGGAACGACGCGTAGTTCCGGCGGTCGCCCTTCGCCGTCTCGTGCGGCCGGGCGCTCTGCTGGTAGGTGCGGCTGTTCAGCACGGTGCGGTGCAGCCACTTCAGATCGTACTTGTTCTCGATAAAGCCCTTTGCAAGCGCGTCCAACAACTCCGGGTGCGACGGCGGGTTGAGCGGCGACAGGTGGTCCGCGGGGTCGATGAGGCCGCGACCGAAGTAGTGCGCCCAAACTCGATTGACCATCGCCCGCGCGAAGAACGGGTTGTCCGCGCGCCGGAGCCACGCGACGACTGCGGCCCGCGGGTCTTCGTCCCTGCCAACCGTGCGCGCGGCCTTGTCGCCGAGCAACCGGAACGTCTCGGATTTCTGCGTGCCCAGCGGGCTGGACACGTTCGCGAACGAGGGCCGGTCACCGACGTGTTGCACCTCGGTGCCGAACCGCTTCGGCCCTTCGGTGAGAATCCGGGCCTTCATCTCCAGTTCCTTCGCCTCGGCCACCATCTTGGCCGCGTCGTCCGGCTTCACCGACTTGTCCTTCGCCTTGTCGGTGAGCTTCTTGGCCTCCTCGCGGAGTTTCTTCACGTCCTCCGGCACCTTCTTCATCAGATCCGCGATCTTCGGCGGGAGCGTCTTGTTGTCGGGGTAGTTCGCGCCCTTCACGCGCATGAAGAAGTTGGCGAAACTCAGGAGGTCGTCCTGCTGCCACACGTCGTGCGGGTGCCGGTGGCACTGGGCGCACTCCAGACGCAAGCCCAGGAACGCATGCGCGATCTGGAGGGTGCCCTTCACGCCGGTCGCGTTCTCGCGCTGCCAGTACAGGTCGAGGGATTTCCGCTTCGCATAGACGGCGAGGTTCGGTTCGAGTTTGGCGTTCTCTTCCGCCATCGCCATGACTTCGTCGAACCACTCCTCGCGGGTGCGGCCGTCGCGGCTGGTCGCGAGCAGGACGCGCTCCGCGAACTCGTCGTAGGCCGTGTTCTCCGCCATGCGGGCGCGGACCCACTCGTAGAAGCGGCGGGCCTCGGCCGCCTCCACAAGCCCGTAGTTCGCGTTAAACGAGTTGGGTTTCAGCACGTCACTGAACTTGGTCGCCCACAGCGTCGCGTACCCCGGCTTGCCGAGCAGTCCGTCGATCTTCTTGGTCCGCTTGTCGGGTGAGGTGTCCGCGAGGAACGCCCGCACCTCGTCCGGAGTCGGCGGCAGTCCGGTCACGTCCAGCGCGACGCGCCGCAGGAACGTCGCGTCGTCGCACGGGTCGGTCGGGTGGATGTTCAGCGTGCGGAGCTTCGCGAGCACCTGTTCGTCCACGACGTTGTTCGATTTCACCGCGGGGAACGGTTCTTTACCCGCGCGCGGCACGAGCGCCATCGCAACCACCGGGTCGTACCCGTACCGCACCACGATCGCGGTGTCCCCGACGCCCTTCGCCCGGACCTCGCCGGTCGCATCGACCTCGGCCACGTCGCGATCGACCACCTCAAACGTACACAGGTCGGTCACGTCCTCCTTCGTTCCGTCGGCGAACGACGCCTCGATCCTCACCCGGTACGATTGGCCCTTCTGAACGGTCTGTCGCGCCGGGGTAACGCTCAGCGCCGTGACGCGCGAGTCTTCGACCTTGTCGAGACCCGCGCCGCGAACGAGCCACGTCCTGAGCAGTTGGTAATCGCGGTTGCCGACCGCCACGCGCGGCCCGCCCTGGTGCGGCACCTGCCCGGTCGCCTTCTGGAGCAACAAACTCTTTTCGGGCTCGAACGCGTTGAGGCGCCGACCGGCGAACTCGCGCCGGAGCAGCGCGTGGTCCTGCGCCGGGTTCGCGCCGAACAGCGAGAGGCGGAACCCGTTCTGGCCGTTCACGGCCCCGTGACACGCGCCCGCGTTGCACCCGAGCCGGCTGAACAACGGGACGACGTGCCGGCTGAACTTCGGCTCACCCGGCACCGCCACCGGGGGCACGGGGAGCGCGGTCTTTGCCGCGGGCGGCGCGTCTCCCGCCCGCACCGTGTGAAGGTGAACCGGCACCACGAGGCCCAGCCCGCACGCGCCCAGCCACGCCAGCGTTCGGAACACGTGCATGGTTCTGTTCCCGTTTCTCACAGTTTCGGGTCCGGCACAACCGGGTGTTGCGTCGGGGGGCGAGAGCGCCGCAGTGGCGCGAGGGCCGGTTTGGTGGGAGGCCCGACACCGGACCGCGACCCTCTTACCGCATTAAGGATACCTCACCCGGTCGCGATCTCCAAGTGACGTGGTCGCAAACACCCACTTGTTGTATATGTGTCAATCATGAGCCGAACCGAGCCACAGTCCCGTGCCGACCAACCCGAATCTGCCCAAGAACTCGGGCGCCTGAACCGCCCCTTGAGCCTGCAGGCGCAGGTGGAGTCCGTGCTGCGGGCGGCCGTTGCGGCCCGACGGTTCCCGGACGACCGGTTGCCCACGGAGGTCGAACTCGCCGAACAGCTGGGCGTCAGTCGGGAAACCGTCCGACGGGCCGCGGGGGTTCTGATGCGGGAGGGGCTGCTGGTCAAGTACCGCCGCAAGGGCACGTTCCTCGCCCCGCTGTCAATGGCGCTGGCCGTGCCCGACGCGCCGACGTGCCTCGGGTACCTCCAGGCGAGTTACGGCACGGGGGCTACGAACGAGGCCGCCGTCTGTCGCACCATCGACGGTTTGATCCTCCAGGGGGCGGTCGACGAGGCCGGTCGGCACGGGATGACGGTTCTGGTGGAACACCTGCACTCCTCGGGGGGACGGGACGTCGTCCGGCACCTGGACCGGGGGGGCCGACCGGCCGGTCTCATCTTCGCGTCCTGCGGGGACGACAAGCTGATCCGCGGTGCGCTCGGGCGCGGGGTCCCGCTGGTGCTGGTCGATCACGACCTGGATTCGTCGGGCGTCAGCACGGTCAGGGACGACTCCTACGAGGGCGCCCGGTTGGCCGTCGGCCACCTCGCCCGTTCGGGGCACCGTCGGATCGCGATCGCGTATTGGCGGCAGGCGGAGTTGAACCCGTGGCGGATGCGCGGCTACCGCCAGGGGTTGCGGGACGCGGGCCTTCCGCGGCGGCAGCGGTGGGAACTCCTCGCCGAGTTGAACGAGGCCGGGGCGCGGGACGCCGTCCGCCAGTTCCTGGCGCTCGCGCCGCGCCCCACGGCGCTCTACTGTTTCAACAACGCCCTCGCCCGGCTCGTCATCGACGAGTTCGCCCGTCAAGGGGTTCGGGTCCCCGAAGATGTGAGCGTGATGGGTGCCGGGGGCGAGGAGGTACCGGGCCTGAGTTGCACCGCGATCGACTGGCACGCGATGGGGCGTGCCGCGGTCGAAGTGCTGCGCCGGCACCTGGCCGACAATAACGGCCCGCCGGAACACCGGCTGTTCCCGCACACGCTGAACGCAGGGCGGACCGCGGCCCCGTTGAAATGACGACGACGCGCCGCAACTCGTCTACTCAACTCGGATGGTCTTGAGTCCGATCCATCTGCTATTTCCGCGACTTTCTATGTTTGAGCGGCTGACCCGATGCCGGTAGACGAGTGCCGGCCCATCCGGGACGATGGCGTTGTCACACGACCCTCGCCCGGACGGAACCGGCCATGCCATCTTCGCACCCGCTGCCCCCGTCGTGCCACTGGTTTTCCACCCTCGCGTCCGCCCTCGACCGGCGGTCGGCCCCGCGCCTGGCCTGGTTGCTCGTCGGGGCGGTTCTGGCTCGCGGCCGGCGGACGGTGACGAGTTGGATCCGGGCCGCCGGGCGGAGTGCCGAGTACCGCCCGTGCTACGACACGGTCGCGGCGGCCGGGAGGCGATCCGACCTCCTGGCGGCGCGCCTGGCCCACGAGGTCGTCAAGCCGCCGGTCGCCGACCGCGGCCGGCTCACGCTCGCGCTCGATGACACCCCGACCGAGCGGTACGGGCGGCACGTCCAGGGGGCCGGCGTCCACCACGACCCAACCCCCGGGCCGGCCGGCGGGCCGTTCGTGTACGGGCACGTGTGGGTCGTCCTCGGGCTCCTCGCCACCCACCCGGCGTGGGGGGTGGTCGCCCTCCCGCTCCTGGCGCGGCTGAACGTCCGGCGGAAGAGCCTTCCCGGCGTCGCCCCGGCGGACCGGCCGGCGTTCCGGACCA
>Ga0105048_10012920_pt1 | contig 13058 bp, 10 predicted proteins | sample MAT05_FD_78382 | JGI IMG/M metagenome (GOLD analysis project Ga0105048, IMG submission 78382) | Freshwater microbial communities from Lake Fryxell liftoff mats and glacier meltwater in Antarctica - MAT-05 | ecosystem: Environmental > Aquatic > Freshwater > Ice > Liftoff microbial mat | place...
TCGGCTTCACCCTCCAACCCAAAACCGCGTGACTTACTCTGATGTTCATTGGCAGCGGAGTTCCGTGCGGGCGAAGGTGGGACGGAACGCAGTCGAAGGACCCCGGCGGTCCGATCACGCACATCGCTGGAACGCGCATTTTTAAGAAACTGCGACGCGTGAGGAAAAGCACGGCGTCCTCGCAGCGCTTTTTGGACGCCTTTTCAGGTCGTCTGGAGGTAAACGGTGAACTTTGAACCCTCACCGACTTTAGTCTGAATGAGGATCGCTCCGTCGGCTTCGCGGACGAGGCGTTTGACGATGGAAAGGCCGAGGCCGGTGCCGTGCTCAGGCGTCTTTGTGGTGAAGCGCTCCTCGAACATGCGGCGCAGGTTTTCCGGCGGGATGCCGGGACCGGTGTCTTCGACAGTGATGGTCAGGAGCGGTGGGTGATTGGTGAAATTTTCGCGGTTGATGACGCGCTGCCCGGGACCGTCGGGGAAATTTTCGATGTCGATGGGGGCGGTGTGCAGGCGGCACGAGACTTTGACGCGATGGGGCGCGGGGCCGCTTTGCAGGGCGTTGATCGTGAGGTTGAGGAGGATTTGGAGAAAGTCCGTGCCGTTGATCGCGGCGGTGACGTCGGTATCGAGGCCGCTGACGGTGAACTTCTGGCCGCGGGCGCTCGGGTGGCGGCTGAGCAGTTCCGTGAGATCGCTCATGACCTGGTTGACGGCGACGTTGGATTTTTCCGATGCCTGATTGTGGAGGAAGCTCAGGTACCGACGGGAAATTTCCACGCACCGACCGATTTGACCGTTGAGACGGCTCAGGTCGCCTTTGATGGTTTCGAGTTGCTCGCCCTCGACGCTGGCGGCGTTTTCCATCGAGCGGTTGATGAGTTCGACGAAGCCGGAGATGATCGTCAGCGGGCTGTTGATGTCATGAAGGACGCTGGCGTAGATCTCGCCTTGGGTGCGGGCCATTTCCTCGGCCAGGCGGTGGTCATGGATTTCGCGCTGGAGCGTTTGGAGTTCCTGGTTGCCTCGCTTGAAATCGAGCGACGCTCGGTGTTTTTGCGCAGCGTGGGCGACTGCGGCGCGCATGGTGGAGATGTCGAAGGGTTTGTTGAGATAGTCGCTCGCCCCGTGGCGGAGGGCTTGGCGGGCAGTCTCGATCGTCTCGAAGGCTGTGAGCATGATGACTTCGACGGAAGGATCGACGTGCTTGATTTCCTTGAGGGTTTCCACGCCTGAAATACCGAGCATCATGATGTCGAGCACGGTGACATCAATGGCGTTATTTTTGACCAACTCGATCGCGTCCAGTCCGTTGGTGGCGAGGAGGACGTTGTAGTCGTTTTTGAAAACGATGCGGAGCGACTGCCGCGGTCCCTCTTCGTCATCGACGATGAGAAGGGTCGGTTTTACCGCCGGACGTTCGGGGGGATCGGCAGCGGTGGGTGTCTCAAAAATCGTATCCAAGAGTCAAATTGATAGAATTGCCGTGAGCGCGGTAGGTGCCGTCGGACGAGGTGCCTTGGGCGATGGTCCGCGTGGGACCGTAAGCCCATTGGTAGGCGACATTCCAGTTGAAGTGTTCAAGTTTCTGCCCGAAGCCGGCGCTGAGGACGTGGCGGTTGGAGTCGGGGACGATGGGATTGAAACTCTTCTCCGGCACGGAATTCTCGCTCCAGATGTAGCCCACGCTGGCCTGGAAGCCGTGGGAGAATTTTTTGGTGATGCCGAATTCCCAGAACCAGCTCGACTGCCAGTTAAACGGAATCGCGATGTCTCCACTGGTTTCCTGGCGGAGTGTGACGGTTTTCAAACGCTGCCAGTCGGTCCAGTCCGCGTTGAACTCGAAATTCCAGTCGGGAGTCGGTGTGAAGGAGTAGCCGAAGACAATGTTCTGCGGGATGTGGAAACGCGCCTCGGCTTCCTCCCGGCGGTCGATGCCGGCGACGGGGAACGGCCCGAATGGCGTGGGAACTGAGAACGGATCGGTCTTCAGCGTAGAATGACCGCTGAAATCGATGGACGTCGCGCTGTGGTAGGTGATGCCAAAGTGGTGCATGCGATGCGGGTCCCACTTGATGCCCGCGCTGAAGCTGTAGCTGACGCCGTCGCCTTTGAATTTGAAGGTGTCGCCTTCAGCGATTACGCCCTGCTGGAGTTCCGCTTCGCCATAGTTGACGGAAGGGCCGGCGGCGACGGAGAGGGAGTCGCAGATTTTCCATGCAATCACGGGGTTAATCGCCACGTAGAGGATTTTCCCCTTGCGCGCGGTCGTGCGGAACGGCGTGTCATCAGGATATTCCAACCCGAGGCCGTACGGTACATAAATGCCGAGACCGAAGGCCAGGGGCGAACCCTTAGCCTTGGTGGTCACGAAAAAATGAGGCACGAATTGCAACTCCTGATTCGTGTTGGAAAAAGCGTCCGCTCCCGGTGCTGCGGGATCGACCCGCTCGCGCAGCGTGGTCGCGTAAGAGCCGAGAAGCGCGCGGGTTCCTTCGAGTTGGGTGATGCCGGCCGGGTTATAATAGACGGCTGAGGGATTGTCGGCGGTGGCGGCAAAGGCGTCGCCGCGCGCGGTGGCCTCCGCATTGTGATCGGCGATGCGGAAGCCCAGCGAAAATACTGTGGGCGCCGAGAGGGCTAGGATGGAGGCAACACAAAGGAGGGATTTGGTCGGTTTCATTCGCGCGGAAGAGAAAGCAAACCGGGTGCCTTGGCCAGCACCAAAACGACCCTTTAAAAAATGTTCCTGCTTAGTTGAGAAGCGGAAGTGAGACACGAACGATGCCGGACTCGCCCTTTTGCGAAGATGGAATCTCAATTCTGCCGTGGTGGCTCTCGATGATCTTTCGCGAGACGGTCAGGCCGAGACCAAGGCCGACATTTCGCGTGGAGAAAAAAGGTTCCGGTGCGCGCAAAGCGATCTCAGGCATGAAGCCCTGCCCGGAGTCGCGCACCTCGACCTCGAGTTGCGCGTCGCCATTCGAACTTTGAGCGAGATGAATCGACACCGTCGGTGCATCGGGATTGGCTTGGAGCGCATTGAGCATGATCTCGGAAAAAGCGTGCCGCAGGGCCTTGTGATCACCGGCGATCCTCCAAGGCTCGATATCTTTGTTAAAGGTGAGCTGGGCGATTTTCTTTCCCGGATGATAGGTGTGCGCCTCCTGAAAAGCCTCGACCAGAAGATCGGAGATCGGCACGGATTCGCGAAAATCCGCCTGCCAGTCGCGGGCGAGGAAGACCATCTGGCTGGCGAGTCGGGAGATGCGTTTCACGCCGGAGGCGAGCACCGTGGAGAGGGAATCCTGAAACTCGGGATCGTTGATCGAATCCTTGAGCAATTGCTGGTGGGTCGAGAGCGGGACGAGTGAATTTCCGATCTCGTGGGCGAGATGCTCGGCCATGGATTTAACGAGGCGGAGATTCGCCGCCTCGATCTCGAGCTGCTGCGCGCGTTCGTGCTCGGTGATGTCCTCAATGATGAGCAGCGCGGCGTTTGTAGCCGCGGCACTCGCCGTGCGGAAGGGGAGGATACAGACGCGGTAGAAAAGTTCGGGTGACTGTGGACGCTGATACTTGAAGGGCGGGACGCCGATGCCGGTCTTGATGACGGTGAAGACCATGCTGCCGAGCATCTGCGGCAGATCGGAGAATTCCAGGCGCTTTTTTCCCGGAAAATCCTGGAGGAAAAACTGCTCGGCGGAGGTGTTCGCGTGAAGGGTCGCGAGATTGGCGCCGACGACGAGGCAGCCGCTGCCGAGGTGGCTGAGGATGTCGGCGATCATCGCGTGGTTGCCGAGGAGCTGGTCGTGCAGCCAGGTGTTGCGAATGGCCATGCCCACCTCCTCGAGCATGTGGAAAATGAGCGCGAGTTCTTCGTTCGCGTACGGTTCGCCGGTCAGGCGTTCGTCAAAAACGACGACACCGAGCAGAGACTCGCGGTCCAAAATCGGGATGGCGACTTCCGCACCGACGAGCTGGAATTCTTTGGCGATCTCCCGGTTCGACTGCGCATCGTGGCTGCTCGCCCGGAGGATGCGACCCTGGCGGTGCAAATGCCCGCCGATACCCGCGCCGAGCGAGAGCGCGAAGTGCTGAAGAACGCTCTGGTCGTGCCCGATGGCGCAGGCCGAGCGCAGCCAGCGGTCGTCCTGCGAGAGCGGACTGTCGCTCAGCACGCCCGCTGGTTTGCGGAGGAAAATGATCGCGCGATTGACGCCGATAATTTCGCGCAGGAGGAGGAGAAATTGTTTCAGCAGCGCAGTGGAGTCGAGGCTGTGGGTGAGCACGCTCGAGAAGCGGCGGAGAGCTTCGAGCGCACGCACCTGATCCACGTAGGGGCGGAGCACGGAGGTCTCGATCGCGGTGGTGGTCTGGATGGCGAGCGGCTTGGAGGGTTCGTCGTCGGGGAAAAGCCGGTCCAGAAGCGTAGTGAGCAGTTTGCCGCGCACGGGTTTGGCCAGGACGTGCGCGACTCCGAGAAGGTAAGCGTCCTCCTCCCACTCCCATTGCGCCTCGCCGGTGTAGATGAGGATGGGGCAGTCAGGCGCGAAACTTTTCAGTTCCTCGATCAGCCGGACGGCGCGGGCGTCGGTCAGGTCCACATCGAGAATCGCGGCATCGATGGCCCCGCGGGAGAGTAGAAACTCGGCCTCACCGACGACGTCTTTCGTGATCAACTGAAACTTCACCGGGTCGAGCACGGTCGCCACGGCGGCGGCGAGCGAGGGCTGTTTGGTGATGACAAGGAGAGTGCGCATTTTAAGCGGAAACGGCGACGGGGAGGGTGATCGCGCTGAGCTGACGGCTCGGCAGATCGACCTGCACGGTTGTGCCTTTTTTCACCACGCTGGCAATGGAAAGATTGCCGCCGTGGAGATTGACGATTTTTCGGCAGATCGCGAGGCCGAGCCCGAATCCGCGGTTTTCATCACCACGATTTTTCGTGGTGAAGTAGGGCTTGAGAATCCGGATGAGGTTTTCCTTGGGGATGCCTTCACCTTGATCGACCACGCGCACGCGGAGCCAGTCCTGATCATCCGAGCGGGCGAAGCGTTCAAGGTGAACGTAAACTTGCGAGCCGGGGCGCGAGGCGTCGATGGCGTTGGAGATCAGGTTGGCGATGAGGCGCTGCACGAGCACTTCATCCATCTCCACGAGCAACTCGCCGGGGGTGACGGAGATGACTTCGACGTCTTTTTTCCGGATGCCGCGTGCGAGATCGACGGAATGCTGGACGACGAGATCGAGCCGGCCAAGCTGCAGGTCGAGCCGCAGATTTTCGGAGAAGAAGAGCGCCTCACGGATGTACGCGCGCATCGTCTTGATGTTGCGCTGCGCGACGGGGAGCAATTCCTCTTCGAAGCCGCCGGTTTCGCCGGAGAGCTGGAGGAGAGTCCAAACCGGGGTGAGAAGGTTGTTCAAATCGTGGGCCATGCCGCGGGACATCCTGCCTAGCAGGTCCAGTTCCTGAGTTTGCAGAATCTGCGTCTTCAGGCGGATTTGATTCACCACCAGGCTCATATTTTTCACGAGCGAGACGAGGAGGTTGATATCCGTGGCGGTGAAGGGCTCGTCCGAGATTTTCTTGCCGATGAGGAGGAGCCCGAAGGCCTCACTTTGCGAGGCGAGAGGGAAGCAAAACTGAGCGCCGAATTGCTCGAGTTGCTCGCTGGCTTCGCGTTCGACGCTCCCCTGCGCAGCCCGCAGATGATGCCGCTGAAGCGAGAGATACTCGCCTTTTCCCCACTCAAAATACCGAAGCACCGCGGACTGCGGTCTGAGCTCCGGCAACGGGCGGGCTGGTTCCTCGGGAAATGCGCGAAACAGATTGAAGCTGCGGTTCGTCTCGTCGCGGAGGATGATCTGATAGCTCTCGATGCGGAAGGAGCGCTGGAAGATGTCGTGGAGGTCGGTCAGCAGCACATCGAGATCCGCATACCACGGCATGTATCCGATGAAGCTGCGGACCTTGTCCTGGTACTCGAAGCGATCGCCGAGCAGTTTCCGCTCAAAAACCTCGGTGCCGGTCGCTCCGAAGAGGCGGGGGAAAAAAACGCTGGCAATGACCGCGCAAGCCCCGAGCACTCCGAGCGCACAGAAGAGGGCGAAGGCGGGGAATCGATCTCCCGCAAGGGCGGAGATGATGAGCAACTGGCAGAGCCCCACGAGCAAGATGAAGGTGATGCGGATGAAGTGCGCGGCCACCCGGCTCAGCGTGACATGGACATCGAGCAACGTGTGCTGGAGGACGCTGTAGGCGACGATGGTCATGTAGATGCAGGCGGCGACATTACCGAGAGGGTGGAAGTGCCACCGCACGAGCGGATAGAGCGGCTGGACGAGGCCGCCGACGATGGGAAACAGTTCGCTCTTCCCGGCAAAGGCCATCCCGAAGATGGGAAAAAGGTCGTTCGTTCCCGCAGAAGCGATGCAGACGCTGGCGACGAGCATCGCGCGGATGCGCACGCGCTGGAGCGAGTGAGCCTGGCGCTGGGCGCGGTAGAGGACGATGATCGAACTGACCAGCAGCACCGTGTAGGAAACGGTGTAAGCCCAGAATAGCGGCCCCGGTTTAGACCAATAAGCGAGCAGGACAGGAAACCGCCCGGTGATCTGAATCTGCTGCACTCCTGTGATGAACCAGTCGCTATTCAGCAGCGACCCGGCAAAGATCGCGTGCAGGGTGCAAAACACGCCGAGCACAATGGGCGGAATGCGCCGCTCTGCGATGAGCAGCGACGTGGTGAACAGGCCGAGCGGCGCGATGATGATCGCCAGTTGGAGGAATTTCGCCGCGAGCAAGGCCGTCTCGGGAGAGACGTCTTCGAGCATCACCACGAACGCGGCATTCCACAGGACCACGCCGAGCCCCCAGATCAGGTAGGCGCGGTGGAGCGGGGCCTTCGTGTTCTGCCAGAAGACAAAAAGAGACAGGCCCAGATTGAGGACAGCCGCTGTGAGCGCCGCGCTCTGGAAAAAATTCATGTGCCGGGATACCGGCGCATGATCAGGCAGGCATAGCGCCCGCCGAATCCGGCGTTCAAATTCATGGCCACATTCACCGGATACGGACGAGGCCCGAGAGAGAGATAATCGAGGTCGCAGCCGTCGGCTGGGGTTTTGAGATTGATGGTCGGCGGCATCTCCTGCTTGTGAATGGCGAGCGCACAGACCGCCGCTTCGATCGCCCCAGCCGCACCCATCGTGTGCCCGGTGATCGGCTTGGTCGCGCTGATGCCGACGCGCGCGGCGTGGGAGCCGAAGACTGCTTTGATCGCCTTCGTTTCCAGCGGGTCGTTGAGCGGTGTCGCCGAGCCATGCGCATTGATATAATCCACTTCCGGACCGTGCAGGCCGGCGCGACGGAGGGCGCGGCGAATCGCGTTGATGTAGCCAAAGCCGTCGGGATGGGGATCGGTGGGATGATACGATTCCGCGCTGCGCCCGTGGGCGACGATCTCGGCATAAATTTTCGCGCCGCGGCTGAGGGCGTGGCCGAGTTCCTCCACGACGAAATACGCGGAGCCTTCGCCGAGGATGAAGCCGTCGCGCGTCTTGTCGAAAGGCCGCATCTGGGTGCCGGGCGCGCCTTCCAGCTCGCTCATCGCACGCAGTCGGCAGAAACCGAAATGCTGCGCCTCAAACATCGCGTCCGATCCGCCCGCGACCATCATATCCACGTCGTCATCCTTCACCGTCCGCCAGGCGTAGCCGATGGCGTCCGCGCCGGACGCGCAGCCGGAGCAGTAGGTGAGCGCGTGGCCGTGAATGCCCAGGTAAATGCCGATCGCGCTGCTCCCTTCGCCGCAGTAGCCGCCGATGGCATTGTAGGGATGAATCTTTTGCTTTCCCTGCATCTGCTCCTGCACTTTGAGCACGTTGCTCACCCCGCTGGTCGTCGTGCCCTCGACGATGCCAATGCGGTCGGGGTCGATCTCCTCCACATTCAGTTTCGAGTCGCGCACCGCCGCGGCGGAGGCCGCGAGACCGTACTGCACGGAAAGCTCCAACCGGTTCAGCTTCACCGCTTCGAGATGTTCTTCGACATGGAAGCCCTGAATCTCCGCCGAGACCTTCACGGGAAGCTTGCTCACATCGTATCGGGAAGTCGGCTTCACGCCGCTGACCCCGCGGCGCAGGGTGTCCCAAAACTTTTCGACGGTCAGCCCATTGGCGGCGATCACCCCGATCCCAGTAATGACGACGCGGCGTTCTGTTTCCGGCGCAGGGTGGCGGCGCGCTACCATTTCCACGGAATCAAGGCGGGCTTGGTGCGCTGAAATTCGCGGTAGGCATCGCCAAATTTTTCCACCAGCGCCACCTCCTCGATGCGGATGCGCAGCATGAGCACGGGAACGAAAAAGAGCGGGATCAGGATCAGGGCGAAAAACGCGTTGCAGATCAAAGTGAGCGCGAGCAGTTCGAGGATCATCGAGAAATAGGCCGGATGCCGCACCCAGCGGAACGGCCCGCTTTGGACGAACTCATGGTTGTCCCGAATCTCGACATGCAGGCTCCAGAACCGGCCCAGCGCCGCAATCGCCCGCCGCCGGATCGAGAACGAGGCGATGCCGCAGACCCAGCCGACGATGAACGGCCCCCAGCGCAGGCTCGGGCGCAGCCAGAGGAATTCGAGGATCGAGCAGGCGAAGATGATCGTCCCGGCGAGGAGGAAAAGCCGCAGCGTCAGATTCTCGCGGATTTTTCCAGCGATGAGGGCGCGTTTCGTGCCCAGTTCGACGAGGCGGATGACGTAAATCGCGACTACAGAAACCAGCGGCAGGATGAAGAATGGGTCAAGCATAAAGGGCGCGTCTAATACTCACCCCGGGGGCCATTGCAAGCCGCGCCCGCCGAGGAGGTGGATGTGCAGGTGCGGCACGGACTCGCCGCCGTCGCGCCCATTGTTGATCACGAGCCGATAGCCCGTCGCGGCGACGCCCAGTTCCTCGGCGATGCCTGGGGCGGCGAGGAGCATCCGGCCGAGCAGGTCGGCGTCGCCGGCATGGGCTTCGGCGATGCGCGGGATCGGCCGCCGTGGCACGATGAGGACATGCACCGGCGCCTGCGGGTTCACGTCGTGAAAGGCGATAAAGTCCTCCGTCTCGCGGACGATGCGCGCCGGGATTTCGCCGGTGGCGATCTTTTCGAAAATGGTCATGCGAGAGAAAAAGCGATCTCGTTCCTAGCAGCGGCTGTGCCGGTGTGCTCGCGCGTAAAGGTGACGATTTCCTCGCGAAGCGCGTCGCAGTCCCGACTCCACGACTTCTTCGCCCGGAGCATTTTTACGCAGCGTTCGAGGCCGAGCAGCTCGAAGTAGCCGCCCGGCTCCTTGCACAAATCCAGAAGCCGCCGCCCCAGCATCTCGAAAAACGCCAGCTCGTAACCCGTCCCCGCTTCCCGCGCCAGCTCCACGAGCGAGACCTGCACACGAGCCGGTGCCGGCGTGAAGTGCTGCCCGATTTCGCCGTATCCAATCACCTGCAGGACCGATTGCACCGCCGCCGTCAGCCGCTCCACAGGCAGCACATTGAGATCCTGCTGTTCCCGCAAAAACTCAGTCACACTCTCGGCCACATGGGTCGCCAGCCACCACTTCGCATACCCGGCGCGCGCCGCCGCCTGCGTGAGGGATCGCACCAGCCAGTCGCGCTCGAAAGCGATGGCCTGGCCGCTGGCGAGCTGGATGACAGGGAGATTATCTTTGAGGCAGATCATGGGAAAAAAGATGAAAGGCGAAACACGAAGTCTTCACTTGAACAGCTCCGGTTGCAGCGCGCTCTTTTTGGGCCGCCGTTCGAGCGACTGGATCTCCTCCAAAAACTCCCCGATATCCTGAAAGTGGCGATAGACAGAGGCATAGCGGACATAGGCTACTTCGTCGAGGTGGTGCAGTTTGTCCATGACCTTGGCACCGATGACGGCCGACGGAATCTCCCGCTGAAACTCCGCCTCCAGCTCCCGCACGACCTCATCCGCCGTCCCCTCCAGCGTCTCCACGCTCACGGGCCGTTTTTCACACGCCTTGAGCATGCCTCCCAGGAGCTTCTGGCGGGAAAGCGGCTCGCTGCGCCCATCGCGTTTGCTCACCCGCAAGTCAGCCCGCTCGATCTCCTCGTAAGTCGTAAACCGGTGCCCGCACCCCACGCACTCCCGCCGCCGCCGAATCGCACGACCGTCTTTCGAGAGTCGCGAGTCGATGACCTTGTCTTCTAGGCTTCCGCATTTGGAGCAATGCATCTTGTGGTAACGCTGATGGTATTGCCGGGTTTAACACAACAGTTTGTGGTGTCAAACCCGCAATCCTACCGCGGCGCAACCTCGCGAATATCTCATCGGATCCTCCGCGACAAACACGCGCCCCATCCGGCGCGGTGCAGACGACTGAGCTCACTCCGCAAGCAACAGCAGAAAAGCCTCGGCCGCGTGCCAGGTGTGCGGCGGGGAGAACTTCTTTTCGGCCAGGATCGAAGCGATGATTTCCAGCCCATCGAGTGAGGAGTTGTTCGAGGCCGGCGGGCACTATGGAAAGGCTTTGGCATTCCACCGCGTGCCACGCTCTGCGGGAAAGGTGACGCCTTCCCTTTCTCGTGCCCATAGAGACTGTGAAAAAAGTCGATGGGCCGGGCGCAGGAGCGCCGGGCCAGGCGCGCAGGAGCGCTTGGCTCCGAGTATCCCAGCGGAGCCGAGCGCTCCTGCGCGACCACGAGGCGCTCCCGCGCCCGGACTTATTTCACAGTCTCATACAGAGGCGCTGGGATCATGGCAGCGGGCGCACGGTGATGTCCTTGAAGCTGGCCTTCGTCATGCAAGTTCCGAGGGAGAAGTCTTTGCCCGTCTTGATCGGCGCGGGGTCGGTCCACGAGCCGACAGGCTTGCCGTTGCGCTCGACGGCGAGTTCACCGGTGGCTGGATCGTAGGTGATGCGCAGGTCGATCCACTGCCCGCTGATGCCCTGAACGGGGAAGGTCTTCGAGTCCTTGAACTTGTCATCCACGCATTTGGTGATGGAGACCTCGGCCTTGCCCTTGTGGTCGAAATAGTCGGCGATGAGATAGGCGTTGCCGCGTTCGAGTTTCGCGCCGTCGTCGCTCATGATGTAGATCGTGGTGCAGGCGCTTTCGCCTTTGAAAAACATTTCCTTGAGCCGGTATTCGGTCTTCCCGTTTTGCGCGATGCTCTTCCACGCGTTGCTGCAGTTGTCTTTCGTATCGCTCTGGTCGAGCTGCGTCAGGCCTGCTGCCTGCCAGCGCCCGCGCTTGAAATGCCAGCCCGCGCGCACGTCGTCGAACGCGCCGCTCGAACCGGGCAGCGTGAGCGGTTTCTTGAACGGCGACGGCGTCTGAGCGAGCGCTGCGCCGGTGAGGAGGAGGAGGAGGAGGAGGGGCTTCATAGTCAGTGTTTGTGCATCAAATGTGGGGTCTCGCCTGCCTCTTCCTCTTCCGCTTCCTCTTCCGCTTCCGCTTAATCCCCCTTCAGCACCCGGGGAAATGAGGAAGATTAAGCGGAAGAGGAAGCGGAAGAAATTTGCTGGCGCGGCGGGTCGTGGGTTCGCGCGGGCCAATCGTTACTCGATGGAGGCGGCGGTCTTGAGCTTTTTCTTCGCCGGCACCTTCTTCTCGCGCGGGGCAAACTCGAAGGTGACCTTGCCTTCTTCCAGCTTGAGGTAGGCGGCGAAGGGCTTGCCCTTTTTGCTGATGAAGCGGGGGAGGAGGTCGGTCTTGCCGTCGCGGAAGATCTTCAGCGCCTGGTCGGCGGGGATGGTGCGCTGGCAGATGAGTTTGCCCATGCGGATGGGCTTCGCGCCTTCGCCCGCGGGGATGCAGAGGAAGGCGGCGTCGGTTTCCCAGACGTGGCCGTGGGCGGTCTCGCCGAGGTCTTTGGCCTGGCTGAGGTCGAGGGGTTTGCCGTTCTCGCCGTCCTTTTCGGGGAAGTCGAATTTCTGTTTCCACTCCTCGATGTCGAGCATGACTACGGCGTTGAAGCCGCGCCCGAGTTTGCTGCGGAAGCCTTCCAGCGGGCCGACGCGCTTTTCCATGAGCAGGGTGATGACTTCCTCACGCTCGAGTTCGCGGCCGGACATGCTTTTCCAGATGAGCAGTTTGCACTCGGGGTTCACGCACTCGTAGGCCTTGAAACTCTCCTTGAAGCGCTCGCTGCCGCACTTGGGGCAGGGGACTTCGAGATCGTGGAAGTGCCCCTCGACGACGGTGCCCATGCCGCCGCGCACCTTGCTCACGATGTCGGTGGTGAGTCCGCGGATTTGCTCCATGAAGGCAGGGCGCGAAAGCTGGCCGCGCTCCATTTGGCGAAGCTTGAATTCCCATTCGCCGGTCAGTTCGGGCTTGGTTAGTGACTCGGCCTTTAAGCTCCGCAGCAGCGTGATGAGCGAAAGGCCCTTCGCCGTCACGATGAGGTCGCGGCCCTGGCGAATGAGGTAGCCTTCGTAGATGAGCCCCTCGATGACTTGGGCTCGCGTGGCCGGGGTGCCGAGGCCGCGCTCGCTCATGGCTTCGCGGAGTTCTTCGTCGTCGATGAGTTTGCCCGCTCCTTCCATGGCGGAGAGGAGCGTGCCTTCGTTGAAGCGCGCGGGCGGTTTGGTGACGTTTTCTTTGACCTCGATGGCCTCGGTCTTCGCGCCTTCGCCCTTGGTCACGGCGACGATGGCTTTGTCGTTCTCGCCGTCGCCCTCGCTGACGCGGCCATAGACGGCGAGCCAGCCGGGATCGACGATGATCTTGCCGTCGGTTTTGAATTTCTCGCCCACGACCGTGGTGATGCGCGTCGTCACCTCGAACTGCGCGGCGGGATAGAAGACGGCGATGAAGCGGCGGGCGACGAGGTCGTAGATCTTGGCTTCCGTTTCGCTCAGCCCGCTCGGCACGGTGCCGGTGGGGACGATGGCAAAGTGATCGCTGACTTTGGCGTTGTTGAAGATGCGCTTGTTCGGATGGACGTAGCCTTCGCGCAGCGCTTTCTCGGCGTGGACGGCGAGCGAGCGGTCGGCGAACCCGCCCATGACGCGCTTGGCTGTGGCGAGGTGATCTTCCGGCA
>Ga0105048_10012922_pt1 | contig 13058 bp, 11 predicted proteins | sample MAT05_FD_78382 | JGI IMG/M metagenome (GOLD analysis project Ga0105048, IMG submission 78382) | Freshwater microbial communities from Lake Fryxell liftoff mats and glacier meltwater in Antarctica - MAT-05 | ecosystem: Environmental > Aquatic > Freshwater > Ice > Liftoff microbial mat | place...
ACACAAATGGGTGCATTCCGGCTCGCTGGGCGGGCTTGGTTCTTCGTCGGTCGGAAGGTCGAAACGCCGACCATGCGAACGTTGGTGGTCACAGCACTAGCGATGCGGCTGCCAGCCGTCGCTGGTCCACCGCTCGACGTCGCCGGTCGTGGGCTCGATGCGCAGAAGGTGCAGCCAGCCGTTGGCGACCAGGTCGTGCACGACAGTGTGTTCGTCGATGACTGCGTCGATGCCGGCGCGCGGCGCTTCGATGAAGACGGAGAGCCGCAGTGGCGGATGACGCAGGGTGTGCCCATCGTGGAGCGACTGCATCGACAGACCCAGTCGAAGGTCGCCACCGTTGCCTTCGAACACCCCGAGGCGTCCGCCGACGACGTTGTGCAGCATCTTGTTGCCGCTGCCGTAGCGACGGTTGTCGACCGTCGACGCGTGGTACTGCATGTTGATCCAGTTGGTGACCACCATCGGCGCCGTCATGATGAGTGTCAGCACTGACAGGTCGCTGTCGAGCTGCCAGTCGTAATCGTGGAGGAACGACCGTCCGGCGAGGTCGATGTGGCGCGTACGCCCTCGCGGTGCCACGATGAAGCAGGCGTTGCCGGCGAGGCCCCACTCGGGGCGAACCTGTGACCAGTCGTTGGCCCGCTCGAGTATCGCCTGCTTGAGTTGCTCAGAGCTGTTGGCGAGCCCGCCGAGGTCGAGGCTGGCCGCTCGCTCGCCTCGGGCCCGGTCACCGGCGCTCGCCAACCACTGCTGCAATTGGCTGAGCTGGGCGCCGCAGTCCTCGGGCAAGAGGTCGGTGTCGAAGAGTTGCACCTCATCGGTGGTGGTGTTGTGCAGCGCCGGAACGAACCTCGTAGTCACGGGCACCACCACACCCATCGTCGCGAGATGGGCGCGGACATCGTCGGAATTGAGAAGGTCGGCCAGGGCGCGTGCGTTGACTTCGCCGGTCTGCCCACCGCAGGCGCCACAGTCGAGACCGGCCGCGTGGGGGTTGTTGGCGGTCTGGCTGCCATGGCCGCACAGGAGCACCAGTGGAGCGAACCCATCGGTGAGACCCATCGCGTTCAGGACGCGTTCGGCGATCTCGGCGGCGGCTGCGGGGTCGTCATCGATGAGGCTCATGTGGGGACGTAGGCGGGCAGATGACTCCGCCGACAACCCGTCGTTCTCCCACTTTGGAGGTGCCGCGGTTCGCGCCAGGCTGTCCTTCACCAGCTTCGGCCCGTACAGCAGGCCCATCGACTCGACGAAGCTGAAGACCGACGACGGTGCGCTACGGAACATGGACCACGCCCGCCGGTTGCCCAGTGCCGCACCCCGCTCGTTCGTGATCCTTTCGAGTTCGCTGCCGTGCGCAGTGGTGTCGGTGACGTTCAACGCCGGTGTCAGCAAACCCGGTAGCTGCGGCCGGGTGAGCGCGCTGCCCGCAGGCGTGTAGGAGATCGGCAGCCCGAAGAAGCCGGCGAAGCCGCGAGTGTGGGCATCTGGCGACGCGGCCTCGAGTGCTCGTCGAAAGACTTCCGACCGAACATCGATGCAGAACGCAGCTTGCACCGCAGGCACACGAGTGGGAGCTGGCTCGGCGTCGGCCAGGGCACTGATCAACGTGCCCTGATATGCCCGCTCGACGGCGCCCTGCAGCACCCAATCGACGCGCTGCTCGGACGCAATCGCGTGGACCGTGTCCTGTGCACGTGCCCACGAGTGCGTCCATTTGGTCCACACAGCGGCTTCAGCTTCGGTCCCGGCTCGGGCCTCTGCGTCACTCCGCAGCAGCCATTCCCATGCGATTCGGATGGCGAGGAGCCCAACGATCTCGTCGTCGTCAGCGTCCACGAGGCGGGCTTTCCAGCGTCGGTACGCGCACCACGCCGCCCAGCCGTTGACCGACAGCAGGAGCGCAGTGAGGTACGACTCCTGCCCTGCCTCGGGTATGGCCAATGCGTCGAGGAGTTCGGCGATCGTTGCCCCCGGTTGGGCTGGCAGCGCTGCAATCTGGGTTCGGGCCCAGCCGGCGCCGTGGCGCCATTTGACACCGTGCGACGCCGACAGTTGGATACGCCAGCCGCTGAACAGGTCGGCGTCCGAACTCGGGTGCCACGACCCCTGCCAGCGGTCGAAGTGTGCAGCGCAGTGCTGGCTGATCTGGTGGGTGACCAGATCAGCCCAGGTCTGGCCGGGCTGCGGTGGGCCGCCCAGGTCGCGTACGTCGGTGGCGAGCGCCATCGTGTGCAGCACCGGTTGGGCATGATCGATGGATTGCAGCAGCACATCGAGGGCAGCGTCAGCCATTGTCGGATCGCCCAGCGAGGTTGCCGAGGCGTGGATGTCTTCGGCTGCCAGGCGGCCGGCCGCATGTTCCGAGCGAAACCATGCGCGAGGCATCGTGAGGGCGGTGCCGGCCAGCGCGCCCAACATCGCGGCTGCGTGCGGAGCCGCCGAGCCTCGCCACCCCCAGTACGGGTTGACGGCGATGAACTGGTCGAGCGGCCACGTCGGCGCGATCCGTTCGCAGGCTGCGGCGATCCGGGCGGTGATCGCAGGCGGCTGATCGTGAGGGTTGCCGGCGATGGTCACGCAAGTGTCCGATCGGGAACGGTCTCGATGCTCGGGAGCGCCGACGGACGTGAGCGCGGTGCCGGCGGTGGCCAGACCGCAAAGGCTACGCGGGTGAACGCCTCGTCGAGGAACAGCCCCCCATACATCCACGGGTAGAGCCGAGTGGAGACGCCACCAGTAGGGGCGATCACGCACAGCGTGTGGACGGTGAAGAGCAGCGCGAAGGAGACGGCGACGAAGACGAGCAGTGCCGCAGGCGCCGCCGGCCCGTGCGGCACGAGTTGCCCGGCGACGTCGTGCAGCGCGAAGTATGCGAGCGGCACCGCAATGGTGCCGGCAATGAGCGGCAGCCGCGTGCGCCACCCACCGGGGCTGTGTGCTGCGCTGGCGAGTGGGGCCAGCGAGACGGCGACGATTCCGACCAGCAACCAGATCGTGGCCGACGGCGGGTCGGCAAAGGGAAGCTGCCCCCACGCCCACCCTGCGGCACACGTGCCCGCGACCACCACCGCAGTTGCAACGAGGATGGACGAGCCGTTCGGGGCGGCAGGTTTGGCAACCAGTTGCTTGCGCTGCGTCTGGCGTACCGCGCCGCCCGCACCGAGAAAAGCGTGCGCCTTGTAGAGCGAATGGGCGACGAGGTGCAGCAGTGCCATCTCCCAGATGCCCAGGCCGCACTGCATCAGCATGAACCCCATCTGCGCGCACGTCGACCACGCGAGCGACACCTTGATGCTGACGCGAGTGGTCATCACCAGCGCCGCGATCACCGCAGTGCTGGTGCCGACGATGACGAGCAGCGCCCTCGTCTCGACCGCCCCATCGACCACCGGGGCGAAGCGCAGCAGCACGAACCCACCGAGGTTGACGACGCCCGCGTGCAGCAGGGCTGACACCGGCGTCGGGGCCTCCATGACTTGGATGAGCCATCCGTGAAACGGCAGCTGCGCGCATTTCAGGAGCGCGGCGAGTGCAACCAACACGATGCCGACCCGGGCACCCAATGGCAGTGCGGTGGCGGCTGCCGCGGCGCCGATCTGGTCGATGCGCAGCGTGTGGAAGGTTGTGCCGATCGTGACCACCGCAGCAACCATGCACAGATCTGCGCAGCGGGCCAGGATGAACTTCTTGTGGGCCACGGCGACTGCGACGGGTCGGTCTCCGAAGAACGTGAGCAGGCCGTGCACGGCAAGGCTGGTGGCAGCCCACGCCAGCGTCAGCACGACGAGATTGTTGGCGACGACGACCAGTGCTACCGCGGCAAGGGTTGCCAAGAGTTGGCTGATGTAGCGCTGTTCATGAGGGTCGCCCGCGAGGTAGGCCTGCGAGTACCGGATGACCACCCAGCCCACGAAGCTGACCAACGCCAGCATGATCGCCCCAACGGTGTCGGCCCGTAGCAACGTGCCGGCGCTGTTGCTCGTGAGGGTGCGGGTGACGAGACCGGCGGCAGCGGCCACCAGCATGACCATCGCGGCGGCGCGCGCGTAGCGCCAGGCGATGGCGACGGAAGTGGCCTGCTTCGTCGCGATGACTGCGACCAACGCTGCGCCGGCGGGCACGAACAGGAGCAGGCTGTGCCAGACGGGCAGTGTGGTGAAATTGGTGAACGACAACTGCGGCGCACTCCTCGAAAGACGGGCCTTCGACACTCTGACGGTGACTGACCATTCTGTCCAACGTGTAGTTCAGAACGATTTGTTCTTCTCAGTCGAACGATTGGACCATGTCGAGTCTCAACTTCCACCATCGTCGCTGCTTCTGGGCCGTCGCCAAGGAGGGGAACCTCACCAGCGCCGCAGAGCTCTGCGCTGCGTGCCGAGGTCGACGACGTTGGATCTGCTGCGCCTGTTGGCGCGCGACTCGGATTGCATTGCTCTGCTGCCATCGGTGGTGGTGCAAGACGAGTTGCGGAGCGGTCGGCTGGTCGAGCACGCGGTGGTGCCGGACCTCTACCAGTACTTCTACGGCGTCACCGTGCAGCGCTATTACGAACCAGCACTGGTGCAAGCGTTGCTCGCCCGCTCCGAGACCGAGATCCTGCAACCCCCGCTGGACTGATTGTGAAAGAAACCTGGAAGGCCAGGCGGACGTTGGGCTAGCTCCGCGTGTGAGCGCTGCGGTCGCTGAAACCCGATCGTGTTGGTGCCGTGGCGAAGTGTGCCATCTGGCTGGGGGTGATCCGCCGACAGACGATCGGCGTGAAGTGCACGCCCGGGCACCCCCGGAGTATTCGTGCGTTCGGACTGAAGTACCGTTTCGCCATGAGCATCAACCTCCGCCTGTACACGTCCGCCGTCTATGGCTTCGAGCATGTCCTGAAGATGGCCAAGCCGACCGCTTTCTCACGCAAAGCGCCCTGCATCGGGTGGACCGGCAAGGATGTGTATGAACACGCAGCGGGGAACCTGGCGATGATCAAGGGCTTTGCTGCCACCGGCAAGGGGCCGAAGTCGACGCCGAAGCTCGGGGCCGACCCGTTGGTTGCATGGATCAAGCTGCGCGACCAGACGTTGGAAGTGCTCGATCACGCACACGTGCTGGAGTCGATCGCCAACGACCCATTCGGGCCCGGCTTCGGTCCGATGACCATCGACACGCTGGTCGGCTTCATGGCCGCAGACCTCGTGCCGCACACGTGGGACATGGCTCGCACGGCGAAGGTGGACGAGCGACTGGACCCTGCCCTCGTGAAGCACACGCTGGCTACATGGAAGGGACTGCCGCAGGAAGTGCTGCGCATGCCGGGGATGATGGCCGCGGCCGTCAAGCCCGCGCCGGGCGCCGACGCACAGACCAAGATGCTCAGCTTCCTCGGCCGCACCGTGTGATCCACGTCCGGCGACGATCGGACTTCTGCTCGATCGTCGGAACAGCGTGACGTGCAAGACTCGGCGCGATGTACCGGTTCGCAGACTGCGAGGTCGACGTCGCGCGGCGTGAGCTACGTCGTGCAGGGCGTCCGATCCATCTCGAACCGCAGGCCTTCGAACTGTTGGTCGTCTTACTGGAACGCGCCGACGAGCTGGTCTCCAAGACAGACCTGCTCGACGGCGTCTGGGGTCACCGGTTCTTGTCCGAGGCGAACGTCACCACCCGGGTGAAGGAGGTGCGGCGAGCTGTCGGTGACGACGGGCGTCGCCAGCAGATCGTCAAGAACGTGCCCGGTCAGGGCTACCGGTTCGTCGCGCCGGTGACGGTGCAAGCGATGGCAACGGACCGTGTTGTTGCCACCGACGGGCTCATTGGTCGCGACGAGGAGTTCACAGCACTGCTGCAGCTCCTTCTCGTCGCGCCGGTGGTGACGCTCACAGGGCCGGGCGGGGTGGGCAAATCGACGCTGGCGCGCGCACTGGCGAAGCGTTGTGCGGGCGAGTACGACGACGGTGTGCACCTCGTCGAGCTCTCGGCATTGCATGCCGGCGAGGACGTCCTGCCCACAGTTGCGCGCGCGATGTCGATCGTGCTCGATCACGACCGGCCCGAGCTGGCCATCCGTCCCATCGCAAACCTCGACGCGCTGCTCGTGCTCGACAATTGTGAGCACGTGGTCGACGACGTCGCCGCGTTTCTCGACGGCGTGATGAGCCTCGGCAGCCGGTTGCGAGTGGTGGCCACCAGTCAGGTCCGCCTGGGCCTGAGTACCGAGCAGGTTGTCGCGATTCGCCCGTTGAGCAGTGAGCACGCCTCGCAGCTCTTCGGCATCCGGGCGCGTGCGGTGCAGCCCGGTTGGAGTGCCGATGCAATCGGCACCGAACGAATTGCCGCACTACTGGCCGGGCTCGACCAGTTGCCGCTGACCGTCGAGATGGCGGCTGCCCGCCTGGGTTCGATGACATTCGACGAGTTGGAGGCCGCGTTGTCCGACGGGGCTCCAATGCTCCAGGTGACGCATCGTTCACCGGCGCACCGTCATCGCTCGTTGGCATCGCTGGCGGCGTGGTCGGCGGCGCTCCTCGAGCCCGGTGACCGTCAGGCCCTGACCGAGTTGTCCGTCTTCGTCGGCGCAATGACCGCAGCCGATGCGGCGGTTGTCGTCGCGCATCAGGTGGCGCCCGACGTCGCGCCGGACGGGTCGACCATTTCGTTCCAGCTGGCACGGCTGGTCGAGCGCTCGCTGTTGGCGGCCGATGCGGATGGCGCGACCACCCGCTACCGAATGCTGTCGACGGTGCGTGTCGTTGCCAGCGGTTGGTTGGACGACCGGGGTGGCGCCGAGGCGGTGCGTCGACGGCATGCGGAGCACTATGCCTGCGTGGTTCGCGAGATTGATCGCCTGATCCGCACCCCCGCCGAGGCCGAGGGTCGCCGCCGACTGGACGCTGTCGTGGCCGAGGTCCGCGCTGCGCATCGGTGGGCTCGTCAACACGATCCTGCGCTCGCGGCGGAGCTCAGTGGCTCATTGCACCTTGCCGCCTACTCGACGTTCTGGAACGAGCCAGCCGAGTGGGCCAGAGCATTGTTGGCCGGCACCCCGAATGCTGCAGCGCTCTTCGGTGCACATGCGAGCGCGGCGGGCGCGGCGGCGAATCGCGGCGAGCTCGGCGAGGCACGGGTCGCTGCGCTGGCCGCAGCGAAGGCAACCGATCCAGCAGTGCGGGCGACTGCGTGCGAGATCCTTGCGGATGTCGAGCTCTACCAGGGTGACCTCGGGGCGGTCGCGGAGTGGGCGACCGAGTTGCACCGGCTCGGCGCCGAACTGGGCGATGCGCACTCGATCGCGATCGCTGCGGTCGATGCAGCGCTCGCGATGGTGTTCGCCAATGAACCAGCAGCGGCCATCGAGCGACTCGACAATTTGGATCTGGTGACTCTGTCTCCGACCGATCGCGCCTGGGTCGCCTACACGAGGGGGGAGGCGCTGAGCGCGACGCCGGGTGCCGGGCAGGATGCAGTGGCGGCGTACCAGGAGGCGATTGCGTTGGCCAGTGGTGCGGGCACGCCGTTCGTCGTGTCGGTGGCGCAGTCGTCGCTGGCCGCCGAGTACTCCCGCTCCGGAGAGCACTTGCAGGCCATTGGGGTGTTCGCCAACTGCTTGCGCGACTACAGCCGACATGGCAACTTCGTGCACGCGGTCACCAGCCTACGAAACCTGGTCGTCGTGCTCGTCGCCGTCGGTGAAGATCGCGGCGCAGCCATCCTGGGCGCGGCGGCAACAAGCCCGATGGTGCGGCCCAGTTACGGCCCCGAGTGGGCACAGTTGGCAGCGCTGCTCTCGGAGTTGGAGGTGCGGGTGGGTTCGACGAGGTTCGCGGAGTGGAGTGCGCACGGGCGCCGGCTCGATGTCGATCGGGCACTGAACACTGCTCTCGAGCTGGTCGAGCAGCGGCGCTCCTGATCCTCAGAGCATCCTCAGGTCGTCCCCAAATCTTTGAAGCAGGCCTGTGGTTCTGTGGTCACCATGAACACTTCAGCACCAACCCAATGGCCCCTCACCGACACGGCTGTCATCACCGACGCCGGTCTCGAGACCTGGCTCGTCTTCCATCGCGGGCTCGAGCTGCCGGCATTCGCTGCCTACCCACTGGCTGCGACACCCGACGGTCGCGCCCTGCTCGTCGAGTACTACGAGCACTACACCGCGATTGCGCTTGCCGTGGGCGCAGCGATCGTGCTCGAGGCGCCCACGTGGCGCGCCAACCCCGAGTGGGCGGCGACGCTCGGGCACGACCTCGCAACACTGGGCCAGATGATCGACCAATCCGTCGCTGTGGTGGCGGACGTCCGCAGCAGGTGGACAGGTGAGCAGCCGTTCCTGATCGGTGGCACGGTCGGCCCGCGCGGTGACGGGTATCGCATCGACACGATGATGGATGCGGCGCAGGCCGAGTCGTACCACTCGTTCCAGGTCGCACGGATGGCGGCTGCGGGAGTCGACGTGGTCACGGCGCTGACGATGGGCTACGTGGAGGAGGCCGTGGGTATCACCAGCGCCGCCAAACGAGAAGGGCTACCTGCCGTGGTGTCGTTCACGCTCGAGACCGACGGACGGCTTCCCTCGGGGATGTCACTGGAGGAGGCGATTGCGGCGGCCGACGCGGCGACGGACGGCTATCCGATCCACTACATGATCAACTGTGCGCACCCGAACCATTTCGCACACATCCTGGAGGGCTCGCCGGTCTGGGTGTCGCGCATCGGCGGTCTGCGCGCAAACGCCTCGGAACTGAGCCACGCCGAGTTGGACGAGATGGTTGAACTGGACGACGGTGACCCCGCCGACCTCGCCGCCCGATACGTGCAGCTACGTCGAGTGCTACCTGCGCTGCGAGTCTTGGGTGGTTGCTGCGGCACCGATCATCGCCACGTCGATTCCATCGCCAGGGCCTGGCACGAGGCCTGAACGGGCGCTATTCCACGTGCAGTAGCTCGCGCAGGCCGCCTGGCGAAGCGACGCCGGGCTGCGTGGTCGCGAGGAAGTCGGTGAGCGCTTCGAGGAACCGGTCGGGCGCTTCCGCATGCGGGAAGTGGCCGACGCCGTCGAGCAGGCACAGCCGGCTGCCGGGAATGGCCGCGTGCGCGGTGTGCGCGTGTGCGACTGGGATGATGTCGTCGCGCTCGCCCCACACGATCAGCGTGGGTAGGTGCGCTGCCATGTACAGACGGTCGAGCGCGTTGATGGTCTGGCCGCCTGGTTCGATGACGCCGCGGATCGTACGCACGAACGCCTTACGGTTCTCGGTACCGGCCAACGACGAGTACGAACGCCACATCTCGCCCAGCCGCGGTGCGCTGAGGCCGAGCCGACCGAACAGGCGACCCAGATCGTTACCGCGGGCGGCCACCAAACGCGGGAAGAGCAGTGGCATCAGCTGCTCTGCACCGGGCAGGGTGACGATTCGGAGCAACCAGCTCACCTCGCGGCCAAGGCCGCCGCTGCCCACCAACACCAACCGGTCGCACACTTCGGGGTGCTGGTACGCCAGCTGCATCGCCACGCCGCCGCCGAACGAGTGACCGACGATGGTGGCGCTGGGGACGTCGATGGCGGCCAGGAAGTCGCGCAGACCGCTGGCGTACGCGCCCAGCGAGTAGTCGCCCAACGGCTTCGCCGATGCGCCGTGCCCGAGCATGTCGGGTGCGATGACATCGTGCGAGAGCGCCAACTGCTCGTGGACCGCGCGCCACGTGAGAGAACTGCCTGCCAGTCCGTGCAACAACAGCACTGTGGGGCCGGTGCCGGATCGTCGATACCGGACTTCGTGGCCGTGGATGACGACACGTGAGAGTGGAGGAAGATCCATCGATTGCATCATGGTTCCTGAGGGTCCTTTGATGCCAGAGGCGAACGTCAGTTGCGACCGGGCTTCGAGATCGACCAGCATCGAGGCCGAGTTGGAAGTGATGATCGATTGAGAGGAGGATCTTCGCCGGCGGAGATTCTGCAACTGAGAGGCAATGATGGACAAGGACTTCGGCGCCTCAATCTCGGCTCGGGGTTTCTGCATCTCGCATCATTGGGCGGGATCCTCGCCCTCTCCAGCGACTATTCACTGCCGGTCCGCGCGACCTACCTCACCGAGGCACCCGGTACGAACTCGTTCTCGGATCCGATCGACCTGTTCAACCTCAACGTTAGCTACTTGGTCGCGGCGTTCCTGGCGCTGTCCGCGCTCTTCCACTTCCTCTTCATCTCGCCGTTCGGTTTCCCGGGGTACACCGCCGGGCTGAAGAAGAACCAGAACGTCTTTCGGTGGGTGGAGTACTCGATCTCTTCGTCACTGATGATCGTGGTCATCCTCCAGCTCAACGGCTCTACCGATTACATCGCGCTGATCGGCATCTTCACGGCGAACGTGTGCATGATCCTGTTCGGTTGGCTGCAGGAGCGGTACACCACCCCCGGCGACGGCGACATGCTGCCGTTCATCTTCGGGTGCATTGCAGGCGCCGTTCCCTGGATCGTGACGGCCATCAATCTTGCTTCCCCCAAGGGCCCAGCCGAGTCGACCGGGATTCGTGTACGGAATCGTGATCTCGCTGTTCCTCCTGTTCAACTGCTTCGCACTGGTGCAGTGGAAGCAGTACCGGGCGAAGGGCAAGTGGGCCAACTATCTCGACGGCGAGCGCATCTTTATCGTGCTCAGCCTGGTTGCGAAGTCCGCGCTCGCGTGGCAGATCTTCGCCGGCACCCTCGCGGCGAACTAAACGCCGACGATCGTTGCGATGCGCGCGATGTGGGCAGGTTCCATGCCGCAGCAGCCGCCGACGACGGTGGCGCCTGCATCCAGCCAGCGGGTGATGAGCTCTCCGTAGCTCTCCGGATCGAGGTCATCGCGAAAGGCTGAGATCTGAGCATTGGCCTCGCCCGAATCGGTGTGCGCCGTGACGAAACGGTTCGCGTACCCGCCGATCGCGGCAGCGCCATTCGCTGTCGCGACCGCAATGTCGATAGCGGTGGTGATGCTCTCTGCGGCGCAACAATTGAACAGGATAGTCGTGGCGCCGAGGTCGATGGCGGTCGCGACCGCGTCGGCAACCGGCTCGCCGGAGCGGAGCGCGCCGTCATCGTTCAGCGAGTAGGAGATCCACAATGGCTGTTTGAATGCGCCGGCGCGGTCGAGGGCCTGGCGCACTGTGGTCGCCTCGACGATCGAGGAGAGCGTTTCGCCGAGCCAGATGTCGACGCTACCGGCGAGGCCGGCGATCAACGGGTCGATGATGCTCGCGGCATCCGACGCGTCGAACAGGTCGGGCCGATACGAGCCGAAGAGCGGTGGCAGCGACCCGGCGACGCGTACCGGGTGCGGCGCGCGGTTGGCCGCCTCGCGAGCGAGTGTGCCCGACAGCTCTGCCAGGGTGTGCGCCTCGGCGGCGAACCGCTGCTCGCCGATGTGGAACGGCACGAGCGCGTAGCTGTTGGTCGTGATCACCTGCGCACCGGCGTCGATGAAGTTGCGATGCGCCTGGACGACGTGCTGCGGGCTGTCAGTCAGCGCCAGCGCCGACCATTCCGGCTGACGAAACGGTGCTCCGATCCGCATCAATTCGCGACCCATACCGCCATCGAGCACCGTCACGCGAGAGGTCATGCCCGCCATCATCGCAGGCGAACTGGGGCGATAGGGTCCGACTCATGTCTCTGGTGAGCTCGCACGAGCTCTTCATCCAACGGCGAGACCGGCTGACGTCGGTGATGCGGGAGCTTGGCGTATCGGCTGTGCTGACCGCCGACCCGGTCAACGTGCTCTACACGACCGGGTCGCGCAACATGACGGTCCACGGTATGACGGGTCCGGATCGGATGTCGCTGCACTTCACCGAGGGGCCCACCGTGCTCTACGAGTGGGGCGGCTGCGAGCATCTGCCGGTCGGCCTGCCCACGATCGACGAGGTGCGCGTGACGCCGGGTCTCTCTGCGAAGAAGACCACACAGTGGCGCGAGAACATCGAGGCGTTCGCCGACGAGATCGCCAGCGACTGCCGGCGACACGTGGGGGACGGAGCGATGGCGCTGGCCGTCGAGCGACTCGATTTCCCGGTCACCGACGCGTTGCGGGCGCGCGGCATCCAGCTGCTCGACGCCACCGGCATCTTCCAAACAGCCGGCATGATCAAGCAGCCGTTGGAGATCGAGGTCATGCGCCACGCGGTCCAACGAGTGGAGGAGGCGACGCGTGAGCTGGAGGCCAGCATCACTCCTGGGGCGACAGAGAACGAGGTGTGGGCCGAGTTCCATCGAGGGCTCATCGCTCGCGACGGCGAGTACGTCGTGGCCCGACTGTTGCAGAGCGGTGTTCGTACGTTTCCCTACTTTCAAGAGTCGTCGGATCACGTCCTGGCCGCGGGCGACCTGGTCTGCCTCGATACCGACGCCATTGGTTACATGAACTACGGCGTCGACTTCTCCCGCACCTTCCTGTGCGGCGACGGGTCGCCGACGCCGATCCAGCAGGAGCTCTACCGGATCGCTCTCGAACAGTTGCAGCACAACGCCGCCAACCTTGCGGCCGGTACCTCGTTCGAAGACTTCGCCCGAGGCGCCTATCCGGTCCCGCAGGCCTACCGCGACCACGGCTACTACCAGCTCGCGCACGGGCTCGGCCTGCTCGGTGGCCATCCGAACATCCCCCGCATCGGCGAGGGCGTGTACCCGTTGCCCGGTGAGATCGAGTCGGGGATGGTGCTGTGTGTCGAGAGCTACGTCGGTGACCCGGTCAGCGGCCAGGGAGTGAAGCTCGAGGACCAGTTCCTCGTGCAGGCCACGTCGGTGGAGCCGCTGTCCACCTACCACTTCGACGTTCGCCTGCTCGGACGAGACCCCTCCTGACCAAAGGAATCCACATGCTCACCATCGGCATCAACCACGTCGCCACCCTCACCAACGACACCGAACGCCTGCACACCTTCTACCGCGATGTCTTCGACGCGGAGGTCCTGCGCGATGGCAGCGAGTTCCCCGAGGGGAAGGGGCCGCGATTGTCGATCATCAAGATCGGCCCGTACGCGGAGCTCAACGTCTTCCAGGTCGAGGGCAACACACAGGCCGACGT